>Ga0272444_10001356_pt1 | contig 23672 bp, 17 predicted proteins | sample SSMForm13_FD_201033 | JGI IMG/M metagenome (GOLD analysis project Ga0272444, IMG submission 201033) | Marine sediment archaeal communities from Little Sippewissett salt marsh, Falmouth, MA, United States - SSM-Form-13 | ecosystem: Environmental > Aquatic > Marine > Wetlands > Sediment ...
TTACTTAAGTCATTTAAATAATGAGAATATTCTAAATATCCTGCGGATATTTTAATGAATTCTCCACCACCTGGCCGGAATTTATCCCGCTTTAACAGGATTGTGCCGGCTTTTTCGGGTTCATCCCATGTTGAAATTTAAAAATAATATCCGGGAGGAGCCGGCAGTGGGGGCTTTATCCGTGGAACAAAGGTTTAAGGTTTATTTTCAGCGATTAATTTGAATGCATATAATATTTTATTTCCCAGAAGATCGAGATGATGTTTGTAATTTTTATCACAAAATACCCAGTCATAGATGTGGCTTTTTTTCATCTTTTCCCATGCGGCAGTTACGGTATCTTCAAGGCTGATTTTGTCTGATTGTGACGATTGCAGATATATCTCCGGATGCCAGTCATGTAAAGAGGTTGAACGTTGAGCATTCCGGAAGTCAGTTACAATTTGAATATATGATTCATCTAAAAGACTCTTAATGTAGACAATTTTTTGATAGTAATCTATTTTTATTTCATATGCAGTGTTGGTTTCCTCTGAAGACCCATTTCTTGACACGCCGTCTATATCAATTTTGATAATTACATGATCTGATCGGGTCATTTTTCGAATGAGCTTCAATCCTTCCAACCCAATGACTTTTCTTGCCTCAACCGCCCCGTAGTGAATAGTTCCCGAACAAATATCACAGTTACTGTAATTTTTAACATTTTCTGCATACCCGGATGCCATAAATGAAGTAATTGACAGCAAGAATATGAGTATGTTAATTACATTCCTATTAACCGATTCATTATGATTATGATCTTTGTACATACAAAATCAAAACCTCCGGCCTTCTATCAAAACCCGTTTTCTCTTATTGGCTATCCTATTATACTAATGGACAATGTCTCTTTTTTTTTTAAACACTTATCGATATTTTCGGTCTTTGAAACAATCTGCTGAGATTTATATAACAGCACAACGATCAGTAATTGGCAAAACCACAGCCATAAACCCACGGGGATATACTCAATGGATGGGTCAAGGATCTATTGCTGCTGGCTCTTTTGTTCTATTATTGGAGAGTTTAAGGTCGGCAAGAGGTTCAGGTGCCACGCCCCTTCTTCCCACAGCCACTCTTCCTTAAACCGGGAGATATTGAATTCAAAGCCGGCCTGGACGATTTTATATCCCACAACCGAAATTGCCTTTTTACCAGGTTCCAATATTTTTATGTCCTTGATGTCGTACTCTTTTACAACAACATTCGCCCTTTTTAAAAAAGTCGTCTTTTTCATCTTTTTTTTATATTCTTTCACCGCAATATCATAGACAACTCCCCAATCTCCGTTTAACTTGGCATCCCAGACTTTTTCCACACTTGTTTTGAGTGTCTCCTTGTTTGCCGGATTTGAGGTCAGGTGTGCACAAGCGTTGACCCAAAATAATGCCACCATCAAAAGAGCAAACGTTCTCATGGGATTTTTCATGGTCTACCTCCGCCATCTTTTTCGGTTTTTTGAAGCTGTTCCAGATATTCCCCGGGTGTTAGTTTCAACAACTCTTTTGTTTCTTTCTCGATCTTTCTTCTTTGCTTCAGAATTCTTTCTTCCTTAATCTTTCCACGATGTAATTTGTTTATCACGTCCATGAATTCTTTATCCCTTGGTACAGATTTATCGAGGGTTATTTTTTTCTCCTGTATGATCTTTGCAGCCCCTTTTTTCTCCTTTTCAATCTTTATATACCCTAATTCTAAACCGCCAGGTTTAATCTTTACAGAGGGAATTATTTTTTGGGTATGGAGTGCCTCTGTATTGGCATGCTGGCACGAAATCGCAAGGTCGATTCCCTTGACTTCATTCAAAAGCTCGTTTAACTGATTCTGTGGCAACTGGGAAAGCAATATAATAAAATCTGAAATTTTTGATAGATCAGATATCCGTTCCTTCACAGCCTTTATAGGACATAGAACTTTTTTATTCTCCTTGTTTTCAAGGTCCAGCCGAGTTTTGAGGACATCCTTATCAGGCATAACATCAAGAATCGCAACTTTGGCGTTTCCCACCTCAGGGCATAGAACTTTTTGATTCTCCTTGTTTTCAAGGTCCAGCCGAGTTTTGAGGACATCCTTATCAGGGAGATCCTTATCAGGCATAACACCAAGAATCGCAACCTTGGCGTTTCCCACCTCTTTGATAATAACCTTCTTTAAAAAAGAGGGATTATTTTCAGTTGTTAAGTTAGTTGATAAAAAGGGAAAGGCGATATTTGATGATTCCTCTTGAAGAAAGTCCATCCCATATCCAAGTTCCCCTGTCCCCAGGTTCATTGCATCATATTTCATAAGACTCATTGCTTTGAGGCATACGGCTGCCGTTATTTCCCTGGAACTTCCTTTGTTCGCAAAAACACCGCCAACATCCAGGAGGAGGAGATTATTTTCTTTGTTTTTTAATGAACTGATCGCGCTTGCCCGCCGGGCAAGACCTCCGAAAGCATTTCCACCTCATCCACTGGTCGTATAGATTTGGCCGTAGGTACACCCGGTATAAAGGATAGTAACCGCCTTTTTGCCAAGAGACGGAGAACTCCATGAGAAAAAGAGAAAATTAAAGAATACTAAAAGGATACCTGTTTTGATGGCATTCACTAAAACCTCCTGAAAAATTTTATTTTCACTGAATTCAAATTAACGGTAAAACCTATGGTATTTTAGTTAGAATTGTAAGCCATGACTGGTGACATTGGGTAATAATTACCACGAAATTGCAAATTTACCAAGAGAGACCTTAAATTTGAGACGAAGCCATTTTTTAAAACAGCCCTGCCGGATAAAACCAAATCAGGTTGATCTTATTTTAGGTTGTCTCCCATAACTCTCAGACCGTCATCAGTGCCAATCAAATACATTCCACCCACGAGTGGATTGCCCATAGAATCGATTTTCAAGCACCGTGCATCTTCATGGGTAAAATCCTTAAAAAAGTCCTTAATCATGACGGCCATGTGTGCATTTTCATCAAGGGATCTGTTTTTTTCGGCCACGATATTACCATCTTTATCTAATAGTGAAAAATAAATAGAGGCCGTTCCGGCACTTGAATTTACGAGGCCGATTCCTGTCCACCATCCATCTGTGGACGCGATGTGGGGAAGATATACAGGCAATTCCCTTGGCGCCGACAGGGGCATGCCGGCAAGGCTATTATTGTCTTTTGATCCATACAGGACTAAGCCACAAAGGGGTTGGCCGGCCCGGGAAGAAATCCTGACGGAAGCAATAAGTTCTGCCGGTGTGTTGGAAAACAAATCGGATGCAAATTGAATAAGGTTTTCACCCGGCCTCAGTAAACGCTCCGAACTGGCCAGCAGGTTCCCGCTGTGGTCATAAGCAAGAAATAAAACCTCTGAGTCATCATATCCTGCATTCATAACAACAACGCCTGTCCACCAGTTATCATCAAAGGCAACATGGGGAATCACTAGCTCAGGTTCAATGTTTCCGGTAAGAGGAACCAGTGCCCTTCCTTTTGACCCCAACGAAGGGTTTAAAAATTTTATGTAGCCCATCAGGGATGCTCTGTTGCTCAAGGTTTCAGCCGTCATACATCTGGCATCGTAGGCAAGGATGGGCAAATAAGACGTTTCTTCTTCAAATCGCTCGCCAGGTGCAAGCACCACGGTTTGTGTTTTAAGAGTCTGTCCGTCCACCCCATAAGAAATACGAAGGACCTCTTCCGTGTAGTCTCCCGTATTTAGAAGTCCAAAGGATGTTTTCCAACCCCCGTTATTGGAAAAATGGGGATAATAAATTTCCCTTGATGAATCATCAACGGGCATTAGATTTGCACCTAACATCAAATAGTCAAGCGCCGATGAGGCCTCCATACCCAAAAGACGGCTATCGGAATCAACCTTTATATACCCTTTTTCATCGTGAGTGAGTCCAAAGTTTCCTTCGATCACCCCAAGCAGACAAGTACCCGCCTGTATAGAATAATTTTTTCGAGGATGACCACTATCATCAAAAAGCGAAATGATTTTTCTTCCCTCATTTCCATCAATATCGAGCAAGGAAATGCCCGTACTCCATGCTCCTGCGGGATTGACTGGAAAAACAGCCTGAAAATCAAGGCGATGTTCCAGGTAAATCGTATACTCGTATTCATTCTCCGGCTCACCGGGGTTGACTTCCAGAGTGTATTCTCCGTTTTCTTCAGCCTCAAAGATCTGTGTCCCCACTCCTGCCGTCTCGTCTAATAATGTTCCTTTGGGATCATATGTCTTCAAAAAAATATTCTCTGTCTCTGAAGCAAGCTCGATTTTAAGCCTATCTCCCTGTTCCAAAGAGATATAAAAAAAATCATCATCCATTGCAATCAGATCATAGGCCCCTGTGGAAATAGCAACGCCGCTGTCAAGGTGATCGTTTTCTTCATAGGGATCATCATCTGTTGATACGATCTGTTTGACAATATTGTAATCCATACCAGGATTTTCCGGGTCCGTTCCAAAGGGCTCACAGGCCCTGACCGGAGCACGCCCGATACTATCCATTTCCCAATCCATGTCAGTGATATTTCCCTCTCCGTCCAATTCAAAGTAATAATAATAGGTGGAAGAAGAAACGTAGGTGCCTGTATACTCAGGTCTTACAGCATCTGACGCATAATAGATTGTGGTTGTGTAATGCCTTATGTTGTTTTCCTGGGCATATTGAATATCATATTTGAAGACGGGGTAGAACCAGACTTCGCCTTCCGTACCAAGATCCATGAGTATCGGCATTTTCTGGTCGGCAATAAATTCTTCCAGCAGACCATGAAAATCTGCGGGGTCATGAATGGGGTATGTATTGTACAGGGCACCGTCGTAGGCCACGGTCAAAAGGGCCTTTTTGTCACCCACAAGAAAAGCCGTATTCTGATAAATGCCTTTGTGAATGGGCTCTGGCTCAAGGATGGCGGCTGCGGCCCAGTTAAAACAGAGCCCTTCCCAACTCAGCGCTTGAGGATTATAGTAGTGCTGCTTTCCATAATCTGTTGCAGGGCCGTTTTCCCTGCCCACGGTTACAAGATCATACTTCTCAAGCGGGGCGGGGTGCCCGTTATATCCATATCCCGTGACCACCCCACCCCCTGTAAAAGGCCACCAAAATCCGGACCAGGGCACATAATCTGCTTCATAGGTGGCACACCTTGCCTCCTGGACAACGACATGGAATATCAAAAAGAATATTATTATGATAAACAGAGAAAAAAAGCGCTTCATTTATTATTTACCATCAACCAGTATTTCATGTTAAGATTTTTACCATAAACCGGCCCGCCAAAGGATTCATCCCAGTACTGAGAGAAAAGTACGTTTCCGTAAATGTCTTCACACCGCACCTCGATCAGTTCTTTCTGATCGTAGCTTCCGGGCAAGTCTTTTAATTCCGCCACACCGGACACCTTTCGAACTTCCTGGCGTATGGTTTCGGTTTTTTTTAGTCCTCCGGAAACATCTTTAGCAAAAGAAAATAAGAGGGAAGAAGGAATCCGGATTGGAAAAACAGGAGAATCGAACGGTATAGGACTCTGTTGGGTCTTTACAGGATATTTCCCTTCATAGGTCAATACCTTTAGAGTTTTCATTCCCCTGATGATCTTTGTACTTTCTGCTCTTAAAAGGCAATGGTCCCCTGAACGGTAGATGAGGCGTAAGGCCGGCCCGCTGTCTTTTCCTTCCTTCCTCCGCACCTCTATAACAAAAGGGTTTCCTGACAAACCGTTCCCTTGGTCTTTCACCTTATACTCCCAAAACACAGGCTTTGACCATTGATCCTTCTTAAAGGGAATGGGATATACGACCTTTACAATCCACGTATCGCCTCCCTTCCATGGGGGAGAAAAGAAATCATTGGAAAAGGATGTTGCGGGAACCAGGAGTGCAAAAAAAACAACAATATAAACAATCCTATAAATGTGTTTTGCCATTTATAAATTCACCTCACTGTTTCAAAACCTCAAAACCCGAGCCTTGACAAACAGGATTCATAAAAAAATGGGTGGGAGGCCGAAGCCCCCCGCCCATCTTCGATTCATATTCCTTTGTTATCTGACATTAACTAGGGATTAATTAAGAGTTTAATCAATCAAGGCAGTCTCGGCAGTGTGCCAGCGCCAAAGGTACCATCTGTCAAGAATTCATAACCGTCCACGGGGAAATTGGTGTCCACCTGGAGCCATGCAGGCCCTGCTGCCGGCGCACCAAATTCGCTGACGATGTCGTCCAGGAAGAAAGCGTAGATTGTGGTAGTGAAATCACTCTTTACGTATGTAAAAATCGCACCTGTTGAGTCGGTTAAGGTGAAGGTGGCTTCCATATCCGCTGGTAATGTAACGGTCCCTATATTTGTAACCACAAGACCTGTATTCCAGGGGGCAGAAGCTGTCAACACGTAAGGAAAGTACATGGAGAAGCTGCCAGGAGAACACTCAATAATACTTGCGCCGGTGACGGTGCCACTAACGATAGACCCGCAAGGCTGTTCTGTTGCGGTAACCCAGAATAACACGTCGGTGTTGACCGCAATCTCATCAGGATTGGCCGTATATTCCAGGCAGAACCTGATCTCATTCCCTTGAGTGGCAATAGCCTGAGTAACAGCGGAGGGAACAAGTGCCGTTATCCATTCAGCCTCCCAGGCAGCACATGGAAGAACAGCAGGATTTCCATCTGCGGTATAGGGAGTCCAGACGACCCCTGGGATGGCAACTCCCGACTCAGCATACAAAGTAATAGCTTTAATATAGATACCTTCCTGGGTGTTATCCCCGGTGGCCGCGCCGTTTGTTCGAATATTGAGCCTGATATCGCCAGTTGTTGGAAGATCTCCTTCCATAACGAAACACTTCTTATAGGTGGGGCAGGCCGGTGACTGAAGAGTGCCGCCTAAGGGGCAATTGTCAATCACTTCAGTATCGGCGCAACCATCATTAAGCATATCTTCTTTTGTACAATCATTCAAAGACACTGCCTGTGACAGGAAGTGGCCGATTTCATTATCGCCGGAAAACGCCATGGTATTTGGCAGGGCATCATTTGAAATGGTCAGGGTGCTGACTCCGCTGAAGCTTAAAACTTGAGCGCAGATCTGAGTTGTTTCAAAATCACCAACATTTCTCAAATCATTGTAGAGACCAATCTTGAACCACGGGGGGGTGAGTGAGAAATCGACATCAGCGCCCGGATCAAGACCCGTAATAAACACCTCTATAAATTGGTCACCCACATTTCCGTGTACATATGCTACAATGTCACGAATGCTATCACCGTCAACATCACTAACCTCCACGTCGAGTGTTTGAAGATCTACGAGGTTGACATATGGAATATTTCCCCCATTGGCACCCGCACCTACACCGGTCACAGTGCCTAGGATGCCTCCACACAAATTCGGCAGCGTAGGACTGGGCGGCAGGCTAAGACCGTTCAGTGCGATCCGGATCCGGACATATTGTTGAAGCGGTACGGCCGCCGGGTCTAAATAGTCGGTAATAATCGTCCAGTCCGTCTGGGTTAAAGTCATCTGAATGGTACCCGCCCTGTCGCAAGGACTAAAGTCATCCATTTCCGCACTTCTGTTGGTAACATTAATGGCCATTGCCGTGGATGCCATAAAGACACACAAGAGCATGGCAATAAAAATCGCCGTTAATCTAGAAACTTTCATACAATTATCCTCCTCTAAAATCCTTTGTGAATTAACTCTAAAATCCTTTGTGAATTAAAAAATATCCTTTAACCAACTCCTTATGAAACAATATACGGGTTACACATCCCCCCTTTCCTTGTTTTCGCCCAAACTGAGTTTGGGGCTTTGGGTTTTAAACAACCAAAAAAATGCTTATTCACAATACGTCATTTAGCATGAAACTTTATTTCATACATCATTTTTTTCTTCAAAGCCATACCTTAATCCGACACATTCTCACCCGGATTTACTTTAAACCATAATCCCAGGTTTTCATCCCCTATGTCCACCACCCGTTCCGGAATATCACCATTTTCATGGATTATGACGGAATATCGGCCGGGTTCAAGTTCCAAGGTAAACCCCCCGGCGACATTGGTAACAAGGGCAAAAGAAGCATCGCCACCGTCCACAGTAACCGAGGTATCAGAAATGCCTTCCCCCATAGTGTATAGGCCGTCTCCATTGGCGTCCCCATAAACCACACCGGTTAAGCAAGGTTTAGCAGGGAGGCTGCTTTTACCAAAATCCACAACCATAAGTCCGTAAGTACCAAGCCTGTCCCCCTCCTCTTTAAATTGTAAGACGTCAAAAGAAACACTCCCGTTTTTAAATTCTCCATTTAATATGTTCCGTTCCGTCTTCCTCTCGGGGTCCAGTTCCTCCTTGAATTTGGTAGCAAATATCTGGAATGCCACTTCTTTTTCAACCAAATAACCGGAAGATACGAGTGAGCCGATGATCTCCCCGGTGACTTCCGGCTCATAGCCTGTCTCAAAAATCCGATCCTCAGGGGTTGCGCCATCTAAAGATTGCTCTGAAAAATAGCCCTGTTCCATCATATCTTTAGAATGGCCTGTAGCGGCCTGATAGAGCTTGTTGTCAAATACAAGCGGTGGGAGGCCTTCCATCAGTATATTTCTCAGTTCGGGCAGGTCCTCAAGGGTCTTGTTCGGATCAAGCCCGAGAGACTGTACCATGTCAAGAGGTTTTTCCCGGGCCTGATTTATAAGCTCCAAAACTTCCAGCTCCAGAACGGATACCTCGTCAACCGCAAAATCGCAGGTTACAATATAAACGTTTGAATTATTACTTCCGAAGTTGAAAAGGCCTGATCCAAATGCAATTCCTATTTCTTCAAATTCGGAATTGAGTATGTTTCTCTTTTCAGATCTTTCAGGATTCAACTCGTCTAAAAACATATTTTCAAACACATGCCCCACCGCCTGTCCCGGTTCTATAAAATTGATGAACCCTAACATGCCCAGGGTTTCACCACATGAGGAAAGGGGGTACCCGGCAGTGATGATACGGTCTGTGACGGTGGTTCCGTCCGGCGAATCGCTGGAATAGTAATTATTGTCCAGCATGTCCCGGGTATGTTCCAGAGCTGCGCCAGAAAGCACTACGTTTAGTGTTAATGGGGGAAGACCCTGTGTCAAAATTTCTGCCAGTTCCGGCAGGTCATTGAGAACCTGATTTGGATCCAGGCCAAAAGAAGCGGCCATGGCCAACGGATCCCTGCGGGCCTCGTTGATCAGATCTAGCAATTCCAGCTCAATCGGATCCGGACTCTGATCAGCCCTTGTCGTTCCGGAAAAACCCATGAACAGAAGGAAAAATAGGATGAGACCGGCGATATGAATATAGTATTTACGCATAATAATTATTAAGGTATAGATAGCAAATTTTATGCCAGGATAAAAAAATTAAGCATATTTTGGATCCATCCACAGTAATGGTGACCCAATATTTTCCCGCACATCATCTTACTTTTCCCTAAAAGAGAGTGCCTAAAATACCTAAAGTTACATAAAGTGTTTAAATTAAAGGATATTTGCCTGTTCTATAACGGGTGGAATTTTGCAACCCGGGTTCACTGTGATGATTTTTAATCTCCTGTTTTACTCTCCGGTAAAGCGTAACTGAGATTTTTATGTCGTAAAACCCATCAAGGCTGTTGAAAACATCAACGATATGCAGGGAAACATCCCTTCCCTGTGACCCAAAAACGGGTCATTTTCAACCACCATTGGCTAGATTTAGCCATAATATTCTCCCGTAACGTGTGTAATTCACTGATGTTGGTTAACAGCCGTCATTTATTACTTTCCATCGGAATTCAAAGGTCTGGTTTCAGGTGTCGGGTGTCAGGTGTCAGAAGGACGAACGTAAGAGCTGACACCTGAACACTGACACCTGAAACCTGGATTTCTTGAGCTAAATCACCAACAATCTTGATTTACACCCCCCCGTAACCGGGATCGCCCCCCCGTATCCCCGTTCAAAGGTCTCTTGAATCGGGATCTTCGACAAGCATCCGGTAACCGGTTTACCATGGTTTTTTTAAGATAACCTCAACGGTAAACGACTGGCCGGAAATTGCGCTATAGGTACCGGGTACATGATAGTCACGGTCAAAAAGATTTTTAATGACAACGTCAAGGTTCAACCCGGATGACAAAACATCCCGGACGGTGGTATTCAGATCCACCAGCCAGACATCCGGAAACGACGTCACGGTTTCCCCTCTGGGATGAATCAGCTCGGTGGAAGAAAAATAACGGAGCCGTGCCGTGGCGGTAAGCCGTCGGGTCGGCTTCCAGGTGCCGGTCAGGTTGAACAGGGTATCGGGCCCGCTGTCATAAGGATAAAACAGATCCACATAGTGCCGTTCGATGCTGCCGTCCGGTCGGATAAATGAATAATCATTATATTTATAGGTCTCATCCGGTCCGCTGTTATCCGTTAATGTCAGGTTGGCAGAAAAGTCCAGCGAGTCAAGGGGGGCAAAGTGCAGTTCAAATTCAACCCCGTCTATATCCTGCCGGTTGGGCAGGGAAAGGCCGGCATAAGTATCTTCCATCACGTGGTCTTCAATACGGCTGGTAAATCCGGTCAAGGAGACTTCCAGACATTTTTTGGGTTTCCATGAAATTTGGGCGCTCAAGTTTTTTATTTCTTCCAAATCCGGTTCTTTATCTTCCCGAAGTTGTCTGGAAAAAGGTGTCCGGTAAGCGGTTCCGTATAACACCTTGAGAACCCACTGGGGTTGAGGCGACCAGACCGCACCCAGATTATAGCTGATTTTATCCTCATACGTATCGTGATCATCCCGGCGAATGCCGGATAAAAATTCAAAATCCCCGATTTTGTGCGTATATTGACCAAACAGGGACCAGAGGCGGGTATTATAATCTTCCTGGGTGAGGAGGGGCACAAACAATTCATTTCCCGGACCTAAAAAATCGTACAGGTACCCGTCCCATACGGGGGCATCCTTGATCCGTTTTTTTCGGTATGAGGCGCCTGCGGTAAACAGGCTTTGACCGGCCAGAAAGCTCCGGTCATAAAGGATTTCGCCATAAGATGTATATTCTTCTTGTGAAATAGTTCGGTCGATAATATCGTATTCCGGGTTCAGCCACGAGTAGCTCCCGGTAATTCTTACGGCAGATAAAAAATTTAGCTTTTTTCGGGCTTCCAGTTTAACATGGCCTGACGTCACATTTTTATTTTCACACCAGGTAAATTGCTCATCCTCTCCGGTCATGGCATAGGCCGTTTTATTATCAGATATCCGACCGGATAAACTCAGCCAGTTTCCATAAGATATTCGGCCGGAAGCGTCCAGATAATGAGAATCCCCGGGGTCCTTTTCTCCCAATCGATCGGCGAAGGGCACGGGTGTTTTCTCATCTTGCCAAAATCTCACCAAATTACACCCCGTATCATCTTCTTCTCCCTGTCGACCGCTAACGGATGCGAACACATCCCAAAACCCGGAATTGTACCCCAGGTTGGTATAAAAACCTCTTTGACCGCCCGGGGAACCATACAGTAATCCGGCTTCTCCCCGGTCAAGATCTTTGCCGGTCATGGGGACCACATTGACAATGCCGGCAAAAGCATCCGGCCCCCATAGCACGGAACCGGGTCCCCTGACAATTTCAATGCGTTTTACCGATGACAGGGAAAGTTCATGATCCAGAAAATTTAATTGTTTGGTCACATCGGACCCCAATGGAACCGTGTCATATAAAAAAAGAACTGAATTGGGCACACCGTGCATGTAGGGAAGTGTACCCCATTCTTTCTCTGCCATATGAAACCCCGGAACCGTTGCAAGTGCTTGACTCAGGGTGGTCAGGCCCTGTTCTGATATCTGTTTTCGGGTGATGACATGGGCAATGGCCGGAGCCTGCCAGGCACTTTCTTCCCGCCGTGTGGCAAGGGAAAGAACCTCTAGGTCCTCTCCAACGAACATAAGCAGGGTCTCTTCCTTGACCGGACCGGTATGGGAATCGATCTCGCCATGGGTAACAGAAACGGTGGTGAGAAATAAAAAAGAAAAAACAAGAATTGAATGTAAAGAGCGTTTCACGTTAGTTCTCTCAAGTTAGTTCACTTCGCTCACAAGCTGAAGCAAAATACAAGTGTTGAAAGTGCCTAAAGTTGAAAGTGCCTAAAGTGCCTAAAATTAAGGTGCCGCTTCAGCGGCTTCATTTTAAAACTTTAGTTCACTTCACACTTCAAACTTTAGATCACTTTATTCTATAGTCTGTTTCATCAACACCCGGAACTTGGCACGGGTGAGTCCCAGAAGTTTAGCGGCAGCTGTTTGATTATTACCTGTTTTTTCTAAAGACTGCCTCACAATGTCTTTCTGTAGCGCCTCCAGGGAAATGCCTCCGGGAGGAAGCTGAAAACCGTTATCATCCAAGGTTGCATAGCCGGGTTTTTTCAAAAATGACAGGGTTTCACTGGTTATGGCTCCTTGATCCGCCGAGAGGATAACGGCTCTTTCCATGGCATTGGCCAGCTCCCTGACATTTCCGGGCCAGGCATATTCTTTAAGCATGCGGAAGGCTCCCGGGGTCAGCCGGATTTCAGGGCCGTCATTCATTTTCTCCAGAAAATACCGGGCCAACGGAACAATGTCGGCCGGCCGTTCCCTCAGGGGCGGCGGATGAATTGGAAATACGTTGATTCTAAAAAAAAGATCTTCACGAAACCCCCCTTTTTGAACAAGATCCGTCAGGTTGCGATTTGTGATACAAATGACCCTCACATCGATATCGATTTCTTCATTACCCCCGACCCGCCGCATCTTTTTCTCCTCAAGCGCCCGGAGCAGTTTGGCCTGAGCCTCCAACGGCAGATCACCGACTTCGTCCAGGATCAGTGTTCCCCCCGATGCAAATTCAAATTTTCCCTGGGTCTTGCGATCGGCCCCTGTAAATGCCCCTTTTTCGTGCCCGAACAGTTCCGATTCCACCAGATGGGGTGAAATCGCGGCACAGTTTACCGGAACAAAACGACCTTTTGAACGCGCACTTTCAAAATGAATAAAGCGGGCAAAAAGCTCCTTGCCCGTGCCGGATTCTCCCGTGATCAAAACAGCAGAATCACTTTTTGCCACTTTGGAAGCCAGTTCCACGACCTTGCCCATCTGCTCGGATTGGTAAACGATGTTATGAACGCCCGCCAGTTTTTCAATATTCTGTCGGAGCTCCCTGTTTTCAGCCAGTATGCGGGATAAATTCAAGGTACGTTCAATGGTGAGCAGAATATGATCTTCCTCAAAGGGTTTTACAATATAATCGGCTGCTCCCTGACGCATGGTTTCGACCGCCGACTCTACCGTGGCAAATGCGGTAATAAAAACCACCGGACAGGATAAATCTTGCTCTTTGATCTTATTGAGAAGTTCCGCACCATCCATTCGGGGCATCTTGATATCGGTTATCACCATGTCAAAGGGTGAAGACTTAACCATTTCAAAGGCCTCTATACCATCGCATGCTTGAGCTACACTATGGCCACTCCTTTTCAATATAATGGAAAGAAGATGTCGTATCTTTTCTTCATCGTCAACTACCAGTATATGTGCCATCAAAACACTCCACTATTCGAGACCTTTGAACTTTGAACCCAAACAATTACTAAAAATCTAAAATGCCTAAAATGATCTAAAGCGGATAAACCGGAAAAGTTAAAAGTGACTAAAGTTATGGTGTCGCTCCCGCCTGCCATTGCAAGGCACGAGCGGGCAGGTCGCTCCGCTGATTTTATATAATTGACAGAATTCCTTAACTTTAGCTCACTTTAGTTCACTTCAAACTTTAGCTCACTGTTTTGGTTATCGGCAATTCCACCCGAAACAGGGCGCCTCCTTGTTCCCTGTTTTCAGCCATGACAATACCACCATGGGATTTGACAACCTGAAAAGCAAAAGCGAGGCCCAGGCCGGTTCCCTTTGACCTTGTCGTAAAAAAGGGTTCAAATATTTTAGAAATATTTTTAGGATCGATGCCCTCCCCCTGGTCATTGACCTCCACCGTCCAGATATCATCCTGAACGGATGCATCAATGCACACCCGTCCATTTTTATTGTTGGCTTCACAAGCATTTTTGATAATATTGCTCAGGCCTCTGGTTAACAGGTCCTTGTCTGCATCGGTGTTACATGGTTCCAAAGGAATTCTGGATTCTATATCAAGCGCCAATCCTTGTTGTTGAATCTCAAATCGTTCCACAATATCTCTCAACATCTCATTAAGATCCACGGATCGAATTGTCGGTTTGACAGGGCGGGCAAACATCAGAAAATCTTCTATCAATCGGTTCAGCCGTTTGATTTCATCTTTTATATAGACAACCATGGTGTTATTCGAAGAAAGTGATAACTCTTTTATTAGAACATCCAAAGAACTATTAATAATACTGAGCGGATTTTTCACCTCATGTGCAATCATTAAAGAGAAACTGCCCATTTTGGCCAGCGCCTTCTGTTGAATCATCTTTTGATTAACCCGCTCAAACGCCTTTCGGCTCGCTTCCAACGAATCGAGCATGGTATTAAATGCAAGAGCAAGGGCCCGGGTCTCCGGCAAATTCCCGGGCCTGGCCCGCAATTCCAGATCTCCTCTGCCAACCTGACGAGCGGTAATGGCAAGCTCGCTGACCTCCCGAACAATAGGACGGGAAATTAAATAAAAAACCAACCCGGCGAATATGGCAAAACAGATGGACAACATGGCAAATTCCCGGGTAATTTTTTTCATCAGGCGATCGATACCGTGGGTACTGAAGGTGATGCGCACTTTGCCGATATAGTCTTCTCCCCCTCTTTTTAAATTGCCAAAGGGCGTCTTGATATCCGATCGAAATAATAAATTTTCATCACGATTTTTTTTAAACACCACCGGTGCTTCTACAATTGACAAAGGCCCCGGCACTTTGCGGTGCTGATCCACCAGTATATTGCCAATGTTATCCACAATGCTTACTCGGGTCACATCTTCCTCACCCAGAAGATTTAAGGCGAGTATGTTTAACCCGGAAGTGTCACAAATAAGCACGCCTACTTCCGAATTCGAAGCCAGATATTTGGCCAAAAATACAATTCTGTCTTTAAACCGTTTATGCATAAATTGTCGGGTAACATAAATCCCTACAATATTAAGAATAAACGTAGCAATGCATATAAATAGAAAGGCCGCTCCAAGGAGTCTGATATGAATGCCCAAGTTTTTCATGGTCCTGGCTCTATCTTCATACCGGCTGACGGATCCATCACCAGGTCAATCCCCAGCCTATTCAAGATCCGAGGATTATACCAGATTTTAAATACAGGCGTTTGCTTTTTGCAGTCCTGTCCGGTGAGCATCGCCAGCAAAAGTTGAGCGGTCTGTTTGCCGATTTCCCGGTAATCCAAAATGTAGCATAACGCGGCGCCACTTTTATAAAAAAACCGGTTATATCCAAAAACCGCCTTTCCATGGGAAATGGATTGCTTAATGATATAGCGAACCAGGCTTTCGGTAATAATTGTCTGATCAGGAATGAGCCAAAGTCCATCTATTCTTCTCCAGTGGGCGTTTAAAACAGCCGGAATTTGTTTTCGCAATGAAACCTTAAGGGGGATGACTTCCAAATCCATAACAGCGGCTTCCAGAATCACTTGTCTTGCAAATGCTGAATTGTTTTCAGGGTCAAAAAGAAGACCGATCCGCGTTAATGACGGCAAAGCTTTCGAAAAGATCTGCATCACCATTTTTACCGGAATGTCCAAAGAAATACCGCATACGGGTTCTTTTTCATCAACGATCTTATCCGGATTCAATACCATGGTATATATTTTCAGCACCTGATCCGCCAAATCTCCGGTCCAAATAAAGCGGGCAGCTTCCGGACCCACGGCAATACAAATGTCAAATTTTTCATCACTCAGGCTTTTGGACAGAATGTTTCGGGCGTTACCGGTATAATTTTCCATATTAAAGACTTCGATTACCACTGAATTCTGCCCTGAAAGATGTTCTGTTAACCCTTCAACTGCATCTATGTATGGACGAATATTCAAAGAAACCAATACCGCTACCTTTTGAACGCTTGTTTCGGCACTATGCAAACCAGGAACGCCCAAACATAGAAATAATAAAACCAAACATAGGAATTTAATATGGAAAACCTTGGGTATTTGCAAACCGGAAAGGCGATTACGCTCATTCATCAATTAAATAGATGGCAACCGTTAATAGGCTCAGGGTTAGGAACAATGATAAAATTGAAGACTCGAGGTCCTTGTAAAAAAATGCGGGTTTTGCCACATCATTGCCAAATGCCAGATTTGAGGAGCTGTGGAAGCTGGTCGGTTTTCCTGTACAAAACGTTTACAAAATGGCGTAGGGTGATGAGAATGCAAACATTAGAGTAATTTTGAGTTCACACTGTTGATTGTTTGTTGAACCTTTTTTTTGAACTCTTCCGTCACGGCATTCACGTCTTCCAGGCTTGTAATTACACGGGGCGTAATAAGAATGATCAGTTCTTTCTTTTCAATAGATGCTGATTTTTTTCCAAACAAAAATCCTAAAATCGGGATGCGGTTTAAAATGGGGACACCGGTCCTTCCATCCGTTTTGTTTTCTTCTATCAACCCTCCCAGGACAATGGTTTGATTGTGTTTGACGGTCAAAGTAGTATCTACAGTCCGCTGAGAAAATGATAGGTAATCTTCTCCACCCGCATTGACATATTTACTTTGCTTACTGACCTCCTGACTGATCTCCATACTCACCAGGCCGTTTTCATTGATATGCGGAGTCACCGTCAAAATCACGCCTGTATTTCTGTATTGCACGTTGGTCTCTACAAGGTTTGTTTCGGTGGATGCATAGGTTGAACTGACAACCGGCACTTCAGTAGAAACATTGATGTTTGCTTCTTTATTATCCGATGCCAATACACTTGGGGATGACAGGATATTCACCTTGTTTTCTGTAGCAAGGGTCGAAAGTGCATGGGTCCACCTGTCGGTCTGGCCGATAAGGTATTGTAACCCGGTACTGCCCATAGACGCATTCAACAAGGAGGTGCTTAAATTTCCAGGACCTTTCACATAGCTCCATTCCACACCGAGTTCGGTGGAATCGTCTAGTGTAATCTCGGCAATGACAACTTCAATCAACACTTGTCTCGGCAGCACATCTAAACGGTTCAATATGTTTTCTACGATACGATAGTCCGACGGGACCGCTTCAATAATCAGAGCATTCCGGATCGTATCTGCGGTAACTTTGATCTCTTCTCCCAGCGTGCCGGAACCCCTGCCTTCCCCGGCTTCATACGTAGCCCCTTTTTTATTACCTTTGCTCTTCACCGGCTTCATGGCAAAGGGGTTGGAACTGGCTTTGGGTTTGGTTTTTTCAGCCGTTTCTGAAGTATCTCCACCGATTTTCTTGTCCGAGCCGCCTGTTTTGGAAAAAATCTGGTTCAAAAGATCGGACAATTCGTCAGCTTTTCCATTTTTTACCGCGTAAACATAGAGTTTTGGCTGGGTCATGTCACTGGGAATGTCCAACCTTTTTATGAATTCTTCGATTTTTTCAAACAATTTTAAGTTTTGGCTGACGGCAAGAAGCATGTGGAGTCTATTGATGGCGATGAGTTTCATGTCTGCCCGCTCTGATTGATCATAGGAAGAAAGGATATCATTTAAAAGCGTGACCATTTCTTCTGCATCCATATACTTTAAGGTATAAAACTGATGGGTTACCTTCTCGAACAGGTCGATATCGAAAACATCCACCAACCGAAGCACTTTTAAGATATTAATGCCCTTGTCAACGATCAGAAGGGTGTTGGACGGGTCATGTGAGATAATCGTTCCTTCAGACGACACAAAGGGGGTAAGGAGCTTTGTGATTTCTGCAGCGGATATGTGTTTCAGGGGAATGATCTGCATGATGACCCTTTGCCCGGGGGGCAATTCTTTTGTCTTGCGTCCGTAACGGGATAAAATGGGCAGGCGGGGCGCGTCTTTTAAGGCGGTTATTTTATAAAGGCTTCCCTCTTTTAAGGCCGTGAGCCCGTTTGCCTCGAGGATCTGGAAAAAAACCGGAAAAAGATCTGATTTTCTTAACGCACCGGCCGTATGAATGGTCACCTTTCCCCGGATATTGGGATCCACGATATAATTAATTTGAAGGAGTTCCGCCAGGGTTCTGATAACTTCATACAGACTGGCATCATCAAAATTTAATACAATCTCTCCTTTTTCCGACGGTTCTGTCTCCGATGATTCGTCCCCTGGTTTTTGGAGTTTGGAGGGTGGCGCCGTGATGGTTTTATCAATGGGCTGTGTCGATTTTAAAGACACTTTCTCTTTTGCAACCGGTAACGGTAAAGACTTTTTGGGGTCAGGTTCCGCCATGGTTTTATCAATGGGTTGCGTGGATTTTAAAGACGCTTCCTTTTTTGCAAACGGCGACGGTAGAGGCTTCTGGGTGAAAGGTTCTCCCACGGCATCCTTTTTTAACAGCGGCAGGACCCTCTGTTTAACGATCCCAAAAGGCGTCCGAACCATTCGATACTGTTTACCGTCATCCAAAATCACATCCGGTTGGGTTTCCAGCACTATGTTGTTTGGAGAAACAGGTGTTGAGGTGCCTTTGAAATCACCGGAACGCGGCATCTGGCCCGCACACCCCGTCACATGGATGATGATACCTAACCACACAACATAATTTAAAAGTTTTACAGGTATAATCGATTTCATAAGTTATTTGTTCCTGCGCTTTATTTTCCCGAAAGGGGTGCTGATAATCTCATGTTGATCATTGGATAATTTTTCATATTTCGGTTTCTTAGGTTTTTGGGAATCATTCTTTTTGGGTTTTGATGGTGTTGTCACCACCATGGGTTTTGCGGTTTCCGCTACTCTCGATCGCTGCTTCGGTCTGGACTGATCATATAAAGGAATTTTGTATTGTTTGGAGCCGCTAGTTAACAGAATACTCTCCTTTTGGATGGAAGCCACTTTTAAAATCCCCAGATGATCGCCGGCTCTTACCCAAAGCAACGGTTTATCGCCGGACTTGATTTCAGGATTGGTGACCAGAGCCATTACATAATCTTTCATCATGACAACGCCGTATAAGATAATTTTTCTGCCCGGAACCTCTTCCGGTGCAACTTCCGCCTCTGATTCAGAAACTTCCGGTATGAATTCGGCCCGATCCGGGGAAAAAAGACTCTGTTCCACCACAGCTTTATAATAGGACTCCGGCAAAAACTGCCTTTGGGCAACCCTTTTTTCGGAATGAGGCTTGGCTTTTTCAATTACTTGATTCTCAGATGTTATATTCTTACCCGTTTTCCAGACGCCATAAGTTCTTATCACAAAAAAGGCAAAGAGCAAGGTCAATAAAATATTTATGATTCCAATTTTCGAAAACATTCGAATTCTATGCACTTCCCTTTTTTAAAAATCCGGACACGGAAATTGTTGACCGAATTTGCTCAGGTTGTTTGCCGGTTATGTTTCGGATTTTCATATTGGTGATGATTAAAAATTTATTTGATGTTTCAATCTGATACAACAAATTTTTAAGTTGCCTGACAGTTGAACTGAAGGTAAACTGAACCGGAATGGATACGTAGTTCATATTCTCGAGATCAATTGACCTTAGCACCCGCATGGTTTTAATCTCTATATCAATTTTCCGGGTAATGTCACTCAATATATTCTGGATGTCCACGGCTGCAAGGGCCGACGTTTCTCCGGCTAAAAGCCTTGATTCAGCACGTCCGAGGTTTCGATTCAAGGCAATCCGTCTGGATTCAAGGTTTTTTCTTTTTTGGATTTTTTGACGATATTTCGCAATTTGCTGTTTTTTTAAAATAATTTCACTGCCGGCCGGTTTTAAATCCTGAATCACTGGGAAAAAGCGGTACAATACCCCCAAAAGAAGCAAAACTCCGCCGCCCATAAGGAGATACTTTCTTTCTTTGCTGATGTTAAATTTTAGCATGACTTACTATGACGTATATCTATTTTATCTTAAGCCCGATTCGAAACCGCTCTTTGCCGTCGTTACTCTTTGTAATGGTTGAAAGAAAAACAACATCTTTAAACAGGGGCGACGCCTCGAGCAGTGAGATTAATTCGGATGCTGATTCGGCAAAACCAGTGAGCTGCAACCCGTGTTCAGAAAAATTGAGTTCCTGCACCCAGGCCGTGTCCGGAATTCTTTCACTGAGCTCTTTTAAAATATCCAGAGCAGGTACACGGTCGCGTTGAAGCGTATTCAGTTGATCGATTTCCATTTCAATTGTTTTAACGTGGGTATCCAGCCGATTTGCGTTTTCCACCTCTGATGCCAAACTTTTTATTTCATTGTTCAACCGATCAAGGGTAATTCTTTGACGCATGATCTGACTTCCGCCCCATGCAAGGCCGGATAAAACCACAAGGCCGGTCAGAATGAACATTATATAGTAGCCCGTTCTGCTGGGTTTTTTCCGTAGTTCAACCGGAAGAAGGTTTATTTGCATCGGCATTTTTTTTAACCCTTTCAGGGCAAGGCCGAAGGCCGAGGCCAGTTCACCGGTGGGCAGACCACTTTGTGGCGTATTCAGAAAAACCGGATCCAGACCGGTTTCTGTTTTCAGTTGTTTTAGACGCTCTTCAGATAATCGGCTATCCCAAACAGCCAGCTTTATGGGGACATCACCGTCTCCGACCCTTGCTTTTAAAAGATTCAATTCTTCTTTGATCAGTTTGGGAAGATCGCCGCTATCTTCAGTTAACGGTATTGATTTGCAATAGTTTAAAAATTTATTTCTTACCAAACCAATTTCCACAACATGATCGTTTGGATTAACAAATAAAACGGCTCCTTGATCTGCCATATCCGGATGATAATTTAAAAAATTGGCCATGCCCATTGACGAAAGCTCAATCCCGGAAATGTCCCCATCTATCTGAACTTTTAATTCCAGATAGGGCGCCAGGTCTTTCTTTTTAATAACGACCAGAAGGACCCGTATAACATTATTCGCCTTGTCTTCCTCAATAACTTGACAGTCGAAGTAGATATCATTCAATGCTAAGGGAATATATTTTTCCATTTCGTATTGCAGGGTGGACCGAAGGTTTTCTTTGACTGCCAGAGGCAATGTAAGGTTTCTGAGGATAATCACGTCACTGGGAATGCCGAGAAATATATCTGTGCCAGTGACATGGTGTTTGCGTATAAAATTGCCTATAAATTCACTAATGATGTTACGTTTTTGAGTCATGGGCTGGCTGGTTTCCAAAGAACACATCTCGTAAGCTGCCAGCCGAATTCCTTTTAAAAAGGTCTTTACATATGCAATGGCAATACGATCCGCCCGGATATCAATTCCCAGACTATTTTGGAAAATCAAAATGCCCCCCCAAAAAAAAATGATAGGTACCCCATGTCAAGGCAAAATACAAGTGCCTAAAATTAAGGTGCCGCCTTTCGCGGCTTCATTTTAAAACTTTAGCTCACTTATCACTTCAAACTTTAGATCACTTACTAATCCGATCCATCCATTGCAAAATTCTGTATTTTTTTTCTTCTCTTGTATTAATTTTTACAAAAGCCTGTATGCCCTGCTTTATCGTACTTTCTTTCATCGATCCCATGGATTTAATTGTAAAATATGCGCAAGACTCTAACGTAATGTACGGCCGAATGGCTGTATATGTTTCTGTTCCGAAAATTTCAATCAAATCGGTCATGGACGTAATGTCCGCTTCTTTTCGGTATTCCATGAGATTCTGCACCAGGTCGTCTGTCATCCCTGGAAGTGCCCGCAGCAATGATGAAGGTGCGGCATTGATGTTGATCCTGCTTTGGGGTTTTTCTTTGGCTGTCTCATCCTGATACACCGTAACCCGATCTTTAAGCCCCCCGTAAAATATTTCGGGACTAATTCCCCTGACAAGGAGCAACTCCCCAACCGAATCAAAGTCGCTGTTTTTACAGTGATACGGATCTGGGAGCGAACGATAATAATCATTTTCTGCGCCATTGAGGCGATGAAGATTGTCTTTATCCCGCCAATCCGAAATGGAATCCACTATTATATTTTTGTCCGTGTCGTCAAGTTCAAATCCGTTTAACATCAGTGTTAATAATTTGCGGTCGGCTGTATTGACATTGACCTTCCCGCTTTCATTGTCAATTCTGACTTCAAACTGCCCTTGAGCAAAGGCAATGGCCGGGATTTCGGCATTGACTCGCCATTGAATTTTTTCATCCGCCTCATCATTTTCACCGGTTGCTTTGAAGGGTTTCCCCGGGTTGGCTATAAGTTGGGAAATTGCCTGGTTCAGCCCGGCCGCCGCAATGTAATATGACTGGGTCATTTCTTTGAAATTTCTGGTGATATTTACTTCGGTCCGCATGGCATGACAAAATTCGCCCACAATCACAGACAATAAGGTAAGCACCCACAGTACCAGGAAAAGCGCAATGCCTACTTCATTTTTCAGATTCGTGAACATTTTTATGTGTCTTCTTCCGGCACCAGTCGAATGATGACCGTTATGGGGGCTGCTTCAACGTTTTCTTTTAGCATAATCTTCACCGCCAAAGGCACTCCCTCATCCGTGTCCGGTTCCCAACGCGGTTGCCATTCATGATTTCCGGCTTGCCCCAGCCCTTTCAAGTATTCAAAAGCCACCGATTGAACCTCGGGAATCAGCTCATGGAAAGCCTGATCGTCCAACTCAGCCAAATCATGGTCCGTTTCTATCAATACCAGATTCTTTTCAAAAAAAAACAGACGTTCCGTGTTTGTTTCCTCATTTTTTACCTGGTATTTCACGTACATGGTTTCGAAGAAATTCCCCGGAATCAGAGAAACCCCGGATACAAATTCGAGAGATTTTAAATCCCCTTTTAAAAAAAAGGACGATTCGCCTTCATTTTTTATTTTTATAAGGCGAATGGATGACAGCTGCTGTTTCATGAGATCCAGAACCATACGGTGCCGTTGATGGGCATCTACTTCTTCTTCCCCCTTTTCCCAGGCTCGAACTCCGATCCGTAACGCCCCGAATATGATAACCACAATTATCGAAAGGATCGTAAGGGACATCAAAAGTTCCAGCAGGGTAAACCCGCTATCTTGATGAAGGGCGCTGGGTTTGAGAAAAATTTGCACTCGATGTTTTACTAATACGGTTGTAAAGATCATCATGCGCTTTCAACCGTCTTCCGCGATTTTTTTTGCAATTTTGACGGTGCTGATTTCAAAATGCTTTTCGCGATACCCGTAAGGCCAGCTTACCTCAACGGCTATCTTAAAAGTATCAACGGGCAACGGTGCTCCCTCATCCTCATCCGGTTCAATGTATTGGATATTCGCTCTCCATGTAAAGCCGTCTTTAAATTCACCTTCCAGGACTTTATCGGTCAATTCGTTTAAGAGAAGAAGCTCTTCCATTTTTTCCCTTGCATGGAATATGGCCCGTGTATAGTCACCCGACAATCTGCTTGATTTTAGTCCGCCGGAAAAAAGCTGGAGGATGACCACGATACAGATCGCTAAAATCATTGTGGCAACCAGTACTTCTATGAGTGTAAACCCATACTGGCTTTTAAGACATGGGTTTGTTTTCATAT
>Ga0272444_10001357_pt1 | contig 23671 bp, 19 predicted proteins | sample SSMForm13_FD_201033 | JGI IMG/M metagenome (GOLD analysis project Ga0272444, IMG submission 201033) | Marine sediment archaeal communities from Little Sippewissett salt marsh, Falmouth, MA, United States - SSM-Form-13 | ecosystem: Environmental > Aquatic > Marine > Wetlands > Sediment ...
GTTCAGGTTCGAGCGCTCGACGTGGTCGGCGTCGCAGACGGTGATGTGGCCGACGCCGGCGGTCGCGAGGTACGCACCCGCGGCGCAGCCGAGTCCCCCCACGCCGGCGATGAAGACCCGCGCGGCCGCGAGACGCTCCTGCCCCTCCGTTCCCCATCCTGGCATGGACAGCTGGCGCGCGTAGCGGTCGAGTTCATCCTTAGAGAGTGCCACGGTGCGCTTCCTGTGGCAGGTGGGTGGTTGCCTCCGGCACCGGCGGGCTACCCCCCGGACACCGGCGGCTGGAGCGTGACGACGTCGCCGTCGGCCGGGTGATGGTCCAACCTGCGGAGCTTCCCGTCGGCGAACGCGAACGCGACGAGTCCCTCGGGAATGTCGAGCACCGCGAGGATCTGCCTGAGCGTGAGATCGTCATCGACCTCGACCCGGCGCGTGTACTGGTCGACGTCGGGCTTGAGGCGGTCTCTGAGCTTCCCGCCGGATCGAAGGTAGAGCACCACGTCGCTCGCTCCCAGGACCGTCGTGCCGCAGCGGCGGCGTACCGGCCTACATCGCCTTCGGCTTGAGCTTCTGTCCGCGGACCTTCGGAATCCCTCCGGGGATAGGCTTCCCGAGGAGCCCCCTACCATCCAGGTTGTCAGCCGCGTAGCCGATCCCGAGATCCTCGAGGACCTCGCGCGTCGGGTTGCCGTCCTTGTCCCAACCCCGGTTCGCGTAGTACTCGTCGAGCATGGCCTCGAAGTTGTCGCGGCCGACCACCTTGCCCTCGGCCGGGCCGCCCGGCACCGGCTCGTCGAGGTGCCGCGCCGGGGCGACGTCGTGCGTCCGCCCGGGTCCGCCGTTTCGCTCGAGGAAGTGCGCGCGGTTCAGGTTCCACACCTTCTCCGAGACCTTCATGCAGTCGTCGAGCGTGATGCCCCAGCCGGTCAGGTGGTTGATCGTGTCGACGTGCTCCTCGGGCGTGACGTCCAGCTCGCCCCAGAAGAGCCGGCAGCAGCTCCACGTGTCGAAGAGCGGGCGGATGTGCTGGAGGTAGATGACGACCGGAGCCTTCCCCTCGATCGTGTCGTGCCCGAGTTCGATGTCCGTCGTGATCGTCCAGCTCTTGCTGTGGTGCGCGCCGATGTCGCAGGTGCAGTAGGAGAGGAGCTGAGCCGGGTACCACCTGGTGTCGTAGCCGGAGAACTCCATGCCCTTCGCCTGGGACGCGAAGTCCATCGTCCCCTTGCCCAGGGCCTCGGCGGCGCCCTTGGTCCCTCGCGCGAACGTGTCGCCGATCCCCCGGCGCGCGGCGATCATCCCGACGAAGTGCTCGAAGTCGCCGATGTTCCCCCACCGAAGCTCGTGCCCCTCGAGGTCATCCTTCGTGATGATCCCGCGCTGGTAGCACTCCATGGCGAACCCGATCGTATTCCCGCCGCTCATCGTGTCCATACCGACGTCGTCGAGGAGATGGTTGGCGTACGCGACCTCGTGGATGTCCTCGAACGCGCAGCTCCCGCCGACGAGCGCGATCGTCTCGTACTCGGGCCCCTCCTGATACGTGTCGGGCTTTCCCGGGATCCTCGCACGCGTGTACTTCCCGCAGTTCATCCAGCAGCCGAAGCACGCCTTGTGCGTGACGAGGCATTCCTCGACGAGCTTCTCACCGTCGATCTTGTCCCAGTGCTCGAACTGCGTCTCCTGGAAGTTCCGCGTGGGGAAGCAGCCGCGCTCGTTCGACCAGCCGACGAAGAACGCCGTGCCGTACTTCTGCCACGGCTCCATGTTCGGGTGGGTCTTCGTCCGCTGGATGATGTCGTAGGTAAGGTCGGTCATCGCCTTGAGGTCGTGAGCCGGGAGCGCCTTCGTTCCGCGCGCCGCGATCGCCTTGATCTTCTTCGACCCCATCACGGCCCCGACGCCGCACCGCCCCGCCTGTCTCCCGAAGTCGTGCGAGATGCACGAGAAGACGATCCCGTTCTCCCCGGCCGGGCCGATCGTCGCGATCTGGAAATCCTCGCCGAGGTCCTTCTTCATCCGCTCCTCGAGCCTTAGCGACCCCATGCCCCAGTAATCGGCAGCCGGGCGAAGCTCGACGGTATCGTCATCGATGTAGAGGAAGACCGGTTCGGGCGAGACGTTCTCGAAGACGATGAGGTCGTAGCCCGCGTACTTGAGCTCGGGGCCGAGGTGCCCGCCCATCGACGAGTCGGCGTGGCCGTTCGTCGCGGGGGAGATGCAGCCGAACCCGAGCTTCGATCCGACCGGGGCGAACGACCCCGTCAGCACGCCCGTCGCGATGATGAAGAGGTTCTCGGGGCCGAGGGGATCCGCGTCACGCGGGACCTCGTCGTAGAGGATCTTCGAGACGAAGCCCCTGGCACCCATCCACTCGCGCGCGAGCGCGGGGTCGGTGGGAGTGCGCTTGATCTCCCCGGTCGCGAGATCGATGCGAAGAGTCGTTCCTCCGAATCCATCCATGGCGTCTCTCGTTCCTTTCGGTGCTCGCTTCTTACTCCACCACGGTGAGCGCGGCGGTGTTGCAGACCTCCGTGCACTTGAGGCAGAGGTCGCACTTGATCGGCGTTGGGGCGTCGGCGTGCGTGTACATGACGCCGATCGGGCACGCATCGACGCAGACGCCGCAGTTCGTACACTCGTCCTCGTGGATCACGTAGGCGTCACCCTCCTGGTGGATCGCGTCGACCGGGCACTCCCTCGCGCAGATGCCGCACTGAACGCAGAGCTTGGGCTCGAAGATGCCCGGCTCGGGGAAGTGCGCCACGATGCCGATCGCCGCCTTCTTCGGGTTGATCTCGTCGTAGTGGCAGATCGTGCAGATCTGCTGGCAGAGCTTGCAGCCGGTGCAGTTCTCCTTGGTGACCTTGATCCTCATCGACTCCTCCGTCCTCAGTCGACACCGGGATCCCTCGCGGGCTCCTCGTCCCGGGCGAGGCGGCAACGCACCTCGATCGTCCTCTCGGCACCGCCCTCGCGGAGCGAGGAGCAGAAGCCCTTGAGGGTCGTCGCGAGCACGTCCTGGACGAACGCGTTCAAGGGGATCTCCCTCCCATCGACGATGATCCTCGTCGACCAGGTCTGATCGTCCGGGATCGCGGCGAGCGCTTCGATGAGGTCGGCGATCTTGGCGATGTCGCCGGGGCCGAACACACGGCCGCCGAAGCCGTCCGGGGCGGTGCCGATGACCGCGACGACGCCCTCCAAGGACGCAATGTCGAGATCGCCGCCCGCGATGGCGATCTTCCTGCCGCGGACGCTCTTGAATCCCTCGGCCAGGACGATCTCTCCCGGGAACGCCTCGCGGAACGAGACGTTCTCGATCCGCTCCTTGCCGGAGGATCGATACGCGGTGGTCGTCGACGCGCCGGCGAGGACCGACACGGCCGCGCCCGCCGCGGCAAGCCGGGCGGTGTCGGTGTCCGGGCTGTCCATCGGGAGCTCCTGGTGGGTGTGCTTGACGTAGCACACGGTCCGCCCGCGGCGGACCAGTTCGCGGGTGATGCCCTCGAGGAGGGTCGTCTTCCCCGTGTCCTTCGTGCCGACGATCTGAATCCAGAAGCTCTGCATGCTCGGTCCTCATTCGGGGGCGCGCCCCGCTCCCCGATTCGAACGGCTATCCGCGCGTCACCAGGGCCACCGTCACGCCCGCGGCGCCCGACGCCAGCGCGGCGACACGGTATGCGAGCAGGCGGGCGCCGCTCCACGATTCGGAGGTCTCGACGATCCCGGCGCCGGCGCGAAGGCCGACGTAGGTGGCTGGGATTGCCAGCGCGGCGGCGATCAGCCCGTGGAGGAGCTGGTATTCGAGCATCCTCGCGGCGCCGCCAGCCACCCAGAAGGGGTTCACGAGGACGTACCGCGCGAAGAACCCGAACGCGGCGAACGAGACGAGCGTTGCGATGACGACCCGGGCGTACGGTGCGATCCTCCGGAACGACCAGAGCGCGGCCGGCTCCCGCCCCCGAGCGATGCTCAGGGCGGCGTCGAAGATCGCGCCCAGGAGCAGCACCGCCGCGATCTTGCATCCGAAGAACGGGTTCTGCACGAACTTGAACGCCGATGCGAGCACCGCGAGCGAGAACGAGCTTCCGGGCGCGTCCCAGACGCGGCGCGCGATCACGAGGAAGACGATCGCGGCCGCGGTGAGGAGCGGAGCGCGCGGCACGCTCTCCGCGAGTTCGAGTCGGTCGATGCCGAGTTCGGAGAGCCCCCAGAGGGAGCCGAACAGGAGGATGCTCGTGATCGCGAGGCGCTTCGGGTTCATGCGTTGCTCCTGAGAGTTGCGGTTCCGGAGCGCCGGGCCGGCGAGGTCGGCGCCTCTGTTGGACTCCGCCCGGGAAGTGGGTCCCGGGCGGGGTCACCATATTAGCAGAGCCATCGGTGGGTGTAAAGGTGCGCGCCCTCGCGCCCGCTTGCCTCGGCCTCGGATCGTCGCGCGGTGGGCCCGCGCCTGGGAGGCGCCGTCGGACGCTCGAGCGATAGCTACCGGTACATCGCCTTGATCCCGCCCCACGTCGTCGACTCGACGGTCGTCCCGCACGGCGGGCAGCCCTGGCCGAGCGCGCCGATCGGCATGCCCCACGGGCTCAGCCCCGGGAGGCAGGGGGAGTCCTCGCACAGCGTGAGGTCGTATCCCCAGACATCGCAGAACGCGGGGTCGATGACCGCGTTGTCGTAGTGGTTCCCGCCGCAGAGGTCGTCGCCGCCGGCGTTTCCGAAGAGGATGCAGTGGGTGATGAGCGGGGTCTCCGTGCCCTCGTCGCAGTTCACGGGCGGACCGCTCCTCGAAAACGCAAGGATACACTCGATGATGTCCGGCGATGCCTGCTGGCACCAGATGTGCGTGGACCCGTTGTCGACGAACGTGCACTTGGTGATCAGCACGTTGGCGTCGAAGAGCACCTGGATGCCGCCCGCCGCGTTCCACGTGCCGACGTTGCCCGCGAACGAGCAACCGTCGAAGACGCAGGTCGACGACGCGTAAGAGACACGCGCACCGCCGGCGGAGCCGGCGAGGTTGTTGAGGAAGCTGCACCCGGTCACGGAGACCGCGCTCGAGTTCACATTGAGTCCAGCCCCCAAGCCGGCCTCGAGGCCTCCGTTGCCCACGAACATGCAGTCCGCGAAGTCCGAGTTGTTGCACTGCTGGAGGTACACGCCCGCGCCGTGGTACCCGTACGTCGTGACCTGGTTTCCGTGGAACTCGCACGATGCGCACGAGATCTGGGATTGGCGGGCGTACACGCCTCCGCCGGTGCCGTTGGTCTGGTTCGCCACGAACTGCGTGCCGCTCATGACGAGGACCGAGCCGTCGATGAATGCGGCGCCTCCGCCATAGGCGTTCCTGAGACCTCCGTCCGAGGACGTGTTGGAGTCGAGGTAGCAGCCTCGAAGGACGGGCGACGAGGCGACGGTGCAGAGCCCGCCGCCGATGACGCTCGCGTGGTTGTCCGCGAAGATGCACTGGTCGAACTTGGGGCCCGAGCCGTTCTGGCAGAAGGTGCCTGCGCCCGAGTCGGCGGCCGCGTTGGTGACCAGCACGCCATAGACCACTGCGCTCGTGTCCTCCCCGCTGTGGAATCGGAATCCTCGTCCCAGGCCATCGCAGTCGATGGTCGTGAGCAGGTGGCCGGCTGATCCCTCCAGCCGAAGCGCGGTCCCACCGAAGTCCAAGTCGCGGTTGCGCTCACCCGTGTACACACCGCCGAGGACGAGCACCGTGTCGCCTTGGCTCGCGGCGTCGATTCCGTCCTGGATGTTGACGTAGTCGCCGCCCCCGGCGTGGTCGACGACGATGGTGTCGCCAAGTGCCGGCGCGGCGGCGGTCAGCAGAATCGCTGTCCAGATGATCGTTGTGAATCTCACGCTGCGCCTCCTTGTTGGCGTCGGCCGCGCACGGCTCGGCGCTGGCGGGCTCTATCGGTACATTGCCTTGATTCGTCCCCACGTGGCGACCTCGACCGCGCTGCCGCAGTTCCCGCAGCCCGCGCCGTGGGCCCCGACCGCCTCTCCCCAGGCGTTGTTCGCCGCGAGGCAGGGCGAGTTCTCACAGAGCGTGAAGTCGTCGTTATACACGTCGCAGAAGAGCGGGTCGGCCATCAGGTTATCCGTATTGCCAGCAGGGATCCAGTCGCCGTCCGCATTCCCGAAGACGACGCAGTGCTCGACGGTCGCGGTGCCGAACTGGAGGTGTACCGGATCGCCCCTCGGCGCGAATGAGATGACGCTGTTGGTGAGATCGACGGAGGCTCCGACGAGGCTCACGATTGTCCCGTCGTCGCCGCCGCACCCGTAGAACGTGCAGTACTCCACGATCGGCCTCATCGCGCGGTTGGCGAGGAGCGCGGCGCCGCGGTACGAGCGGTTCCTCGAAAAGGTGCAGTGCGCGATCGAGGGTCGGTGGTCGTTGATGCCGTCCGCGCAGACGCCGCCTCCCCAGAGCGATGCGCGATTGCTGTCGAAGAGACAGTCGTCAATGAGCGGCTCGGATTCCATGCACATCACGCCCGCACCCATCTCGGCCCGATTGCCCGTGAACGTGCAGTGTGTGATCGACGGCTGGTCGCCGTAGATGCTGTCGGCGCAGACGCCTCCTCCCCAGAGGGAGGCTCGGTTGCTGTCGAAGAGGCAGCCGTCGATGAGCGGCTCGGATCCCACGCACATCACGGCCGCGCCGATATCGGCCCGGTTGTCCGTGAAGGTGCAGCCGTCCAGCGACGGCTCGTCGAACGTCTGATCGTAGTCCCCGAGGCAGTAGACGGCGCCGCCGCGGAGCGCGGTGTTCCCATCGAAGATGCACTCCGACGCCGTGAAGTTCGAGCGCCGGCGGTGGATCGCGCCCCCGTCCGAACCCGCCCGGTTCCCCGTGAACGTGCACCGAGTGAACTCAGGCCCTCCAAACATCGGGGGGTACTGATTGTCCACGGCGACGGCGCCGCCATACTCATCGGACACGTTCCTCTCGAACACGCAGTCGACGACGACGAGCTGGTCGACGCCGCGGTTCATGATCGCACCACCTGCCCGGACGACGCAGTTCCCGACGAACGTGCAGTCTTCGATGAGGATCTCCCTGCAGATGCTACTCATCCCGATGGCCGCGCTGCGCCAGACGTACTGCGGGGGGCCGTTCTCCATGAACGTGCAGGAGCGGATGGTCGCCTCGGCCCCATTGAGCCAGATCGCACTCGCGTTTCTCGTGAACTGGCAGTTGGCGACGGTCGACTCGCGCGGACCCCTGAGGAAGAGGGCGATGCTCGGATTCTCCGCGAAGATGCAGTCCCGGATCGTCACGGCGCTGCCGTCGCAATGTATGGCGTAGGAGACATATGCCGAGGGCTCGGCGCGAGTGAGGGTGAGTCCCTCGATCACCGTGGCCTCGGTCTCCTCGCTCCCGAGGTTGAATCCCGGCCCGTGGATGAAGCCGAACGTCGTCACTGCAGGGCCGCCCGTCGACGTGAGGACGATGTCCTTGCCGAAGAAGTCCACGCGCGCGTTCCCCTCGCCGGTGTAGAAGCCCGGGGCGACCAGGATCGTGTCTCCGGAGGCCGCCTGGGCGACGGCCGGCTTGAGCGCCTCGTAGTCGCCCCCGCCGCTTGCATCGAGCACGTAGGTGGCGGCACGGGCCGCCGGGACGTCCAGCGAGAGCACGGCCGCGCACGCAGAGGCCGTGAGCAGCCCCAAGGCCCGCCTTCGGTGTCGACCTCGATCCGTCATCGGTACATCGCCTTGATCCGTCCCCAGGAGGCGGCGCGAACTGCGCTGCCGCAGCTTCCGCAGCCCACGCCGTGAGCGCCGACCTGCTCGCCCCAAGCATTGTTGGCCGCGAGGCATGGCGAATTCTCGCAGAGCGTGAAGTCGTCGTTGTACACGTCGCATAGGAGGGGGTCGGTGAAGAGGTTGTCCGGGTTGCCCGAGGGCAGCGAGTCGCCCCCCGCGTTTGCGAACACAACGCAATGCTCGACGTTCGCGGTGCCGAACTGCAGATGGATCGGGACACCGCTCGGCGCGAAGGAGATGACGCTGTTGCCGACATCGACGAACCCGTCGACGAGACTCACGATCGAGCCGTCGTCGCCCCCGCACCCGTAGAACGTGCAGTACTCGGTCGTGAGCTGGGCCTCGCCGTTGGCGAGGAGTGCGGCGCCCCGATACGCGCGGTTCCTCGTGAAGGTGCAGTGAGTGATCGACGGTGGCTGATCGTAGGCGCCGTCGGCGCAGACGCCTCCTCCCCAAAGCCACGCGCGGTTGCTGTCGAAGAGGCAACTATCGATCTCCGGCGCGGACTCTTCGCACATCACGCCGGCCCCCATCGTCGCGGAGTTCTCCGTGAACGTGCAGTCGAGAATCGTCGGCACGCTTGACGCTTCCGGGTCGTCGAGATAGCAGCAGATCGCGCCGCCGCGAGGTGCGTAGTTCCGCTCGAACGTGCACTCGCTGACGGTGGGGTTCATCCTCGTCCGGCTGATTGCGCCACCGTGACCTCCCGCCGAGTTTCCCGAGAAGGTGCATCGCATGATCTCCGTCCCGCCGACGGCTGCCGAATACGGGCCGCCCACCACCATCGCACCGCCGTCTCCATCGGAGCGGTTGCCCGTGAAGGTGCAGTCCCTGATGACGATGTTCCTGCCGTCGGCGGAGACCGCGCCGCCGGCGCGCAGGGACCAGTTGTCGGTGAACGCGCAGCTGTCGACCGTGACGGTGCCGGAGGATGAGTCGGACGAAAGCCTCAGAGCACCTCCGCCCACGCCGTAGGCGTAGTCGCACCGGTTCTCCTCAAAGAGGCAGGAGACGATGGCGACGCCGAACAGCCAATCCGGCCTCGCGTACAGGGCCCTGTCGAAGTTGCGGATGAACCTGCAGTCCCGCATGGCCATCGGAAGGCCGGGCTGGAGGACGACCTCATCGTGATTGCCCGTGAAGATGCAGTCTCGAATCGAGGCCGCGCCGCCGGAGATGTATATGGGGCCGGTGGCGTAGGGGCCCTCGCCGGCGTTCGTGATCGTGAAGCCCTGGATGACGATCAGCTCGTTCAGCTCGTCCGTCAGCACGAAGCCGGACTCACCGCCGGTGTCGATGATCGTCTCCTCCGGGCCGTGACTGGAGATAATGACGAGCTTCTTGCCCTGGAAGTCTAGGTCGTAGTTGCCCAAGCCGGTGTACGTCCCGGGCGCCACCAGGATTGTGTCCCCATAGTCCGCGTTGATCATCGCCGGGAGGATCGACGTGAACTGGCCGCCGCCGTCGACGTCGACGGTGAGCACGTCGGCGTGACCCGGCGCCGCGAGCGCGCCCGCGATCAGCACTGACGCGGCAAGGGCCGCCGCTCGGCGCGTGCCCCGGTCCTTCCGTGCTTGCGATCGTCCAGTCATCGGTACATCGCCTTGATCTGCCCCCATGAGACGCGCTCGACGGGGCTCGCGCAGCTACCGCAGCCCTCGTCGTGCGCGCCGATGAGGACGCCCCACGGGTTGTTCGCGGGGAGGCAGGGCGAGTTTTCGCAGAGCGAGAGATCGCCGTCCCAGAACCCGCAGACGAGAGGATCCTCGAACAGGTTGTCGTAGTGGTCGCCGCAGGGAGTGTCACCGCCGGTGTTGTCGAAGATGGCGCAGTTCGTGACGGTGGGTGTGCCCACACCGGCGCAGCCGATCGCCCCGCCGTGGTTGTAGAACGCGATGACGGATCGCTCGACGCGCGGCGCGCAGTCCTCGAAGTAGAGGAGGTCGCCTCCCTGCGAGCCCAAGGACCACCCGCAGAACGTGCAGTTCTCGATCACGGCGTCCCAGATGTCGGTGTGCTCCAGGTGGACGTCCCTGCCGCCGGACACGTAGGTCGCGCGGTTGTCCCAGAACGTGCAGTGCGCAAGCGTGGGCGATGCGTACCGGCCGAACACGACGCCGCCGTAACGAGGACGGTTTCCCTCGAACCGGCAGTCTGAGAACGTCGGGGAGCAGCCGTAGAGACGGACGGCTCCGCCGTCGCGATACGACGAGTTGCCAATGAACGCGCAGTTGTCGAACGTTGGAACCGCCGGGAGGCTGCAGTTGACGGCGCCGCCCCGCTCGGCCCAGTTCTCCACGAAAGAGCAACCCGCTAACGTCGCGGCTGATCTCTCGAGGTAGACGGCGCCGCCGTGGTACCCCTCCGACGGGTATGCGTCCCCGTACGCCGCCGAGTTCCCCGTAAATGAGCACTCAGTGAACGCCGCCTGTGAGTTGTCGAGATAGACTGCCCCACCGCCCTCCACCGCGCCGTTGTCGCCGAAATCGCATCCGTCGAATGCGGGCGCTCCGTCCTCCACGAAGACAGCGCCTCCGTTCCCCGTCGACACGCAGTCGCGAAACACACAGGCGTGAAACGTCGGCGACGAGGAATCGATCCTGATCGCGCCGCCCCAGCTGGTGAGCCCATTCACAACCGTGAACCCCTCAACCACAGCGTCGGGGCCCTCGCCGTCGTCGAACAGGAACGCGCGGCCGGCCTCTTCGCAGTCGATCGTCGTGCCGCTCGCTCCGGTGTCCCCGAGAAGGACGATCCCGAGCCCGCGGAAGTCGAGCCTGCGGTTCGCCGCGCCGGTGTAGGTGCCGGGCAGGACGAGCACGGTGTCGCCCTCCGAGGCGTCGTCTAGACCCTCCTGGATGGTCTCGTAGTCGCCGGACCCGGCCCAGTCGACGCGGATCGTGAAGGCGGAAGCCGGTGCTGCGGCTAGGAACGTCGTGGCAAGACAGAGAGTGAAGATCCGGGCGCCCATGCTCGCCTCCTTCTGTGAGGAGGGGGGGGTGGTGCTCCGGAGGTGGCCCGCCGGTCGCGCCGCCGCCTACCGGTACATCGCCTTGATCGACCCCCAGGTCGCGTCCTCGACGGGATCGTCGCAGGGCGGGCAGTCGTCGTAGAGCGCGCCGATCAGCTCGCCCCACGGGTTGTTCGCCGGGAGGCACTGCGAGTCCTCGCAGAGGTAGAAGTTGTCCATTGCCATGTCGCAGAAGAGCGGATCGTAGATGATGTTGTCGTGGTGGTCGCCGCAGAGATCGTCTCCGCCCGCGTTCCCGAAGCTGACGCAATGCGTGATCGTCGGGTTGTCCCCGGGCGCGCCGCAGGCGATGCCCGGAACCATGCCCATCCCGAACGCGACGATCGTGTTCGTGATCGCCGGGGACGACGCGGTTGCGCCGTAGACCTGTCCGCAGTAGATGCCTGATCCGCCGCCGAACGAGCTGCTTCGCACGATGGTGCAGTTCGTGATGCTGGGCGAGGCGCCGTCGCAGCACACGGCGCCGCCGCCGAACAGGGCCGAGTTGTCCTGGAAGAGGCATCTCACAATCTCGGGAGTTACGTTCTTGCAGTAGATTCCTCCTCCGAAGGTCTCGACGCCGCAGCCGCTGAATCCCGTGTACTGGATGAAGGGAGTCTGGCGCCCAACCGGTGAGTCCACGATGCAGATGCCGCCTCCCAACCCGCCGCTTTCGCAATCGTTGTCCTGGAAGTTGCAGAAACGGACCCGGATCGCGGAGTTCTCGACGCAGACGCCCCCACCGCCCTCGCGGGCGAGGTTGCCCAGGAACTCGCAGTTTCGGAAGATCGGGTCGGAGCCGATGGCATAGACCGCGCCACCTCGCTGCGCGTAGTGGCCCTGGAAGATGCAGCTCTGGAAGAGAGGGGATCCACCAGTGCAGTGCACGCCGCCGCCGTTGGCAGCGTTTCCGTTCTGGATCATGAACCAGCGAACGACCGACGTCGAGTCCTCACCGCTGTCGAAGTGGAATGCGCGTGTGGCCTCCGCGTCCTCACAATCGATGATTGCGCCGAACTGACTGTCGGCCTGGAGCACGATGTTCGTTCCCCCGAAGTCCAGGTTGATGTTGTTCGCTCCGGTGTACGTCCCGTCCCTGACAATCACCGTGTCGCCCTCCGAGGCGGCGTTGATTCCCATTTGGATGTACTCGTAGTCGCCGCCGCCCGCGTGATCGACGATGATCGTGTCGGCGGAGGCAGGCCAGGCGGACGCAACGAGGAGGATCGCCGCGATCGGTATCAGGAATCTCATTGTGTTCTCCTCAGGGTCGTTTGCCGGCTCGAGTGCCCCACGCGATCCGGGGGCGATCTGCGGCGTCATCGGGCCGCCGTCAGAATCTGCTACCGCCTCGACTCCCCGCAGTCGGCGCAGCCCGATCCGAGGGCGCCGATCTGAACGCTCCACGTGTTGTTTTCGGCCAAGCACTGGGAGTTCTCGCAGAGCGACACGTCGCCCTCGTTCATGTCGCAGAAGAGCGGGTCGACGAACAGGTTCTCGGAGTACGTCCCGCAGAGCGCGTCCCCGCCGGAGTTGCCGAAGATGCACGAGCGCGTGGTCGTCGGATTGTCGCCGCCCCCGCACTCGAGCCCGGCCCCGCCGTTGCTGAACGCGATGATCGTCCTCGCTATCGACGGCTCGCAGCCGTTCTCGCAGTAGATGCCGCCTCCGCGGGCCGCGTCGTTCCTGACGAACGTGACGCGAGTGAGCGAGGGGTCCGCGTCGTTGAGCGACATCCCCGCCCCGCGCCACGCCGAGTTCGCGATCAGCGTCGCGTTCGCGATCGACGGCTCCGCGCGGCGTTCGTCCGAACCGGCGGCGTAGAGCGCGCCCCCGGCCGCGCTCGCGTGGTTCCCGATGAAGCTCGCGTGTGAAATCGCGGGGGAGGAGAAGACGCAGGCGATCGCGCCGCCGGAGCCCGCTTCGTTGCCGACGCAGGCGATGCTTTCGATGCTCGGCGAAGAGTCCAGACAGAAGATCGCCCCGCCGCTACCCTGCGTCGCCGCGTTCGAGAAGAAGGAGACGTCCGAAATCGCCGGCGACGAGCCGTCGAGGTAGATCGCGCCTCCGCTCTGGGTCGCGTGGTTCGACCGGAAGATGACGTTTCGGATCGTGGGTGTCGCAGAGTCGCAGCGGATCGCGCCGCCCTTGGCGGCACGACCGTTCTTGATGATGAAGCCGTCGATGACGGAGCTTCCGTCCTCGCCGTTCTCGAAGAGGAACGCCCGGCCCTCTGCCCCGCAGTCGATCACGGTCGAGTCGCGGGCGCTCGCGGCGCGGAGGGTGATGTTGACACCCTCGAAATCGAGGTCCCTGTTGCCGTCCCCGAAGTAGATACCCGGCGCGACGAGGACCGTGTCGCCCTCGCTGGACGCGTTGATCCCGGCCTCGATCGTCACGTAGTCGCCGCCGCCTGCGGCGTCCACGAGGATCGTCACCGGCGTGCCGTCGCCGGGGCCGGATGGGCTCTCTGAACACCCGGTGGCCAGCGCCATCGCGCCGGCAACGAGGCAGGCGAGGGCGCCGGCTTTGCGCCTCATGCCGCTCCCGGATCCGATCATCATGCCGCTCCCCGATGAGTGAGTAGGCCCCACTACGAGCGTATCCTGCCCGGTTGAGGCTGTCAACCGGCCGGGGCGTGACGCCGGTCGTGCGCGGGTACGTCGTGGCCCACCCGGCACGATGAGGCGCGACGTCGGCCTGATCGTTGAACCCCGCGCGCCCGTCGGCTATACTATGGGTCTCGGATTTCACGGCCAGACGGCGACGCTCCGTTCGATCCGGCCCCGCGGGCCGGTTAAGGGCGGTCCGCCGTCGTGCGGCACAGAGCGCCGAGAGCGGGTTGGAGGACAGCGTGATCGCGCTTCAGGACAGGCTCGCCGGCCGCGCGCGGGGGAAGGAACCCTCGCCGATCCGCGAGCTTCTGAAGTACCTCAAGATCGAGGGCATGATCTCGCTCGGGGGCGGGTATCCGAACCCCGAGACGTTCGTCTTCGACCGGCTGGACGTCCGCTTCAAGGGCGGGACGTCCGCCGTGCTCGAGGGCGACGACCTCGTCGCGGCGTCGCAGTACGGTCCGTCGGATTCACACGCCGGGCTCCGCACCCGGCTGATCGAGTGGCACCGGTCCAAGGACGGAGTGTCGCTCGACTCCTCGCAGCTCGTCGTCTTGAACGGCTGCCAGGAGGGCCTCTTCATCGCCGCCTACCTCCTCACCGACGAGGACGACTCGATCGCGCTCTCGGAGCCCGCGTACCCCGGCGCGCTCTCGGCGTTCCGATCGTTCACCAGGCGCTTCGTGCCCGTGCCGCTCGACGAGCGCGGGATGGACGTGGAGGCGCTCGACACCGCGCTCGCCGCGATCCGAGACGACGGCGGCAGGCTCCCCAAGTTCATCTACACGGTTCCCAGCGGACACAACCCGGGAGGCGTCGCGCTCTCGCAGGAGCGCAAGCGCCGCCTCCTCGAGATCGCGTCGCGCTACGATCTCCTGGTCCTCGAGGACGATCCGTACCAGCTCGTGCGCCTCGACGGGAGCGACCCGCCGCCGACGATCCAGTCGATGGACGCTGAGGGGCGCGTCGTTCGGCTCGACAGTTTCTCGAAGGTGTTCGCCCCGGGCCTCAGGATCGGGTACGCGTCGGGCCCGCCCGAGATCATCCGGCAGTTCGTGCTCTTCAAGCAGTCCTCGAACCTCCACACGAGCATGTTCATCCAGGCGGTCCTCGAGAAGTACATGGCCGCCGCAGGGCAGGACGGCTTCCGCGAGCACATCCGGGAGAACTGCAGGCTCTATCGGGAGAACCGCGACGCGATGATCGAGGCGGCTCGGGAGCACCTGCCAGCGGAGGTGAGCTACAACGTCCCGAACGAGGGCATGTTCGTCTGGTTCGTGCTGCCCGAGGGCTGCGATGCCCGGAGGATGATCGACGAGCGGTGCGAGGAGCTCAGGGTCCTCCTCGTGCCGGGGAGCGCGTTCTCGACCACGGGCGGCCTCGCGAACTCGATGCGCGCGAGCTTCAGCATGGTGTCGCCCGACCGGATTCGGGAGGGCATGAGACGTTTCGGAGAGATGATCACGACGGAGATGAACCGGACGCAATAGGAACGGAGGCTGGAATGGCGAAGCGTACCGTGGTGACGATGCCGGGCGACGGGATCGGGAAGACCGTGCTCCCGGAGGGTCTCAGAGTACTCGACGCGGTGGGGTTCGAGGCTGACTACGTCCACGCCGACATCGGCTGGGATTTCTGGATCAACGAGGGGAACGCGCTCCCGGATCGCACGATCAAGCTCATCGAGGAGCACCGGCTCGGGCTCTTCGGGGCGATCACCTCGAAGCCTAAGGACGCCGCGCAGGCGGAGCTGTCCCAGGCGCTCAAGGACAAGGGCCACGTCTACTACAGCCCGATCGTCGGCATGCGACAGCACTTCAATCTCGACCTCTGCATCAGGCCCTGTAAGTCGTTCCCGGGCAATCCCCTGAACTTCATCCGGAAGAAGAACGGCGGGTTCGAGGAGCCGCTCGTCGACGTCGTGATCTTCCGTCAGAACACAGAGGGGCTCTACGCGGGCGTCGAGTGGACCGACCCGCCCGCGAACGTCCGGGAGGCCCTGGGCACGCACAAGAAGTTCGCGAAGTTCGCGGGCGCACAGGGTGAAGAACTGGCCGTGTCGACGCGGATCTTCACGCGGTCCGCCTGCCGCCGCATCTGCACGGAGGCCTTCAAGTACGCGAAGAAGTTCGGCTACAGGTCGGTGACGGTCTGTGAGAAGCCGAACGTGATCCGCGAGACCTCCGGCATGATGGAGTTCGAGGCCAAGAAGGTGGCCAAGGACTTCCCGGGCATCGAGCTTTGGTCCACCAACATCGACGCGCAGATGATGTGGCTCACGAAGAACCCCGAGGACTACGGAGTCATCGTCGCCGGCAACATGTTCGGCGACATCGTGTCCGACGGATTCGCCGGGCTGGTCGGCGGCCTGGGCTTCGCGAACAGCGCGAACATCGGTGTTGACGCGGCCGTCTTCGAGCCGACGCACGGTTCGGCGCCGAAGTACGAGACGCTCGATCCGCCGATCGTGAACCCGATCGCCATGATCCTCTCGGCGTGCATGATGCTCGATTACGTCGACGAGACCGACAAGGCCAAGGCGATCCGCGCGGCGATCGCGAGGGTGATCGCGGACGGCAAAGTCCGGTCGTACGACATGATGAAGATCCGGGGCGGTCCGGATGCGATCTCACAGGGCGCCGCGACGACGCAGCAGGTGACGGACGCGATCCTCGCGAATGTGTAGGGGGTACGCGCCCCGGCGGTCGGGACGCAAGGAGCGGACATGGGAATGACATTCGCGCAGAAGGTCCTGGCTCGCGCGGCGGGGCTCGACCACGTGGTGCCGGGTCAGATCGTCGCAGTCAGGCCGGATCATCTGCTGACGCACGACAACACGGCGGCGATCATCGGGAAGATCGGTGATGACCTTGAGAAGTACGGGGTGGTGCGGAGAGATCTTCCGGTCATCGTGCTCGACCACGTCGTTCCGGCCGCGAACGAGAAGACGGCGACGGGCCACAAGGAAGTGAGGGAGTTCGTCGCGAAGCACGGGATCGAGAACTTCTACGACGTCGGAACGGGCGTCTGCCACCAGGTCGTCATGGAGAAGGGGCACGCCCTCCCGGGGAAGATCCTCGTGGGGAGCGACTCGCATACGTGCTCCTACGGCGCGGTGAACGCGTTCTCGACCGGCATCGATCGGACGGAGGCCGCGGCGCTCCTCCTCGTCGGGGAGACGTGGCTCAAGGTCCCGCCCACGATCAAGATCACGCTCGAGGGGAGGCTCCTGCCTCCGGTCTCGGCGAAGGACCTGATCCTCACGATCATCGGCGACGTGTCGGCGGGCGGGGCGACCTACCAGGCCGTCGAGTTCCACGGCGATATCGGCGCGCTCTCGATCGAGGATCGCTTCACGATCGCCAACATGGGGATCGAGATGGGCGCGAAGATCGCCGTGTTCCCCGCGGATTCGGTGACTGAAGAGTACCTGTCGTCGATCGGCATCGAGCGCTCGGCGTACGAGCCGGTGTGGGCCGATCCGGATGCTGCGTACGTGCGCGAGCTTGCGTACGACCTGGCCTCGATCGAGCCGGTCGTCGCGCTTCCGCACAAGGTCGACAACGTCAAGCCCGTGGGTGAGGTCGAGGGTCTCGAGATCCAGCAGGCCCTCCTCGGGACCTGCACGAACGGCCGCGGGTCGGACCTTCGCGCGGCGGCCTTGATCCTCGATGGGAAGGTGGTCGATCCGGGAGTCCGGCTCCTCGTGCTTCCGGCCTCGCGCGCGGTTCTCCTGGAGGCGATCGCCGATGGGACGATCGAGAAGCTGACCCGGGCGGGAGGCGTGCTTCTTCCGACCGGCTGCGGTCCCTGTCTCGGAGCGCACCAGGGCGTGCTGGCGCCGGGCGAGCGATGCCTCTCAACGGCCAACAGGAACTTCAAGGGCAGGATGGGCTGCAAGGAGGCCGAGATCGTCCTGGCGAGTCCGGAGACGGTCGCGGCGTCGGCGCTCACCGGCAGGATCACCGATCCGAGGAAGGCGGTGTAGCGGGGCGCGCTGAGCCCGCGAGGGGAGTGACCTTTGCGAGTCTGGAAGTACGGTGACGACATCAACACCGACATGCTCTTCCCCGGGAAGTACACGTACACGTGCTCGACGGCGGAGGAGGTCGTGCCGCATCTGCTCGAGGATCTCGACCCGGAGTTCGCGGGGAGCGTCTCCGCCGGCGACGTCGTGATGGCGGGGAAGAACTTCGGGTGCGGAAGCTCGCGGGAGCAACCGGTCCTGGGCCTCAGGGCCGTCGGCGTCGCGGCCGTCGTCGCGGAGAGCTTCGCCAGGATCTTCTATCGCGCCGCGATCAACCAGGGGCTCGTGCTCATCGAGGCCCCCGACGCCGTCCGCGCATACAGGGATGGCGACGACGTCTCGCTCGACGTCGAGGGCGGGAAGATCACGATCGCGGGGGTGGTGTTCGAGTTCCCTCCGCTTCCGTCAGAGATCCTCGCGATCCGGGACGCCGGCGGGCTCCTGGCGTACGCAAGGGCGAAACTCGAGGGTGGAAGCTGCTAGTCACCGCGGCTCCGGGCGGGCGGGTATGGACCCGCGGCCCGAAGAGATGTCGAATGCGTGTGAGGCGTAACAAGCGGGAGGCCGGTCGCTCCGGCCTTCGCGCAAACCGGCGAGACGCGCGGCCACGGGGACCGGGCAGTCGCGCCACAGAGGGAAGGGAGACCAGAGATGGCAAGGCTTAACGTGCTCGATCCTGAGACGACCAAGGGCTGGACGGGGCGGCTGCTTAAGAAGGTGCAGGAGGGGCTCGGCGTCGTGCCGAACATGTTCAAGGCGATGGGTAACTCCGCGTGGACGCTCGAGGGCTTCCTGACGCTGAACGGGAACCTCGGACAGGGCGAGCTAGGCGCGGTCCTGGTCAAGACGATCATCCTCGCGACGTCCGAACTCAACGGATGTGAGTACTGCGTTTCGGCTCATACCGAGATGGCGAGGAACTCCGACCTCTTGACGCCCGAGCAGTCGCTCGACGCGCGGCGGCTCAAGGGCATCGATGACAAGTCGACGGCGGCGCTCACCTTCGTGAAGAGGGCCTGGGACACGAAGGGCAAGGTCAGCGACGCCGACCTGAAGGCGGTTCGGGACGCCGGATTCGGCGACACTGAGATCGTCGAGATCCTCGGAGTGATGGCCCTGGCAACGCTCGCCAACTACGTCAGCAACGTGGGCGAGCTCGACATGGACTTCCCCGAGGCTCCGCCGGCGTAGCAGCACGACAGAGAGGAGATGCGATGCCGACCAGAGACGAAGTGAGGGAGGTCCTTCCCGAGCTTGCACAGATCAAGGACGAGGCGCTTCGGGAGAAGACGCTCGACGTCTGGACCGACGCGATGGCGTTGGGCGGCTGGGAGGTGAGCGATCTCCCCGACATCCCGTTCACGCTCCTCGTGGAGACGAAGGTGAGCCTCCTCGATCACACGAGGGTCGTAACGCAAACGGCGGTCGCCATCCACGACACGATGGCGGACTTCTACGGCGGAGCGGTGCCCATGAAGCGCGACTACCTCGTCTCGGGCGGGGTCCTCCACGACGTCGGGAAGCTCCTCGAGTATCGTCGGCTCGGGGACAAGTTCGTCAAGAGCGAGATCGGCAAGGACCTGAGGCATCCGTTCTCGGGGACGGCGCTCGCGTACAAGCACGGGATTCCGTCCGCGATCTGCCATCTGATCGCCGTCCACGCGAAGGAAGGCGAGGGGGCCCGCCGAACGCCCGAGGCCGTCATCATCCACTACGCGGACTTCGTGAACTTCGAGTCTCTGAAGCTGGTGTAGGATCCGCTGAACTTCGCGGCCATGTTCGACGCAACGAAGGGGCGCCCCGACGGGCGCCCCTGCTCTTTGGGTCGGGCTCGCCCACCCCACGACCGGCGGCCGTCTCGGCGACGATCGGTCGCGCGGTGTGTGGCCCCGACGATCGGCGGCGCGATGCGGCGCCGCGGGCGGCTCTCGACCGGCCATCGCTGCTGCGCCGCACGGCAGCCGCCGGGGAGGGAAGGTGCTGGTCGGGGAACAGCAACGGGAGTACAATCGGCCAAACCGCGCCGTTCCCCGCGACATCTTTTCCCAGGCGCCTGAGGCGATCGAACCGGCGCCTCCACGCGCGCCGCCCTGAGTCCGGGTGGTGCAACGACTGGGAGCAGGTCGGGAGCATGACACTCCGTCGACACGCTTCCGCTAAGGGCGGCCTCGCACACCACCGGCTCTCCGTTCCGGGCGCCGTGCTGGCCGCGATTCTCCTCACGACGATCTCGTCGGGGGCACGCCTGCGCGTGCTTCCAGAGAACCCCCGCGCGCTCCACCATGTCTTCGAGCGATTCTCACCTCGCGAGGTCGCGCCGCTCTCGTTCGAGCTGGCGGACTTCGACGGCGACGGCTTCGATGAGCTGGTGACGGTCTCCGCCTCCGAGATGGGCGATCACTGGGACATCATGGTCTGCCGCGTGACCGAGGCGGGGAGGATCTGCCTTCTCCCGAGGACCTTCTTTCGACCCGTGGGCCTCGCGGGGGCGGCCGACGTCGACGGCGACGGGAAGGGAGAGATCGTGCTGTGGCGCCAGACGGAGCGGGACGAGCTCCGGGTCGAAGTGCTCCGCGTCTCGGTGGCCCAGCCATCGCAGCGCCCGGCCGCGCTGATCGACACGCTCGGGTCCGTGCTGGTCAAGGACGTGCGGGACGCGCTCCTGCCGAACGGCATCTGGCGGGGCGATGTCGATCTCCTCGACGCCGTCGATCTCGACGGCGATGGGACGCGGGAGGGTCTCGTCCTCATGGTCAGCGCGGGGATACGCGGATCTCCGAGAGGCGTCTGGCTGGCGGATTGGGTCGACGGGAGCGTCGACTGGCGCCTCGAGACGGGGGCGACCCCCTCGGGAGGCGCCGTCCTCGCGGACATCGACAGCGACGGCGCAGACGAGATCGCGATGGGCCTCGAGTCGCCCGGGAACATGGTGCGCGCCGGCGACTGGGACGACGGGCGCTCCTACGTCCTCGCGCTCGAGCTCGACGGCACCGTCCTGTGGCATCGTGAGCTCGGCGGCACGTACGTCACCGTGGCCCTCGGGGCCGGCGACCTCGACGACGACGGTTCCGTGGAGCTGATCGCGGGAGTCGGGGGGCGTCCCGAGGGCGATACCGCGAGCCACCGCGTTGTGGTACTCCGCGGTCGCGACGGATCGCTCGTCGGCGAAGCGTCCTTCGGGGCGGGCGTCAACTGCGTGCTCGTCGACCGGCAGGACGGCGCGGCGAGGATGCTCGCGGGGTTCGCGGACGGAATGCTCCGGAGCCTGAGCCTTTCGAGCGCGGGCATCGCGGAGGGTGCCGGGATCGACTGCGGGAGCGAGGTCGACGCCGTGCGGCCTACGCGGTTCGATCCGATCCGCAACGAACGGACGCTTCTCGTGACCACCGCGGACGGAGTCATCGCGCTCGTCGACCAGGATCTGGCTCCCGTCGCCGTCCTCCCGACCGGCGACTACGGCCGCGGGCAGCGCGAGCCCCTGCGACCGGTCCGCCTCGAGACGCGCGATGGGGCGGGTGTCGGGGCGCTCGTCCGAACGGGACAGACGCTCCACTTCCTTCGGCTCGCGAGAAACCCGGTCCCGCTCGGCTGGTGGGCCGCGATCGTGATCGGTGCGGGCGCGGCGATCGTCCTGGCCGTGCCGGCTCTTCGACGCGACCTCGTGGGCGCGGCGCGGTTGCTGCTTCTCAGGGGCTCGGAGCGTGAGGCCGCGATCGACGCGCTCCTGGACAAGCTGGCCCGCGCGGGGCACGGCAAGCTCAAGGCCACCTCGACCTTCCGGAGGCTCAGGGAGCAGCTGGCGCTCCTTTCTTCTCACGACGGGGCGCCGCCGCCGGGATTCGATGAGCGCTTCCGTCAGGCGGTGGCCAACGCGAAGGAGATCGGGATCGCTGCCATCCTCGAAACCGCGACCGACGCCTCCGAACTCGGCCTGGCCCGGGGGGTCGCCCCTCGGCTCGTTCGGGACGTCGCGGGCCTCAGTAAGCTCATCGACGGGTTGTCGGGCGGCCCGCCCGAAGGGTCGATCGCGTCCACGCTCAGGAAGCAGCTTGACGAACTGATGCCCTCGGTCACGGACGGCCTCGAGCGCATCGGATTTGCGGCCCGGTTCGCGCGCTCCTCCTCGCTCGGCGCCGAGCTCTCGAGAGTCATCGATTCCTGGGGCGACGAGTGCGGGAGGAGGAGCATTGCGCTCGACGCGCCCGATCCCACGAGGTATCGGGACACCCGGGTCCTCGCGAGCTCCCGGGAGCTGACGTTCATCCTGGACAACCTGGTCGACAACGCGGTTCGGGCGGTTCGTTCGCGGGAGCACGCGAGGATCGCGATATCGGTAGAGGCGGACGCGCTGGCGGCCGTGATCGCGGTCGCCGACAACGGTTACGGGATTCCGCCCGAGCGCCACGACGACATCTTCCGTCGCGGCATCAGCGAGAAGCCGACCGGTGGAAGCGGGCTCCCGGCGAGCCGGGAGCTTCTCGAAAATCGGGGAGGCGATCTCAGGCTCGTTCGGTCTACGCCGTCCGAGGGGAGCATCTTCGAAGTCAGACTTCAGGTTGTCCAATCGCCCGCAACGAAGGCCGCCGAGGCGCGCTGAGAGGTGTTGACATGGTGAACGGGAAGCATCGGGTGCTCATCGTGGATGACGAGACCGACTTCGCCGAGGACACGGCCCTCTTCCTTTCCGACCGCTTCCAGTGCGAGGTCGTCGGCGATCCGGGTGCCGGAATGGAGGCGATCCGGCGGAGGTCGTACGCGCTCGTTCTCCTGGACATCGATCTCCAGGCGGACGAGGACGGCATCGCGCTCCTTCGGCGGATCAAAGAGTTCGACTCAGGGATCCCGGTCGTGATGCTCACGAAGCTCGCCGACGTCTCGAACATCGTCGAGAGCATCAAGGCCGGCGCGTTCCACTACGTGATCAAGGGCACCGAGTCGCTCCTCCAGGAGCTAGGCCACATGGCGGAGCTCGCGATCGAGGACGCCCGAATGCGATGCGCGGTCGCGTGGATGGCCGCAAGCTCGAACGGCGACGCCCTGGACTCGCTCGTCGGTTCGAGCCCACAGATCGCCAGGGTCAAGCAGGAGATCCGTCAGGTCGCGCCGCTCGATTGCTCCGTCCTCATCACGGGCGAGTCGGGCGTCGGGAAGGAGCTGGCCGCGCAGGCGCTCCACGCGCTGAGCGACAGGGCCTCGTCGGGAGCGTTCGTTCCCCTGAATTGCGCGGCGCTTCAGAGGGACCTGGCGGAGAGCGAACTCTTCGGCCACGAGAAGGGCGCCTTCACGGGGGCCGAGCGGCGGCACATCGGGAAGTTCGAGTACGCGATCGGCGGGACGCTCTTTCTCGACGAGATCGGCGACATGCCGCTCGCCGCGCAGGCGAAGGTCCTGCGCGTCCTCGAGCAGAAGGAGTTCACGCGCGTCGGTGGCAACCAGCTGATCGAGACCAACGCGAGGATCCTGTCGGCGACCAACCACGATCTCGCGCGGCAGGTCGAGCTGGGCGAGTTTCGGGAGGATCTCCGGTTCAGGCTCAGCCAGTACACGATCCACATCCCCCCGCTGAGAGAACGCCGGGAGGACATCCCGGAGATCGCGGTTCACCTCGTGCGCACCGCCGCGAACGACCTCGGCAAGGGACCGATGGGGATCTCGCAGCGCGCGCTCGACTCGCTTGCCGAGAGGGAGTGGGCCGCCAACAACGTCCGCGAACTCAAGAACACGCTCGTCGGCGCGGCCATCAGGTGCGCCGGCGACACGATTCAGGCACACGACCTCGGGTACGAGACGTACGAGTCGGGGGAGGAGATCCCGCAGTACGACGTCGCCAAGGAACGGGTCCTGAGCCGGTTTCAGCGGCGCTACGTTTCGCATTTGCTCCGGGCCACCGGGGGGAACGCGGTGGCCGCAGCCTCGCGGGCCGGCATCGCCAGGAAGACCCTCTACGAGATCCTGAAGAAGCTCAAGCTCGACCCGGACGAGTTCCGAACGTAGCCGGGGCGCGTGTCCCGCGCGGGCGCCCCGCGCGCCTGGCGCCCGCCTCCCTGCCAGCGTCCCCAGGCGGAGGGCCGCCGCGCCTGCGGATCCGTCCGCGTCCGCCTGTCCGCCGCGCCTGCGGATCCGTCCGCGTCCGCCTGTCCGCCGCGCCTGCGGGTCCGTCCGCAGCCGCCTGCCCGCCCGCTCCCGAGGCCCGTCCCGCAACTTGCCCAGCGACCCGGATAGTGGTATAATAGTAAC
>Ga0272444_10001360_pt1 | contig 23655 bp, 19 predicted proteins | sample SSMForm13_FD_201033 | JGI IMG/M metagenome (GOLD analysis project Ga0272444, IMG submission 201033) | Marine sediment archaeal communities from Little Sippewissett salt marsh, Falmouth, MA, United States - SSM-Form-13 | ecosystem: Environmental > Aquatic > Marine > Wetlands > Sediment ...
CGCGGTCAGGCGGAGGCACACCTCACCCCTCGCGAGGCTCGCGGAAGCGCAGGCGATCATCGAGGTCGCCACGCCGCACGCGATGATCGACGTGAGCGACGGCCTCTCGAGCGAGGTGTGGCACCTTGCGGAAGAGAGCGGTGTCGGAATCAGACTCCGGGCCCGCGCGATCCCGATCGCGCCAGCCGCAGCGGAGGTCGCGCGCGGGATGGGACGGGACCCGCTCACGCTTGCGCTCGCGAGCGGGGAGGAGTTCGAACTCGTCGTCGCGATCCCGCCGTCGGAACTCTCGAGGACCGTCGACCACGTCGAGGCGGCGACGGGCACCGAGGTCACGAGGATCGGGGACGTCGTTGAAGCGTCGAGGGGCTGCACGCTCGCGGGCCCTGACGGAACCGAGGTCCCTCTCGAGCGAGGCGGCTACGAACACCTGTCGGGTGACGGGGGATGAGGGTCGGCTCATGGGCGTCAAGCTGTGGTGGGTCCTTGCGCTGTCTGCCGCGTACACAGCGCCGGTAGGCGCGGACACGATCGTCGATGGGAACATCCTCACGGACACGACGTGGACCGCGGCTGGAAATCCGTACGTCATCGAGGGGTCGGTGGTCAAGGTGAGGTTCGGGAGCACGCTCACGATCGAACCGGGCGTCGAGGTGCGGTTCGAGCCGGGGCGTGTGCTGACGACGGACCTCGGCTGCTCGATCGTCGCGGTCGGGACGCCGGGGAACGTGATTGTCTTCACGTCGAACGCGGGGTCACCCGCGCCGAGCGACTGGAGCAAGGTCGAGGTCTACGCCTCGGACGACTCCACGTTCGAGCACTGCGAATTCCGGTACGCGGACACGGGGCTCTACGTGATCGCTGCGGAGCCCACGGTGTCCCACTGCTCGTTTCAGGACTGCCAGAAGGGCATCTACTGCCATCTGGCGTCGCCCTCGATCACGCACTCCTCGTTCACCGGTTCGACGTGGGCCGCGATCCAGTGCTACGGGCGCGAGAGCCTTCCGGTGATCGATGACTGCAATCTCTGGGACAACGAGTGGAACATCTATCTTCAGTTCTACTCGGGGTCCGAGCCCGAGGTGACGATCACCGCCGAGAACAGCTGGTGGGGGAGCGACGTCGAGGCTGACGTCGCGGCCAGCATCTACGACAAGGCGGACAACAGCGCCGTCAACGGCGTCGTGGACTATGATCCGTGGCTCTCGGCGCAGCCGGTCGAGGGAGCGTCCTGGGGAGTGATCAAGGCCCTGTTCAGAGATTGAGCAGGAGCTGAGCGCGCGGACTGGCCGGCACAAGGGGCATTGGGGGAAGGAGGGCAGCGAGCGCACATTCGTTGTTGACAGACTGAACATCCTGTGATATTCTAAAAATGTGCTGGGGATCAGAAGGCCTTCGACCTGTAAGCGGGTTGGTCGAGGGCCTTTGTGTTTTTTCGGAAGACAAGAACCCGTGCGATCGAGTGGAGCTGGATGGCTGAGCGCCTGAGGGCTCCGGGGCCAAGGAGGAAGCGTTGACGGCGGGCGTTCGAAACGGGATCGCAATCCTGATCTTGGTCGTCTCCTTCCCGCCCCTTGCCGCGGCCGCCCCCGACGAGGTGGTCGCAGTCCTGGAGTTCAGTCCTGCGCAGCTGAGTTTGGCCAAGCACGAGGGGTACGATCTCATCTCCCTCGACGGCGCCGAATACGCGACCGAGCCGACGGAGCCCATGCTTCCGGCGCTCAACATCCAGCTCCTCCTTCCCGCGGGGACGACCTGCTCAGAGGTCGTCGCGACTTCCGACGGAGCCGTAGCACTTCCCGGTACGTACCGGATCCTGCCTGCACCCCGGCCAGCTAGCCTGGCCTCGCACGGGGCAGCGAAGACACCCCAGCCGAATGCTCAGACCTACGAATCGGCGCTGCCTTACCCAGCCGAGGTTGCTCGGCTGGCCGGGGTCGGGTCCATGGGCGGCCATCGCATCGCCAACCTCCGAATCACGCCGCTCACGTACGTGCCGGCAACCGGTGAGGTTCTCCTTTCCACGAGAATCGAGATCACGCTCCCGCTCGAAGCGCTCTCCTGGGCGCTGCCCGTGGCGGGGTCCGAGGTCGTCCGTGAGGGCGTCGCGCGGCTCGTCGAGAACGGCGAGAAGCTCTCGGAGTTCGCGGGGACGCCGCTTCGCTCCGCCGACCGGACGAACGAATTCGACTACCTGATCGTCTGCCCCGAGGCGCTCGCGGACGCCTTCGCGCCCCTCCAGAGCTGGAAGACGCGCAAGGGCGTCCGCACCGAGATCGTCACCGTGGAGTCGATCGACGCGGACCCGCTCTTCGCGGGCGTCGATCAGGCCGAGCGGATCAGGAACGCGATCACGCACCACTACATCGAGTCGGGAATTACGTGGGTGCTCCTGGGCGGCGACACCGGTGCCGTGCCGGCCCGGGCCGCCTACGACTTCTTCTACGACCAGGGACTCCCGTGTGATCTCTACTACGCCGACCTCGACGGAACGTGGGACGAGGACGCGGACGGCCGGTGGGGAGAGCACGGAGAGGACTCGATCGACATGTACGCGGACGTCTACGTCGGGAGGGCGCCGGTGAGCACGGCCGCCGAGGCGACGGTGTTCGTCGAGAAGGTCCTCGACTACGAGGCCGCGGCGTTCACGATCGCCGACGACTGGCAGCTCGACGCGCTCTTCCTGGGCGAGATCCTCTGGGACGATCCCGACCCGTACACGGACGGCGGGGTCGCGCTCGACATGATCGATAGCGCGTTCGTGCCGCCGCGGTTCGATCCGATCGTGAAGCTCTACGAAAGAGACGCCAACCTCAATCTGACCGGTGTGCTCGCGGAGCTCGAGGCCGGCTGCGGGGTCGTGGTCCATGAGGGCCACGGGAACACTGGTTCCGTGAGTATCGGTCCGGACGCCATGACCAAGTCGACGCTGGACGGGCTCACGAACGGCAGCCGCGGCGGCATCTGGTATTCGGTGGCCTGCTGGTCGGCCGCGATCGATTACGACACGTTCGGCGAGCACTGGCTCCGGAACGGCGACGGCGGTGGCGTGGCCTACGTGGGGAACTCCCGCTACGGGTGGGGGTGCCCGGGCTACCCCGGCGAGTGCGTCTCCGATCTCTTCAGCCAGCAGTTCGTGAACTCGCTTCTGGTGGAAGACCTGGTCCACGCCGGACTCGTCCACGCGGACGCGAAGCACCACTACGTGGGCGTGGCCGGGATCGACGACTACACGCGGTACGCGATGTACGAGCTCAATCTCCTGGGCGACCCCGAGCTGCCCATCTGGACCGACCGGCCGAGTCCGCTCGCGGTCATCTGCCCGGACGAGGTCGACATCGTCGATGGCGAAGCTGCGATCGAGATCAACGTGACGTCGGGCGGGTCCCCGGTCGAGGGCGCGACGGTGTGCCTGGCGACGGCGGACCGCTCGATCTACGAGGTTCACGAAACGGACGCCGCGGGCGTGGTGACGGTGATCGTACCGACGGAGAGTCCGTGCGACCTCGAGGTCATCGCGACCGCGCACAACTACATCCCGGCGGCGGGATCGGTCACCGTTCTGGAGGGCTCGGGCGTCGAAGGCGAGATCGGTGCTGCGACGGCCCTCCGTCAGAACTTCCCGAACCCGTTCAATCCTGCGACCACCCTCTCGTTCAACGTGGGGGAGAGGTCGCGCGTGACGATCGGCGTCTACGACGTCGCCGGTCGCCGTGTGTCGCTCCTCGTCGACTCGGAGTTTGACCCGGGGACGTTCTCAGTTCGCTGGAACGGCCGGGACGACGCGGGCCGACACGTCGCCTCGGGGACGTACTTCGCCCGGATGTCGGCAGGAAGCTCGAGCTTCGAAAGGAAGATGATTCTGATGAAGTGAGTCGTCGGTGGGGGCAGCCGCATCCTCGCGCGGGGCCCCGGGCATCGGTCCGACGGAGCCGTAGCACATTCCGTGCTCCCTAATAGTGGACACTCTCTCAGTGGGCAAGCATCGGAGCACGCCAGATCGACCAGGACCGACGACGGCTCGCACGCGGGACCGGGGTGTGCAGGGGGGCGTGTTGCATGCCCTGGTCCCCTTAGTTCGCCGTGGGGATTCCCCAGGCCCCTCGGGGAGACACAGCCCTCCTGGGAACGTCGCTGGCCGGTCCCCTTGTCGTAGTCATCATAGAGCCTAAGCAGCGCATGACCGCCGCCTGGGGCCGGCCGGCGGCCACGAGGCGAACGAGAACGGCCGCGAGCCAGGTCCTGGCCCGCGGCCGGTTCCGTTCGCGACTTCTCGTTGGCTCAGACCGCCTCCGCGATCTTCGCCTCCAGCGCCTCGATGTGCTCTCCGATGGTCTCGGGGCCGCAGACGTCACCGTGCCCCGGGACGATCCTCTCGATCTCGAGCTTCTGGATCCTCTCGAGCCCGGTGACCCACTTCCGCCAGTCCCTGACGTCTCCGAACATCGTGACGGGCCCCGCCCTTTCGTTGATCGCGTCCCCGGCGTAGAGCGTCTTCGTCCTCGGGTGGTAGACGACGAGCTCGCACGGCGCGTGTCCCGGCACGTGGATGATGACGACCTCCTCGCCGTTGATGGCGAGCGACACCTCGTCCCCGACGTGGCGGTGCGGCGAGACCGGGTGGACGTGTCCGACGTGGCGCCGGCACGTGTCGGCGTCCACGTTGAGGAACGCCTCGAGCATGCTCTGGTAGTCGCCGGCGCCGAGGTGCTTCCGCATCTCGGCCATGCATGCGGAGAAGGACTTGTGGGCGTAGATCAGGGCGTGCCGCTCGTCGAAGAAGCTGGACGCGTAGCAGTGGTCGAGGTGATGGTGGGTGAGGACCATGTAGGCCATCTCGCGACCCGGCGCCCTCGACTGCGCGTAGTTCCAGATGAAACCCGCCTGAGCGAACGTCTGCCCGCTGTTGACCAGAACCATCGTTCGGGCGGTCGTGATGATCCCGACGTTCGCGGCGTGGACGCCCTCGATCGTCTCCATGTCGAGGATGGCGTGCGTTCCGTTCTCGAAATCGACTATGCGCGGTGATCCGAGCCCCGGCTGATCCATTGCCACACCCCCAGAGCTGAGGGACCGTCCACCAGATAGGATGGGCGGGCGACGCGAGGTGCTTCACCTAACCCACGAAGATGGGCCGCTCGGAGAGGCGAATCGGCACGTTGAGCGGCCGGAAGGGTCTTCCCGCGATCTCACTCTCGATGGCCGCGTTCAGCCCGTCGAGCGACATCGTGCGCTGCTCGCCGCCGTGGATCCTGACCGAGAACTCGCCGCTCTCCGCCTCGCGGTCCCCGACGACGAGGATGAACGGGATCCATCGCCTCTCGGCCTCGCGGACCTTCTTCCCGACGCTCATGTCCCGATCGTCGAGATCGACGCGGAAGGGGACCTTCTCGAGGATCGTCTCACAGAACGCCGTGTGGCGGTCTGCGACGGGGATGATTCTGGCCTGGATCGGCGCGATCCAGATCGGCAGCATGGGCGTCTCGCCGTTCTTGATCCGGATCGCCTGTTGTTCGAGCATCGACGAGACGACGCGCTCGATCGATCCGGAGATCGACGTGTGCATGAGGATCGGGTGCTTCGACTGGCCGTCCTCGTCGGTGTACTTGATGTCGAAGCGCTCGGTGTTCTCGACGTCGATCTGGACCGTCGAGAGACACGACGACTTCGCCTGCCCGTCCATGAAGTTGAACTCGAGCTTCGCGACGAAGTAGAAGAACCGCTCGTCCCAGATCTCGATCAGGATCGGCCTCCCCGCCCGTCTCGCGATCTCTCTCGCGAACTCCGGATCCTCGTCGAGGAACTCGCGGACGAACCGGACCGCGACCTCGTAGTCGAGCTCGAACGCCTCCATGCAGCGCGCGGAGAGATCCATCTGTCGGAGGAACTCCTCCCTCGCGCTGTCTCGGTCTCGCGCGAGCGTGTGGAGGTCGGGCATCGTGAAGGTCCGGAGGCGTCTCAAGCCCGCGAGCTCCCCGGACTGCTCGCGGCGGAACGAGTAGTGGCTGATCTCGAACAGGCGCGTCGGGAGCATCCTGTACGAGAGCTGCATGTCGTGCTGCATCAGGTACTGCCCGAAGCACGCCGCGAACCGAAGGAAGTACTCCTTCTTGTCCGATATGACCACGTACTGCCGCGCGGGGAAGCGGTTCAGGTAGCTCATGAGGTTCGGGTGCTGGTAGTCGTACATGATCGGGGTCTCGACCCGCATCGCGCCGTACTCGGAATGGAGTCTCGATACCTGCTCCTCGGCCAGGAGCTTGACGAGCTCGCCGTTCGGGTACCAACGGAAGTTGCCCGGGTCGGACGCGGGCTCGTAGTCGACGAGCTCGTGCCGCCTCATGATCTCGATGTGCGCGGGCGGCTCGGTCGAGGCGCGGGTGCCCTCGATTTCGTAGTCGTACATCTCCTTGAACCGCGACGCTGCCTCGAAACCGAACTCGCCGGCGGGCGTGTCGCCACCGTCCGGCGTGAGGACGCGCCAGTCGGACTTGAGATCCCTCTCCGCCGCAAGGGCCTGCGAGGCGCCCGCTTCGTCCGTCGCGCCGGGCGCGCCCTTCTGCGGTGTGATCGTCTTCGCGAGCTCCGAGAGCGGGTGGCCCTTGCACTCGATGTTGAAGCCCTTGTAGAAGCCGAAGGGGGCCTCGTGGATCGTGAGGCCCTTCTTGCTTCCGATGATCTCGCGGACCCTCGAGAGGACCTTGGTGGCGACGCGCGGGGACGAGAGGTCGCTCGAGAGGTGCGCGTACGGATAGAGCATCACGTCACCCGTCTTGACCTCGCGCGCGTGCCCGGCGATCGTCCCGGCGGCCTGGCCGGCGACCGAGTCGATCCCATCTTCGTCGCCCTTCTCGGAGCAGATGAACGCGACGAGACAGTCGCCGATCTCGGCGCTCGCCTGGTCGTCCGGAAGCTCGGCCAGATCGGAGACGGCCGAGGTCTTCTCGGTGACGTGGAAGCTGAAGCGGCTCGCGTGGATCAGGAGAACTCTCATGTTCGGTCGCTCGATTCGCCTTGACGCGGTCGGTTAACGGTGTTGCCGGACACGGTCCGGGATCGTGGCGGTCATTGTATCACGGATTCCGGACGCGCTCAATTGCGCGCACGATCGGGGGAATGAGGGCGATCTGGATGACCATCCCGATCCAGCCGGCGCCGATCGCCCCGATCGCCATGGCGACCGTGCGGGCGCTGATCCCGATCACGGGCGCGAGCCACACGACCACTGCGAGCCAGACGATCCTGCCGACGACCATAGCGACGACGAGCGAGGTCATGAGGCAGGGGGTCCAGAACGAGCCGCCGGGAGTCCTGCCGCGGAGCACCGTGGCGTCGCCCGGTCCGCCGGCTCCCCCTCGCGCCCTGCTCCGGAACGCACGCTCGAGGATGGGGCGGAGGAAGCCGGCGACCACACCGTACGCCGCAAGCTCGAAGACCATCGGGATCATGTACGGCACGGTCGGGCGGCCGGTGATGAGGGCGCTCAGGATCGGCGATCCGGCGCCGACGATGAGTCCGGAGATCGGGCCGAGCACGAGCCCCGCGACGAACGTCGGGATGTGCATCGGGAGGAAGATGCGCCCGCCCAGCGGGATCGCGTGAAAGACGAGCGGCAGCATGACGCCGAGCGCCAGGAGGAGCGCCGTCCCCGTGATCATCCAGGTGCCGAACCGCCGGTTCGCAGCGGCCATGCCTACGCCTCCTCGCTGACGGTCAAGAGGTCGCCCTCGGACATCTCCCAGATCTCGAGCGCAAACGACTCCTGGTTTTCCTCCGTGCACTCAGTCTCGATCCTGTTGTAGACGCCGGCGTTGAGCGTAATCGCGAGCGAGCGCCCGTCCTTCGCCGCGGCGTCGATCGACATCGTCCGTTCGTCGGCGACCTCGAGGCAGCCGTTCCCCGTCGTGCACGGCGTGGCCAGTTGGAGCCCGTCGACGAGACACGAGTACGGAGGCGTGCGGCCGGTGCGCGCGGTGATCCGATAGGAGAACGGCTTGCTCCCGAGCCGATCAGTTACGGCCCGACCCATGCGGAGGCCGATGACCAGGTACGGGCCGACGTGCGTGTGGAAGATACCCGCGCGTTCGAGTTCATCTGGGAGAGCCATTGCGCTTCTCGTCTCCTGGGGTCCCTGTGCGTGCGGCGCGGCTGCGGGCCGCGCCTCGGCTGCGCGAAGAGGACGATTAGGGATCGTCCCGTGGGCATTATACAGAAGACGGGTGAGTCAGGCCAGCGGAGCGTTGCGCCGTCCAGCGATGCCGCGGGACCACGCGCGTCAGCGGAACATCGCCTTGATCGTGCCCCAGCTCTGATTGTCGACCGGGTCGTCGCACTCGGGACAGCCGATGTCGTGCGCGCCGATCAGGAGGTCCCAGTCGTTGTTCGCCTCCGCGCAGGGCGAGTCCGCACAGAGCGTGTAGTCATCGTTCGCGGCATCGCAGAAGAGGGGGTTCAGGAACATGTTGTGATGGTAGTCCCCGCCCAGGCTGTCGCCGCCGGCGTTCCCGAAGACGCAGCAGTGGGTGATCTCGGGCCCGGGGCCGCTCACGCTGACCCCGCTACCGTCTGTGCTGAACGCAATGATCGTCTCCTCGATCGTCGCGTTCTCGCCCTGGTAGTAGACCCCGCCGCCATTCATGGCGGCGTTCCCCTCGATCGTCGTGGTGCGGATCGTGCCCGTCGATCCATCCCAGTACACGCCGCCACCCATCTGCGCGGTGTTCTCGTGGATGGTGCACTCCGTCATCCAGAGATACGACCCCTGCTTGAGCGCCAGGGCGCCGCCCTGCGCGGTCGTGGTGTTCCCGCTGAACGTGCACTCGGTGAACTCCATCATGATGCTGTAGCCGTAGGCGCCGCCGCCGCGGCTCCCGCACGTGTTGTCGTCGAACGCGCAGCCGTGAACGATTCCGACGCTCAGTTCCATGTCGATTGCGCCGCCGTCGTAGTCCGCGTGGTTCCCGGTGAACTCACACCCCGAGACATCCAGCGACGCGACCCCGTTCGCCCGGATCGCACCCCCGCTCCCCGTGGTCGAGTTCGCAGTGAAGGTGCAGTCGGTCACGCACGCGTCGTCGGTGTCCACCACGAGATAGAGGGCTCCGGCCGTGTTGTTGGTCGTGTTAGAGTCGAAGATGCAATCGCTCACGGTCACCGGACCGCCGGCGATGATGTCCGCCGCGCCGCCATGGGCCGCCGTGTTCCCCTGGAACGTACACCCGGTCACTGTCGGTCCGGCGTCGTCCGCCTGCGCCCAGAGGCCTCCGCCCTCGGCCGTGGCCGCATTGCCGGCGAAGATGGAGTCCTCGATCAAAGCCGACGAGACGAAGCACCCGACACCGCCGCCGTCGTGGGCGACGTTCTCCGTGAAGGTGCACAGCTGAACCGTCGCGCAGGGCGAGAATTCGAGAGAGATCCCCCCGCCGTCGCTCGTCGCCGCGTTGCCGTTCAGGAACTCGCAGTCCCTGATGGTCGTCTGGTAGTAGTAGAGGAGCACGGCCCCCCCGTTGTAAGCGGTGTTGCCTTCGAAGCGGCAGCCGCTCACGATCGAGACGTCGTAGTTGCCGTGGATCGCGCCGCCGCCCAAGGCATCCGGATGCGTCGCGGTGTTGTTCGTGAAGACGCAATCCCTGATCCTCGCGTCGTTTCCGTCTCCGATCGCAATCGCCCCACCGGTGACGGCCGTGTTGTCGGCGAACTCGCAGTCCCGGATGATCGCCGAGGACCCGCTGTGGAGGTAGATCGCCCCGCCCGAGGCGAAGGGCGGGGCGGCCCCGCCGTACCCGTTCACGATGCGGAGCTCCTCGATCACGGTCGTCGTGTCGTGGGCGCCCGTGAGGTAGAAGGCCCGGTCGGCGCCCTCGCAGTCGATGATCGTCTGCGAGGCTCCTGCGTCCGACATGATCACGAGGTTGGTGTCGTCGAAGTGGAGGTCGCGGTTCTGGGCGCCGGTGTACGTCCCGGGCATGATGTAGACCGTGTCTCCGGCGGAGCATGCCGCGATCGCCTCGCCGATGGTCAGGAAGTCGGCGCCGCCGGAGTCGTCGACGGTGTGCCGAACGGCGAGGGCCGAACTCGGGATCGCCGCTGCTATGACGCAGATGATGAGGAGCCGCTTCATGGGTCCCTCCCGACGAGGAAAGGTGTGAGACTCAGGGCGGCAGACCGTCCGCCCCAGCCTCGAGCCGTGACGCCGCGCGGGAGCGCGGCAATCTCCGCCTACCTGAACAACGCCTTGATCTCGCCCCACGACCGTGGGAGCACGGGCTGCTGGCCTCAGCCGCCCGCGCCGCAGGGAGGGCCGTCCGGCTCGTCGACCTGATTGTTGTGCTCCTTGGGAACCGGGTCGTCGTCGACGCGTCCCGGGATGTCGAGAAGGGCATCGTCGGCGGCGCCCACACGCTCGGTGAGCTGCGGGACTGCCTGGGGCGGGTCGGGGAGTGCGATCTCCGGGGACGGACTTCCTGCGAAGGCGGGAAGCGCCAAGGCGCCCGCGATGAGAACGAAGATGACACGCATCTCAAGCCTCCTTGCTCGAGGACTCGCTGTGATGGTGTCGCTCCGCCTACCATGCTACCGCGACTCGGCTGGATCCGCAAGCGCTGCCGGCGCCCCTGGTGCGGGGCTTGATCGCGCGGCGGGCGGCATCCAGCGGACCCGCGGTGCGCCCAGCGGGCCGAGCCGCTCGGGCGGCCCGCGTTGACCCGGTCTTCGTTCGACTGCTAGGATCCGGGACGTGTGGCGCTCAATCGGCCGCCTCATGGCGGCCGCATTCGGAATGGGGGAGCGGTGAGCCAGAAAGCCGAACCGGGGCTTCGTGCGCACTGCGGGCGGCGCGCAGGGCGGTTGGGGGGCGTTGGTTCCTGGATCCTCGTCGGAGCCTGCTGCTCGCTCCTGGTGCTCTATCTGATCCTCCACACGCGTGAGATCGGATTGATCCTCGCGTGGTTGACGTCCTCCTGACGCACTTCGCCGGCGAGCGCTACGTTGCCGGCGGACGTGGCAGGGATCGAGGCAATCGTGCGTGTCCTCTCGGTCGTCCTGATCTTCGGCTTCTGCCTCGGCGCGGCCGTTCCGATCGCCACCCTCTGGCGATCCCTGACGGCGCGGCTCGTGATGCTGGGCATCGCTTCGTTCGGAATCCTCGTCATCGCCTTTCAGATCCTCGGGTGCCTGGCGGCGACCGTCGGCGCCCCGCTCGTGACTCGCGGAGGGGCGCTCCTCGCCTCGGGCGTCGTGTGCGCTATCGCGTGGGGGGTGCGTCTCGCGCGACGCTCTCAGCCGGTCGGCACGACTCGGCCGGCGGCACTACGGGCACGGACCCGCGTCTGGCTCGCGCTCGCCGTGATCGTCGCCGCGGGCTTTCTGGTCTGCGCCGCCGTCTCGGGCCTCTCAGCTCCGCCGCGCGGGTGGGACGTCCTCACGTATCACCTGCCGCGCGCAGTGAGCTGGCTCCACCACGGCGACCTTGGAGCCTACGGGTCGACCGGCGCCTTCTATCCAGGAAACGCGGAGCTTCCCATTCTCTCTCTCTTTTTCTCGGGGAGCGACCGTCTCGTGCCGCTCGTCCAGCTTCCGTTCGTGCTCCTCGGCGCGGTTGCTCTCTTCGGGCTCGCGCGCGCGATCGGCGCGTCGATCCGTTCGGCGGCGCTCGCGACCCTCGTGCTGCTTCTGTCTCCGATCGTCTTCTTCCAGTCGGCGATCGCGAAGGACGACGTCGTCGCGACGGCGCTCGTGATGTCCGGGGCGCTGTTCCTCGTGCGCTCGCTCAGAGCCGGCGTCGGAGGGCGGGAGCGCGTCCGCGAGGTCGCGGCCGCGGGATTCGCGCTGGGGCTCGCGCTCGGAACGAAGTACTCGATCCTGCCGTACGTTCTGGGGTCGGTGCCCCTGGTCTTCCTTGTTCATCGTATGGGGGCGCACGACGGTTCGCGCGCCGCGTGGCGGTCGGCCGGCGTGTTCGTGGCAGCGGCGGCCGTGCCCTCGGCCTTCTGGTTTGCAAGAAACGCGATACTGACGGGGAACCCGATCGAACCGCTCCCGCTCGGTCTCGGGCAGTGGGCCACGTGGGAGGGCCTCGGCTCCCAGCTTCAGTTCATCTCCCGTCCCGCGTTCTGGTGGTTCTTCCCGTGGATCGATCGCCAGCTTGTCGCCGGGTACAACGGCGCCGCCGGCTACGGCGCCGCGTTCGCGGTCTTCTTCGTTCCCGGCCTCCTCCTCTGTCTGCGGGCGATCTGGCGAGGCCGGTCGGGAGAACGCGGGCGGGCCGGTCACGGGCGCTTGGCGCTCCTCCTCGCGATCGCGATCGGCGTCGCCGGGTGGTGGTTCGGGAAGCACCACCTGCCGCGGCTCCTCCTTCCGGTCGTCGCGCTTACGTGCGCTCCGATCGCTCTCGTGTTCGACGCCGTGACGAGAGGGGCGCGGCGCGTCCTCATTGTCCTCCTGGCGTTCGCGCTCGCGTTCTCGGCCGCGGAGACGCTTCGGATCGCCTTCCTGGGGCGGGACATCACATGGACGTACCAGGGAGGCGTCGATCACCGCGAGTTCTACAGAATGCCCGGCCTCGTGTACGATCTGCCCGCGGGAACGAGGATCCTCCTTCTCAAGCCGTCGGCGGACGACATCTATAAGACCTATCGGTACCCACTGGCCGGAGGTCTCCCGGGGAACGACGTCGCCATGGAGGACGACGTGGGAGTCGGACTGAACCTCTCCGAGCGCGGAGCCGTCCTCGGCCACATCGATCTCCACGCCCATGGGATCGACTACATCTTCACGAGGATCCAGAGCCACCGCCAGCACACGACGTGGTTCGACGCGTACCCCAACCTCTATGAGAAGGTGGTCGACCTGGTCGAGCCGGGCTATCCCTGGTACCGGGAGGCGTACTCGATCGGCGAGGACGGAGAGATCCTCGGCCGGGCGTTCGTGATCACCAAGATGTACCGGGTCCTCCCGCGGCCGAACGGGATCGGGTGGGAGGGCGCCCCCCCGCAGCCTCCGCCGTCCTGAGGTCCGCCGGGTCCGCCGGCATGCGTCCGGGCGCCGGTCCCTCGCGCCCCAGGCACCACCGCCATCCGAGTTCCCTGCGCCCCCGCCTCCTTGCGACGGCCGCCGGAGGCGGGTAGGATGTGTATTTCATCGATGTTTACGCGGACAGCGGCCTCCGGGATCGGACGCCGGGCGAGTTGGAACGCCGGCCGGGCGTCCTGATCAGCGAGGGACGATGGGGAAGGCGCTCACAGGGGCACGCTTGGTCGTGCGCGGGGTCGTGCAGGGCGTCGGGTTCAGGCCGTTCGTCTACCGGATCGCGCACCGCCACGGCGTTCGCGGCTGGATCGCGAACTCGAGCCGCGGCGTCGTGATCGAGGTGGAGGGTTCGAGCGATGACGTTGCCGCCTTCGCGCGCGCGGTCGAGGATGAGGCGCCGCCCTTGGCGCGGATCGAGCGGGTCGAGCGCGAGGAGGCCGAGCCCGCTGGATCGGGGACCTTCGAGATCCGCGAGAGCCGCGACGAGGCCAGCGAGAGCACTCTGATCTGCCCGGATGTCTCCGTCTGCTCGGACTGCCTCTCGGAGTTCCTCGATCCGTCGGATCGACGGCATCGCTACCCGTTCATCAACTGCACGAATTGCGGCCCGCGCTTCTCGATCATCGAGGGCACGCCCTACGACCGCCCGCGGACCTCGATGAAGACGTTCGAGATGTGCGAGCGGTGTCAGCGCGAGTACGACGATCCGATCGACCGTCGCTTCCACGCGCAGCCGAACGCGTGCCCGGTGTGCGGTCCGGCGGTCCATTTGGTGCTGCCGCGGGACGCGCGCGAGCACGCGTCCGAGCTGGTGCTCGGGCGGAGCTACGCCCGGGCGCCGGAGGGCGTGGCCGCATCGGTAACGACCGATCCGACGGCTGTGGCACGGTGGCTCCTCAAGAGGGGAGCGGTCATCGGCGTCAGGGGGCTGGGGGGCTTCCACATCGCGGCGAGCGCCGTGATCGATTCGACGGTCCGCGCGCTCCGCGAGAAGAAGGCTCGCCCGGCGAAGCCGTTCGCGCTCATGTGCCGTTCGATCGAGGTCGCGCGCGAGCTGGTCGAGATCGCCGCCGCCGAGGAGGCGGCCCTGACGAGCCCGTGGAGTCCGATCGTGCTCCTCCGGAAGAAGTCGGACCCCGATCGATCGATGTCATCGAGAGTCGCGCCGAGAAGCCGGTACCTCGGGATCATGCTGCCGTACGCGCCGCTTCATCATCTTCTCTTCGACGACGACCTCGAGGTGCTGATCATGACGAGCGCGAATCCCTCCGGCGAGCCGATCGTCGCGGACGTCGCGGAGGCCCGCGAGCGGCTCGGTGGCATCACGAGGACGTTCCTCGACCACGACCGCGACGTCGTCAACCGGAACGACGACTCGATCGTCTTCGTCGAGGCGGGGGAGGTCGGGATGTCGCGGAGGTCCCGCGGGTACGCGCCGTACCCGATCGACCTCCACACGGAGACCGGCGAGGTGCTGGCGTGCGGAACCGAGCTCAAGAACACGTTCACGCTCCTCCGGGACGGGCGGGCATTCACGAGCCAGCACATCGGAGACATGGAGAACCAGGCGACCCTCGAGTTTTTCGAAGAGATGGTGAATAAGTTCATGGTCTGGTTCCGCGTCGAGCCGTCGGTCGTCGCGCACGATCTCCATCCGGACTACCTCGCGACGCGCTTCGCCAAGGACTACGCGCGGGCGCACCCGGGCGTCGCGCTCGAGGGCGTCCAGCACCATCACGCGCACATCGCCGCCGCGATGATCGAGAACGGCGTCTCGGAGCCCGTGATCGGGCTCTCGCTCGACGGGACCGGATACGGAACCGACGGGAAGATCTGGGGCTGCGAGTTCCTCGTCGCGGACCTCGCGGACTTCGAGCGCGCGGGGCACTTGGGCTACGTCCCGCTCCCTGGAGGCGACGCCGCGATCAGGCACCCGTATCGGGTCGCGCTCTCGCACCTCCACGCGGCGGGGGAGGACGATCTTGCGGCGCGCGGGCGCGAGCTCTTCCCCGAGGTTCTCGAGAACGAGCTTGGGCTCGTCGTCCAGCAGATCGAGAAGGGCGTGAACTCGATCGACACGTCGAGCGCGGGGCGGCTCTTCGACGCCGTTTCCGCGATCCTCGGGATCTGTCACGAGATCAGCTACGAGGCGCAGGCGGCGATCGAGCTCGAGTCGGTGGCGGACGAGGAAGAGCCCCGGGCCTATCCCGTGGTGATCGACGAGCGTGACGGGCAGATGATCGTCGACCCGGCGTCGATCGTTCGGGCGGTTCTCGATGACGCGGCAGGCGGCGCGTCGCGGGAGGCCGCGGCGGGCGCGTTCCACAATACCGTCGTCGGGTTCTGCGGAGAGATCGCCGGGCGCCTCCGCGACGCCCGGGGCATCGGAACGGTTGCGCTTTCGGGCGGGGTCTTTCAGAATCGACTCCTCCTCCGGAAGCTCGTGACGGCCTTGCGTGACGACGGCTTCCGCGTGCTCCTTCATAAGGAAGTGCCGACGAACGACGGCGGCGTCTCGCTCGGGCAGGCCGTCGTCGCCAACGAGCGCGCGCTCAGGGGAGGGCGGCGCGGTGCATCCCCGTAGGCGCAGTTCGGGGGGTGCAGGCGGCGCGATGCATCCCCGTAGCCGCCGTTGCGGGGGGCCGCCCGGCGGCGGAGGGGATGCGAGCGCCGCGAGCGGTGTGATCCGCGGGCGCCCAAGGGGACACGAGCGACGCGACAGATGGGGGTGCACGGATGTGTCTGGCAATACCAGGACAGATCATTGAGATCGATGGAACGAAGGCCAGGGTCGACTTCGGCGGCGTGACGCGCGGCGCGGACTTGACCCTGGTCCCCGACGCCTCGAAGGGCGACTACGTCCTCGTCCACGCCGGATTCGCCATCGAGCGGCTCGACGAGAGCGAGGCCCAGGAGACCCTGCAGCTCTTCCGCGATCTCGCGCGGGCCCTCGATGACGACAAGGGGAGCGAACGCCCGTGATCGATCTCGAGGGATTCCGGTCCGCCTCCGAGGCCCGCTCGTTGGTCGAGCGCATCCGTGCGCTCGTCGACGAGCCGGTCGCCCTCATGGAGGTCTGCGGAACGCACACCGTCGCGATCTCACGCTACGGCCTCCGCTCCATGCTTCCCGAGGGCCTCAAGCTCCTGTCCGGGCCCGGCTGTCCGGTCTGCGTGACGCCGCTCTCCGAGATCGATCGCGCCATCGCGATCGCGCGGGAACCCGGCGTGATCCTCACGACGTTCGGCGACATGGTGCGCGTCCCCGGATCGCGGTCGTCGCTCGAGGAGGCGAAGTCCGAGGGCGCGGACGTGCGGATTCTCTACAGCCCGAGCGAAGCGCTCGAGATCGCCGAAGCGGATTCTGGGCGCGAGGTGGTCTTCGTCGGCGTCGGGTTCGAGACGACGTCGCCGACGGTCGCCGCGACGGTCCGCGACGCCGAGCGACGGGGGATCGGCAACTTCTCGGTCCTTCCGTTCTTCAAGCGCGTCCCGCCGGCGCTCGACATGCTGGCGCGCCTGCCCGAGCGTGCGCTCGACGGGTTCATCTGCCCGGGCCACGTGAGCGCGATCATCGGCTCGCTGGCGTACGAGCCCGTCGCCCGTGAGCACAACATCCCGTGCGTCGTCGTCGGCTTCGAGCCGCTGGACATCCTCGCCGGCATCGTGATGCTGCTCGAACAGGTCAGGGAAACACGGACGGGCGCCGCCCGCGCCCGGGTCGAGACGGAGTACTGCCGCGCGGTGACGCCGGAGGGGAACCAGGCGGCGCAGAAGATCATGGCCGACGCCCTCGCGGTCTGCGATGCCGAGTGGCGCGAGATCGGGACCATCGAGGAGAGCGGGTACGAGCTGTCCGACCGCCTGGGAAGCTACGACGCGCGTGGGCGGATCCCCGTCGACATCGGAGAGCCTGCGCCGCGGGGCGGATGCATCTGTGGAGAGATCATGCTGGGACTCAAGCTCCCGACTGACTGCCCGTCGTTCGGCACCGCGTGCACGCCGCGCGATCCGGTCGGTCCGTGCATGGTGTCGACCGAGGGCGCGTGCGCGGCGTTCTACAAGTACGACCGGCGCGAGACGGCTACGTAGCGGAGGCGATCGTGGACCGAAAGGGCAAGATCAAACTCGCGCACGGAAGCGGTGGCGCGCTCATGCACGAGCTGATCGAGGAGCTGATCGTTCCGGCGATCGGGAATCCGATCCTCGGTGAGCTCGAGGACGCCGCGGCGATTGCGGATCTCGGCGGCCACCGAATCGATGGCGGCATGCTCGCGTTCACGACCGACTCGTACGTCGTCCAGCCGCTCTTCTTCCCCGGCGGCGACATCGGAACGCTCGCCGTCGCGGGAACGGTCAACGATCTGGCCGTCAAGGGAGCGCGGCCGCTCTACCTGACGCTCGGTCTCATCGTCGAGGAGGGGCTCGAGGTGGCCGACCTCGAGCGCGTGCTCGCGTCGATTGCCGCGACGGCCGGTCGCGCGGGGGTCGCGATCGCCGCCGGCGATACGAAGGTTGTCGAGCACGGATCGGTCGGCGGGCTCATGGTCAACACGGCCGGGATCGGCGTGATTCCGGAGGGGCGGGAGATCTCCGCGCGACGCGTGATCGAGGGCGACGCGGTGATCGTCTCCGGCACGATCGGGGATCATGAGACGGCAATCCTGGTCGCGCGGGAGGAACTCAAGCTCGAGGAGACCATCGAGAGCGACTGCGCGCCCCTCGCCGATCTCGTCGAGGTCGTCCTCGGCGCGTGCCCGGACGTGCACGTGATGCGCGACCCGACGCGCGGAGGCCTGGGGACGACGCTGAACGAGATCGCCTCGCGCGCGGGCGTCGGGATCACGATCGAGGAGGGCGCGATTCCGATCGCCCGGAAGGTGCACGCCGTCTGCGAGATCCTCGGGTTCGATCCGATCTACATGGCCAACGAGGGGAAGGTGATCGTCGTCGCGCCAGCGGACGCGGCCGACGCGATCGTCAAGGCGATGCGCGGCCATCCGCTCGGCAGGAACGCCGCGGTGATCGGGAGCGCCGGCGGCCGCCAGGGCGTCTTCCTTCGCACGACGGTCGGAGGCGTCCGGCCGGTGCTGATGCTCGAGGGGGTCCAGCTGCCGCGAATCTGCTGAGGACGTCGCGGCGCGATGTGCCCCCGTAGGCGCCGTTGCGGGGGTCCGCCCGGCGCCCCAGGGGGCGCGAGCGGCGCGACGGGTCCTGTGGGGAGCCCGCGCCGCGACAAGGTGAGGGGGGTGGTGTTTGCACGAGCTGTCGATCTGCCAGAGCATGATCCGCGTCGTCGAGGCGACCATGAGGGACCACCCGGGGACGACGCTCCGGCGGATCTACGTCGACGTAGGGAGAGCGTCGACCGTCGAACCGCTCCTGCTTCGCGACGCGTTCGAGATCGCGACGACGGGCGGCCCGTACGAGGGCGTCGAGCTCGTGATCAACGAGATCCCCTTCGTCGGCCGCTGTCGCTCGTGCGAGAAGACGTTCGGATACCAGGAGCTGGCGCTCGGCTGCCCCAACTGCGGCTCGACGAGCGTCGAGATCGAGTCGGGGCTGGAGCTCAACATCAAGGAAATCGAGGTCGACGATTGACGCTGTTGTTCCGGTGAAGTCATGTGTGCGTACGGACGTGGAGGCCCACACAACGGGCCGAGCTTTGGTCAGGGAGGCGGCATGAGGCCCATGACGAGGGCGAAGGTAATCACGGCGATCGTGCTCGGAGTTGTCGCCGCGGTCATTGCGTTCCAGAACCTCGAGCCCGTAGACACGACGCTCCTCTTCACCACCGTGACGATGCCCAGGATCCTCGTCCTCCTCATCATGCTGGGCATCGGGTTCGTGCTCGGCGTCGTGCTCTCCTTCATCTGGACGTCGAGGCTTCTGACGGGCGAGCGGGAGAGAGGCCGGACAGGTGAACAGGGCCACGCAAGTGGACGGAGGGCGCGATGAGCAACGCGGTGCTCGCGGCAGGCTCATGCTGACCGACGGCGCCGGCTATCCGCTCGATATCAACGAGTTCGATCCGGTTGCCTGACCGGGTCGCTCGGCCCGAATCCGCCAGGAGGTGATTACCGTGGCGCGGCTGTCTAGGATGAAGCGGCAGATGAGCCAGGCGGGGCTCCCCCCGGGGACGCTCATCTTCACGGGCGAGAAGAGAGTTGAGAGCGTTCGGCTCAGCGTCATCGACTACGATCAGGAGAGTCTCCGGGAGCTCGAGCCGAAGACCGTCGAGGAGTGCTTCCCGTTTAAGGAGACGCCCACGGTCACGTGGCTCAACGTGACCGGCCTCCACGACATCGAGGTCCTCGAGAAGTTCGGCAAGCACTTCGCTCTGCACCCGCTGGTTCTCGAGGACGTCCTGAGCACCGAGGGGCGCCCGAAGTACGAGGACTTCGGAACCTACGTCTTCCTTGTCCTCAAGACCCTCCACTACGACGATGCGGCGCACGAGCTTCGGGTGGAGCAGATCAGCCTCATCCTCGGCTCGAACTTCGTCATCTCGTTCCAGGAGATCGAGGCCGACCCCTTCGATCCGATCCGCGAGAGGATCCGGACGGGGAAGGGCCGGATCCGGCGAATGGGGCCGGACTACCTCGCCTACGCTCTCATGGACGCGATCGTCGACAACTACTTCGCGATCCTCGAGAAGATCGGTGATCACACCGAGGCCCTTGGAGTGCGCGCCGTCGAGGATCCGGATCCGGCCGTGCTCCACTCCGTCCAGACGCTCAAAGGCGAGCTCAGCTACCTCAGGAGATTCGTCTGGCCGCTCCGAGAGGTGATCAGCGGTCTCCAGCGCGGCGAGTCCGAGCTGATCGGGAAGGAGACGGAGATCTACCTGAGGGACGTCTACGACCACACGATACAGGTGATGGAGACGATCGAGTCCTTCCGCGATGTGGCCGCCGGGATGTTCGACACGTACCTCTCGAGCGTCAGCAACAGGATGAACGAGGTGATGAAGGTCCTGACGATCATCGCCACGATCTTCATCCCGATGACGTTCGTCGCGGGGATCTACGGGATGAACTTCCAGCTCATGCCCGAGCTTGGGTGGCGGTGGGGCTATGTGGGCGCGCTCCTCGTCATGCTGGGAACGGCCGTGGCGATGCTCGTCTATTTCAGGACGAAGAGGTGGCTCTAGCGAGCGGGGTGACGGAGTGGCGGCAGTACCACAGGTGATGGTGCGGGGCTCCGGCGACGCGGCATCCGGCGCGTGGCCGACCGACGGCCGATTGACGACTGCAAACCGCTGGGACCACGTGCTCGCGCGGTGGGGCGTCGACCGCGCCGGACACCGGGTCGAGCCCGGTCTGTACGCGCTCGGGAGCCCTGGCCGCGCCGCGCCCGTGTTCGTCACGGCGAACTACACACTGAGCTTCGACGCGCTCCGCTCGGCCGTCGCGGGCCTCGACTGCTACATCCTCGTGCTGGACACGAAGGGGATCAACGTCTGGTGCGCGGCCGGGAAGGGGACGTTCGGCACGGACGAGCTGGTGTGGAGGATCGAGCGCGCGAACCTCGACGACGTCGTGGACCACCGCACGGTCATCGTGCCGCAGCTCGGTGCGACCGGCGTATCGGCGCGCGAGGTGGAGAGGAGGAGCGGGTTCGCCGTCGAGTACGGGCCCGTGCGGGCGGAGGATCTGCCCGCGTACCTCACGGCGCACGAGGCGACGCCGGAAATGCGCCGTGTGTGGTTCGGGCTCGTCGACCGGATCCTGCTCGTGCCGGTCGAGTTCGTCCACGTGATCGCGCCGATGCTCGTGACCGCCGGAGCGCTCTACTTCGTCGGCGGATGGGCCGCCGCGTGGGCGGCGGTGGCGGCATTCGTCGCGGGCACCGTGCTGTTCCCGATCGCCCTTCCGTGGATCCCGACGCCCGACTTCACGACGAAGGGGTTGATCCTGGGAGCGGTGGTCGCCGCGCCGTTCGCCATAGCGCGGGCGATCGGCTCCGGAGGGAGCCCGTGGTGGGGGATCGGCTGGGGAGCGGTGCACGTTCTCGCCATGGCGCCCGTGGCCGCGTTCCTCGCGCTCCTCTTCACGGGATCGACGACCTTCACGTCGAAGAGCGGCGTCGCGCGCGAGATCTCGCGGTACACGCGTCCGCTGGCGTTCCTGTTGGGACTCGCGATCGCGCTCGCGGTTCTGCTCGCGATCGCGGGCGCTCGGGGGGCGGCATCGTGATCGGCCGGTATCGAAAGAACACTCTCCGTTACGATGAAGCCCGCTGCTCCGGCTGCGGCCTCTGCGTCATCGTCTGCCCGCACGGAGTGTTCGCGGAGAACGGAGGCGCGGTCCGCGTCGCGCGGCGGGAAGCCTGCATGGAGTGCGGCGCGTGCCAACGGAACTGCCCGACGGGGGCAATCGAGGTCGAGAGCGGGGTCGGGTGCGCGACGGCGCTCCTGTACGCCGCGCTCACGGGACGGGAGGCGTGCTGCGGCCCCCGGGACGAACCCTGCTGCGGTTCGGCCGAGGCGCCGGGCGGCGTGGCGAGGAGCGACACCGACCACCGCACGCCGCGGACCTGCTGCGGGACCGGCAACAATTCCCCCGGTCGGTGTTGCTCCGGCGGGGCATCCAAGGAGGACGAATGACCAAGGTCGACCTACGGAAGAAGATCCTCGACGAGAACGACCGGCTCGCTCTCGAGAACCGGGAGGTCTTTGCGGCGGCGGGCGTGCTCGTGCTCAACCTGATCAGCTCGCCGGGTTCCGGGAAGACGACGCTCCTGGAGTCGACGCTGGAGCGGCTCCCGGGGGGTACGAGGACTCTCGTCATCGAGGGCGACGTCAGCACGGACCGCGACATCGAGCGGGTGAGGGCGCGGGGGGCGGACGGGATCCAGATCAACACGGGCGGCGGGTGCCACCTCTCAGCCAAGATGGTCGCGGGAGCGGTCGGCAAGCTCGACATCGGCTCGGCCGATCTCGTCTTCATCGAGAACGTCGGCAACCTGATCTGCCCCTCGACGTACGATCTCGGCGAGGACGCCAAGGTCGTGCTCCTCGCGACGACGGAGGGCGACGACAAGCCAATGAAGTACCCGGCCATCTTCCACGAGGCGACGCTCGCGGTCATCAACAAGACCGATCTCCTGCCGCACCTCACGTACGACGTCGGGAAGGTCGAGAAGGAGATCGCGGTCCTGAATCCCGGGTGCGAGATTCTCAAGCTCTCGGCCCTCGAGGGCGAGGGGATGGACCGCTGGCTCGACTGGATCGCCTCGCGGCTTGAGGCGAAGAGGGCGCGATGATCACCGGCGCCGGGTCCGAGATCGCGATCGTCGCGGGGCTCGCCGTCACGGCGGTCGTCGCTCTCTCGATCAGGCCCGTCCGCACGTGGCTCTCGAGAACGGACACGGGGGTCGCCGTCCTCGCGATCACGGGGGCGCTCGCGGCCGTCGGCGTCTTCGTCGGGCAGAACCTGCCGCCGGAGGCGTACGTCGAGCGACACGGCCAGATCCTCGGACCGCTCCTGCTTCGCCTGGGGCTCACCTCGGTCTTCGCGTCGTGGTACTTCATCCTCGCCGTCACCGTCCTCGCGCTCTCGATCCTCGCGTGCACGTTCGGGAGGATCACGCGGCTCGCCCGGGCGAGGCGGCGCGTCACGGCGATCGGCTCGTTGATCACGCACGTCGGGCTCGTCGTCATCATCGCGGGCGGGATCGTCACTGCGATCGGCGGCTTCCACCGGCCGGCGGATCGGTACGTGCAGGCCGGAGGTGAGATCGCCGTTCCACAGAGCGACTTCACGCTCCGCGTCGATGAGGCGAGGACCGAGTTCACCGACGACGGCCTCGTTTCGGAGTACGTCTCGGTCGTGACGGTGATCGAGGACGGGCGGGAGATTCGGACGGAGCGGATCGAGGTCAACCACCCCCTCGTCCATCGTGGGATCGGCGTCTACCAGTACGAGATGCTCCCGGCGGCCGAGTCGGTCGACGAGGTCACGCTCGGGGTCATCTGCGAGGACGACGGCGACGGGGAGCAGCTCCACGAGATGGTGCTCCCGTTTCTGGAGGAGGTCGCCGTGCCCGGAACGGCCACCTCCCTCAAAGCGGTGGCATTCCTCTCGCATTTCTCGTACGATATCGAACAAGGAACCGCCGAGCTTGTCTCCGTTCGTCACGAGAACCCGGCGGTTCTTGTGCAGGTATCCGAGGCGGGAGCCGTCCTCGGCGAGCGGTGGGCATTCCTGGGCATGCGGAGTCACGACACGGGGCCGGACCTCCCGTGCCGCTTCTTCCTCCTGCACTACCGACCCGACTACGAACGTGCCCTGACCAGGTTCGAGTTCACACGCCAGCCGGGCACCCCGCTTCTGTACCTCGGCTTCGCCGCGCTGTCCCTGGGCCTGGTTCTCGTGTTCTGGACCCGGGCGGGCGGCGCGGACGCCGCGATCGGTCGCGCCGCGACGGACCCCGGACCGGCCGAAGGGAGCGGAGAGTGAACGGCAGCCCGGACTTCATCTTCTTCTGGATCGCGCTCTGGTGCTACCTCGGGGCGACCGTGGGCGCCGCGATCTACGCGGGGCTCCGGCACCCGAGGGTCCGGACGTTCGTCCTCCTGATGACCACCGCCGGGCTCGCCGGGAACACGGTCGCGCTCATCGTGAGG
>Ga0272444_10001361_pt1 | contig 23639 bp, 20 predicted proteins | sample SSMForm13_FD_201033 | JGI IMG/M metagenome (GOLD analysis project Ga0272444, IMG submission 201033) | Marine sediment archaeal communities from Little Sippewissett salt marsh, Falmouth, MA, United States - SSM-Form-13 | ecosystem: Environmental > Aquatic > Marine > Wetlands > Sediment ...
AGGAACCTATTTTCCCCTTGGAAACCGTCTGCAGGTGATCGCAATTGATAGCGCAATCTCTTGGCATGCCGTCCGCTTTCGAAAGAAAGACTTCGGATGGGATGTCACGTATTACGCTTTTAATGGGAGCAATCGTCACCTCACCGAGATAATCCAACACGGAATCTCGTGTCAGGATAAGAACCGGCCGCCTTTTATCCGGCCGGTTGAATTTGTACCACCGGATTTCACCGTGCCTCATTCATCACCCCAAGCCTGCTCCGTTTCCCAAACCGCAAATTCATCCGCACCAACGGGCTGCCGTTCGTATCCCTGGCGGTGTTTTCGTTCCAGTTGCTCAAGGCTATAACGGGAAAGCGCCTCACGAAGCGCCTTTCGGGTGAAGGCAGAACGGCTTGTGTGAAGTTGCCTGGATACACGGTCGACCGCTTTCACGAGATCTTCATCTAGGGTCATCTGGACGGTTTTCATGCCACGCCCCCGGAATGTGGATAAGAATAGCTATGATAATCCACACTCCAGCTTCTGTCAAACAGATTCGGATTATGGGGTCGCATCGTGAATATTTCCTGTTCTGGGCAGCTCGTACTCGTGGGCCTTGGGCTGTGGGGGCCTGGGGGTCACGGAGGTCATGGCGGAGCTTCGCTTGAACTCGTCCTTGAGGTCCTTTTGGCAAAACCAGGATTCGTTAGAATTTTGACATGCTACGTCGTCAAAAAGCCGTCTAAAGTTGAAAGACCTTCTTTGAAATTCCGCTCTCGAGACGCCCCTCGGTCAATCCCACCCTTGTTATCGCGACTGAATCCAACTTTCTGGAGAAGCGCTATGAATGGCCCTTTTCTTGCACCTACCTCTCTCTTCATTGAATGTCAAAATTGAACAGAATGAGGAGGTTAAAGCATGCTGCGGGAAATGACCCTTGGAAAGAGAATCGCGTCAGGGATCGGCCTGATGATGCTGTTGATGGTCGTGGTGGGTGCAGCCGGTTATTACGGCCTGAGCCGGGTAGGCAATGTCATGGGTTTCTACAGACAGATGAACTCACTTCAGGGGCTGGTGGCCTCTTTCAAGGAGGCCTCAAGCAATTCCATGCTATCGGAGATGCAAGGAGATTTCCAGGGACAGGAGAAGGCTCGCAAGAAGACCTTCTCCCTGCTGGAACAAGCAGAGGCCATGCTGGGCCGCATGCAAGCCATGCCGGGAATAAACACCGAAGGGATAGAAGAGCTTTCATTCGTGAAAAAACGAATAGCGAAGTATCGATCCTTGTTTGAAAAATACAACGCAGCAGACAGCCGCGAGACGCCTCTGACTGAGGAAATCGTAAAGAGGCATCAAACGATTATTAAAAATATAGAAGAAGCCGATTTATGGATCGATGAGATGGCCCTTACCGGCAAAATTATGATCAATTTCGCCATATCCTATTGGAACAAGTCCTCGGAAGCCAACTGGAAATCGATGGAGCACGGCATCGCAGAGTTTGAAAAGGCCCTCGCAGACTGGACGGATAAGGTTTCCAACAGCGAGGAGCTGACTGCGAACGCCGAGAAGATCGAGAAATCTCTGAAAACGTTTATAGAATCCATTGGAGAATATCGAGAACTGGTCTTGCTCCAGGATGGGATCAGGGATTCCATGAATCAGACCCAGCAGGACATTTTCAGCGCGTGTGAAAAGCTGGGAGAAGACGCCGAAAAGAGGCTACAGGCCCAGTCCGCTCTTTCCAACAGGGTCATTTTTACCACGATTATCGCTGCATTGATCATCGGAATCCTCTATGCGGCGCTTTCCATCAGGAAAATCGTCCGCAGGATCGACAATGTGATCGTCGGTGTCATGGAGGGGACCGAGCAGGTGGCCTCATCCTCGGAACACGTGGCCAAGGCCAGCCAGGACCTGGCCGACGGCGCCTCCCACCAGGCCGCATCTATCGAGGAAACCTCTGCTTCCCTCGAAGAAGTATCCTCCATGGTAAAGAGAAACGCAGAGCACGCGGCCCAGGCCGAAGGGATGATGAAAGAGGCCGAGGGTATTGTGAACCAGGTCGATCGCAACATGCGGGACATGAGCGCGGCCATAAAAGAGATATCCGAATCCAGCCAGGAGACGGACAAGATCGTCAAAACCATCGATGAAATCGCCTTTCAGACCAATCTGCTGGCCCTGAACGCAGCGGTGGAGGCGGCCCGTGCGGGCGAGGCCGGTGCCGGATTCGCAGTGGTAGCCGACGAAGTGAGGAATCTTGCCATGCGGGCTGCAGAGGCGGCAAAAAATACGGCTACACTTATCGGCAACACCATTAAGTCCGTGGAAAAGGGGAATCAGTTTACCAAAGCCACTCAGGAGTCGTTTAAAAGTAACATGGAGATCTCCTCCAAGGTGGATGCGCTGGTCAATGAAATCGCAGAGGCATCCAAGGAGCAGGCCCAGGGCATAGACAGGGTGAGCCAGGCGGTGGCCGACATGGACGGCGTGACCCAACAGAACGCAGCGAGCGCCGAGGAGTCAGCCAGTGCTGCGGAAGAAATGAATGCCCAGGCAGAGAGCATGAAGGGATATGTTGATGCGCTGACCAAGCTGGTGCGAAGACACAGCAAAACCACCGGTGAGAATCATGCCAGCGTCGCTCACGCATACTCCAAGGAAATCAACCCGGAAAAAGTAATCCCCATGGATATGATGAGGCCTTCAAAGACTTCTGAGGCACACCAATGACAGGTGAAATCGCAGCTACCTCGATCATGTTGACACAAAAGACTCCGAAGCGCTTTCACAGGAAGCCATTCATGTGGGTCTGATCATTTTGGCCGTTACAACCCTTTTCGTCGCCTTTTGGCCTTGTTTTATGGCAACAAATTGTCCATTGGACTTGAGTGCCTCACAGAAGCTGCGGACCGAATGAGTGTGGGGGATTTGAACGAGGAGATAACGGATTCCCAGGGTCGCATCTTAACTATTTACTGTTCGCCAACAGCATTTCGAATACTTAATAATTAAGATGCGACCCCAATATCTCTCAACATATGAGCAGGGCCCGATGAATTTTGACGGTCTCGCAAAAACCCGCTCGACCGCCTGTTGGCTACACTTAAGTCACTGGAATCGTTAGAGGCAAATCTCGAGGTCTCCACTTTTTGCGACTCCATCAATTTTGAGGGAGATGGAAGGGATGACCGTCGATCACGCGTCAAGCAGGGAAACCGTCTCCGCCACCTTGTCGCCCACAGCGCGGGTGCCCATGCCCATGCGGCCGGCATCCATGCTTTCCAGGTCCTCGGCCACCACCTTGCGTACGGCCCGAAACAGGAGGTCGGCAGCCCGGGTCTCGCCCAGGTGGTCCAGCATCATCTGGGCGGCAGAGATCGCGGCAATGGGGTTGATCACGTCCTTGCCGGTGTACTTGGGTGCGGAGCCGCCAATGGGCTCGAACATGGACACGCTCTCCGGATGAATGTTGCCCCCGGCGGCAATGCCCAGGCCGCCCTGGATGATGGCGCCGATATCCGTGATGATGTCCCCGAACATGTTGTTCGTGACGATCACGTCGTAGATCTCCGGGTTCTTGACCATCCACATGCAGCAGGCATCCACGTGCTGGTAGTCCGTGGTGATGTCCGGGTACTCCTTGGCCACGGCCCGAAACCGCCGCTCCCAGAGGTCGGACTCAAAGGTCAGGACGTTGGTCTTGGCCACCAGGGTGAGCTTTTTCTCCCGGTCTCTTCTGCGGCAGGCCTCAAAGGCAAACCGGATGCAGCGATCCACGCCCTTGAACGTGTTCACGGAGTCCTGCACGGCCACCTCGTCCTCGGTCCCCTTGCGAAGGAAGCCTCCGCTCCCGGCGTAGAACCCTTCGGTGTTTTCCCGGACCACCAGGAAATCGATGTCCTCGGGCTTCTTGTCCTTGATGGGGGTGTACGCCCCGGGAAGCAGCACCACGGGCCGCAGATTGATATAGAGGTCCAGCTCGAACCGGAGCCGTAGGAGGATCTCGCGTTCCAGGATGCCGGGCTTCACATCCGGGTGCCCGATCGCGCCGAGGTAGATGGCGTCGGTGCTTCGCAGATCCTGTATCACGGTGTCGGGGAGCAGGGTGCCATCCTTGAGATAGGCCTCGCCTCCCAGGTCGAACGAGACGAACTCGAATTGCAGGTCACATTTCGGGCCCAAGGCGTTGAGCGCCTTGATGCCCTCGGCCACCACCTCGGGCCCGGTGCCGTCGCCTGGGATCACGGCGATGCGGTAGGTTGTTGGCATGGTTGGGTTCCTTTCTTTATTTTTGCGGCGGTGTATAAAACCCCGCCCTACGAAAACCTTGGCGGCGGCATGCAAAATGCCGCCCTACGGAAGACAGATTAGGAAATGCGGCGTTCCCTAAGATAGGGCACGAGGCCGCCGGCCTGGATCAGGTCCTGCATGAACGGGGGCACGGGCTGGGCCTGGAAGGTCTCACCCTCCTCCAAAATCTGAATGGTTCCGGCGCCCAGGTCCACGGCCACGCGGTCGCCTTCTTTCAAGGCCTGGACCGCTTCCGGGGCCTCCAGCAGCGGAAGCCCGATGTTGAACGCGTTGCGGTAGAAGATGCGTGCAAAGCTCTCGGCAATGACCGCACGAATGCCCGTCTCCCGAATGGCCAGGGGCGCGTGCTCCCGGGACGAGCCGCACCCGAAGTTCTTTCCGGCCACCAGCACGTCGCCCTCGTGCACGCCCTCTGCAAAGTCCGGTCGGATATCGGCAAAGCAGTGCGCGGCCAGCTCCTTTCCATCGGACACGTTTAAATATCGCGCCGGAATGATCAAGTCCGTATCCACGTGGTCCTGAAACCTCCAGACCTTTCCTTCGATCTTCATGGGTTGTTCTCACTTCCTGTGCTTAAGCGTTGGTTTCCATTCTCTTTTTTAGAGGTCCTCGGGAGAGGCGATCCTTCCCAGCACGGCCGAGGCTGCAGCCACGGCCGGGTTGGCCAGGTACACCTCGCTCTCGGGATGGCCCATGCGCCCCACGAAGTTCCGGTTGCTCGTGGCCAGGGCCCGCTCCTTGTGGGCCAGGATGCCCAAATGCCCTCCAAGGCAGGGCCCGCAGCTCGGGGGCCCGAACACGGCACCGGACTCCAGGAACGTCTCTGCAATGCCTTCGCGTACGGCCTGAAGCGCGATCTCCCGGGACCCCGGCAGAACGATCACCCGCACCCCTGGGGCCACGGTGCGGCCCTTGAGGATGGATGCTGCCTGGCGCAGGTCTCCGAGCCGCCCGTTGGTGCAGGACCCGATAAAGACCTGGTCCAGGGGGACCTCGCCGGCCTTGGAGACCGGGCGCACGTTGTCCGGGGAGTGGGGAAACGCGACCTGGGGCTCGATCTCGGTCACATCGATGGAAAGGACGTTTTCGTACGCAGCGTCCGGGTCGCTCGAAAAAAACACGGGCTCATGAAGGGCCCGTTCCGAGACATAGGCGCGCGTGATGCTATCGGGTGCCACGATGCCGTTCTTGGCCCCTCCCTCCACGGCCATGTTGGCCATGGTGAACCGGTCGTCCATGGGAAGCTTCTCCATGGTGCTTCCGCAGAACTCCAGGGTCTTGTAGTTCGCGCCCTCCACCCCGATTCGGCCGAGGGTGAAGAGGATGAGGTCCTTGCCTCCGACCCAGGGGGTGAGCTCCCCTTGGTACTCCACGCGAATGGCGGCCGGGACCTTGAGCCAGGTCTCTCCGGTGGCCAGGACCGCCCCGAGATCCGTGCTGCCCACGCCGGCGGAAAAGGCGCCCAGGGCCCCGTACGTGCAGGTGTGGCTGTCCGCGCCCAGGACCAGGTCTCCGGGGACCACAAGGCCCTTTTCCGGAAGGATCACGTGCTCCACCCCGCCGTTCCCCTGGTGGTAGTAGTGCGTGATGTCCTGCTCCTTGGCAAAGTCCTGGAGAATCCGGGCCTGCTCTGCGGAGGCGATGTCCTTGTTCGGGACAAAGTGGTCCGCGACCAGGGCGAGCCGTTCGGGATCGAACACCCGGTGTGCGCCGATCTCGCGGAACACCTGAATGGCCAGGGGTGCGGTGATGTCGTTGGCCAGGGCCAGGTCCACGCGGACCTGAATCAGCTCCCCGGGTGAAACCAACTCGCGGCCCGCATGGGCCGCGAGGATCTTCTCGGTGATGGTCATGGGTTGGGTCATAGTCCTCTTTCCTCGGGAGCCAGGGAAGGATTCCGCTTAAGGTACTCCAATCGGTTCAGGCCGTTCACATAGGCCTTGGCGCTTGCCGTGATGATGTCCGGGTCCGCGCCCTTTCCCAGGGCCACGAGGCCGTTCTCCTTGAGCCGGACGATCACCTCGCCCAGGGCGTCGGTGCCCCCGCTGGCCGAGTGGATGGAGAAGCGCATCAGCTTGGACCGGGTGCCCGTCATCTTGGCGATGGTGTTGTAGGCCGCGTCAATGGGGCCGTTGCCGAACCCGGCGGCCTGCACCTCCTCGCCGTTCATGGCCAGGCGGACCATGGCCGTGGGCACGAGCTGCGTGCCGCTCACCACGTTGAGGTACTCGAGCCGGTAGTGGTCCGGGACGCGGAGGATCTCCTCGGCAAAGAGGACCTCGATGTCCTCGTCCAGGACCTCCTTGCGCTTGTCGGCGAGCTCCTTGAACTTCTGGAACAGGTGATTGAACTGCTCCTCTTCCAGCTCGTATCCCAGGGCTGCGAGCTTGTCCCGAAAGGCATGACGGCCCGAGTGCTTGCCGAGCACCAGGCGGTTCTGAGAGATGCCTACGGTCTCCGGCTCCATGATCTCGTAGGTGAGGCGGTTCTTGAGCACCCCGTCCTGATGAATGCCGGCCTCGTGGGCAAAGGCATTGGCCCCCACCACGGCCTTGTTGGGCTGAATCACGATGCCCGTGATCATGGAGATCAGGCGGCTCGTGGGGTAGATCTCCCGGGTGTGGATCCCGGTCTGGAGGTTCAGGTGGCTCCGGTGGTTGTGGAGCGTCATCACCACCTCTTCCAGGCTGGTGTTGCCGGCGCGCTCGCCAATGCCGTTCACCGTGACCTCGACCTGGCGGGCGCCTGCCTTGAGCCCGGCCAGGGTGTTGGCCGTGGCCAGGCCCTGGTCGTTGTGGCAGTGGACGCTCAGCACGGCCCGGTCGATGTTCGGGGTGTGCTCCCGGATGTAGCCGATCATCTCGGTGAACTCATCCGGTAGGATGTAGCCCACCGTGTCCGGGACGTTCACCGTGGTGGCCCCGGCCTCGATGGCCGCCTCGAACACGCGGCAGAGGAAGTCGCGGTCGCTCCGGGAGGCGTCCTCGGCCGAGAACTCCACGTCGTCCGTGAAGGTCCGGGCATAGCGGACCGCGTCCACCGTGGCCTGGACCACCTCGTCCCGGCTCATGCGGAGCTTGTGCTCCATGTGGATGTCCGACGTGGCAATGAAGGTGTGAATCCGGGGGCGGGCGGCCTCTTGAATGGCCTCCCAGGCCTTGTCGATGTCGTCCCGGGAGGTCCGGGCCAGGGCGGTCACGCTCAGCCCGCGGACCTTTTGGGCAATGGCGCGGACCCCTTCCAGGTCCCCGGGGGAGGCAGCGGGAAAGCCCGCCTCGATTACGTCTACGCCCAGCCTCTCGAGCTGGGTGGCGATGCGCAGCTTCTCTGCGGCGTTCATGCTGGCTCCGGGAGACTGCTCGCCGTCCCGGAGGGTGGTATCAAAGATAATGACTCGACCGTTCTCGCTCATGGGAATGTAGCCTCTCTTTCTAGGATCTTGAACAGATGACGTGCACACGGGACAACGGAAGAACCCGGCCGCCCCTGTAAATGCCGTAGCCGAAAGCGGACCCCCGGCCCGCTGCCAGCCGAAGAGAAAGGACTACTCCCCAAGGACCCTCCGCAGGTTCCGCCCCTTGGGGGGTCCTGCGGTCGGTCGCTCCTTGTCTGTTATTCGATCACGTTTCATAGAAAAATGCTCGTCTCCTTACACGAGGATCTGCCCCGGCAGGTGCTAGGACGTGCCGCCCGCAGAGGCCCCGGCACCGGCCGAAGGGTTCTGCTTCTTTCCGTTTCGCACCTTGAGGAGCTTGTACTCCACGCTGTCCGTGAGGGCCTGCCAGCTGGCCTCGATCACGTTCTCGGACACCCCGATGGTGGACCAGATCTCGCGGGCATCCCTACTCTCGATGTTCACCCGGACCCGGGCTGCGGTGGCGGCCCGCCCGTCGATCACGCGGACCTTGAAGTCCACCAGGCCCATCTCCTGGATCTCCGGATAGAACTTGTTGAGCGCCTTTCTGAGGGCGTTATCCAGGGCGTTCACGGGTCCGTCGCCTTCGGCCGCGGTGATCTCGTCCTCGCCTTCCACGGAGATCTTGATGGTGGCGTGGCTCATGGTGGGCGCATCGCCGTCCTTTTCAAGGGTCACCCGGAAGGACTCCAGGTTGAAGGGCGCATCGAACTGGCCGGTCACCTTTTTGATCAGGAGCTCCAGGGAGCCCTCGGCCGCGTCGAACTGGTACCCCTGGTCCTCCATCTGCTTGATCCGCTCCACGATCTTCTGGCTGTCAAACCCGTTTCCACCGAGCCGAATGCCGAGCTCCTCGGACTTGTACGCAATGTTGCTCTTTCCCGAGAGGTCGGAGACCAGCACGCGCCGCCGGTTCCCTACGGTATCCGGGGACACGTGCTCGTAGGCGGCCGGGTTCTTCATGATGGCGCTCACGTGGATGCCCCCCTTGTGGGCAAAGGCGCTCCGGCCCACAAAGGGCCGTTGGTTGGAAGGCGGTACATTGGCCACCTCGCTCACGTAGCGGGAGACCTCGGTGAGCTGGGGCAGCCGGTCCGGATCCACGCAGTCGTACCCCATCTTGAGCTGGAGCACGCCGATCATGGACACGAGGTCCAGGTTGCCGCAGCGCTCCCCGTACCCGTTGATCGTGCCCTGGACCATGGTGGCGCCGGCCCGTACCGCGGCCAGAGAGTTGGCCAGGGCCATGCCGCAGTCGTTGTGCGCGTGAATGCCCACGGCGACCGGGATGCTCGGGAACACCGCCTCCACCACCTCCTGAATCTCATGGGACATCAGGCCGCCGTTCGTGTCGCAGAGCACGATCACGTCCGCGCCGCCTTCCACGGCCGCAGCCACCGTCTTCAGGGCATAGTCGGAATTTCGACGGTATCCGTCAAAGAAGTGCTCTGCATCGTAGATCACCTCGCGGTCCCGGGCCTTGAGATAGGCCACGGTGTCGTGGATCATGCGGAGGTTCTCGTCCAGGGTCGTTCCCAGGATCTCCGTGGCGTGGAGGTCCCAGCTCTTGCCCACGACGGTCACGGACGGGGTCTCGGTCTTGAGCAGGGCGGCCACGTTGGGATCGGTTTCCGCGGTGCCTCCCGACTTTCGGGTGCTTCCGAACGCGGTGAGCCGGGCTTGCTTCAGCGGATTCTTTCGGGCCATCTGGAAGAACCGGGCGTCCTTGGGGTTGGACCCGGGCCATCCTCCCTCGATGTAAGGGATCCCGAAAGCATCCAGCTTGCGCGCGATGTTCATCTTGTCTTCGGCTGAAAGGGTGACCTGCTCCCCCTGGGTCCCGTCTCGAAGGGTGGTGTCGTACAGTGTAACCGCATGCATGGTGATCTCTCCCTGAACTATGTCCAAAAAAAAACCGTTATCAGGAGGGCCTGATAACGGTTTTTGTGGATTCTCGTTGGATCTACGTCATCATCAGGCCCGGTGGCTTGATTCCAAGACCAAGCAGGAGAAGCAACAGAGAGCACACGGGTGCCCCTGCTGCGGTGGTAATGGCGATGTTGCGGATGAGGACGTAAGACATGGATTTTTCTCTCGTTCGAGGTATTTCTGAAAAATTATATTTTGTAATTATACAAGTATTAAGGATCTTGTCAACTCCCTTTTTTGCCTCAGAATCCGCCTGGGGGCTTTTGTTGTCCTTTCCCCGTCCTTCCCAACCTTCCCCAAACTTCTCTCAGACTTCCTCAGGCTTCCTCAGAATAAATTGCAACATCCGTGCCTTTGTATTCACGCGCTGTCCTTCGAAGGGCCCGGGGCCCCGGATCGAAGGGAAAGGCCCAGCTCCTCGAGCTGTTGCTCGTCCACCGGGGACGGGGCATCCGTGAGCGGGCAGGTGGCGCGCTGGGTCTTGGGAAACGCAATGACCTCGCGAATGCTCTCCGCGCCGGCCATGATCGTCACGAGCCGGTCGAAACCGAGGGCCATGCCGGCGTGCGGCGGGGCCCCGTAACGCAGGGCCTCCAGGAAGAACCCGAACTTGACCTGGGCCTCCTCCGAGGAAATCCCCAGGACCCGGAACATCCGGTCCTGGAGGTCCCGCCTGTGGATTCGCACGCTCCCGCCCCCGATCTCGCTCCCGTTCAGCACCAGGTCGTAGGCCCGGGCGCGGGCCTTCTCGGGCGCAGTGTCCAGGAGGGGCATGTCCTCCTCCAGGGGTGCGGTGAAGGGGTGATGCACGGCCGTGAGCCGGCCTTCGTCCTCGTCGTAATCGAGCAGCGGGAACTCGGTCACCCAGACGAACGCGGGTTCCCGGTCCTGCACGAGCTCGAGCCTTCGGGCCAGCTCCAGCCGAAGCATGCCGAGCACGTGAAGGGCCACGGGCTCCCGATCCGACACCATGAGAAGGAGGTCCCCGGGTTCGGCCCCCACGGACCGGTTCAAGGCCTCCTTCTGCTCGTCCGAGAAGAACTTCTTGATCGGGGACTGCCAGCCGTCCTCTGCGACCTTGGCCCAGGCCAGGCCTTTTCCTCCCCACTCGGCCACGGACTCTCCCAGCCCGTCCAGGTCCTTTCTCGAGAACCCGTCCGCCTGGCCGGGCACGCAAAGGGCCTTGACCGCGCCCCCCTGCTCCACGACCTGGCGGAACACCCGGAAGTCGGACTCGGCCGCCTGCGCGGTCATGTCCTGAATCTCCAGGCCGAAGCGCGTGTCCGGGCGGTCCGTTCCGAAGCGGTCTATGGCCTCCTGGTAGGTCATGCGGGGGAAGGGAAGCGAAAGCGTCCGGCCGAGTACCTCCTGAAAAAGCGTGGACATCAGTCCTTCGTGGAGCTCGATCACGTCCTCCTCGCTCACAAAGGACATCTCCAGGTCCACCTGGGTGAACTCGGGCTGCCGGTCGGCGCGCAGGTCCTCGTCCCGGAAGCACCGGACGATCTGGTAGTACCGGTCGAACCCGGACACCATGAGGAGCTGCTTGAAGAGCTGCGGGGACTGGGGCAGGGCGTAGAACATCCCCGGATTCACGCGGCTGGGTACCAGGTAGTCCCGGGCCCCCTCGGGCGTGCTCTTGGTCAGGAAGGGGGTCTCCACCTCCAGGAACCCCCGCTTGTTGAGGAAGCTTCGCACCTCGGCGGCCGCCCGGTGCCGGATGCGAAAGTTCCGGAAGACGCTCGGACGTCGAAGCTCCAGGTACCGGTGCTTGAGCCGGAGGGTCTCCGAGGCGTCCACGGCCCCGTCCACCTGAAAGGGAGGCACCTCGGTGCGGTTCAGAATGCGCACGTCCGTCACCCGGACCTCGATGGCCCCGGTGGCCCGGTTCGGGTTCTCCTGTCCCTCCAGGCGGCGTGCCACCTCGCCTTGAATCGCCACGACCCACTCGTTCCGAAGCACATGGGCCCGCTCGTGGGCCTCCGGGTTCACCTGGGGGTCGAACACGATCTGGGTGATGCCTTCCCGGTCCCGCAGGTCGATGAAGATCAACTGGCCCAGGTCCCTTCGGTTGTTCACCCAGCCCATGAGCACGGCCTCCTGCTCCACGTCCTCCGCGCGCAGGCTGCCGCAGTCGTGCGTCCGCTTCCAGTCCCCCAGCGTGTCGATGGCTACGCCTTCCGCTTCCGTCATGACCTCTTCCCCTCTCCGGGAGATGCTTCCTTCTCGAGTCGTTGCTCCATGTGTGCGATCACCTCTTCCAGGGGGACGTCCTCCTGGGTCTTTTCCGCCATATCCCGCAGCAGCCCCTTGCCCGAGGAGAGCTCGTTCTCTCCCACCATGAGGACCAGCCGGGCGCCCAAACGGTCCGCCCGTTTCATCTGGGCCTTGAGGCTCCGACCGGCGTAGTCCATCTCCACCCAGTACCCGGATTTGCGGAGTGCCGTCACCCACGTGAAGGCCCTTTTCCGGGCCTCCTCGCCCAGGGCGGCCACGTAGAGGGCCGGTGACGGGGTTTGGGGCTCCTGGACCTCGTTCATGAGGGAGATCAACCGCTCCACGCCGATGGCAAACCCGATGGCCGGCTGGTCCGGGCCGCCGAGCTGGCGCACCAGGCCGTCGTAGCGCCCGCCCCCGGCCACGGCGTTCTGGGCCCCGAGCCGCTCGGTCTGCACCTCGAATGCGGTTCGCGTGTAGTAGTCCAGGCCGCGAACCAGGCGGGGGTTCACCTCGAACCCGATGCCGGCATCGCCCAGGAGCGCCTTAAGTCCCTCGAAGTGCACCCTGCACGCATCGCAGATGGAGTCCAGCACGGACGGGGCCTCGGTCACGATTTCCTGGCAGGTCGGCACCTTGCAGTCAAAGACGCGCAGCGGGTTGGTCCGGGCCCGGCGCGCGCAGTCCGAGCAAAGGCCTTCGGACCGGGTCTCCAGAAAGGCGGTCAGGGCCTCGCGAAAGCCCCCCCGGCACGCGGGGCAGCCCAGGGAGTTCAGGTGGAGCGTGAGCCCGGAAAGGCCCAGGGACTCGAACAGGAACAGCAGCATGACGATGAGATCGGCATCCGAGCGGGGCCCCGGATCGCCGAAGATCTCCGCATCGATCTGGTGAAACTGCCGGAACCGGCCCTTTTGCGGGCGCTCGTGACGGAACATGGAGCCCATGACAAAGAGCTTCTGGACCGGGCTTTCCTGGTACAGCCGGTTCTGGATGTAGGCGCGCACCACCGAGGCCGTGGCCTCGGGCCGCAGGGTCATGCCCCGGCCCTTGCTGTCGTGGAGCGTGTACATCTCCTTGCTGACAATGTCCGTCTCCTGGCCGATGGACCGGCTGAAGAGCTCTGTCCGCTCCATGGCCGGCAGCTTGATCTCCAGAAAACCGAACACCCGGAAGATATCGCGGGCCACGGCCTCCAGGCGCTGCCAGGGCTCGACCTCCGAAGGGAGAATGTCCTTGAATCCCGTGATCGCGGTAAAATCCACTGAGGAACCTCTCCTGTCTCTTCATGGCGCCTTTGAACAGGACGTCTTGGGCACCCGGGCGTTGCCCGTGGAATCGTCCCGTGCTCCCGATCCAGCGGGACCGGGTTGCGCAGAGGATGCGCGGACAAGGCGTTTTCAGAAATGAGGTGTTTTCGTCAAGGTCAAGGGTCCTTCCGCAGGAAGGCGGATCAAGACGCCCTTGCGGGTGTCCGAAGGGCAAGGGTCCGGATGGGCCCGAGTCCCATCAGGGGCTGGAAAGAAGGCACATCCCGCCTTCGGCGGGGCGCGTCCGAGCCCTTGGATTTGCGTATCCGTGCGTCCCGGGCACGGACACCGACGAAAAATGCCATTTCTGGGCGGAAACCGATTGAAATTACGGTCTTCTATCAGAGGTCCGGGAAACCGTCAACCGCTTCTCACCCCACCTCGACCCGGGTCGCCTTGCGCTTTTTCTCTTTTTTCGGGTTCTCTATCTCATCGATGCGTGCATCCACCAGGGAACGGACCGCCTTGAGGAACTCGACCCGCGAACGATTGAAGTGCTTGTGGAAGTCCGTCTCCTTGCCGGCCTTACGCTCCAGCTCGGAAAAGAACCGGCCTACAGGACAAAGGAACGCCTCTGGTTCATTCTTCGACTTCGCCATGGTCCTCTCCTTCAAAATGAATGTTCAGGTCCCGCCCCTCCATGCGCGCCCAGATCCTGGTGGACGCAGCAACGGGACGGGGAAGCAGGACGTGCCGCTTGATCCCCCCCACGCGGACGATGAGCTCGTCCGACATGCGGTGAAGCTCCACGTCGTGTTTTTCCACAAAGGGCAGGGTCATGCTCAGGCAGTACCCGTGGTTCTCCTTCACGAACCGGTACGGTTCCCGGTCGTAAAAGTGCTCCAGGGGGCTGCGGTCCCCGTAGATGCGGCTCGCAAGGGCCCTGAGGCTTTCGATTCCCAGGACCTCGGACTGGAGCAGGTGCACCGGGAGGATGGGCACCGGGCTGAAGCTGTCCCTGGCCATCGCCATCATGCGCGCCTGGCTCTCCCGCCACTGGTGGAAATAGGCGTCCTGCACGTCCTCCGGAAGCACCCGGTTCATGATGACCGCGTCCACGTTCATGCGATAGAGGCAGAAGTACATGAACGCCCGCTGGGTCTCCTTGAGCACGATCTTTTCCGGGTTGGTGACGAGCCGGACGCTCGTGGTCTCCGGGTTCGTGAGAATGCGATCCACCCCGTCGAGCTGCTCGAAGAGTCTCTCCAGCGCCGCAAAGTAGTCATCCCCGGGCAGGGGGACATCGGTGAACCTGCGGGCCACGGGACGCGCGTAGCGTGCAATGGTTCTCTCCAGCTTGAACACCTTCTTCATGTACCACTCAAGGGTCGTGGGAATGCTGATGAAACGAAGGGACTCCCCGGTGGGTGCGCAGTCCAGGATGATCGTGTCGAACGTGTTTTGCCGGACGTAGCGGTTGATGTACAGGAGGAGGCTGACCTCCTCCATGCCCGGGAGCACGGCCAGCTCCTCGGCCAGGATCTCGTCCAGCCCCGTGGTGTTGAGGAGGGCCGACACGTACCCGTGAATCTCCCCCCAGTTCTTCTGAATCTCCTCCTGGATGTCCATCTCCTGAATCCAGAGGTTCTCGGCCACGGGAATGGGCTCCCCCTGGTTCCGGTCCATGAGATCCCGCTCCAGGTCGAAGACATCGGACAGGCTGTGGGCCACGTCCAGGGACAGGATCACGGTCCGGTTCCCGGCCTCGGCCGAGTACACGCCTGTGGCCCCGGCCACGCTGGTCTTTCCAACGCCCCCTTTTCCGGCATAAAACAGAATTCTCACGCTGTGCTCCCCGATGTACGGCTTCTTGTTTTCTTTGCCTGCATTGTACCACAACGCCCCATCGCGGCAAGGGGTGCAAGCCCGAACTTGACGGATGCCTCAAAGTCTGCGAAACATCCCTAGATTCCTGGATGCTCGTTTGTTTCGGCATTTTCTTGGAAACGCCCATGGCTCGAATCCCCTGCGCGGAGGACACCGGTGTCCGGTCTTCAGGAAATCCTCATTATCGTTCTCGTCATCGTGGTCCTCTTTACCCTGCCCCGGATCCTCCAGCGGGGGAAGGGAAACAAGGGCACGGCTTCTTTACCGCAGGAAAAGCCCATGCGCGGCCGCACGCGCCTAGCCATCCTGGCCAGCGGGATCTGGCCGGCCGCCGCGGCGATTCTCCTGAAGCCCTGGCATGGAGAGATCGTTCCGTTTCTCGTGATCGGCCTGCTGCCCGTAGGGCTGGGCTGGGGAATCGCCTGGGTGGTGTGGGGTTTCAAAAAAGAGTCGTGACATCGCGGCCCTTGCCGCCGTTTTCGTAGAACCGGGATTGAACACAAGTTTTTGGTTGCCTAAACAAGCGTAATATGCGAAGAAAAAGACCCGTATCCTTTGAATACGGGTCTTCGACAGCGCGCCGGGAGCTACGAATGCCGCGCCTGTGGAAATGACCTTCCGCCAAGGGCGATGGGGTGTCGGCGCCTGTCCGGGGAGGAAGGAGATGAGAGCGTGAACATGAGGACGATAGCCGTTCTGGTCATTCTGGGTCTGCTCGCCTGCTTTCCGGCGTGCTCCACCGAACCGGGTGCATCCACCGGAGATGAGGAGGAGCTCGGTGATTACATGCTCATTCAGAACGACGTGTACGCGAACCGGAAAATGGGTCCGGTCAAGTTCACGCACGATACGCATTGGGAAGACTACGGCCTCTTCTGCGAAGACTGCCACCACGACTATGTGAACGGGGAGAACGTCTGGACCGAGGACGACGAGGCCAAGGCGTGCATCTCCTGCCACAAGCCGGGGAAACCCCAGGGAAACGTGTATAAGCTCTCCACGGCCTACCACAAAAACTGCCGAACCTGCCACAAGGACATGAACGAAGGCGAGGACGAGGAAGCCGCCCCGTTCTCATGCTACCGCTGCCACGAACACAAGACAGAGTAACGCTGCTTTCAGGGAAGAGGGCTACCTGTCCAGGGTCTCGGCGAGCTCCTGGGGGTCGGTCATCGGCGCCTTACAGGCATGCTCAAAGCAGACGTATGCCGCAGCCCGGCCGTTCACCGGATCGTGGTGCTGTGTATACGGGGCCAACCGGTCCAGGGTAGCCGTGCCCCGGCCGGAGGGCCGAAGCAGGACGACCTTGCCGGGAAGAAAGCGTCGCCTCAGGACGCGAAGCAGCGCCTGCGTGTCCGGGTGATCCGGGTCGCCCGCCACCACGATCTCCCGGGTGGGGCCGAGCGCGAAGTCCAGGGCCGCCAGGAGAAAGGTGAAAGCCGAAGGAAACCGTCTCACGCCGCCCCCGACCGCACGGAAGACCTCCGCTGCAATGCTTTCCAGGCCACTTCGTCCCGTGAGCCGCGCGAGCCGAAGCAGGTCGAGCGCGGCCACGCTGTTTCCGGAAGGCACGGCGGCGTCTGAAAACTCCTTCTTCCGCACGATCAGCGCCTCCCCGTCCTCGGGGGTGAAGAAGAAACCGCCCCGCTCCGGGTCCAGAAAACGCACCTGCATGCCTTCGGCCAGGGCCAGAGCCTCCTCGAGGATCTCCGGATCGAAGATTGCCTCGTAAAGCTCGATCAGTCCCCAGATCAGGAACGCGTAGTCGTCCAAATGGGCCTCGATGCCGGCTTCGCCTTCCCGAAACCGGTGCAGCAGCCCGCCGTCCGGACGTTTCAATCGCTTCAGGAGAAAACGCGCCGCGCGATCGGCGGCCTCGGCATACTGCGGCTCTTCGAAGGCCTGGGCCCCCCGGGCCAGGGCCGCGATCATGAGCCCGTTCCAGTCGGTCAGCACCTTGTCGTCCCTCAACGGCCGCACGCGCGTGCCCCGGGCCGCAAAGAGCGCCCGGAGCGCCGCATCGAGACGCTCCTCGAGCGCTTCCGCGGAAAGGCCCAGCTCGTCCGCCAGGGCCTCGGGCGCGTCCTCGAGGTGGAGGATGTTGGCGCCGGTCCTCTGCTGCGTGGCCTCGTCCAGGTAGTTGCCTTCCGGCGTCACGCAGAAGGCCCGGATCGCGAGATCGGCCTCCTCCTTGGGAAGCGTTTCCCGGATCTCCTGCTCGGTCCACACGTAGAACCGGCCCTCCTCGCCTTCGCTGTCCGCGTCCTCGGCCGCGCAGAACCCGCCTTCCGGCGTGGTCATATCCCGCAGCACGTACGCAAAGACCTGCTCGGCCCGTCGCCTGTAGAGGTCCTTTCCGGTGACCTGCCAGGCCTCCACCAGGGTTATGGCCAGCATGGCCTGGTCGTAGAGCATCTTCTCGAAGTGCGGGACCAGCCACTCCCGGTCCGTGGCGTATCGGTGGAACCCGAACCCCACATGATCAAAGAGGCCGCCCCGGGCCATGGCCTGGAGGCTTGCCTCCAACATGTCCAGGGCCTTTGTCCGGCCCGTGCGCTTCCAGTACCGCAGGAGAAAGAGGAGGTTGTGGGGGGAAGGGAACTTGGGCGTCTTGCCGAATCCCCCGTGGCGCTCGTCAAAGGACGCGGAGAGCTCCTGAAAGGCCTGATTCAGTGTGCCCTCTTCGAGATCCTCTCCCCCCTCTGGGTGTGCAGCCGCCTCCAGGGCGTCCCCGATTCGGGCGACCGAGGTCATGACCTCGTCCCTGCGGTCTTTCCAGACCTCCTCGATTTTCGGAATGAACTCCATCATGCCGGCCCGGCCGAAACGGGAGTGCTTGGGAAGGTACGTGGCCGCGAAAAAGGGCTGCCTGTCCGGCGTCAGGACCACGGTCAGGGGCCAGCCTCCGCTCCCGGTCAGCATCTGACACACGGCCATGTAGATGTGATCCAGGTCCGGGCGCTCCTCCCGGTCCACCTTGATCGAGATGAAAGCCCGGTTCATGAGCTCCGCCACCTCGGCATCCTCGAACGACTCCTTCTCCATCACGTGGCACCAGTGGCAGGTGGCATACCCAATGGAAAGGAACACGGGGCGATTCAGTCGACGTGCCGTATCAAAGGCCTCTTCCCCCCAGGGGTACCAGTCCACCGGGTTATACGCGTGCTGGAGCAGGTAGGGACTCTTTTCGTGAATCAGCCGATTGGCCGGTTTCTCTCGATTTGCATGGTTCGTGGATTCCATGGAGTTCTCCCGCATTTCCGGGCGTTGATCTCCGATCCCGGGTGTGAGTTCATTATCCTACTATTTTCGTAAAATAACCATGGTGGGAAGATCTGCAACAAACCGGGCATTCTTTCCCGGCAATCCTTCCCCTTGAAGCGAGGACCCGTTTCGATTATGATCCGATACGGAAATGCCGTCTTTCGCCTTTTCACCCTCTTCGAGCAAGCCCATGAGTCCACTCACGCTGGAAACCCTGCTGGCGGAAAAGGAAAACCTGGAGAGAATCCTGGACAACCTTGCCGAAGGGATCATTGCCCATGACACGAAACGGCGGATTCTTTACTTCAACCGCGCCGCAGAGGACATCACCGGATTTCAAAGGCAGGATGTGATGGGCCGTGACTGCCATGAGGCCTTTGGCCGCCCTTTCTGCGGCGGCCGATGCGCGTTCGAGGAAGGACCTCCCCGGGACCTGGAACACGAGCGGTACCCCCTGAACATCCTGACCCGGGACGGGGAGCCGCGCCGCGTGGAAATGCGTGTGAGCGGGATGAGGGACTCCCGGGACCGGCTGGTCGGGGTCATTGCCTCGTTTCGGGATATCACCGACCTCACCGCCCTGAGAATTCAGCACGGCGATCTGGAGGAATTTGCCGGCATCATCGGCCGGGATCCCGGCATGCTTCACCTTTACGATCGCATTCGGGAAACGGTCACCAGCGATCATCCCGTGTGCATCACCGGCGAAACCGGGACGGGCAAGGAGCTCGTGGCCGCGGCCGTGCACAACGAGAGCCGCAGGGGAGGCCACCCCTTCGTTCCGGTGAACTCCGCAGCCCTGCCCGAGGGCATGCTGGAGAGTGAGCTGTTCGGTCACGTGAAGGGGGCCTTTACCGGCGCGCTCCGGGACAAAAAGGGAAGATTCGAGCTCGCCGACGGGGGAACCCTGTTCCTGGACGAGGTCTCCGAGCTGCCGGCCGTGCTTCAGGCCAAGCTCCTGCGCGTCCTTCAGGAAGGGACCTTCGAGCGGGTTGGAGACGAGAAGACCTTGCGCGTGGACGTCCGGCTCATTACGGCCACGAACCAGGACCTCAAGAAGGAGGTGGAGAAGGGCCGCTTTCGAAAGGACCTGTACTACCGTGTGAACGTAGTGCCGCTCCAACTGCCGCCTCTGAGGAAACGCAGAGGCGACATCCCTCTCCTCGCCGCCCACTTCCTGGCCGCGGAGACCGAGGACAGGGACGAGCACGTCTCCCTTTCCGACGAGGCCCTCGCCGTCATGAAGCGCTACTCCTGGCCGGGAAACGTTCGGGAGCTCCAGAGTGCCGTCCGCTATGCCGTGATCCGCTGCCGGGGAGGCCTGATCCGCCCCGACCACCTGCCCCAGGAGCTGAAAGATCTTGCAGCGGCCGGAACCACGCGCGGACCGGCCCGCAAGCTGGACCCGGAGAGCGTACGTGCGGCCCTCGAGCGCACGGGCGACAACAAGGCCCGGGCCGCACGCGAGCTCGGAGTGGGCCGTGCCACCCTGTACCGGTTCCTGCGGGACTACCCCGGCTGAGCTTTCGGGGGTTCGCGCTTCCTTAGGGGGTCGCATCTTAATTATGAACTATTCGGCTCCAATTGAGAGTACGTGGCCTAGAAGCAGATAACCGAATAGTTAATAATTAAGATGCGACCCCAGAAAAGGAGCGGCATCCATGGAACCGGTTCCCGGCCTGGAAGGCGAAAAAGCGATCGTGGTTTCCCATCGGCACCTTTCGAGCGCCACGGGCAACTTCGGGTCGGACGTGCTGTCCACCCACGAGGTCGTCCTCCTCATGGAGCTGGCCGCACGGGAGGCCATCCAGGGGCGCCTTCCCGAAGGAATGATCACGGTGGGCACCCGCGTGGACATCCGGCACCTGGCGGCCGCTCCTCTGGGTACCCGGGTGTGGGCCCGGGCCCGCCTCACGAAGGTCGAGGGACGAAGGCTCACGTTCGACGTGGAGGCCTTTGATGCCTTCGGCACACTGGCCAAGGGGGAGAACGAGCAACTCATCGTCTCCAGGGACCGTTTTATCGATCGGGTGCGCCGTCGCACTCCCCCTTGAGCATGGTGCATTGCGTGGGAATCTACAGCCCGGAGCAAGGCTGGAAACCTTCCTCTCGAGATGCACCTCAGGGTGTGATAACGTGGGGCCAAAAGGGGTCGCATCTTAATTATTAACTCACCGGCTCCAATCGAGAGTACGTGGCCAAGAAATAGACAACCGAACAGTTAATAATTAAGATGCGACCCCAAGTGCTTCAAGTGCTTCACTGAAGGAGGGATGCCATGGTGTACCGAATGACGGGAATTTTCGTCCTATGGATGGTCATGTCCGGTTGCTCAGGCGACCCCTCCAGACACCTGGGGGCCTCCGGGGGACGGTTGCACCCCTGTCCAGGGAAACCGAACTGCGTATCCACCCAGGAACCGGATGCGAAACGCGCCATGGCGCCGCTTTCGTTCGCGGGCACGAAACAGGAGACGCGAGACCGTATCCTGGACGTTGTTCAGGACATGAAGCGATCGGAGATTGTGGATGTTTCGGACACCTACATTCACGCCTGCTTTCGATCCCGCGTTTTCGGTTTCGTGGACGACGTGGAGTTCCTGTTGGATGAGGATGCCCGTCTTGTCCATTTCCGTTCTGCGTCACGGGTGGGCACGTATGACTTCGGCGTGAACCGCCGGCGCATGCAGGAGATCTCCGAACGATACAAGGCGGCGGAGTAAAGGCTCAGGGCGCTACATTTCTCCCTTGTTCTTCAGGGCGTGGATCACCAGAAACGTGTGCCATTCGGGCTGGGACCGGCTCCATGTGCCGTCTTTCCGCTGCGTGCGGAACACCCGGTCAAACGCCCGCGCGAGCTGTGTGTCGGCCTCTGCGGAATCCAGATGGGCCAGGGCATTGACCGTCTGATGAAAGGGAACCTTACCGGACCACGCCCCGGACGCATCCTGAATCCCTTGCAGGTCCTTCACGTTTCGAGTCACGGCACGGCTCTTCGCGTAGCTGGGATGAACCACAAACGCCCTCAGGATGTTGCTGTACGACGACCAGCCGCACCATCGCCCCGGTTCCCGGGATCCCTTCTGCTGAAACGATTCATACAACCGCACGACACGCGGATCTTCCCCATATTCGAACACACTGGAGAGGAACAGGGTCGCACTCGTGACCAGGAGGCCGAAGGACCCCCGGGTGAAGGGAAGGCCGAGCAGGGCCTCCCGCGATAGAGGTTCGATGGGACGGATTTCCTGCGGTGAAGACACCGATGAGGTTCGTGACAAGAGCCATTCCAGCCCGTTTCGAACCGGTTCGATCGCATCCCGCACGGTCAGATGAAGGCCGAACAGGTTCTGAATGGTTCGTAGAAAGGATCCTCCCCAGGAGCCGTCTGAGGACTGCCCGGACAATAGGAAACGTACGGTCTCCGCCTCATCGCGTCGATACTCCGACCCTGTTCCCTGGTTCAGCCACTTCTTCCGCGCATACAGCCCGACCGGTGTCCTGCTGTGCCGGAATACGTCAAAAGGGTCGTATCGCCATTTCATGGGAAGCTCACTCCTTCGGCCCCCTGCTCGTCCACCTCACCGAAGGGATGCGGCGCGGTGCTCCACGCGCAGGAGCCTCGGCTGCTGGAACATACCGACGGTCTCCGTCATCCACGTCCAGAGGGACAGGGGGACCGTGCCCCAGCACTCCAGTCGCTCTTTCAGGGACCGGGACCCGAACTCCCGCTCAATCGCCTCGAGGAACTGTCTTGCCTCGTTCCTGCGACTCGGGTTGGGTCCGAACCGAATGGCGGGATAGATTCCGGGCAGGGCCTTTCGCACATACCGCCTCATGCGTTCGGCCCGGCGCTGAAGCAGGGGGCGGGTGGAGTGCTTCAGGGTCTGGTAGCCTTCAAACCATGCCTTCAGGACGCGGATCAGGGACGGGCCGAGCGTTTCAAAGGCGGTGCGGTAGAGCTCCCTCTGCAGGTCTTCCAGCTCCTGGGGCGTGAAGTGGGCATGCTTGAAGTGCATGGAAAACCCGTCGAAGCTCCGGTAATCGGGCCGGTCCCGGTACGCGTCGAGGTACAGCCCTTCCTCGAGGACTCGCCGGTAGAGGGGGGTGCCGGGAAATGCGAAGTAGATGAGGATCTGCCAGAGGGCAGGTCCCAGCTCCGTGAGCTGCTTGAACTCCTCCATCACCTTGGCGCGGTCCTGATAGGGAAAGCCGATGATCATGGAGGACAGGATGGCCACGCCCCGGGAACGGAGCTCACGGTAGAGCGTATCCAGGCTTTTCCCCTGCAACTTCTTGTAGCCCGATTCCTTGCCTTCAAAGGCGGTCCAGATGATGTCGAATCCCATCTCCGCGATCTCGTCGGCCGTGAAGCGAGAGAGGCCCCGAACGCTTCCGAAAGCCATGATGGAAGCGGAAACGCCTCCTGCGCGCACGCAGTCCAGAAACTCCCTCGCCCGTTTCTCGTGGATGAAAAAGTCCTCATCGATGAAAATGAAGCCGCTCAGCGTGTGGCCGTGCTCCTGCGCCCTGCGTTCCATCATCCGCATGGTGTCGTAGAGCTCCCGACCGGATTGAATAAAGGGAATGTACTGGCGTTTAAAGAAATGGGACGTGCAGCAGAAGTCGCAGCCGTTCGGGCAGCCGAGCCCGCCGGTAATGTGTGCCACCTTCGTCTTGAGGGGAACCGAGTAGACCTTGGGGGACTCGATGGGGATGTATGGATGGCGAATGGGCCGGTCCTCAGGTTCTCCCAGGAGCCGTCGCATGAACCCGGTGCCCTCTTCCCGGCAGATCACATCACCGTAGGGGCGCAGCACCTCATCGGAAAGCACGGTGCCATAGCCCCCGAGGACCACCGTAGATTCAGGGGAATGCCTGCGGATGATCCTGGCCATGCGACGGACCTTGTGAAAGGTGGCCACCACGAAATTGATCCCGATCACGTCGTATTGCCGTTTGCGAAGTTCGCGGCGAAACTCCCGTTCGGAGGGGTAGTGGAGGACCACGGCTGGGGCCTCGATGTTCGCGGCAATGTAGTCCAGTCCCCAGCATCGGATCACCTGCCGATAGCTGAAGATCCCCTGGCTGCGGGTCACTTGGGCATGAAACAGCTCGGCCTCGACGGAGTCCCCTTCCCCTTTTCCACCAAAAGGCCTGCACACCGTGGTCAAAAGCACATTGGACACGTGAAACATCCCCGTAGGATCAACGCAAATCCGTCGATGGAATGAAGCGGCCCGGCCTGGCGGGCACCCTCACGAGAGCCACCGGGTGATCCCGTAGCCGGCGGTCGAAACGATGGCGCTCAGCACGATCCCCCAGAGGATGTCCACCACCGCGATGGCGGTGGGCCAGCCCTTGACGAGCGCCAGGTTGGTG
>Ga0272444_10001363_pt1 | contig 23605 bp, 18 predicted proteins | sample SSMForm13_FD_201033 | JGI IMG/M metagenome (GOLD analysis project Ga0272444, IMG submission 201033) | Marine sediment archaeal communities from Little Sippewissett salt marsh, Falmouth, MA, United States - SSM-Form-13 | ecosystem: Environmental > Aquatic > Marine > Wetlands > Sediment ...
GGCCACATAAGGAAATAATAGTAAACAAAAAATTTGATTACCTCGGTGAATTTTATCAATCAGGACATGCACAAACATTTATTGATGGTGTCACTCCGGCATTGAAATATCAGGAATGCAACCATTTGAATAAATACCAAATTTTTGTAAATGTTGAAAATGACCATGTTGTTGAATCTATAATTTTATTCCGGAAATATTTGACAAAAAAGGGATGCTACTTCTTGCAAACAGGAAATTTTGCAGACATGGAATATACAATTGATACGACAAAAAATGCCGATGCTATTTATAAAGATATAAACGAATCAGGACACGATTTTTATGGAATATATTATGGCATAGGGCAACATTGTTATGGAGACAAAACAAATCAATACCAAATAATTTACTTGCAATCCTCCATCACAGGCATAAATCCAACCAATAAAAACATCCGACTGAAGAAGGGCGCCATTGAGGCCTATACCCTTGTGAAGGATTGATGCCGTATTTGCTTTGTCCACAAGAACATCCCCACTCATGGGAGCCCCAAAAACAAGGCCCGGCAGCGATGCAAGGCCTTTTTCGTCGTCCCGCCTACCGACCGTCGCCCACCAAGGCGAAAGGGGCCCAGAACATGGGATGGGCGTAGGTGAACAGCGTCCGGCCCTGCTCATCCCGCAGGCCGGGCCCGTCCATGACCTCCAGCATGGCCCGGCGCAGGGCCTCGGCCCGGCCCAGTTTCGGCTCCCGGGCTTGGATGGCGAACAGGCGCGTGGTCAGGGCCTTGGCGCTGGTGGTCTCCACAGGCCAGTGCGTCACCAGCAGGGCCCGGGCCCCGGCGTAGAAAAAGGCCTGGCCCAGCCCGGACACGGCCTCGGCCCCCTGACCGCCGGCCGCGGCCGTGTTGCAGGCCGAAAGCACCACCCAGTCCGCATCCAGACGCAGGCTTAGGATTTCGCCCATGCGCAGCAGGCCGTCGTCGTCGGCGTCGGCCGGGCCGCCGCATACCTGGGGCGCGGACAGGGCCAGGGCCGGTTCGGTCAGGCCGTCCAGGTCTCCGCGCACCAGGCCGTGAGTGGCGAAGACCAGCACCCGCCTGTCGTCCAGGCGCATGGACCTGACCCGGGCCTCGCTGGCCCGGGGTCCCAAGAAGACGTCCCGCTCGGGGTCGCCGCCCATGGCGGCGGCGATGGCGCGCGCCTCGTCGGCGGTCTCGGGCAGCCGGGGCAGCATGCCTAGGCCGGCGCTGTGCTCGCGCCGGGTCATGGGCGTGCTGCGGCGGCAAAGCATGGTCTTGTCCATGGCCGGGATCGCGGCGTTTCCGGCGTCTGCCAGGGCTGCCGGATCGAACACGGGGTCGGCAAAGGCGGCCAGGGCGCTCCGTCCGGCGTCCCCGGGCGGCAGGGAGCGTAGCGTGACCAGGGCGGCAACGGATGGCAGCGAGGCCACGGCGTGGGTGCGGGCCAGCCAGGGCACGCGCCTGTAGGCGGCGAACAGATCGTCCCCGGTGTCCACGGCTCCCTGACCGTTGCCCACCCGCACCCCGCGCAGGTCCAGGCCGACGGCCGCTCCGGGCACGGCCCCACCGGGATCGGACGTGGGCAGCACGGCCAGGGGCAGGCGGTCCAGGGGGGAGTTGGCCACCACCAGCAGGGACGATGCGTCGCGCCAGCCCGCCTCCACGGGTTGCAGCAGCAGGGCGTACAGCCGGTGGGCCAGGTCCAGGTCAAAGGCGGGCACGTCGCCTGTGGTGGTCACGCCCTGGGGGTCCAGGGACTGTCGCAGACGGCCCACCATGCCCTTGAGCGCGCCGCGGCCCAGGCCCACCACATGGAAGACAGGCTCGCCCCGCCCGTCCACGGCCCAGACAAAGGTCTCTTTCCGGCCCGAGAAGATGGACACCAGGGCCTCGCCCGGCTGCAGGGCGGACCGGACCTGGTCCAGGCCGGCCGCGCCCGGGTCCAGGATCGTGGCGTAGTCCGGGAAGGCCGCCCGGATGCGCTCATCCATGACGGCCACGGCCTGCTTGAGCTCGGCCACGGCGTTCTCGTGCTCGCTCACGACCTGGGCATCGCGCAGGTAGATGCGGCGGCGCAGGGCCATGGCCAGCATGTCCTGACGGGCCCGCAGGCGCTTCTCCAGGTCCTGGCGCTGACGGATGAGCTCGGCCAGGGCCGGATCGGGCGCGGTGGACCGGGCCGCGCTGGAGGCCAGGGACCGGTGCGCGCTCCGGGCCTGGAAGGCCGAGGCCAGCTCAAAGGCCTGGGCCGCGTGGCCCCCGGCCCGGGCCAGCAGGCTCAGGTGGCCCTCCATCAGCAGGGACAGGCGCCGCGAGCGTCCCTTGAGCACGGCCCCGGACACCCCTGCCTCGCGCCAGTGCCGCATGAGCAGGGGCGTGACGCGCGAAAAGGCCTCCAGGGCCTCGTCCCGGCGGCCCAGCCCAGCCAAGGCCAGGGCCCGGATGCCCTCCAGCTCCAGGCGGGCGTATTTGTCCACGCCGGAGAGCTCCCCGGCCAGGACGCGGTCCAGGCGCGCCAGTGCCTCGGGCGGCCGACCGGCCATGACCAGGGCCAGACACCAGGCCCGGCTATGGCCGAAACCGCTCTCCAGAAGCTCGGGCGAAGCGGCCATGTCGCGGGCCAGGTCCTCGAACTGGGCCAGGGCCTCGCCCCAGCGTCCCATGGCCCCCAGGGCCGAGGCCATGGCCTCCCTGGCCTGGGCCCTGTAGAGCGAATCCCGGGGCGCGCCCCGCTCCATGAGCATGCCCAAAGCGGCCCGGGACACGGCCAGGGAATTCTTGTAGCGGCCCTGCTCGAAGAACACCTCGGCCAGGGTCAGGAAGCAGACGGCGCGGTACAGGTGCAGGGAGTTCACCCTGGCCGCGGCCTGCCTGGCCCAGGCCTCGGCCTCCAGAACGTCGCCGCGCACGAGCAGCGACCGGGCCAGGCCCACCAGGAGCTCGCTTTCGCGCCAGCCACGAACGGGGCTGGCCTGTTTGTCGCTCGTCATTTCCCTGTAGTGGAAGAGCCCGCTCAGGGCGTCCCGGTATCCGTCCTCGGCCGCGCTCATGTCGCCCCGGGCAAAGGCGATGGCCGCCTTGGCCCGCATGAACTCGTAGCGTATCTTGGCCTTGCGGTAGTCGGGAGACCCGCCGGACTGGACGTCGCGGGCCCGGGCAATGGCCAGGTCGTAGGCCGCCTCGGCCTCCTTGTAGTCCCCGGCCAGAGCCAGGTAAAGCGCCCGGGCCGAGGCCATCTCCGAGATGGTGCCCTTGTACATGCTCTTGGCCACGCCCACGTCCATCATCAGGATGGCCGCGCCCAGGCTGCCGCCCAGGTATTCCACCTCGGCCAGGTTGCGCATGCGGTGGGCGTTCTCGGGCGTGAGCTTCTCGCGGTCAAAATCCAGGATCAGGTCCCGGGTCCAGGAGGTGGTGGGCGGCCCCGCGTCATTGCCCGAGGCCACCACCCCGGCATATTCCTCGGCCGTGGCGCGCAGTCCCTCGCCCAGGCCCCGGGTAGGGGCGAACATGGGCTGGTCGTGGAACTCCAGGGCCACTTCCCTGGCCTGCTCCAGGGACATGGGCCGCCCGCAACCGGCGGCCAGGAGACAGGCCAGGGCCAAGCTGGCCAGAACGGGCACGAAACGGCGTCGTTGTCGGCTCATGGCGTTGCGGCACCTTGTTCGACGTGGAGGGGAAAGAACCCACTCCATCATGCATATCCATGCCTCGGGCGCAGGTCAACGCCCGGCCCGTGCCGGCCCACATCCCGAAACAAACCTGATAATCGCCGAATTCACAGCGTTATCAAACAGTTCTCGGCCTTGACGCCGTATTTTTCGCCCACACGTGGCGTCAGGACCCTAAAGTCCCGCTCATGCCCCGCCGATAAGAAGGCGATGGGGCGTTATTCCAAACCATCAACGCGGGAGAGGAGTCATGAGCGTAATTGAAGGAATCGGCGCGGGAGGCATCATGGCCTTCGGCGCCGAAACGGCGTCCGGTTCAACGGGCGCCACGATCGGCGGCGGACTGACCTTCGCCCCGGTGGACAAGCAGACCTTTGGGGCGTCGGTGGTCACCAGGACCCTCGACTTCATGAACCAGCAGGACGGATTCGGCAGCAACGCCGACTACGAATTCCAGAAGGACGTGCTCGGCGCGGCCATGCTCGGCAAGGGCGCCGTGACGAACACCAAGGCCTGAGACACGGCACGGACTGACGCCCGCAGGCCCCGTTCCGGACGCCCGGAGCGGGGCTTTCTGTCGTCACCCCTCAGGCGGCGGGGCCATGTAGAGCACGTATTCCACGCCGTTGCGGGACCGGCCCCGGCGTTGCTCCGTGAAGCCGAGGCGCTCGTAGAAGGCCCGGGCCGGGGCGTTGCCGACCACGCACTTGAGGGTCACGGGCCAGTCCAGCCGGGCCACGGCATGGTCCATGAGCAACCGCCCCACCCCGCGCCCCTCCCAGTCGGCGCGCACGAACAGGTTGTGCACGAAACTCACGGCCACGTACATGGACGAGAACCCCACCACCTGGCCGTGGGCCTCGGCCACCCAGATTTCCTCGCCGCGCACGTCGTCCTGGAGATCCCCCGGGCGCAGGGAATCCGGGTCCAGCCAATGAAAACGTTCCCGGCGGCGTTCCAGGTAGATGGCGGCACAGGCGGCCATGTCCCGGCGCGCGGCCCGGCGCACGGCCACAGGCCCCCGCGTCAGGCCCTGGGCCTCATGGACCGTCTTGTCCCGGAGCGGCCAGATCATGACTCTTCGTCCTTGCCGACCATGTCCGAAGGCCTGACCAGGGCGTCGAAGGTCTCGGCGTCCAGGGCTCCCAGCTCCAGGCAGGCCTGGCGCAGGGTCAGGCCCTGCTCATGGGCCAGCCGGGCCACCTCGGCGGCCTTGTCGTAGCCCAGGGCCGGCACCAGGGCCGTAACCAGCATGAGCGAACGATCCACCAATTCGGCCACGCGGTCCCGGTCCGGCTCCAGCCCGTCCACGCAGCGTTCGGCGAATGACCGGCAGCCGTCGGCCAGCAGACGCATCTGGACCAGCAGATCGTGGATCATGAGCGGCTTGTAGACGTTCAGTTGCAGCACGCCCCGCGAACCGGCCGAGGCCACCGCCGTGTCCAGGCCCATGACCTGGACGCAGGCCATGGCCAGGGCCTCGCACTGGGTGGGGTTGACCTTGCCGGGCATGATGGACGAACCCGGCTCGTTGGGCCGCAGGCGCAGTTCGCCCAGGCCGCAGCGCGGCCCCGAGGCCAGCAGGCGCACGTCGTCGGCGATCTTGAGCAGGGCCGCGGCCAGGCCCCGGCAGGCCCCGGAACAGGCCACCACGGCGTCGTGGGCGGCCAGGGCCGCGAACCGGTTGGCCGCCGGGCGGAAATCCAGGCCCGTCTCCCGGGCCACCACGGCCACGACCGCCTGGGCGAACCCCTCGGGCGCGCCCAGGCCCGTGCCCACGGCCGTGCCGCCCAGGGGCAGTTCCAGCAGGCCGTCCAGGCAGGCGTCCAGTCGGCCCATGCCTGCCTGCAACTGCGCGGCATGGCCCGAAAATTCCTGACCCAGGGTCAGGGGCACGGCGTCCATGTGGTGGGTGCGGCCGATCTTGACCACCCCCCGCCATTGCCGGGTCTTGGCCTCCAGGGACCGGCGCAACGCGGCAACCGCGGGCAGCAGGCCGCGGGTCAGGGCCAGGGCGGCGGCCACGTGCATGGCCGCGGGAAAGGCGTCGTTGGTGGACTGCGATTTGTTGACATGGTCGTTGGGGTGGATGAAGCCCTTGTCCCCCGGGGACCGGCCCGCCAACTGGGCGGCCCGGTTGGCCAACACCTCGTTCACGTTCATGTTGGTCTGGGTGCCGCTGCCCGACTGCCACACGGCCAGGGGGAAATGCTCGTCCAGGTCGCCGCGCACGGCCTCATCCGCGGCCCGGACCACGTATCCGGCCATATCCGGGTCCAGGACGCCCAGATCGGCGTTGGCCTGGGCCGCGGCCTTCTTGACCAGGGCCAGGGCCCGGATCACGCCCGGGGGCATGGGCTCGGCGCCCGGGGGAAAATTCTCCAGGGCGCGCTGGGTCTGGGCTCCCCAGAGCCTGTCCGCGGGCACCTCCACCGGTCCCAGGCTGTCGTGCTCCGTGCGCGTGGCGGTCATGGCCTGCCTCCGGATTTGAAGAGCCTTCCCCTGACGAGCACGTCCGAACCAAACTTGTCCGCCACGGCGTCCAGGGCGTCGTCCAGGCGCTGCTCGGGATCGTCCTCGGGCAAAAGCGGCAACCAGCGTTCCCTGGCCTGAAAATTGGACACGCCCACGCCGATGAGGCGCACGTCCCGGTCCAGGCGCACGGCGTCCAGCAGGAGGCGGGCCGTCTCGAAGATGGTCCTGGTGGCCGCCGTGGGCGTTTCCAGGGTGCGCGAACGGGTGACGCCGGTGAAATCGGCGTACTTGAGCTTGAGCGTCACGGTGCGGCCCTTCCAGCCGTGGGCCCGCAGGTCGCGCCCCACGCGCTCGGACTGCTGCAGCAGCCACTTGACCAGGACATCGCGGCTGCGGGTATCGGCCTCGAACGTGTTCTCGGCGCTGGACGATTTGGGCTCGTGGCGGGCCGTGACCGGGGAATTGTCCAGGCCCCTGGCGCGGTCGAACAGGGCCCGGCCCCACTTGCCGAACCGTCCGGTCCAGAAGAACAGGGGCCGCTGGAGCACCTCGCCCACGCGCTCCACCCCCAGCTCTTCCAGGGCCTTGCAAGTGCGCGGCCCCACGCCGGGCACCTTGGACACGGGCAGCGTGGCCAGAAAGACGGCCTCCTCGCCAGGAGCAATGACGAACAGCCCGTCTGGCTTGTCCATGTCCGAGGCGATCTTGGCAAGGAACTTGTTGGGGGCAACACCCACGGAACAGGTCAGGCCAGTGGCCTCGCGGATGGCCGCCTTCAGCCGCAAGGCGGCATCCTCGGGTGCTCCCAGCAAATGTTCGGTGCCGGTCATGTCCAGATAGGCCTCGTCCACGGATGTCTGCTCCATGACCGGGACCATGGAACGCAGGGCGGCCATGACCTGTCGCGAGACCTCGGCGTAGCGCGACATGCGCACGGGCAGGTACACGCCCCGGGGGCACAAGCGGCGGGCCGTGGCAACGGGCATGGCCGAATGCACACCGAAGGCACGGGCCTCGTAGCTGGCCGCCGTGACCACGCCTCGCATGTTGCGGCCCACGATGACCGGCTTGCCCTCCAGGGACGGGTCGTCCAACCGCTCCACCGAGGCGTAGAAGGCGTCCATGTCCAGGTGCATGACCACCCGGTCCCAATTGTCCATGGCTCATGGATGCCCCGGCACGCGGGCGCTGTCAAATGCCGTGAAAAAGGCCCGCCCGGACATGCCGGGCGGGCCCTGAAGATGCGAAACGCGACCAGGCTATTCGTCCTTGGCGTCCCCGGCCTCCTCGGCGGGCTCCTCCGTCCCGGCCTCGGGAGCGGCCGTCTCGGGGAGCTTCAGGTCCACGTCGCGGGCGTTGAGCGCGGCCACCACGGGCGCGGTGATGTCCACGCCCTCGTCAAAGGAGACCACCCCGTCCTTGGGCAGGACCACTTCGAAACCGTGATCGGCACGGTACTGATCCAGGACGGCCACAAAGGCCTCGTTGAGCAGGTTGACCACCCGCTGCTGCTCGGCCTGCACCTTGCCCTGATATTTGGCCAGAGTGTCCTGGAACTTCTGTTTGTTCTCGTCCGTGGGATCGGCGCGCATGGCATCCTGGGCGGCCTGCAATTCGGTCTGCATGTCGGTGCCGATGTTCTTGAGGTATTCGCCGGCTTCCAGGCAGCGGTCACATTCGTTGAACACCTGCTGGGGATCGATGACGGCGATGCTGGGGCCCTGCTTGCCGGCCTGCTGCGAACAGCCGGCCAGGACGGCCATGGAGACCAGGACCAGCAGCGCGGCAGCGAAAACACGTTTCATGGCCAAAACTCCGATTGTTGTAGTTGTTGCGTTAAAATGGAACGCAGACCCTACAAGTTGCGGGGCTCCATGGCAAGGCCACCCTCCGGCACCCACGCGGCCCTTTACGGAAGGCCCGCAATATGAAAAAAGGTTGAATCTCCAATCATTGCCTGGGGGTCCCCATGTTCCTGGACATCGGAGTGCCGCTGCTCATCGGTCTGGGCCTGTTCTTCGTCGGCGTGACCATGATCAGCCTGAACCTGAAGAAGATGACCAGCCGCAGGCTGCGCCTCTTCTTCGCCCGCTTCACGGGCCGCGACTGGCAGGCGGCCCTGGTGGGCACGGTCACGGGTTTCGTCACCCAGTCCCTGTCCGTGGCCGCCTTCATCGTGGCCGGGCTCATCGGCTCGGGGCTCATGAAGGTACGCAACGCCCTGCCCGTGATGTACTTCTGCAACGTGGGTGCGGCCATTCTCATCCTGGTGGCGGTCCTGGACATCCGCTATCTGGTGGCCATCCTGGTCTTTGTCTTCGGCCTGGGCATGGCCTTCAACAAACCCTACAGCCATCGCCACCTTGTGCGGGCCATGTTCGGAGTGGGCCTGCTCTTCTACGGCCTGCAACTCATCCAGACCGGGGCCGCGCCCCTGGCCGGACTGCCCTGGGTGAAGCAATCCCTGGCATCCACCCACGGCTCGATCATCCTGGCCTTTGTCCTGGGCACCGTGCTGACCATGGTCACCCAGACCTCCATCGGCATCATCCTCGTGGCCATCGCCATGGTCCCCTCGGGCCTGTTCACCATGGACCAGAGCATCATGCTCATCTACGGCACCCACGTGGGGTCGAGTTGCGTCACCTGGCTTCTGGCCATGGGCGTCAAGGGCACGCCCAAACAACTCATCATGTCCCAGGTGTTCTTCAACTATATCGGATCCGCCCTGCTCATCGTCCTGTTCTACGTCGAGACCCTGCTGGGAGTGCCCCTGGTCAAGGCCCTGGCCACGACAGTGGCGGACACCATGCAGGGACAGATGGTGGCCGTGGTGCTGATCTTCAATTGGGGTGTGCCCGTGATTGCCCTGCCCTTCTTCGGCCTGTTGGAGCGGTTCCTGGCCCGGTTCTGGCCGCCCACGCCCGAGGAGGCCCTGAGCAAAGTCAAATTCATCCTGGACCACTCCATGGACTCCCCGGACACGGCCCTGTACCTGGCGGGCAAAGAGTTGGACCGCCTCCTGGACCGCCTGCCCCGCTACCTGGACCACATGCGCCGGAGCCTGGACCAGGGCGGCGCCGTGGACCTCGAAGCGCACCACCGGTCCTTCCACGAAATCGCCGTGGAGATCGAGGCCGTGCTCACGGAACTGGCCGACCAGGACAACGACCGCCGGACCTCAGAGGAACTGCTGGGCCTGAAGAACCGCCTGGACGTGCTGCGCGCCCTGGAGGACGCCCTGCACGGCCTGTGCACGCACCCGGCCATGGCCGGAACCAGCGCCCGGGAATTCATGGCCGTGGTCCTGGAGGGCCTGGAGTTCCTGGTCCTGACCACGGTGGACGCCACCCGCTCCGGCGATGCCGAAGACGCCCGCAACCTGGCCACCCTGACCAGCGGCGGCGACCTCATCGAAGGCGTCCGCAACCGCTACCTGGCCACTGGCCAGGGCCTGGACCTGAGCGAAAAGGCCGGCCTGTACGCCCTGTCCAACCTGTTCGAGCGAACGGTCTGGCTGCTGGGCCGCCACGCGGCCGTGCTTGCCGGCAGGGAGGAAAACACCGCACGTACGGCCTGAACGCATGATTTTGTTTCACAACCGGCCGGTGTCATGCGTTGAGTTTGGCAACGGACGATGGTAAACAGGGTTGACCCGGCGACTGGGCCGGGCTCGAAAACGCCTCACGGGACCGGCCCGGAGATACAAGGAGACAAGCATGGAATTCGAGACCAGCAAACAGGATGGATTCGTGGTCCTCAAGGTCAAGGGCCGCATGGACGCCGTCACGGCTCCTGAATTCGAGGCCAAGTGCGGCGAATTCATCGACGCCGGCGACACGGCCTTCGTGGTCGACTTGAGTGGCCTGGAGTACATCTCCTCGGCGGGACTGCGCAGCATCCTGGCCACGGCCAAGAAACTCAAGGCCAAGGACGGCAAGCTCGTGTTCGCCAATCTCGCCGGCATGGTCCAGGAAGTATTCTCCATTTCCGGCTTCACGGCCATGTTCAAGGTCTTCGACACCATCGACGACGCCGTGGCCAAGGGCTAGCGGCCGCCGTGACCGACGCCCTGCGTCTTCCGGCCGACACCGCGAACCTGGAACAGTTCCGGGAATTCGCCCTGTCGCGCATGGAGCAGTGGGAATTGCCCTTTGCCCTGGCTCCCAAGCTGGAGCTCGTGCTCGAGGAACTGCTGGTCAACGTGTGCAGCTATGCCTACGGAGACGGCGACGGCGACGTGGAACTGAGCCTGAGCGCCGAGGACGGGGCCCTGACCCTGCTCATCCGCGACTGGGGCAGACCCTACGACCCCCTGACGACCCAGGAGCCCGACCTGACCCTGGACGTCGAGGAACGCGGCATCGGGGGCCTGGGCGTGCATTTCGTTCGCCAGATGGCCCGCGAGGTGAGCTACCGCCGCGACAACGAGGCCAACGAACTGACCGTGGTCCTGGCCGCTGACGCCCCGCCAGGCGACTGATCCGACCCCCTATCCGCCAAACGAAAACGCCCCCGGAGTTCGCACTCCGGGGGCGTCGTCGTTGTGGCGATCAGGCCGCGGCTACTTGAGCCAGGAGGCCACCTGCTCGGGATTTTCGTTGATGAACCTGACGGCGTTCTTGTAGCGGTCCGCGTTGGGCTCCTGGTTCCAGGCCATGACCATCTGCAGTTGGTTGGCGTCCTTCCAGGCGAACTTGTCCAGGAAGGCGTAGACCTCGGGCATGTCGGCCTTGAGGCCCTTGCGCACGATGGTGTCGATGTGTTCCTCACCGCCCAGGACGCCCTTGGGGTCCTTGAGGTACTTGAGGTCCCACTTGCCGAACATCCAATGCGGGCTCCAGGCCGTAACCACGATCCACTTCTTGTTCTTGACGGCGTCGGCCAGGGCGGCGGTCATGGTCGTGCCCGAACCTTCCATAAGCTCAAGCTTGTCCAGCTTGTAGTCCTTCATGGCCTGTTCGGACAGGCGCATGAGGCCCGCGCCGGGGTCGATGCCGATGATCTTGCCGTCGAGCTTGTCGGCGTACTTGTTCAGGTCGCCGATGGACTCGGCGGTCACGTACGTGGGCACGGCCCAGCCGAGTTTGGCCCCGCCGGTGATGGGGCCGAGATTCTCCACCTTGCCCGCCACCTGCTTCATGTAGTCGGCATGGGTCACGGGCAACCAGGCCGTAACGTGGGCGTCCACGTCGCCGGTGCCCACGGCCTGCCACATGGCGGCGGCGGCCACGGGCAAGAGCTCCACCTCGTAGCCCATCTTCTCCTGAAGCACGGCGGCCACCACGTTGGTGCTGGCGGCGGCGCAATCCCATTCCACGTAGGCGATGCGCACCTGCTTCTTGGCCAGGGCCGAGCCCGCGGTGAGCATCAGCAGGGCAAATACCGCCACGATGGTCTTCAAAACAAATCCTTTCCTCATGTGCAACTCCTTTGTTGGGTTCCCGAAAAGCCCGGTCATGCCTTGCGCACGCCGAACCGCTGAAGAATCCTATCCAAAATGATGGCCACGATGACGATGCCGATGCCGGCCTCGAAACCGTTGCCCATCTGCAGGCGTTGAATGGCCTTCCAGACCTCGCCGCCCAGGCCCTTGGCCCCGATCATGGACGCGATGACGACCATGGACAGGGCCAGCATGACCGTCTGGTTGATGCCGGCCATGATGGTCGGCGTGGCCAGGGGCAGCTCCAGCTTGATGAGCTTCTGCCAGCGCGTGGAGCCGAAGGCGTCGGCGCATTCGGACAGCTCGGCCGGCACCTGCTGGATGCCCAGGCAGGTCAGCCGGATGGCCGGGGGCACGGCGAAGACCACCGTGGAAAAGATGGCCGCCACCTTGCCCAGGCCGAAAAAGGGAATGGCCGGAATGAGATAGACGAAGGCGGGCATGGTCTGCATGACGTCCAGGATGGGCGTGATGAGGCGATACATGGTCCTGGAGAGCGCTGCGGCGATGCCCAGTGGGATGCCCAGCATGATGGCGAACATGGTGGACACCACCACCAGGGCGATGGTGCTCACCGTGGCCTGCCAGAGGTCCATGGACCAGATGAACGTCAGCCCCACCAGGGTGAACAGGGCGATGCCCTTGCGCTTGGTCAGCCACCAGGCCAGGCCCGCGGCCAGGGTGATGAACAGCCATTCGGGCATGGCCATGAGCGAGGTCTCGATGAACTTCAGGCCCGTGTTGACCACGGCGGACATGGCCTTGGTGGCCGGGGAGAAATTCTCCACCAGGAAGTCGATGATGGCCTCTATGCCCAGGCCGAGCGGAATTCTAGGAATGTCCATTGGTGCGCCCCCTTTCGGCGATGGCGGCCAGGAGCAGGCCCCGGATGATGACCCCCTTGAGCCTGCCCTCCTCGCTGACCACGGCCAGCGGCATGGGTATGTCGTGCATGATCTGGAACAGGTCCGTGGCCTGGGTGTCAGGCGTCACGGTGATCAGGTCGGTGTTCATGACCAGGGAGAGGTCCTTTTTGTCCTCGTCCAGCAGCCGCTTGCAGTCGTCGGCCGTGACGTAGCCCTTGAGCCTGTGCTCCTCGTCCAGGACGAAGAGCCCGGAGATGAAATGCTTCTTCATCTTGCGCAGGGCCGAGCGCGGGCCGTCGGTCTTGAGATAGGCCACGGCCTCGGATTTCTTCATCACGCTCTCGGCCGTGAGCACCTTGGAGATATCCACCTCCTCCACGAAGCGCTCCACGTAGTCGTTGGCCGGGTTGGTCAGGATGTCCTCGGCCGTGCCCACCTGGACGATGGCCCCGTCCTTCATGAGCACGATGCGGTCGCCCAGCTTGAGGGCCTCGTCCAGATCGTGGCTGATGAAGAGGATGGTCTTGCGCATCTTTTCCTGGAGTTCCAGGAGTTCGTCCTGCATGTCCCGGCGGATGAGCGGGTCCAGGGCGGAAAAGGCCTCGTCCATGAGCAGGATGTCCGGGTCCAGGGCCAGGGCCCGGGCCAGGCCCACGCGCTGCTGCATGCCGCCCGAGAGCTGGCGCGGATAGGAATCCTCCCAGCCGTCCAGCCCCACCTGGGCCAACGCCTTCTCGGCGCGTTCCCGGCGCTCGGCCGGTTCCATTCCCTTGACCTCCAGGCCGTATTCGGCGTTCTGGCACACGGTGCGATGCGGAAACAGGGCGAAATTCTGAAAAACCATCCCGGTCTTCTGCAGACGCAGTTCGCGCAGTCCATTGGGCTCCAGGGCGGTCACGTCCACTCCGTCGATGATCACGGCGCCGGACGTGGGCTCGATAAGGCGGTTGATGCAGCGCACCAGCGTGGACTTGCCGGAACCGGACAGGCCCATGACGACCACGATTTCCCCTTCGTCCACATGGAAGCTGGCCCTGGCCACGCCGACCCCCAGGCCGGTCTTCTCGTGGATCTGGGCTTTGGTCATGCCTTTTTCGAGCATTTCCAGGCCTCTTTCCGGATGAGGCCCGAAAATCTTTGACAAATTTTCAACAACGATCTTTTGCATTGAATTCATACCTTGATGTTATCTATCAATCTGTTTCCAGACTTGAAAAAAATTAATACCATACACAAAGACGTTGTCAAATAACAACTGAATAATATTATTGTATATTTCCCCTCACAAAAACTTCTTTAAAATGTAATCAACGCATTTAAATCTGGGAATAAATTGATTTTTAAGACAACATTGCATCCATTTTTTTGTAGTAAATCATATTTTGCAATATTTTTTTGAAGACAAACCCCAAAAAAGGGAGAGCGCACCCGGGCGCTCCCCCTTGTCGTTGCTGCAAGCAGAAGACTCTACTTGGCGGCCTTGCGGGCCTCGGCCAGCCAGCCGTCCCACTTGGCCTTGTTCTTGGCGATCCACTCATCCACGTGGCGGGCGATGTCCTTGTCGGACTTCTCGCCCTCATACATGCGGGTGTTCTGCTCGTTGATGTCGATCAGCGGCAGGGTGAAGACCTCGAAGAACTTCTTGGCCGCCGGGTTGGCGTCCGTGAAGGTCTTGTTGGCCACGATGCGGATGTCGGAGACCACGAAGCCGAGCTTGATGGGATCGGACACGGCGCCGGCGATGCCGGAAACGGTCATGCGCTCCTCAGCGGGCTTCTGGGACTCCTTGGGGATGATCTTGGGCACGTTGATCCACATCACGTCCTGGCCGGGCTTGAGCTTGAAGATGGTCCAGTTGGGTGCCCAGGTGTAGAAGAACACGGGCTCGCCGCTCTTGTAGGCGCCGATGGCCGAGGCCATGCCGGCCTCGTAGGAGGCCTTGACCGGATTGATGTAGTCGTCCAGGCCATAGACCTTCATGTGATGGGCGATGACGTTCTCGCAGCCCCAGCCCGGAGGGCAGGCCGTCAGGTCGGCCTTGCCGTCGCCGTTCTTGTCAAAGGCCTTCATGACCTCGGGGCGCTTGAAATCGTCAAGGGACTTGATATTGTACTTCTCCACTTCCTTCTTGGACACCAGGTACCCCTGGAGCCCGCCGGCCTTGACCACGTAGCCGTACACGTCGGCATTGTCGTAGAAGCCCTTGGGAAGCTGGCTGTTATGGTTGGGGAACCAGCCGTTACACCAGTAGTCCACGTCGCCCAGGGCCACTGACTGGTAGAAGATGGGGTTCTGCAGGTCCTTGGGCTTTTCCACCTCAAAGCCCAGTTCCTCCAGGCCCCTGCGCACCAGGGCCTCCTGGAAGAAACCGGTGTTCCAGGTCGCCCGTGCGGGCTTCACCTTCACGCCCTCGCCAGGACGCAGGTTCACCTTCTCCACCTTGGCGGCGGGTTGTTCCTCTTGCGCCTGCTTTGCGGCGTCCTCACCGCAGGCCGTCAGGGCCAAGGCGATGACGACAATCAACATAATCAACGGCCAAGCGGCCATGCCATTGCGTTTGGAATTATAACGCATACGAAATCCTCCTGTTTCTGTGTCTGCAGCGTCTTGCGCGCTCATGAAAACAACTGCCTATTTTTTCGCCTGGGCCATTGACTGGGTGACCCTGTCGAGCACGATGGCCAGCAGCACGATGGCCAGGCCGCCGATGACGGCGCGCCCGATATCCAGGGTGTTCAGGCCGAGAATGACGGGAGCGCCCAGGCCGCCCGCGCCGATAAGCGCGGCGATGACGACCATGGACAGGGCCAGCATGATGGTTTGGTTGAGCCCGGCCAGGATGGTGGGCATGGCCAGGGGTATCTGCACCTTGCGCAGCACCTGCCATGGAGTGGCCCCGAAGGCCTGGGCGGCCTCCACCAGTTCGGGGTGCACCTGCCGGATGCCCAGGTTGGTAAGCCGGATGATGGGCGGCAGGGCGAAGATGATGGTGGCCAGCACGCCGGCCACGTTGCCCACGGAGAACAGCATCACGATGGGCACCAGGTAGACGAAGGCCGGCAGGGTCTGCATGGCGTCGAGCACGGGCCGCAGCCAGGCCTCCACCTTGTCGTTGCGTCCGGCCGCGATGCCCAGGGGCACCCCGGCCAGGGCGCAGAAAAAGACCGACGACAACACCATGGCCAGCGTGGTCATGGCCTCTTCCCACAGGCCCAGCAGGCCCACGCAGAACATGGTCACGATGGAGAACACGGCCAGCTTCCTGCCCGAAAACTTCCAAGCGACCAGGGCGATGAAGGCGATGATGATGAGCGGATGCAGGGCGTTGAGTCCGTTGTCGAATCCGGTCAGGGTCTGCTCAACGGGCCATTTCAAGGCCTGGAACACATCCCTGTAATTGTTCACCAGCCAGTCCACGAACTGGCTGACCCAGGCGTCCAGGGGTATGACTTGATCTTCGAACATTGCGTTCTCCCGTCTCTGTATGGGCTAGGCGGCGTGGACGCCGGCGGCTTCTTCTTCCATCTTCACTTCGGTGCGGTGCAGGGTGCTCAGGAAAATGTTCTTGGACACCACGCCGATATATTTGCCGCCGTCGTCGAGCACGGGCACGGGCCAGGTCCTGGACGCAATCTCGGGCAAGATGTCCTGCATGGACTCCGAGGCGTTCACGGGCCTGGCCTCCTTGATGAAGGCCTGGTCCAGCGGCCTGTCCGGGCCGCCGGCCTCGATGGCCCGGCGCAGGGAATCCGTGGAGACCATGCCCACCAGGCGGTGGCCGGCGTCGAGCACGTAGCCGTACTCGCGGTCGCTGCCGCTGAGTATCTCGTGGGCCGCGCGCAGGCTGCCCTCCTTGGTCTTGATGATGGTCGGATGGGTGTCGCGGGCGATGTCCCCGGCGCTGATCACGCCCGTGGGGTCCACGCCCCGGAAGAAAGCGCGCACGTAGTCGTCGGCCGGATTCTGGAGGATGTCCTCGGGGGTGCCCACCTGGACCACCCGGCCGCCCTCCATGATGGCGATGCGGTCGCCGATGCGCAGGGCCTCGTCCAGGTCGTGGGAGATGAAGACGATGGTCCGCTGGTCCTCCTCCTGGAGCTTGAGCAGTTCGTCCTGCATCTCGGTGCGGATAAGGGGATCCAGGGCCGAAAAGGCCTCGTCCATGAGCAGGATGTCGGGATCCACGGCCAAGCCCCGCGCCAGACCCACGCGCTGCTGCATGCCGCCGGACAGTTCGTCGGGAAAGCAGTCCTCCCAGCCGGACAGGCCGACCTGGGCCAGGGCCTCGCGGGCCCGTTCGTGGCGCTGGGCCTTTTCCACGCCGGCCAGCTCCATGCCGAAGGCGGCGTTGTCCAGCACGGACAGGTGGGGCATGAGCGCAAAGGACTGGAAGACCATGCTCATGTTGTGCAGCCGGAACTTGACCAGTTCGGCGGGGCCCATGGCGGTCACATCCTTGCCGTCCACCACCACCTTGCCGGCCGTGGGCTCGATAAGCCGGTTGAGCATGCGCACGATGGTGGACTTGCCCGACCCGGACAGCCCCATGATCACGAATATCTCTCCGGACTTGATGGAAAAGCCGGCCTTGCTCACACCCACGGTCATGCCCGTCTTGTCGTGGATTTCCTCCTTGGACAGGCCTTGTTCCATGAGCCGGAGGCCCTTTTCGGGATTTGGCCCGAAAATCTTCGACAAATTATCGACGACTATCTTGTCCATTTATTCTTGACCTCGGCTGTTATGATTGGATTCTTTTGCTGTGTTAAATAATAATTAATAGCACATGGGTTGAGCATGTCAACCAAACAGGGTAGTGATATCCCTACACATTTTTATATATCTGAATCCAGCGTTGCATTGATTTTTTCAGCACTAGCCTACTGATGCAATAAGGCGATTAGAAGGATATTCATCTACAATATAAATGTTGTAGCACATTTTTGCATCTATTTCCTATTGATATATACCGAGCTATGTCTCGTTCGGGCGCAATCGGGCGCAATCCGTCGCGCCCGCACGAAACAGCATGCACTAACGCCCGGAGCCCGCATGCAGGCGGGGCGGCCTGTCACACGGCCCGGGGACGCAGGGACGCGGTACGGAATCAGGCCGCACCGAAAAAGGCCCCGCCGTCCGCAATGGACGACGGGGCCGAACTCGTGCTCCCCGGCCGGGCCTATCTGTCCGGGAAACGAACCTCCGCCACGGCGGTGTCCGCGCCCCGCGGGCTGACCGCGACCTCCACGCGCTCGCCGAACAGATCGGCCACGCCGTTGATGATGCCCTCGAAATAACGGAAGAGTCCGCGATGGGACGTATAGGTCATGCGCAGCACGTCGCCCTCATCCTCGTAGGTGAACTCCGGAGGCGTGATGCCCGGCGCCTCCTTGGTCAGCTCGGCGTGGGTCTCGTTCATGCGCAGATAGAATTCCTTGAGGTCAGTGGTCTTGAAATAGCGGCCGTACAGTTCCCTGAAACGGACGGGGGTGTAGAAGCCGAACTCGTAGAGCACGTCGTCCTCGAGCTTGCCCGCCTGCCGGGCGGCCAGGCCCGCGATCTGCCGGAAGGCGGCGTCGGGATAGCTCTTGGTGGGCAAAAAGCGCGGGTTGCCCAGTTCCTCCATGACCGCCTTGTGCGCCTCGTCGCCGTAAGTCTGGGCGATGAAGTCCATCATCAGGCGCAACAGGATGCCCTTCATCTCGGATTCGGACTGGGCCAGCCTGGACTCGCCGCGACCGGACATTTCCTCGAACAGGGCCTGGAGGTCGGCGGCCTGGTCGGCCAGTTCGCGCACCGCCGACCGGGACTGCTCCATGCCGTCGGCCGTGTCCCCGGCCACGCTGTTGACTTCCTCCACGGCCCGGTTGATCTCCTCGGAGGCCGCGGACTGCTCCTCGGAGGCCGCGGCGATGGCGTGGGCCTGGCCCGAACTGTCGTCCACGAGCCGCACGATCTCCTCCAGGGCCGCGCCCGACTCCTCGGACAGGGCCGTGGCCTCTGCCACGGCCACGGCGGCCTGATCCATGCTCTTGACGTTGCCCGCGGCCGCGTCCTGGATGGCCCTGATCTTGTCCCCCACCTCCTTGGTGGCGGCCATGGTCTTTTCGGCCAGTTTGCGCACCTCGTCGGCGACAACCGCAAACCCTCGTCCGGCCTCGCCGGCCCGGGCCGCCTCGATGGCCGCGTTCAGGGCCAGGAGGTTGGTCTGGTCCGCGATGTCGGTGATCACGTTCATGACCGCGCCGATGGACTCGGCCTGCTCGCCCAGGCGGTCCATGTTCTCCTTGAGTTCGGCGGACAGTTCGTTGACCCGGCCGATGGCGTCCACGGACTTGCGCACCACCTCGGCGCCCTGCTCGGCCCGGGCCTTGGCGTCCTCGGCCCCGGAAGAGGCATGGCCGGCGTTGCGGGCCACCTCCAGCACGGCGGCGTTCATCTCCTCCATGGCCGTGGCGGTCTCGGCCATGCGGTCGCGCTGGAGCACGGTGCCTTCGGCCACCTCGTCGATCTGCGAGGCCAGGGCTTCGGATGACATGGCCACCTTCTCGGAAATGACGAAGGCCCGTTCCGAGGCGGCGTTCATGCGGTCCAGGACGGACTGCATGTCCTGCTCCTGGCGCAGGGTCTTGTCCGCGGCCTCCCGGGCCTGCCGGGCGTTGGCGTCGGCCTGGGCACGGGCGCGGGCGACCTCCTCGATCTGGTCGTCCAGTGCCGTGAGCAAGGTGTTCATGGCCTTGCACAGGTCGGCCAAATCGCCGCCGCAGGTCTCGTCGAAGCGCCGGGATTCGCCCGATGCGGCCCGGCGGGCCGTTTCCGCCGCCTGGGCCAGGGGAGCTCCGAAGGTGCTGCGCACCAACCCGCACACCGGCAGGGCGTAGAGCAGCAGCACTCCAGCGGCGGCCAGGGACAGCCACAGGGCGAGCAGGTTGCCGCCGCCCAGGGTCTGGGCGGCCAGCCAGCCGGCCAGGACCACCGCGGCGGCCATGGCCAGGGCCAGAATCACGATCTTGCGGCACAAGGGCATCTATCCACCTCCCGGGCACAAAGAAAATGATACCAATACGGTAAATAGTTACATGGACCAGGGACGAAAAGCAATGCCGGCGGGGGTTACGCGGCTCAGTCGCCGCCGGGTCGCAGAACGGCCAACAGCCCCTGGCGGACGGCCTCCAGCAGATCAGGATCCTCCACCTTCTGGCCGTGGGCGTCGCGCACGTAGAAGGCGTCGGCCACCCGGTCCCCGAAGGTGGCGATCCTGGCCAAACGCAAGGACACGCCGTGCTCCAGGAAGACATGGGCCACGTCGTGGAGCAGGCCCACGCGGTCCGAGGCCGAGATCTCGACGACCGTGTAGAAGTCCGACCCGGTGTTGGACGCCTCCACCCGGGCCGGATGGGGCAGGGAACGCGGAGCGAGCATGGACTCGCGCTTCTGGGACAGGCGGTAGTCCAGGTCCAGGCGGCCGGACAGGGCGCTGCGCACCCACAATTCCACGCGCTGCCAAAGCTCGTCGGGCTCCAGGTGGCCGGGCAGGTCGGACACGGTGAAGATGTCCACCACCACGGCGTCGCGCCAGACAAAGCATTCGGCCGACAGGATGTTCACGTCCTGCAGGGCCAGCACGCCGGTCACGGTCTTGAACAGCCCGGGCGCGTCCAGGGCGGCCAGGGCCATGTCCCAGGCGTCGGACTCGGGCCGGTGCCTGGCCCGGACCACCACCACGCCCTGCCCGCCCTTGCCGCCGGGCCTGCGGCGGCGGTCCTGTTCCACGGCCCGGTGCAGGCCGCGGACCATGCGCATGTGCTCCGCGATGTCCCCGGGCTCCAGGGTCAGGAAATAGCGGGCGGGCATGCGTTCCAGAAAGGCCTCCACCTCGTCCGTGGTCAGGTCCTCCCAGCTGCCCCGGCGCAGGGCGTCGCGGGTGCGCAGGATCTTCTGCACGGCGTGCGGCGTGGCCAGGGTGCGGCCGCGGAAAATATTCTCCACCTTGTGGAACAGTTCGGACAGCAGGCTGGCCATCCATGGCGTCCACACGCCCGGGCCCGTGGCCTTGGCGTCGGCCCAGGTGAGCAGATAGAGCATGCGCAGGCGCTCGGGCGTGGCGATGCGCCCGGCAGCCCCGGCCACCACGGATTCGTCGCCCAGGTCGCGGCGGGTGGCGGTCTCGGCCATGAACAGGTGCTCGCGGACCAGGAACTCCACGTCGGCGGCCCGGTCCGGTTCCAGGCCCAGCCGCCCGGCCACCTCCAGGGCCATGGCCGCGCCCTTTTGAGCATGCCCGCCGCCCAGGCCCTTGCCCACGTCGTGCAGCAACGCGGCCAGGACCAGGACGCTGCTTTCCTCCAGGTCCTCCCACAATTCGGGCAGGCGGCCTTCGCCGGGCCCGCCGTCCCGGGGCAGGGACTCCAGGGCGCGCACGCAATGCAGGGAATGGGGGCCCACGGGATAGATATGGTAGGTGTCGAACTGGACCACGTCCTGGACCCTGCCGAACTCGGGCAGGTAGGCCCCGAGCACCCCGGTTTCCATCATCTGCTCCAAGGCGTCGGCGGCGCGCCCCGAGCCCAGCAGGCCCATGAACAGGGCCGCGGCCTCGGGCGAGCCGCGAAGCCGCTGTTTGACCATGTGCAGGTGGCCGCTGGCCAGGCGACGGGCGCTCCAGGCCACGGGCAGGCCCCGGCCGGCGGCCTGGACGAAAATATCCAACAGGGCCAGGGGCGGATCCGGGAAGGCCTTTGGGAAATCGAAACGCACCTGGTCGCCGTCACGGACCACGCCCGGGGCCAGGGGCTCGGGACGGGACGGACGCCGCGAAGCCGCGCGCAGGCCCTCGCGAAAGGAGCCCAGGATGGCCTTGAGGCCGGCCATCTCGCGATGCAGCCGGGTCAGGAAGCGCTCCACGGGCAGGGAGTCCGGCCCCCCATCGCCCGTGTCCTCGTAGCCCATGTCCGCGGCCACCTGCACCTGGTGCTGAAAGAGCAGGCGGTCGTTGTGGCGGCCGCTGTGATGGTGCAGGAAATTGCGCGCCCGGCACAGGAAATCGGCCTGGTCGGCCAGGACCCCGGCCTCGGCCTCGGTCAGCGCCCCGGCCCGCAGCAGGCCGTGCACGTCGCCCGCGCCGTGGTGCAGCCTGCCGAGCCAGAGCACCTGATGGTAGTCGCGCAGGCCGCCGATGCCCTCCTTGAGGTCCGGCTCCAGCAGGGCCGAGGCGTCGCCGAAGCGCACCCGGCGTTCCTCGGCCTTGCGGTCCAGCCAGTCGGTGAAGGCCGCGCGCCGCTTGGCAAAGACCTTGTCCGCGGCCCTGCCCGCGAACTCGCCGAAGATCTCCTTGTTCCCGGCCACGTGGCGGGCGTCGAGCAACGAGGCCAGGACCTGGAAATCGTCCCTGGCCAGATTCAGGCAGTCCTTGATGGTCCGGAACCCGTGGCCCAGGTCCAGGCCCATATCCCACAGGGGGAAAAACAGCGATTGGGCCAAGTCCAGGGCCTGGGCCGGAATCCTGCGCCGACAGAGGATGAGGATGTCCACGTCCGATCGCAGGCAGAGCTCAGAGCGGCCGTAGCCGCCCACGGCCGCCAGGGTGAAGGGGACCGTGTCCAGCGCCCCGGCCCCGCCCGGCCAGACCTCGGCCAGGCGATCGCGGAAATAGCCGTCCACCAGGCCCGAGAGCAGGCCGGTCAGGCCCTGGCCGCGCCGGGCCGGGAGAATTTCCTCCACCAATTGCCGGCGGCCCCGGACCAGGGCCTGGGCGGCCGGTGACGACGCGGTGCTGTCCATGGCTCTCCCCGGAATGAAAAAAAGCGGCGCCCCCCGACGGGGAGCGCCGCGTCATTGCCGTTCAGCGTCCGGGACGGACGCGGGGGCGCAATCCGCCCTGGGGAATCCGCGCCATCAAATGGCCTCGGGCCCGGTCTCGCCGGTCCGGATGCGGACCACCTCGTCGATGGTGGAGACGAAGATCTTGCCGTCGCCGATCTGGTTGGTGCGGGCGGCCTCCTGCACGGTCCTGAGGACCTCGGGGGCCACGTCGTCGTCCACCACCACGTCGATCTTGACCTTGGGCACGAAGTCCACCTGGTACTCGGCGCCCCGGTAGACCTCCTTGTGGCCGCGCTGGCGGCCGAAGCCGCGCACATCGGTCACGGTCATGCCCTGGATGCCCATGTCGGTCAGGGCGGTCTTGACGTCATCCAGCTTGAAGGGCCGGGTGATGATCTCTATCTTTTTCATGCTCTTGCTCCTTGCTCGAAGATATAAATGCTGGCGCGCGAAATGACAACCGCGGGGCTACGACTGGTAGCCTGCCTCGTTGTGCAGGGACACGTCCAGGCCGCGCACCTCGTCCTCCTCGGTCACGCGCAGGCCCATCAACGCGTCCACGACCTTGAACAGGATGAAGGAGGCCGTAAAACAGAATCCCCAGGTGGCCACGACGGACAGGAATTGGATCCACAGCTGGCCGGGATTGCCGAAGAACAGGCCGTTGACGCCGCCCACGGCCTCGGAGGCGAACAGGCCCGTGGCCAATGCGCCCCAGGTGCCGCCCACGCCGTGGATGCCGACCACGTCCAGGGAGTCGTCGTAGCCCAGCTTGCCCTTGAGCAGCACGCCGCCGTAGCAGATGACGCCGCCGCCGAAACCGATGATGATGGCGCTCATGGGCCCCACGAAGCCGGCGGCCGGGGTGATGGCCACCAGTCCGGCCACGGCGCCCGAGGCCACGCCCAGGGTGGTGGGCTTGCCCGAATGCCACTTCTCCACGATGAGCCAGCCGATGGCCGCCGCGGCCGTGGCCACGTGGGTGGTCACGAAGGCGTTGGCGGCCGCGCCGTCGGCGGCCAGGGCCGAGCCGGCGTTGAAGCCGAACCAGCCGAACCAGAGGATGCCCGCGCCGGTCAGGGTCATGGGCAGATTGTGGGGAATGAAGGCGTCGCGGCCGTAGCCCTTGCGCTTGCCCAGGCAGAGGCAGGCGGCCAGGGCGGCCGCGCCCGAGGACATGTGCACCACGGCCCCGCCGGCGAAGTCCAGGGCGCCCATCCCGCCCATCCAGCCGCCACCCCATACCCAGTGGGCCATGGGGCTGTAGACCACGATGAGCCAGAGTACGGAAAAGACCACGAAGGGGCCGAACTTGATGCGC
>Ga0272444_10001364_pt1 | contig 23605 bp, 18 predicted proteins | sample SSMForm13_FD_201033 | JGI IMG/M metagenome (GOLD analysis project Ga0272444, IMG submission 201033) | Marine sediment archaeal communities from Little Sippewissett salt marsh, Falmouth, MA, United States - SSM-Form-13 | ecosystem: Environmental > Aquatic > Marine > Wetlands > Sediment ...
TTTCCGGCAAAGACGAACAAGGCGTCCGCTTCGTCGATGCCCAGACCTATCCCCTGTGAAGCAGTCCGCCAGCATGTCCAGCAAGAAAATCCTGATCACCGGGTGCGACGGCCAACTGGGTAGCGAGTTGCTGCGTTGCGCACCAGACAACATCACGGCGATCGCCACCGATGCCGAGCAGCTCGACATCACCGACGCCGCACAGGTGCGCGAGCACATCGGCAGCACTGCCCCGGACTGGGTGATCAACTGCGCCGCCTACACCGCGGTGGACAAGGCGGAAGACGACCGCGACACGGCATTCCGCATCAACCACCTGGGCGCACAGAACCTCGCCCAGGCCCTGACTGAGAGCGGCGGCAGGATGTTGCAGGTATCCACCGACTTCGTGTTCGACGGCACCCAGGGCTCGCCGTATGCAGCGGACGCCCCGACGCATCCACTGAGCGTGTACGGCGACTCCAAGCGGCAGGGCGAGATCGCGGTCAGCGAATCATTGGGCGATCGCGCCCTGGTGGTGCGCACCTCGTGGCTGTATTCCAGCCACGGCAACAACTTCGTGAAGACCATCCTGCGCCTGCTGGCGGACAAACCGGAACTGGGCATCATCGCCGACCAGATCGGCACCCCGACCTGGGCGGCCGGGCTGGCCGGCGCGGCCTGGAAGATGATCGAGCTGGACATGCACGGCATGCACCATTGGTCCGATGCGGGCGTGGCCAGCTGGTACGACTTTGCCGTGGCGATCCGCGACGAGGCACTGCAGCTGGGGCTTCTCAGCAGCGACACCCCGATACGCGCCATCGCCACCAGCGACTACCCGACGCCGGCGCGCCGCCCGCCGTACAGCCTGATGGACAAACAACCCACCTGGAACGCGCTCGGCTACCAGCCGCCGCACTGGCGCGCCAGCCTGCAAAGCATGCTCAAAGAACTGACAGACGACTATGGCAACTGAACAGCACTCACCCAAATCCATCCTGGTCACCGGGGCCGCCGGCTTCATCGGCGCCAACTTCGTTCACTACTGGCTGAAGCAATACCCCGACTGCAAAGTGCTGGCACTGGACGCGCTGACCTACGCAGGCAATCGCGCCAACCTGAGCGACGCAGACGCGAACGACAATTTCACCTTCGTGCATGCCGACATTCGCGACACCGCCACCATCGAGAACCTGCTGCGCGAACACAAGATCGACACCCTGGTGCATTTCGCCGCCGAATCGCATGTCGACCGCTCGATTCACGGCCCGGATGCCTTCATCGACACCAACATCAACGGCACCCACAGCCTGCTCAAGGCAGCCAGAAAGATCTGGCTGGACGATCCCGAGAGCGCAACACCCGAGCATCGCTTCCACCATGTCTCGACCGATGAAGTGTACGGCTCGCTGGAACCGGGCGACCCGGCATTCACCGAAACCACGCCGTATGCCCCCAACTCGCCCTACTCCGCCAGCAAGGCGGCATCCGACCACCTGGTGCGCGCCTACCACCACACCTACGGTCTGAACGTGGTCACCAGCAACTGCTCGAACAATTACGGCCCTTACCAGTTCCCGGAAAAGCTGATCCCGCTGGTGATCATCAACATCCTGCACGGTAAGGCACTGCCGATCTACGGCGACGGCATGAACATCCGCGACTGGCTGTACGTCGACGATCATGCCCTGGGCATCGACCTGTGCATCCGCTCCGGGCGAACCGGCGAAACCTACAACATCGGCGGCAACGAGGAACGGACCAACATCGACATCGTGCGTACCCTGTGTGCCGGCCTGGATGCGCGCTTCGCGGCCGACCCGACGCTGGCCGAGCGTTTTCCCGAGGCACCACCGGCCAAAGGAAAGAATGCCGACAGCCTGATCACCTATGTCAAAGACCGCCCGGGCCACGACCGGCGCTACGCCATCGACCCCACCAAGACCGAACAGGAACTGGGCTACAAGCCGACCGAGACTTTCGAAGGTGGGATAGACAAGACCATCGACTGGTACCTGGCCAACGAACCGTGGTGGCGATCGATTCTGTCGGGTGAATACATGCAATGGGTCGAGCAGCACTATGTGTGATGGCACGAGGCGGTTGCATCCATGACACTTGACCCGCAAGACACGCGATTGACCCGCCAACACGCAGCCTGCTAGCTGCGTCGCGGCGCCTGCCCCTGCCCAATGCAAACGACGCCGTTGATTCAACTGGTTAGCGACGCGCTCAAGCCATTCCGCATGGCCGAGGGCAACCGCACTCATGAATGGTCCGGCACGGATTATTCCTCCGGTACAGAACCTGAGGCGTTTGTTCGTTTTCTCTCGAGCAACGGACTCGCACCCCTGTGGTTCGACCACATCCACCGCTCGGGATCAGCGGGCAGCTATCCTGCATCGTTCGTCGAACCCCTGCGGACGGCCACAATAAAGGCAACGATTGCGCAAGCCCAGCAGACCGCGATATTGCGCGAGACTATCCAGTACCTGCAGGAAGCGGAGGTCCCCGTACTCGCCATCAAGGGGGCCGTGCTCAGACTCTGTCTGTACGAGCGACCCGAACTGCGCCCATCACTGGATATCGACCTTCTCGTCCCTCCCGAGTACCGCAAGCGCGCGACCTGCCTGTTCACACGTAACGGCATGCAATCGGAAGTGGAACCGGCCAGCATCGATCATGAATTGGCGTTTCTCCACAAAGGGGTGGCGATCGATCTTCACTGGGATGTGTTTCGGGCCGGAAGGTCGGAACCCGGGCTGATCGCGGAACTGTTCGAACGGCAAACCACCGTCGATGGCATCCCCATTCCCGATCAGAACCATAACTTCTACCTGATGCTCACCCACCCCGTGATCACCAACTATCCGCTGTCCGAACTTTCTGTGGTCAGACTCGTGGATATCGACCGCTGGGTGAGAAACAACAACCCCGACTGGGATCAGATTGCCGCCTTGACCCATCGCTATCGCACCCGCACCGCCGCCTGGCTGAGCCTGGTGCTGGTGCAGCGCTTCCTCGGCACACCTGTCCCGGCGACGGCAATACGCTCGCTGCACCCAGGGGCGATTCGATCTCGATACCTGCGGCTTTGGGTTGAAAAAGACCTCAGCACCCGCCTGAGGGGAAGCCCCCGCGCTCGCCAGTTTCTTTACAGCTTGCCGCTGCACGACTCGCTGCTCAACGCCGCAAAAGATTCGCTCTCTTACCTGAAAAGCCGAAACGCCAGCGCGCCCGCGGTTGCAAGCTTCGAAAGGCTCATACGCCGATGCGGACCCAAAGAGTTGCGAGAGCATAAGAAATGACCGGCAAGCCGATAGCGTCCATCATCAACACAGCCTGATAAACTGCGCTGGTTGCAGGCCCAACTGCGGGACCCGGCTGGGCAATCCGCATCATTCAAGCAGGAATCACCAGGAATGCCACAATCCAGAAAGATCGCGATACTTGGCACACGCGGCATTCCCGCCGCTTATGGTGGTTTTGAAACCTTTGCCGAGGAAATCTCTGTCCGCTTGGTTGCCGCGGGCCATGAAGTGACCGTCTTCTGCGAGGATGCAGAATCACGCCAGTCTTCTTATAAAGGCGTTGCGCTCAAATACGTAAAAGCGCCGAAACTGGGACCGCTTACCACGATCATCTTCGACCTCTTGTGTCTGCTGCGTTGCATACGTGGCTACGATGTCGTGTACATGCTTGGTTACGGCGCTTCGCCGTTCTGCTTTCTGCCGCGACTGACAGGAACCAAAGTCTGGATCAACATGGATGGTCTGGAGTGGAAACGCTCGAAATGGTCGCCGATTGCAAAAACCTGGCTACGAATAACTGAGAACATCGCCCGGTTCACCGCCAGCCGATTGATTGCCGATGCTCAGGCAATAGCGGACGACCTAGCGACCCGCTACCGCTATCTTCCTCCGGTGTCGACGATCGCCTATGGCGCTCCGGTCGTTGAAACGGCCCCATCAGCCGATGCACTCGATAACTATGGCATAACTCCGAATGACTATTACCTTGTTGTCTGCCGCTTGGAGCCCGAGAACCACGTAGCCGAAATCATCGATGGGTTTCTAGCGGCCGCAACCAGCAAACCTCTTATAGTGATCGGCGACCACAAGGCCGACAACGCTTACGTACATGACCTTGTAACACGTCAGTGTGACCGGGTGCGATTCATAGGAACAGTGTATGACCCGCCAGTTCTACAGGCCCTTCGCTACCATGCCTTCGCCTACTTCCACGGGCATAGTGTCGGCGGCACGAACCCTTCACTTTTAGAGGCCCTTGGCTCAGGAAACTGTATCATCGCCCATGACAATGTGTTCAACCGGGAAGTGACGAAAAATGCCGCAAACTACTTCGCAGATCCAAAAGACATCCCGGCCTTGATCGCTTTTCGAGAAATGGACTCTCGCAGCCCCGAAGAAACTCGAAAGGCCGCACAGAAAATTATAACCTCTCAATACTCTTGGGAGCTCATAGCGGATCACTATATTTCACTCATATCCCACGAGTTCCAGGATACATAGCTCCCCACCTCCTACTCTCGCGAACTCCAACACCGACCGCAAACCCAGCACAAAGCAGATAACCAACCCTACCGGCAATGCTCCAATGTTAATTTTCATCTTTTTACTCATGGTCCTCTACTTTATGACCATGATTCAATACCCGAAAATTGGCGTTGCAATTTACATCACCACCTTGCTTATTTGGCCTTCGTACGCCGTAGTTGTAGACGAATCTGGTTTAGGAGTTAACCCTCAGCGGATCATGATCTTAATAGCCTCCACAGTCTGGATTTCCCATATTGTGCTATCTACCTCATATCGCGATAGTTTGTTAGGCATAATTCGTCCACACCAGAAGCTATGGTGGGCAATTTTGGCGTTTTTTGCCATAGGAATAATATCTGGCACGTTTTCTACATTTGACAGCCGGCAAGCCACCGTAGCGGCTTTAAACCAATTTCTCTTTATCCCAATTAGCGCCCTCTTGGTGCTAACCTACTTTCACACCGCAGAAGAAGCAAAGAAGGTACTTTTTCTCCTTGTCTCCCTAGCCCTAATTGTTGAACTAGCGGGCATCAAAGAATGGATGGACCAAGAGCACCTCCTTGTAAGGTATGTTGACCCCACCAACGAGTACGCAGCCAAGATTCTAGAAGGCCGCTTTAGAGGCGACGATTACCGAATAACCACAGTATTCGACAACCCATTAACTTACGCACAGTTCCTTGTGTTTATTTTTCCTATCGGCCTCTACTTTTTATTACACGGGCAGACCTTACTGGTAAGATCGATATCGCTACTCCAGGTACTACTCACCCCTTTAAATCTTGCCGCCACTGGGTCGCGCGCCGGCCTAGCGCTCTTCATACTGAGCGTCTTAATGCTAGGCATCTTGTTTACTAAAGCCATCAAAAATCAAAACAAGATTAAGATAAACCTCGTATTATTCGTAATCGCTTTCGTTATTCTACTCGCGACCGGAATAGGGGAAGCCATATGGACTGGCGAAAACGAAGAAGGGCTTGCGAGCTCGAAAGCCAGAATCTACCAGCTTGAGAAAGGAATTGACGCAATCCAAGATTCGCCACTCCTCGGACATGGGGTATACCAAGCCCTGAACTACTACAAGGCCGTTGAATCAACGGACAACTATTATCTTTCTGCCGCCACAGAGAGGGGCCTTGCAGGGCTAGCTATTTATCTGTACTTCCATATAACCATTATTCGCATGCTAAAAAAATGCGCTCCACGAGAAGACCGTACCGACACAGTAATTCTCGGCAAATTCTTTCTCGCTTCCTTTTTTACCCTTTTCGCTTTTGAACTCGTATTGTCGTTGGTTGAAATATTTTCTTTCGCTTATATCGCGTTGGCTATGCTATTTGTAATTGAAAATAGTGAATATTCCAAGCACCGTAACCGCGTCTCATTATGAGCAAGAACCTCAATACATGGATAGTTTTACTTAACTTTAACGGTGCCAATGACACGCTAGAATGCATCTCTAGCCTCCAATCCGCCTCTAGCGATTTTCAGGGCATCATTTTGGTAGACAATTGTTCAACTGATGACTCACTAGCCGTTATTGAAAGCTACTTTAAAAATACGGGATTTGATTATCGGCGGTTCGATTCCCCCTCAGCCGCTTTCGCCGCTCCAAGCCCCACCGAACGGCTAATATTGATTCTGTCTGACTCAAATAACGGATACGGACACGGGAACAACATTGGAATTCGATACGCACTCAAATCCCAGGCAGATTACGTCCTGGTCTTAAACAATGATACTGTCGTTAAAAACGACTTCTTACGCCCTCTAGTATCATGCTGCATGCAAGATCCATCTGTGGGCATTGTTTCCCCGAAAATATTTTTCCATCATGAAAAAGATCGAATTTGGTTTAATGGGGGCAACTTCAATCCACTACTGGGGAAAGCCACACACGCAAACTTTAACGAAATCGATGTTGGACAAAAACCACCATCGCGATTGACCTTTAGCACAGGCTGCGCCTGGCTGCTTCCACGCCAAGTCATCGAAGATGTAGGTCTAATTAACGAGACATATTTCATGTATGTCGAAGACTTGGAATACTGCCATCGCGTTCTTGCTGCCGGCTACACTCTACGCGTTGCGCAAGAGAGTCATATTTGGCACAAAGTGGGAAGCAGCACTGGAGGAAATCTATCCTCTTTTTCAGTTTACTGGCGAACACGCAATATGGTCCGTTTTTTGAGGTCACTAGAGATGGGACCTCTTTCGACGCTGCTTGCTATCACAATTTTCAATTTACGACAAAGTACAAACTTAGTTCGAAATGGAAAATTCAACTTACTCGGCACGCAGGCAAAAGCACTGGTCAATGGATTACTGCAACCGCCAACGTGATGCCATTAACAAGCCCCCGCCTCTATCAAGACAAAGCTTTCCTCATAGAGTCGCCAATCACACAAACCCTTTTACATAAATAGATATCCCCAACCTCTTCCGAACCAAGTAATAGGCAATTATATTCTGCAACGACAATGTTACCGAAGCAGAAATCGCGGCGCCGACCACTCCAAACCGGGGTATCAATACAATACTTAGCAATAGCCCTAGGGACGCGCTCACGAACAAATTGTTTCGCATAACTTTTTCATTGCCGGACATAATCAGCAGATACCCAACCGAACCCGTTGCAACATTCACATACTGCCCCACCGCCAGAATCGTCAGCACATTCGCGCCCACCCTAAACTGCTCCCCAAAAATGGATAGCGTCCACTCTGGAAAGATGGTGAAAAAAACAAGGATCGGAAACGCGAGGGCCATCATTAGGATGGCTGAGCTTCTAGCCAGCCTCCCCAACCCTTCCTTGTCGCCGATCTCATGCAACGCTGCGAACTTCGGTGCGGCTATAGTATTCACCGCAACCAGAACGAAGCTGGTTAACATTGCTGTTCTTGTGGCAGCACTGAAAATCCCTATGTTTTCATTTGTCTCCCATACGCCTAGAAAGATCATAGGGGACCACGTTATAACCTGGTTAAGCACCACGATCGCAAACAACGGCATACTTCTGGCAAACAGGTCACTGCCAGACCAATTTGACGCTGCGTTTTTCAGTGATGGCCGGTATTTGACCCAGAACACCCGCCCAACGACTAAAGTCAAAAACGCCGAAACAACAAATGCCACAACAGCGCCTTGAACTCCATAGGAAGGAACAACAGCAACAGCGAGAACGGAACCAAAAATAGGTGTAAAAACACTCAGCACAGAGACTGAAGCAGCAGATTTCCTCAGCCCCTGCAATGCGTGAGCATGCAGTGCTAGCAGCGCCAAAGCTGGTATAGCCAAGGACATCAATGCTAAAGGGTGTTCCAGCTCCGGCTTCGAAAGCAAGTCACCACTTATGAATGACGAAGAAAGGAATACGATTAGGACTGCAAACACGGAAACAATAGAAGGATAAAGTAAGACTTTTCGGTAAATTGCGCTTACCTTACTACCTCCGCTTGAAGCCACATCCGCGGCAATCGACCTCACCAAAACATTCTCCATACCCACCCGACTCAGCGTTGCCGCGAAAGCAATAATGGTAGAAGCGAGAAAAAATATACCGGATCCGCCGGCGCCGAGCAGTCGAGCTATAAACACATTGAAAATAAATGCTGCCAACGCAGCAAAAACTTTTACACCAAATGCAGCCGCACTCCCTTTGATGAGTTCTTGGAAGTGCACATCTTTAGACGAAAGAAACTTTCGGAAAACATTTACCATTAAATTGTTCTTTTTCGTCGAGTTTAAACAAGTGAGCGCTTTACGCGAAAACCTTTAAATAGTCGATTGTTAAAATGAGACGACCCAAAGAGCTGCTTCGCATTGGCATATAGGCACTCTCCGCAACATTTTCCTTACTACACAATAGCCGAGTAGCCCAGCTTGACCATCAGTTCATCATCCCTGACGCTTTGAAAGAAAGCTAACAACTCCCTATCCTCAACAAAAGCAAACGACCTGCTCTTGTCAATCTTTGCTGAAATAGAACCCATCAGCGCCCGATCAGCAGTTACCTGCAAGTGCGCGGCCAATTCTTCTAAGACGACCGAGGGGTTATTGAGAAAATCCTCATACTTAATGTGCATTACATCTTCGTATAATTCATCCGCGGCAAGCGCCAACTCAACATACTCCTTCCAAAGCTTGAAACCTTCTAGCAAGCTGTGGACGCGAGATGACTGATAAAAGAAAAAACGGTTTCTCAAAAAGTACTGAGAAAGCCTCGTCCGAAACGTTGGCTCATATTGACGCTCCAATAAATACTCTCGCGCCCTAAGGCTCGCTGCGATGTCGATTGGATTCCGATAGATGTGGACAATTTTGGCATCCGGGAACAGCTCTTTCCAAATCGGTAGCGTCAATGTATTTCTAGGGTCCTTCCAACCCCACTTTCCTGTCTGATTGTAGATACTTCCAAACCTTATCGAATCTTTTAGACCAAGATACTTGCTTATCCATATTGAAGACATGCGACGATCTATAACACTACACACGTTCTCGATAAAGTAACGATTAATGAATTTCATGTTGTAAGTGTTATCCCATGTGACGCCGGCCTGAGACAGGATCCAGTCATTGATCCTTCGAAAATACAGGGCCTCATCATTTACGTCCCGCTTATTACCCATAAACACCCCGGATTCTTCGACAAATCGCGTAAGCATGGAAGTCCCAGAACGATGCATCCCGATGATAACAATTGGCGCAGATTTTGATTTTAACTTCATATATCCTTTCACCCTTTTTACCTCGCTACTATCGAGGCGGAGCATTCTCATTGTTTTTCTAATAAATCAGTCTCCGACGGAACAATGCAGACTGCAGAATCCATTGCCGGCTTTTTGTTTATATGAGAAAACGGATCGGCCCAACCTTTAATCGATAGGTTAGTCGTCGGCAATTCGCCAGCAACAAGCGTGACAACACAGCCTGTGCTTAGCTCCCTCGATAAACCCTTTCGGTTTGCTCGGCAATTGCTTCCCAACTGTATCTGGTCAGCAGTTGGGAGGTAGCATTATTCGCAATGGTTTTCGCCAGTTCCGGGGCATCCAAAAAATTCTCCATCACTCGCGCGAGCGCCATTGGATCAGAGCTTTTGAACAACAGACCATTGTGTTCATCGTCAATAATTTCTTGCATACCGGGAATAGCGGAGGCAATGACTGGACATCCAAAACTCATAGCGTGTAGCAGCACCCCGCTTTGGTATATTTTCTTGTAAGGAAGGATGACCGCGTCACTCGCTTTGAAAAAGTTGGCAACCTCTTCATTTTCGATGTAACGAATTTCTTTTACACAGTATTTATCCACATCCAACTCATCGATCAGGTTTTGGTAGTTCACGAATTCCGTCTTCCACGGTCTCCCTGCAATAATCAGCCGCACGTTTGGGTATTTCTTAACAATCTCTGCGAAAGCTCTCAGGAGTATATCGAGCCCCTTAACCTCCTTTATTTGCCCAAAGAACAGCAGCACCTTGGCATCATGATCCAAGGCCAGGCTCTTTCTAGCTTCCTGCTTTGTGGGCACTTCGCCCAAAGCGTGTAGGTAATGTCCATGAGGAATGATGCTTAATCTGTCTCTGCGGATACCGAGTGTGTCTGCAAGCTCATCAGCGCTAACCTTGTTGTGCACTATGATCCCGTCAGCCAGGTTGTAGACGAGTCGTGGATCGAACACGCGTTTCCCTGTCGAGGCGAAGGACTCCACATCATGTATTGTGAGGATGACTCGACGCCCCATGGCTTTCGCACACAGCACATTGAACACTTCGAGTGGCCCGACATTGAACAAATGAAAATGCACCACTCGGGCGCCGCTGCGGGTAGCGGACAACAAAGCCTTCAGTGTTCCTGACAGATAACGGGTCACTTGGACAAGCTTCCCTGAAGAAGCGAACGTCTTTCCGTAACTTCGCTTTACCGGATACTTTTCTTGGCGAAAAATCCCGTTGGCAGCGCAGGTATGCAGGGTCACATCGACCCCTCGGTCAGCAAGAGCAGCACATAAACCGTCATCGTAGTAATCCATACCACCATGCCCACCTACCGGCTCAATCACCGCGACCCGCATACTGCTTTCCTTTGTTGGATATTTTTCAAACAAGCCGACGCCCCTAGAATGACGCATCCAAGGGTCTGCCGGTTACATCTGGCCCAAACCGCAGACTGTGCATCATGTGAGCGGTCTCAAAACGATCGCCACGGTGCTTAGGGAGAACCATTCGAACCCTGCCAGAAGGTATCGCCAGACTGGCGAACGATATCGCGAACCGTCTGCCAATCCTTTAGCTGCAAGAAGTACCAAACAGTTGAGAGCATTTCACTTTGCCGGCCTTCTGATGCATGAACATGCTTGGCAAATGCTTGCATTGGCGCAACCTCTTTCCATGTTGCACCAATCGCACGGAAACCCGCTTGGCGCAATCGATCGAATCCTGGATACGCCCCACCTTGATCGAAGTATTTCCAATGGACGACAACGAGATCTTTAGGTAAGTCACCGAGGAGCTTCGGGTATTGACCCACGCCTCCATGCATGGATCGCGAAACTTTCTCAGTAAAATCGGCCGGGTCCAACAGCATATCGCCCCACATCCACGTCTGCACGCCCTTGGCCGCTAGATAGCCGGAAAGCCGAAGCACGCTTGCCATGAACAGGTTCGCAGGGAGCATTTCATAGCCTTCCCCTAAGATGCGATTTGCAACCGGGGTAGACCAGCCCAAAACTTCGTCGTGACCGATATGGAAAGCCTTGGGGCGAAAAACCTCTAACACTTCGTCGATAAGCGGGTACACAAGCCGGTATACATCCGGGTTTCGCGGATCATAAGTTCGAGCATTGAACATCAATTCAGGATGAATATCCTGAAACAGCTTTTCCTGGTGCGATAAAAGTTGGATTTCCGGGATAATTTCCAACCCCGCCTTATTGGCAAGTTCCAGCAGACCTTTGAGTTCTTCAACAGATATTGTGGGTGTTGCATCTTCAGGCCTGGGAAAAGATTTGAATCCGACATCGGCGGTGAGTTGCATCACCACGAAATTGAATCGATTCCTTTCTGCTAGGCGAAGAACACCCCTTAGTTCTGCCGCATTGATATGGCGCACCACAACATGCAAGCCCCGCCTCGCGATGAGAGGCCTCTCCAAGTATCTTCCCTCCGGCACGCATCCTTCGTGTTTTTCGCCATGCCGAAACAGCGTGGTCAATGCCACGGGAATCGTTGCGGCATCCGCCACATAAATGTCGAGCCGGTCGCCATTTACCGACAAGATCATTGCGTCCGGATAAGTCAAATGGTCGCGCTCTGCTTTTGATAGCTCCGACGGTTCTGGGATTTGAAGAGTGATGGCACGTGAGGACTCTCGCCCTTCTGTTGCCGCGAGTTTTTTCAGCTCAGACAAGGCAGAATAGCGACGCTCGTCTATCTCAGGAGCGACTTTGACGATCGCCCCCTGAATGCTGAAACACGAATTATCGTCGGCGAAGACACTTGGCAGCCAAGCGGTTGCCACAAGACTCGCTACGCCCACAAGCCACCATCGACGAGCACAAGAAATCTGCGCTTTCAGTCGGCCGCGCAGTAGCGTTTCCATCAAACCTTCCTTTGCAGATAACCGAACTTTGACATCGTGGCCTTGAACGACTCTTCCACAAAAGGCAGCAAATCAAAGGCCGAATACTCAGGCGGACGATCCACGCTCGAATCCGCGTATTCCAGGAATCCCGGGTCGTTCGCAAGGCCAGCGAACTGGCAAATCTTGGTCAATTCACCCTTGACGTCTGCCACCAGATCCTCGTATTTGATCAGCAGGAAATCATCCGGATAGGCACGATTCATCTCCAGCCCGAAATTCATACTGACAACCCACTCAACGGCAGCGCGGTTCACATGATCGTCAAGCTGGCGGAGTTCTTCCACATGGGGGCCCAGCACCGGGTCTTTGGCAACAAGCTCATCGACCAAGAGGAACCATTTGCGATCATTCCGTCCCCACCAGTCGTGCGTTTCGCCGTTCTGTTGAACCCCTAGCCGCTTGCTCCATGTTTCGATTGATTGACAGGTATCCCAGCCATTTCGCACAAGAAATACGAATTTTGCGCGTGGAAATGCCTTTTTTACAAAAGGGACTCTAAAAACCAATTCGGGGTATTTGTCCACCACTAAGCCTGATCGCGTAAACCAGCGATACAGCCCAAAAAAGCGGTGCAGACGTTGTTCTATTTCAGCCGAGGAGTCATCTTCTCCAAGAACGTAACGAGCCGCCCCTTTGCTGTAGCTACCAATCACATCTTCGAACCCGCACGCCTCATGCCAGAGTAGCTTCGGTTCGTTGAGGTACCCAACATCCCGGTGAAAGGATAACCACTTGCCCAAGATCGTTGTGCCACTTCTTCCCGTGCCGACAATAAATAAAGGGGTTTGTTGATAATCGAAAAACGACGAACGCGATGCCAGTCGGTAGATTGCAGACACAAGCGGATTGATCCACTGGCCACGTGTCGTTAGTGGTCGCCCCTCGAACAGCGCGTAACTGATCAGCCTGACAATGGCGCGCCCCGGCCGTTGTGCCACATAACTCTTATCCAACTGAGCAACCATCTATTTAGACCTCACCAACCTGATACACCTAAGCGATATTTGTTTTTCTCGGCCGACGGCAGATACATTCCACCGTGGCCTCTTTGGTTCCCGTGACGACCATTACGCCAATAGCGTAATGGCCGCTCATATCCCCCTATGCCGTTGGTGCGCATTGAAATCCAAAGAAAGCCCAATAGCCAGTAACACACTGAACCACAGCGCATTTGCAGGAATATTGAAGTTGAAATCCACCAGGCCATGAAGCAGCAATGACAAGAGTGATACCGACACTCCGTACATCAAGGCGCTACTTGACGCGGACCGGAACACCGCCTGACTGTACAAGCGCCGCCCAGCTACCCAGAGTGCAGCCACCGCCAAGACTACCCCGACCAGGCCGAATTCGACAAAAAGCTCGAGGTAGTCATTGTGCGCGTGATCAAGGCGCTTTTCGGCGAGTGCCGGAGGCTTTAGTGCCTCGGTAGCCACTTCGTATGCGCCGCCCCCTGCTCCCAGGAGCGGATGCTTAGCACCCGTCTCAAGCGAAGCCTGCCATATGCTTGGCCGATAAGTGTCGCCGCCCTTGGCAAGGGTTTTTTCAATGACACTGCCCCCTCCCAGCACCAATGCCAGCACCACGATGGTTGCGATCACGCTCCAAAATGCCCCACTCGGCCGCTCCTTCCCGGCTCGGAACCGGAACACGATCTCGGTTATGAGAAACGCAAGACTGAAGGCGATAACCCCACCGCGGGAACCGGTGAACAAAAGGCCCACCAACAGGATGACGAGGGGGACAAAAAGAGTGGGTTCATGCATGAGCCAAACGAACTGCCCCTTAAGGCTGTATCCGTGTGGCTGGCGCAGCCTGATCAGACCGATTCCAATTCCCAACCCCATCTCCAACAGGCCAGCGAAATGATTGGGGTTCACATAGGTCCCACTAAGCAGGATACCGAGCTTGCTTTCATCTCCAAGACCCACCCGCTCTCCGACCGGCAAAGCCAGCACGGCCAATACCACCTCAAAAAGGCAAAAGAAAAACATGACCATGAACGCCCGGCGAATATTTTCCTGCGAAGACATCAACAGGTACGCCGAAACGAATAGTGCGAAGAACGAGATCTGAAACAAGAAAGCCCGGAAGGTTTCATAGCGATCGACGCTAATGAAATAACTGACTTGCTCACCTTGGGAGCTGAGTTGCGAATAGGCCTCGAACGCCCGGGGACTCAAGAGCTCAGCCACGGAGGGTGGTAGCGGAAACATCTGGATGATGAACACCAGCAGCCAGATCAGATACAGCCAAATAATCGGAGCGATATGGCGCAGTCGTTTAGCCACATCGCTCAGTCGCCCCGAAGCGGCGAGCAAGGCGGTTAAGGTCAAAATGCCGAAACACCATGCCTGAACGATTAACTCGGGAATCGGCCGGTTACTCCCCAATGGCAAGGGAGCAAGGATGACGAGAGCAAGAAGAGCATAGTAGGCCATCAATCAGCTCTCTTGTTTGATTGCTTCTTGGCCTGCCTGAGGAAATATCGCTTCTGCTGCTCGCTCTTCAGATGGGGCCAGACTTCGTCCTGCACCCCATACCTGAAAGAAAGATCGATGTACTTCAGGCCCCAGATAGTTGCGTCGAAAAAGCGTTCCAAGGTTTCGAGCACAAGTTGTTTCGCTTCCGGGCGCAGATAAACCCAGTACGAAAAGCTGAGCTCAACTGCGGGCATCTGTGTGTGGTACTCAAATGGTGCCGTTTGCAAAGCGCGCATCAAGGAGTCAACACCTTCAAGCTTGCCTGCCAACAGCTGCATACGCGCCATCTGCAGCCAGGCACGTCCCCAAAGCGGGCTTTTATGCAGCGCCTTTCGATACGTTGCCTCTGCAGACTCCCATTGTTCACGCCTGGATGAAAAATCCTTGAAGACGTAATTGCCACGATAGTTGGAAATCGCACCCAGTGAGTAGAGCACTGCAGGGCTGAGCAGGACGCCTTCAGACATATCCTCCAGCGTTGTTTTGACATTTTGGTGGGCTTGTTCGAAGTCGCAGGTGTTCGACTCGACACATTCGTTCAAACGAATCTCAGCCGCCTTGTACCTCACGTGATCCACTGCAAACCACACCGAAAACGTACACAAGGCCGCGCCGACAAACGCAACAGCCAGGTAGGACACTTTTTCGAAGCCGACCACCATTTGCAGTTCCTAAATGTTCGCTTCCACTTCCGCGTGTGCCCAGACGCTCAAACTCTCACCGACCGCTCTTGAACTCGCAATGGAAGGCATCAAGAGACTCGTGGCGCCCACGAAAGTGCGCGCCTCACAACCTTACACACCACAAGCTACGACTGAAACCCGAGCTGACCGGACTTGGTTGTCGCCAACGAAAAAGGAAATCAGACTACCGGGCGACCTGGATGCACGACCGGAAATCCCTTGTTCGACAGCCTCGTCGAGGAGCTTGTCGGCAGCCAGTGATGAAACCTTGTAAGCAAATGCCTACAGACGATTAGGAATCGCCGGATAAACTTGGGCACACAAAACACGCAAAGTACACCTGTCACCAGTCATCCAAGGACGGATACGACGCAAGGAAGCCAAGCTCACGGACGAGCCCCAATCAAACCAGGGAGTGGTGACAATCAACCCGGCCTCATGGAAGAGGCCGGGTTTTCTATTTGGCGCTCAGGTTTTCAAGCAAAGCTGCGCGTTTCACCCTCACCCGCGACATTCTCCGCACAGCGCCCGCACAGCTCGGGATGTTCGGCATTACTGCCGACGTCCTCGCGGTGGTGCCAGCAGCGCGGGCACTTGGCGTGCGCGCTGGCGACGGCCGCGACCTTCAGCCCGGCAACATCCGTCTCCACCGCATCCTCGCCGGCGGCCTCGATGGTGTCGGTCGAGGCGCCCGAGGTGATCAGCACAAAGCGCAGTTCGTCGCCGAGCTTATCCAGCTGTTGTTTCAAGTCCGCGTCGCAGTACAGGCGCACCTCGGCATCCAGTGACGAGCCGATATCGCCGGCCTTGCGCATGCCTTCGAGCAGTTTGCTGACCGCCGCACGCACGCCCATGGCCTTGCTCCAGAAGGCACGCGCCTGCTCGGCATCGGCCATCGGCTGCAGCTTGTCGTACCAGGTCTCGAGGAACACCGAGTCGGAACGCTCGCCCGGCACAAAGCCCCAGGCCTCGTCGGCGGTGAAGCTCATCACCGGCGCCAGCCAGCGCACCATCGCCTCGGCGATGTGGTACATGGCAGTTTGACACGAACGGCGTCCCAGGCTGTCGGCCGGCATGGTGTACTGGCGGTCCTTGATCACGTCCAGGTAGAAGCCGCCCATGTCGGCCACGCAGAAGTTGAGCACCTTCTGGTAGATGACATGGAAGTTGTAATCCTTGTACGCCTTGGTGATGTCCTGCTGCAGCTGCCAGGCGCGGTCGACCGCCCAGCGGTCGAGTTCGATCATGTCGTCGAAGGCGACCATGTTGTGCGCCGGGTCGAAGCCGTTGAGATTCGCCAGCAGGAAGCGCAGGGTGTTGCGCATGCGCCGGTAGGCATCGGCGGTGCGCTTGAGGATCTCGTCGGAAACGGTCATCTCCGCGCGGTAGTCGGTGGCGGCCACCCACAGGCGGATGATGTCGGCGCCGAGGGTCTTCATCACCTGCTGCGGGCTGACCACGTTGCCCAGCGACTTGGACATCTTCTTGCCGTCCTTGTCGACGGTGAAGCCGTGGGTCAGGCACTCCTTGTACGGCGCCTCGCCGTGCATCGCCACCGAGGTCAGCAGCGACGACTGGAACCAGCCGCGGTGCTGGTCGGAGCCTTCCAGGTACAGGTCGGCCGGCCACTGCAGGCCCTCGCGGCGCTGCAGCACGCACTCGTGGGTCACGCCCGAGTCGAACCACACGTCCAGGGTGTCCGGCACCTTGTCGTACTGGTCGGCCTCGTCACCGAGCAGCTCGGCCGGCTGCAGGTCGAACCAGGCCTGGATGCCCTCCTGTTCGACACGCTGCGCCACCTGCTCGACCAGCTCTGCGGTCCGCGGGTGCAGCTCGCCAGTATTCTTGTCGACGAAGAAGGTGACCGGCACGCCCCAGGTGCGCTGGCGCGAGATGCACCAGTCGGGACGGTTCTCGACCATGCCCTGGATGCGCGCCTTGCCCCACTCCGGCACCCACTCGACCTTGTCGATCTCGGCCATCGCCGCGTCGCGCAGGCCGTTCTTGTGCATGCCGATGAACCACTGCGGGGTGGCGCGGAAGATGATCGGCGTCTTGTGGCGCCAGCACACCGGGTAGCTGTGCTGCAGCTTGGCGACGTGCACCAGGGTGCCGTGTTCTTTCAACACCTCGACCACGTGTTCGTTGGCCTTGAACACGTGCTCGCCGGCGAAGATCTCGGTGCCTTCCACGTAGCAACCGTTGCCGCCGACCGGGTTGTCCACCGGCAGGCCGTATTTCTGGCCGACCACGAAGTCTTCCACACCGTGCCCGGGCGCGGTGTGTACAGCGCCGGTACCGGCATCCAGGGTGACGTGCTCGCCGAGGATCACCGGCACCTTGCGGTCGTAGAAGGGGTGGCGCAGTTGCATGTGCTCCAGCGCCTCGCCCTTGCAGCGGCCGAGTACCTTGTGATCCGCGAGCGACCAGCGCGCGAGCGCATCCTCGAGCATGCCCTCGGCGATCACCAGGCGCTCGTCACCGGCCTGCAGCAGCACATAGTCCAGCTCGGCATTCAAGGCCACGCCCTGGTTGGCCGGCAGGGTCCACGGGGTGGTGGTCCAGATCACCACCGACAGCTCACCGCCGCCCGCTTCGCCATCGAACTTGTTCGCCATGGCATCGGCATCCACCGCGCGGAAGCGCACGTCGATGGCGAACGACTCCTTGTCCTTGTACTCCACCTCGGCCTCGGCCAGCGCCGAGCCGCAGTCGGTGCACCAGTGCACCGGCTTGGAACCTTTCACGATGTGGCCGTTGGCGGCGATGCGGCCGAGCGAGCGGATGATGTCCGCCTCCTGGCCGAAGTTCATGGTCAGGTAGGGATTGTCCCAGTCGCCGAGCACGCCCAGGCGCTTGAAATCGGTGCGCTGTTTGTCCACCTGCTTGAAGGCGTAGTCGCGGCAGGCCTTGCGGAAGTCGCCGGCGCTGACCTTGCGGCCGGGCTTGCCCACCTTCTTTTCCACCTGCAGTTCGATAGGCAGGCCGTGGCAGTCCCAGCCGGGCACGTAGGGCGCATCGAAGCCGTCCAGGGTGCGGCTCTTGACGATGATGTCCTTGAGCAGCTTGTTCACCGCATGGCCGATGTGGATGTCGCCGTTCGCATACGGCGGACCGTCGTGCAGGATGAACTTGTCACGCCCGGCGCAGATCTCGCGGATCTTCTGGTACAGGCCCTCGCTCTCCCAGCGCTTGAGCATCTCGGGCTCGCGTTGCGCCAGGTTGGCCTTCATCGGGAAGCCGGTGTTCGGCAGGTTCAGCGTGTCTTTGTAGTTGCTCACAATCGGGCCTGGTTTGGTTACTGCTCGTGGATCGGTTGGTGATTCGCCAGCACGTCGCGTGCCTGCTGGGCATCGCGCAGGATCTGCTCGCGCAATGCCTCGAAGGATTCGAATTTCTGCTCGTCGCGGATGCGTTCAATGAAATGCACCGCCACCTGCCTGCCGTACACATCGCGATCGAAGTCGAACAGGTGGACCTCCAGCACGAAACGATCATCGCCCTGCAGGGTAGGCCGGTTGCCGACATTGGCCACGCCGTTCACCGGCTGCTCGTTCAGCCCCTCGACCTGCACCGCGAACACGCCGCGCACCGGGCTGCGCAGGCGCGCCATGCCGACGTTCATGGTTGGAAAGCCGATGGTGCGGCCGCGCTTGTGGCCGTGCTCCACCCGGCCGGTCATGCGGTAGCCGCGCCCCAGGCAACAGGCCGCGGTGGCCAGGTCGCCGGCCGCCAGCGCCTCGCGGATGCGCGTGCTGCTGATGCGGCCGCAACGGTCTTCCACCGTGTGCAGGTTTTCCACGCCGAAACCGTGCTGTTGTCCGTACGTCTCGAGCATGTGGAAGTCGCCGACCCGGTCCCTGCCGAAGCGGAAATCGTCGCCGACATACAGGTGGCGGATGTCCAGCCCGTCCACCAGGATGCGTGCGATGAAATCCTCGGCGCTCATCATCGCCAGGTCCTGGTCGAAACGCAGCAGCAACACCCGGTCGATGCCGGCCTCGCGGATCAGTTCGAGCTTTTCACGCGGCCGGGTCAGGCGCGCCGGCGCCTGCTGCGGGCGGAAATATTCCAGCGGCTGCGGCTCGAAGGTGATCAGCAGCGAAGGCAGGCCGTTCTCGGCGGCACGCGCCTTGAGCGCCGCCAGCACCGCCTTGTGGCCCAGGTGCACGCCATCGAAATTGCCGATGGTCGCGACGCAGCCGCGATGCCATTCGCGCAGGTTGTGTTGTCCGCGGATAACCAGCACGTCGCCTTGCCCACCCTCGCCCGATCTGATTCCAAACGGGCGATTATATAAGGAATGAGCGGGATTGCGGTGCTGCCGTGTGGGTCGGGCAGGCAAAAATTGTCTGCCGTCGAGCATGGCCCCCTCGGGCGAGGGGTCGGAGTCGGCCTCCCCCGAGGTGGATCAATACGCCATGCGAGGAAGGGCCGACTCCGACCCCTGAGGCTCGACTGGCGCCGGCGAACAGGCAAATAAAAACCCGGCCCCATCCATGGGGCCGGGTGATACCGCCAGGCTTGGATCCCAATCCGTGGGAGTGCATCCCTACACGCCGGGCTTCCGTGCCCGGAACCTCATCCATGAATCAGCGGCAATTGAATTGTTGACCAGCCGCCGGGATCTGTCAGTCAGGGTGGGCGCAAACTCGCGTAGGAATCGCCCTACACGCGTTCCTTGTGCCCGCCGAACAGGGTGTCGATCAGCAGCAACACCACGCCGAGGGTGATCGCGCTGTCGGCCAGATTGAACGAGGGAAAGTAGTAGGCCTCCCAGTGCCATTGCAGAAAATCCACCACCTTGCCGTGGGCCAGGCGGTCGATCAGGTTGCCGACCGCCCCGCCGAGCAGCAATGCCAGCCCCCAGGCCAGCAAGCGTTCGTGTGCCTGCAGGCGCTTCAGCCACACCAGCAGGATCACCGAGACGACCACCGCCAGGCCGACGAACAGGTACTGCTGCCAGCCGCCGGCATCCGCCAGGAAACTGAAGGCCGCGCCCTCGTTGTACACCAGGGTCAGGTTGAACACCGGCCACACCACCAGCACCTGGTAGTCCTCGAAGTTCTGCAGAATCCACAGCTTGCTGGCCTGATCCAGCAGCAGCACCAGCACACTCACCCACACAAACCGCAACATCAGCGTCCGCCCATTCCTTTCAATAAGTCGGCCGGCCGCAGCCCGGCGGCCAGCAATACCCCGAAGTAAACCAGCATCCCGGCGAGGATCCAGGCAAGCAGGCGCAGCGCCCGCTCCCACGTCCCGAAGCCGGCCCAATCACCCATCGCCGCCGGCCCCAACCACAACAGCGCGGCCATCGCCAGGCTCGCCAGCGACACCTGCAGCAGCAGCCGCGGCCAACCGGCCTGCGCCTGGTACACCCCGCTGCGGCGCAGGCCGCGCCACAGCAGAAAGGCGTTGAGGTAGGCCGACAGGCTGGTGGCCAGGGCCAGGCCGGCGTGTTGCAGGGGGAAGATCAGCAACAGGTTGAAGATCATGTTCGCCGCCATCGCGATCACCGCGATGCGCACCGGGGTGCGCGTGTCCTGTTGCGCATAGAAGCCGGGGGCCAGCACCTTGATCAGGATGAACGCCAGCAGGCCGACCGAATAGGCCATCAGGCTCAGGCGCGACATGGCCGCATCTTCGGCGGTGAACGCCTCGGACAGGAACAGGGTGGTGATCATCGGCCCGGCCAGCAGCGCCAGCCCCACCGCCGCCGGCGTCCCGAACAACAGCGCCATGCGCAGGCCCCAGTCGAGGGTGCGGGTAAAGCGCTGCGGGTCGGCCGCGGCGCGCTCGTGCGACAGCTTCGGCAGCAGCACCGTGCCCAGCGCCACCCCGAGAATGCCCAAGGGGAACTCCATCAGGCGATCCGAGTAGTACAGCCAGGAGATGCTGCCGCTGACCAGGAACGAGGCGAGCACGGTATCGAGCAGCAGGTTGATCTGGGTGACCGACACCGCGAACAGCGCCGGCACCATCAGCTTGAGGATGCGGCTGACGCCCTCGTCGCCGAACTTCGGTTTCGGCCTGGGCAGCAGCTTCAGGCGGGTAAGGAACGGCAGCTGGAACACGAACTGGCTGATGCCGGCGATGAACACGCCCCAGGCGAGCGCCACCACCGGCTCGTCCATGTGCGGGCTGAGCCACAGGGCGCAGCCGATCAGCGACAGGTTGAGCAACACCGGGGTGAAGGCCGGCACCGCGAAACGATTGTAGGCGTTCATGATGCCGCCGGCGAAGGCAGTCAGGGAGATGAAGAACAGGTAGGGAAAGGTCAGGCGCAGCATCTCGCCTGCCAGGCTCAGCTTTTGCGCATCCTCGGGGCCGTTGAGCACCCAGCCGAAGGCAAACAGGCCGACCACCAGGGGTGCCGCCAGCACCCCGATCGCCGAGACGATCAGCAGCACCAGCCCCAGGGTACCGGCGACATGGTCGACGAAATCCTTCAGTTCGCGGAAATCGCGCTGCGTCTTGTACTCGGTGAGCACCGGCACGAAGGCGGTGGCGAAGGCACCCTCGGCGAACAGGCGGCGCAGGAAATTGGGGATCTTGAAGGCGACGAAGAAGGCGTCGGTGAGCGCGTCCGCGCCGAACAGGCGCGCCAGCACCAGGTCGCGCACGAAGCCGAGGATGCGCGAGACCAGGGTGAACGAGCCGACGGTGGACAGTGAGCGGAACAGGGACAGCGCAGCGGCTCCGGAAGACGTGAAGTCGCGCATTATAGGCCAGCCCTCGCCCCAGTTGCTGCCCTCCGGCGCTTTTTAGGGCAACCGGCCTTGACAAGGTGCCGCAGACTCCCGATAATCGCCCGTCTTTTTAGCACGCCCAATTTTCAGGAGAACTGAAGTGGCCAACTCTGCACAAGCACGCAAGCGCGCCCGCCAGGCGGAAAATCGCCGTCAGAACAACGCGAGCCGTCGCAGCACCATGCGCACCGAAATGAAAAAGGTGATCAACGCGATCGCAGCCGGTGACAAGAGTGGTGCCGAGGAAGCGTTCAAGGCTGCAGCTCCCCTGCTCGACCGCGCCGCCAACAATGGCCTGATCCACAAGAACAAGGCCGCTCGCCACAAGAGCCGCCTGAACGCCCAGATCAAGGCGCTGTGATTCGCCAGGCGAATCGGCAAAAAACCGGCCACTGGCCGGTTTTTTTATGTCAGGTTAATTAATTCGCAGGCTGTAATGTAGGAATATTCCTACATCATATTCAGGCTACTACTGACGACAAACGCGTTGGAAAAGCGCAATCTATAGCTGTCGCCAAAGGGACTCCATGGACGAATTTCGCACCAGGAGGTGCACAAGGGACCACGAGTTTGCCAACCAAGCCGCGCGACACTGAACCCCGGCCGCATGGACAGCGGTCGGGGTTTTCTTTTGCCTGAATGTCAGGGGTCGGAGTCGGCCCTTGCGAGCATGGTGCATGGAAACCCTACCTTGATGGGCAGGCCGGCTCCGACCCCTCACCCGCCCACCTGTGGGGAGGGCCGCGGGGGCCACTGGCGCGCTAGACCAGCACCAGGTTGTCGCGATGGATCAGCTCGTCCTCGTCGACATAGCCGAGAATGGACTGGATCTCGCTGGAAGGATGGCCCTTGATGCGGCGCGCCTCGGCAGAAGAATAATTGACCAGGCCACGCGCGATCTCGCGCCCTTCGGCGTCCACGCAGGCGACCAGTTCGCCGCGCTGGAACTCGCCGAGCACCTCGCGCACCCCGACCGCCAGCAGGCTGCGCCCGGACTGGCACAACACCTTGACCGCCCCATCGTCCAGCCGCAGCCGCCCGCGCACCTGCAACTGGCCGGCCAGCCAGCGCTTGCGCGCCGCCTCCGGCTCCTGCCCGGGCAACAGCAGGGTGCCCAGCGCCTCGCCCTGCGCCAGCCTTGCCAGCACCTGCGGCTCGCGGCCGCCGGCGATCACCGTGGCCGCCCCGGAGCGCCCGGCCAGGCGCGCCGCGCGCAGCTTGGTGTACATGCCGCCACGCCCCAGCGACCCGCCTGAGCTGCCGGCCATACCATCCAGCTCCGGCGCGGTGGCCTCGGTCACCCGCACCAGCTCGGCATCCGGGTTGTTGCGCGGATCGGCACTGAACAGGCCCTGCTGGTCGGTCAGCAGCACCACCAAGTCGGCCTCGACCAGGTTCGCCACCAGGGCCGCCAGCGAGTCGTTGTCGCCGAAGCGCAGTTCCTCATTGGCCACCGCGTCGTTCTCGTTGACCACCGGCACCACCCCCAGCGACACCAGCGCGCGC
>Ga0272444_10001365_pt1 | contig 23600 bp, 23 predicted proteins | sample SSMForm13_FD_201033 | JGI IMG/M metagenome (GOLD analysis project Ga0272444, IMG submission 201033) | Marine sediment archaeal communities from Little Sippewissett salt marsh, Falmouth, MA, United States - SSM-Form-13 | ecosystem: Environmental > Aquatic > Marine > Wetlands > Sediment ...
ATTTCATATTATTTATCCTTATGAAATCTATATAGTTCGACCTGTGATGAAAAAAAACCCGTACAATGCATGTACGGGGTCGAAAATAGGTGCTATGCCTGGCCTGGAGGGATGGCCGGGGATCGTGGGATCAGAGGCGAACCGGTATATTGCGCTCCCTGAGGTATTCCTTGGCTTCCCTGATAGAGTGCTGGCGAAAGTGGAAAATCGATGCAGCCAGGGCTGCGTCGGCACATCCTTTGCTGAATCCTTCATACAGGTGCTGGAGGCTGCCCGCTCCACCAGAAGCGATGACCGGTATGTTGACCGAGGTGGAGATCGTTTTGAGGATCTCATTGTCATAGCCAGCCTTTGTGCCATCGCGATCCATGCTTGTCAGGAGGATTTCTCCTGCTCCAAGCTGTTCCACCCTTTGCGCCCATTCAAGTGCATCCAGGCCTGTAGGGGTCTTGCCAGAGTGGGTGAAGACCATGTAACGTCCATCTGTCTTCTTGACATCGATAGCCACCACGACCGCCTGGGAGCCGAATCGTTCGGCTATTCTTGAAATAAGTTCAGGGTCGTTGACGGCTGCAGTATTGACCGAAACCTTATCGGCACCGTGCATGAACGCCTCACGTGCACGCTCGACGGAGTTGATTCCCCCGCCAACGGTAAGGGGAATGAAGACTTCCCCTGAAACTTTCAGGACTTCATTGAGGGTTGTTTTCCTCGATTCTATTGATGCTGAAATATCCAGAAACACCAGTTCATCAGCGAGTTCCCCATTGTAGAAACGAGCCTGTTCAAGGATTGATCCTGCATCCCGCAGGCCTTCGAAGTTGATGCCTTTTACAACCCGTCCGTTACGGACGTCCAGGCATGGTATGATTCTTTTGGCTAACATAGCTGATGATGATTAGAGATGCCCATGGAGTGAACCCCCACGGGGTAGGGCAAAGAAATTAATAATCAGTAAATCTCCAAACAAAGTAAAATACTATATTACGGTCCCTGAATGAGAAAGTGAAAAAAGGAGGATGCCCATGAAGTTCCCGGTGTGTGATTTTGCTGACTCGGAAGAAGGTTTCTACTCGCAGTGCGCCGGATGTCCAATTAAAGCGTCGACCCCAGGGTGTGCCCTGGAAGATCTCGAGGATGGTACCTACCGTTTTACCGGAGAGACTCCGCATGGCGGTGTGTCGGCACTTTTCATGTTCAAGGATAACGAAGGGCGACTGGTACCGAAGGAGGATGCCGTGCACGTGGAGATTCATGAACTCGACGAGCTGGGACACCTGGTTACCATACTCTACGGCATTGTTGATCCTGAAGGGATGATCTACCTCAAACGATCTGATTCCTAGGTTTTCCAGGGGATCAATGCCTTTTGAATACCTAGAGATAACGTTACCATGCCAGATATTGTAATGGATTCCCATAATAGCCGGGACGTGAAGGACCTGACCATTGTTGGCGGAGGACCGACAGGAATTTTTGCGGCATTCCAGTGTGGAATGAACAATCTGACCTGCCGGATTATCGAAAGCATGCCGCAACTGGGCGGGCAGCTTACCGCCTTGTACCCGGAAAAGCATATTTACGATGTAGCTGCATTTCCCGAGGTCCTGGCATCCGGACTGGTCGAGAGCCTCTGGTCACAGGCTGAGCGGTACGGGCCGGAAGTGCACCTCGAAGAACAGGTTGTCGGGTATAGCCGACTCGATGATGGTTCATTTGACGTGACGACCTCACTGGGGAACAGTTTCCGTTCCAGGGCGCTCCTCATTGCTGCCGGTCTTGGCGCGTTTACCCCCCGTAAGTTGCCTCAGCTGGGAGATATCTCACCTCTGGAGGATGTGTCGGTGTTTTATGCGGTTAAGAATACTGCGGATTTTGCAGGCAAGCGTGTGGTTATCGTTGGCGGTGGTGATTCTGCACTTGACTGGACCCTTGGGCTCCTGCCGGTTGCTGAAAGCGTCACTATTGTCCACCGGATGCCTTCGTTCCAGGGGCATGGCAAGACCGCCCATGAGGTTCTCGATAAAGGGGAGAGTGGTGAGGTTGCCATTCATTTCTCTACGGAAGTGATAGCCATAGAATCTGATGGTTCCCAGCTTCAGTCAGTGGCTGTCAGAGCCCGCAATGGCCAGGAGGAGGTGCTCGATGCAGATGTGCTGCTCCTGCTTATCGGATTTCGTTCCAACCTGGGTCCGATAGCCGACTGGGGCCTGGATCTTGCTGAAAATGCCCTGGTGGTTGACACGCATATGGAAACTTCAGAGCCGGGCGTTTATGCTGCAGGCGATATTGCCTCCTATCCCGGAAAACTCAAGATTATCCAGACGGGGCTAAGCGATGCAACTATGGCTGTTCGTCACAGCCTTTCCTATATCAAGCCAGGTGAAAAAATCCGCCACCAGTTCAGTAGTGTGAAAATGGCCAGGGAGAACAGGGGATGACCGGCAGAGTGCAGTCGTGGCTTCTGGCTATACGCCCTAAAACGCTTCCTGCCGGGGCAGTCCCGGTGCTTGTTGCTTCTGCAGTTGCTTTCGCGGATGGCTGTTTCAGCCTGTCAGTAGCTCTTGTGGCCCTGTTCTGCGCTCTGGGGATACAGGTGGCGACCAATTTTATCAATGAAATCTACGACTTTCGCAAGGGAGCCGATACGTCGGAAAGGCTTGGTCCTACCAGAACGGTTGCTGCCGGCCTGATTTCCGAGCAGGCTATGACAAGGGCTGCTCTATTGCTGCTTTCAGTGGTTTTCGTGGCGGGACTCTACCTTGTCTGGCTTGGTGGGTGGCCGATCCTCTTCATCGGTATTCTCTCTATGTTGTTTGCCTGGGCCTATACCGGCGGTCCGTTCCCGATCGCATACTCAGGGCTTGGTGATCTCTTCGTATTCATTTTTTTTGGGCTGGTTGCTGTAGGTGGTACGTACTACGTTATGGCAGGAACCGTTACATTTCCGGCACTTACGGCAGCAGTCGCTCCCGGTGTGTTTTCAGTCAATATCCTGTTATGCAACAATATCCGTGACATCGCAACCGACAGGAAAGTCGGAAAGATGACATTGCCTGCCCGAATAGGCGGCGGCAATGCTCGTCAGTTGTACGCTGGCCTTACCGTTGTGGCCTATCTCGTGCCTCTCTGGGTATGGATGACAGGCTATTCATCTCTTGTACTGCTTTCCTGGCTATCACTGCCTCTGGCAGTTATCGAAACAAGGCGGCTGTTCAGGGGTGAAGGAAGCGACCTCAACCTTGTGCTTGCAGGTACAGGCAAGGTGATGACGCTGCATGGTATCCTTTTTTCTGCAGGACTCTTTTTTTCAACGTATTCAGCAATGTAAACCTATGCGTTCCGAACATGTACGGGTCGGCCTGGTTCAGATGCAGGCCACACCTGATCCGGAAACCAACCTCGATGCGGCTTGCAGCCGTATTATGGAAGCTGCCGAGAAAGGGGCTCAGATCGTCTGTCTTCAGGAGCTGTTCACAACGCTCTATTTCTGCCAGGAAGAGGAGTATACTCCGTTCTCTCTTGCCGAACCAGTTCCCGGACCGACTACCAGCGTACTCCAGAAACTCGCTCTCGAACTCGAGGTGGTTATTGTCGCATCCCTTTTCGAAGAGCGGGCGAGAGGTCTTTACCATAATACAGCCGCGGTTATCGATGCTGACGGACAATACCTCGGGAAGTACAGGAAAATGCATATTCCTGACGATCCCGGCTTTTATGAGAAGTTTTATTTTACCCCGGGTGATATCGGTTACCGGGTTTTTGATACGAAATATGCCAGGATCGGGGTGCTTATCTGCTGGGATCAGTGGTATCCGGAGGCAGCCCGCCTGACAGCGCTGAAAGGTGCTGATATTCTCTTTTACCCGACGGCAATCGGCTGGGCTGAAGATGAAGCGTCCATGGAGGTGAGAAGCTCTCAACTGCATGCATGGCAGACCATACAGCAGGGACATGCTATCGCTAACGGAGTCTATGTCGCTGCCGCTAACAGGGTCGGCAAAGAGGGTGAGCTTCGCTTCTGGGGTAACAGTTTTATCAGCGATCCCTTCGGACGCATGATGGAGGTGGCTTCCGAGCGTGATGAGCAGATCCTTGTCGCGGAGTGCGATCTGGGTGCCATAAATCATTATCGTTCGCATTGGCCATTCCTTCGTGACAGGCGTGTGGAAACCTATGAGGATATCCAGCAGCGGTATCTGGATTAAGCAGTAAAAAAATTCCCAATGACTATGCATACAGGTGCCTTCTCCCAAAGTGAGCCTTCCGGGGCTTCCAGAACTGCATTCAGGGAGTGGTTGACGGTTGCTTTCCTTATCTATCTCCTCCTGGTTGCCGTGGCCATGATTGGTACAGGTTTCAAGACGGCTGCTGGAGCAAATGCAAAAGAGCTGTTTGCATTTGCCGGTAATCCGATAACAGGCATTGTTATCGGTACGATTGCAACAGCGCTTATCCAGTCGTCGAGTACAGTGACGTCGATTATCGTCGGCCTGGTTGCAGGTGGGCTCCCGGTAGGTATAGCGATACCTATGGTTATGGGCGCCAATATCGGTACAACCATCACCAACACGATCGTCAGCCTGGGGCATGTGCGTGAGGGTGATGAGTTCAAGCGCGCCTATGCGGCTGCAACCATACACGATTTTTTCAATCTGCTCTGTGTGGTGATATTCCTGCCACTTGAACTGATGACTGGCATGCTTGCAAAAAGTGCGGTATTTTTTACCTCGATGTTCGATGGCGGGACCTCACTGTCAATCAAGCATCTCAATTTTGTCAAGCCGATTGTCCATCCCGTCATCGATCTTTTCCAGTCGAGCCTTGGTGATGTTATGCCGCCTGTGGGTACAGGCCTGCTGATGATTCTCATGGGAATCATTCTCATTATAACCTCAATCGGTTTTCTCGGACAGCTGCTCAAGCAGCTTATGGTGGGCAGAGCAAAGGAAATCCTGCACAAGTCAGTTGGTCGGGGGCCCTTGTCCGGGCTTGTTTCCGGTACTCTTCTAACTGTACTTGTCCAGTCTTCATCGACCACGACAAGCCTTATTGTACCGCTTGCCGGCAACGGGGTATTTTCTCTGCGGCAGGTCTATCCGTTTACCCTGGGAGCAAATATCGGGACCTGTATTACCGCTCTCCTTGCAGCTACGGCTGTATCGGGACCGAACTCGGTGTTTGCTCTCCAGATAGCATTCGTACACTTGCTGTATAATATATTCGGAGTAGTTTTCATCTACGGTGTTCCCCTGCTCCGCAATATTCCGCCCAGAGCCGCTGAGCGTCTTGCCGAGGCAACCGTGAACAACAAGTTGTATGCGCTTATGTATATCGTTGGTGTTTTTTTCCTTATTCCCGGCGTACTTATCGCGGTAAGTAACTGGCTGGGATTCTAGGTTCCAGTAAAGGAGGTATGTATGCTTAACGCAATCAAGAGAAGAGAAGAGCTCGAAGCCAAGATTACCGAGCTTGAAACATCGCTTAATATCCTCAAGCGTCAGCTCCGAGAAGAGGTCGAACAGGAGCAGCACAGGGATATAGATCATCTGGAGGAGTACCTTGATGAGGTGGTACACCGGTATGGTAACCTCAAGGATTTCTGGCATATCGTCGGCCACGAGCTTCGCGAACGGTTTGCCCGCAAGAAAGCTGCCGAGCAGAAAAAGGATCATGGCGCATGAATGTCTACGGAGGCATCATTCTCGGAACACTTGTTCTCTCATTTCTGCTGAAGGTCGCAGCTGATCTGCTCAACCTGCGCAGTTCACGGCAAGGGCTTCCTGATGAGTTCAGGGGGGTATATGACCAGGATGCATACCAGGAAGCCCAACGTTACCTGAAGAGTTCAACGGCTCTCTCCCTGGCAGAAGCTTCAGCAGATATCATCGTGCTCTGCATGTTCTGGTTTTCAGGAGGTTTCCAGCTGCTCGATGCCCTGGTTCGGGGAATGGTGGCTGGAGAAGTGCTGAGGGGCGTTATCTATATCGGTACGTTGTTTCTTGCACATTCGATCCTGGCTCTTCCATTTGGCGTGTACAGGACCTTTGTTCTTGAGGAGCGCTTCGGTTTCAACAAGACCACACTCTCGACTTTTATCCAGGACCTTTTCAAGGCAGTTGTGCTGAGCGTGCTCCTGGGCGGTCCGGTTCTCTGGGGAGTGCTCTCCTTTTTTACCTATGGAGGGGAGCTGGCATGGGTATGGGCCTGGGGAGCATTCACTCTTTTCGGGCTGTTGCTCCAGTATGTGGCACCAACGCTGATCATGCCGCTGTTCAACCGTTTTACTCCCCTTGAAGAGGGTAGCCTCAAAACAGCGATTCTCGAGTATGCCAGGAGCGTTGATTTTCCACTCCAGGGGATCTACGTTATTGACGGTTCCCGCCGTTCAGCAAAGGCAAACGCGTTTTTTACAGGCTTTGGACAGAATAAGCGGATAGCCCTTTTCGATACCCTTGTAGATAATCATACCCCCGAAGAGCTGGTCGCTGTACTTGCTCATGAAATAGGGCATTACAAGAAAAAGCATATTCTGCAATCCATGCTGCTCAACATGGTGACCATGGGTTTCCTGTTCTACCTGCTTTCAGTGTTTCTCAATAACAGGGGATTGTTCGACGCGTTTTACCTAAAAGAGCTCTCGGTCTATGCCAGCCTGGTGCTGTTCTCGTTGCTCTATACACCAGTAGAGTTTCTCCTTTCGATCTTCCTGCAGATGCTGTCTCGTCAGAACGAGTTCCAGGCAGATCATTATGCTGTCACTACCTATTCGGGTGGGGGAGCCCTTGTAGATGCGCTTAAAAAACTGTCACGGAGCAACCTGTCGAATCTTACGCCCCATCCGCTCTATGTCATGCTCAACTATTCTCACCCGCCTCTCCTGGAACGTATAGCGCGTATTCGCGCAGCCCTCTAACAACCTCTCTACCCAGACAATGCAGCACTATACCTACAGAATGCCCGCTGAGTGGGCCCAGCACGATGCCACCTGGCTTTCATGGCCCCATAAAGAGGCCTCATGGCCCGGTAAATTCGAACCTGTTCCAACGGTTTTTGCACGGATGGCTGCCTGCCTCAGCCGGTATGAAGAGGTGCATATCAATGTTCTTGACAAGGCGATGGAAGATGCCGCAAGGGAGCTTATCCGTGCACATGAGCAGCAGGGCGCCCGGATGGAGGCCGTTCACTTCCATCGTATACCAACTGATGACGCCTGGTGCCGTGACCATGGCCCGAATTTTGTTGCTGGACTGGACCAGGCCGGGAACATTGTTGAGAAGGTGGTCATGGATTGGGAGTACAATGCCTGGGGCGGAAAGTACACCCCTTATGATCAAGACAATGCAGTTCCCTCACATGTCGCTGAACTGAGGGGATGCCGCCTTACCAGGCCGGGAATGGTGCTGGAGGGGGGAGCCATAGACGTTAATGGCCAGGGGCTCCTTCTGACAACAGAAGCCTGTTTGCTCAATCCGAACCGCAATCCCTCCATGAGCAGGGCCGACATAGAGGCCGCACTTGGGAAATACCTCGGGATCCAGAAGGTTATCTGGCTCAAGGATGGTATCATAGGAGATGATACGGATGGCCATGTTGATGATATGGCCAGGTTTGTAGATGAAAAGACGGTGGTCATTGCAGTTGAAGAGAATGCTGACGATCCCAATTACCTTCCGCTACAGGAAAACCTCGGACTTCTTGAGTCAGCTACCGACCAGTCAGGCAGGCCGCTCGAGGTGGTGAGGCTTCCAATGCCGGATCCAGTCTATTTTGACGGTGAGCGATTGCCGGCAAGCTATGCCAACTTCTACATTGCCAACAGGCAGGTGTTGGTTCCTACCTACCGTTGTGCGAATGATGCCGTTGCCCTCGATACCCTCCAGCAATGCTTCCCGGATCGCGAGATCGTTGGTATTGACTGCACCGACCTGGTATGGGGTCTCGGTGCGATCCACTGTGTTACCCATGAAGAGCCTACGATCCCCTAGGCTGTCCCGGGAAACCTGTTCTCCACGGGCAGCTTTCATGCCCATATTGAGACAACAGGATGTCTCAATATGGGTTGCGTCCTGTTATGATACAGATCGACCGTGACCGTCTCCAGCTGTTATGGTGTTCAGTGTATTTCGCAAGTGGTTATGTGTGAATACTTTAGTGTGCTTTTTTTTGAGAATGTTACGAGTTGGGCCGGGGTTTGGCATGGCTGTTGTAGCATTAAGAAGTGAGTACGCACATATACGCCTCATGCCCGTGAGGTAGAGCAGGTGTAATGGGGGACATCTGCTCAATAAAAAAAGCGGACGTCATTAGACGGCCGCTTTTTTTATTGAGCTCTTTTGCTGGTATACTGCTTCAGGCAAGCAGTGAGGCAAGGTTTTCGCAGTTGGTCGAAACGATAGATGCCGACTGTTGCAGTTCCTTCAATTCTTTCTCGTCAAGGTTGATCTCCATGATCTCCTCTATACCGTTTTTGCCGAGTTTCACGGGAACACCGATAAAGACGTCATCAAGCCCGTATTTGCCGTTGACAAGTGCCGAGCAGGGAAGTATGCGCCTGCGGTCATTGACGATAGCGTCAATCATTTCTACTGCCGATGCTGCCGGTGCGTAGTAGGCTGAGCCATCCTTGAGGTAGTTAACGATTTCAGCGCCACCGGTACGGGTTCTTTCGACCAGGGCATCGATTTTATCCTGGGGGAGGAGTTCCGAAAGCGGAATCCCTGCTACATTGGTGTACTTGACAACCGGTACCATGGAATCACCGTGCCCACCCAGTACGAATGCATTGACATCCTTCATTGAAACATCGAGAGCTTCAGCGATGAACGAGCGGAAACGTGCCGAGTCCAGTACGCCGGCCATGCCGATGACACGCTCGGCCGGTAGTTTACTCCGGACATATGCTACGTGAGTCATGATATCGAGCGGGTTGGATACCATGATAATGATCGGGTTGGATGAATACTGCATCACCTGGTCTGTGACCGCCTTGACGATCGTAGCGTTTTTCATCAGCAGGTCTTCACGGCTCATACCGGGTTTGCGAGCCATGCCTGCCGTAATCAGTATGATGTCCGAGTCAGCCGTATCCTTGTAATCGTTTGTTCCGTATATCCTTGCATCGAAAAGGCTTACCGGAGCCGATTCGTACATGTCGAGGGCCTTGCCTTGAGGGATGCCATCGATGATGTCGAGTAGGACAATTTCCTTAGCGAGCTGCATCTCTGCGATCCTGTGGGCTGCAGTAGCCCCAACATGGCCGGCGCCAATAACAGTTATTTTCATATTGAAGTTACGTTAGATTATGCAGTGTCAAGACTCGGTATCCGCACCGCTTGGTGCCGAAATGAGTACAATGCTTTATGGCAAGCAAAAAAAAAGCCGGCCTAAAAGGTCGGCTAATTTCAATATAAGCTTAATTTTAAACAGAGGCAAACCTCAGACAGGAAGGATGTCGATCTGCTTCTTGTCATTACGTCCGTTACGGAAGCTTACTTTACCGTCGATAAGGGCGAAAATCGTGTGATCTTTACCGATACCGGCATTTTCACCTGGTTTGAAAACCGTTCCCCTCTGGCGGACGATGATCGAACCTGCAGAAACTACCGAACCACCAGAAGCTTTTACGCCAAGGTACTTTGGATTACTGTCACGACCGTTCTTGGTAGAACCGCCACCTTTTTTATGAGCCATAACAAAAAAAATTAGTGTTGAAAGAGTGATGATGTGCCGTTACACAGAGATAACTTCGATCCTAGTCAGTGGCTGACGATGACCGTTCCTGCACTGGTAACGTTTCCTTCTTTTCTTTTTGAACACAATAACCTTGTCGCCTTTGAGGTGCTCGAGGACTTTTACCTGAACATTTCCTTTCGGCTGCAGGTTTGTTTTTTCCTGGTCGATCGCGATCATGGTTTCGATGTCGAGTACAGAGCCGACTTCAGCCTGCTGACGCGGGATGCAAAGCTCGTCGCCTGGCTTGACCAGATACTGCTTGTCTGAAATTTCTATCAGTGCCTGCATTATGCTAATCCAGTTAGAATTGGTAATGATGATCCTGAATATAATTCAATCGCCTCAAGAATACAAATTCTCGGTGAGACTAAAGCAGGAAAAATGTGATTCCAAGTACAAGGGCGAACATGGAGAGAGAGATAGCAAAGAGCTTGTACCATCGGGTGTATTCTGCATTGGAGGTCGGGTAGGTAATCGGCTGAATGGCTTTGACGATATAGCCGAGCGTGAGGGCTACCTGCAGGACTACCAGTCCGATCTTTACCCCGAGCCAGAGATCCCATCCGTGGTAGAACCAGGCCATGAGGAGGCCGGAGGCGACCGTCAGCTTGAAGGCCTTGTCGGCAACACTGGTCTCGAGTTGTATGTAGGTCCTCAGGAGCTGGGGGAAATCAGCGACAGCCTCCTTTTCTCCGGTCAGTTTAGGCTGGAAGGTCTTGAGCAGGAAGATCGAGGTCAGCACTGTACCGAACCAGGCGGCAAAAGAGGTGACGTGGATGCATTTGAGTATGGTGAACCACTCCATGGGTGAACTGCGGTCTGTAGATGGATAGTTGATGTTTCAAGCACGAAGTATACAAGAAAAACCGGTGTCGGAAAAACCTTTGCAGGCAGGACTCCTGTGCCCGGCTTGTTTTTTTTACAGAGCTGAAGTAGCTTGGAAATTCGAAATTCAGTCAACAGTTATAGAGCAAGGAATTCTACACGTTATGGGGCGTAAACCAAAGGGGACTGCAGCTTCGCAAGGCACGCCGATGATGCGTCAGTACCTTGAAACGAAAGATCGTTACAAGGACTTTCTGCTGCTTTTCAGGGTCGGTGATTTTTACGAGTCGTTCTATGATGATGCCCGCCAGGTATCCGAGGCTATCAATATTGTTCTTACCCGTCGTTCCAACGGTGGCGCCTCGGAAATTCCGATGGCCGGTTTTCCGTTCCATGCAGCCGAAGGCTATATAGCAAAGCTCGTACAGAAAGGCTTCAAGGTCGCTATATGCGACCAGGTCGAGGATCCTTCCCAGGCAAAGGGGATAGTGAAGCGGGAAATTACCGATATTGTCACTCCGGGTGTCACCTACAGTGAGAAAATTCTCGATGGTCGGCAGAACAACTGGCTCTGTGCTGTTGCATTCAGTGGCAGCGGCCGGAAAAAAACGGCTGGTGTTGCCTTCATGGATGTAACCACGGCGGAATTCAGAATAGTTGAACCCGGGATGGACTCCCTTCCGGACATGCTGCAGTCCATTCAGCCTTCGGAGGTTCTTGTTTCTTCACGTGAGAAAGGATTCCGCGACGAGCTGCGCAAGATGCTTGGCGCCGATACTCTCGTTACCATGCAGGAGGAGTGGATGTTCACGCCGGATAATGCCCGGCAGATCCTGCAGAAACAGTTCAGGACCCATTCCCTCAAAGGGTTCGGTATCGAGCGCGCCGAGGCTGGCGGCATAGCTGCAGCGGTTATCCTGCAATACCTCGAAGAGACACAGCGACAGAAACTCCAGTACATTACCCGGATTTCTCTCCTTGATGACAGCAAGTACATGACACTCGATCTCCAGACCCGGAGGAACCTCGAGATCGTTTCGTCAATGCAGGACGGATCCGAGCAGGGGAGCCTGTTCAGGGTTGTCGACCATACCTGCACTCCTATGGGGTCCCGCCTGCTCAAAAACTGGCTCCTTCACCCGCTTCGTCAGAAAGAACCCATAGAGTTCAGGCTCGATGCGGTCGAGGAATTGCACCGGGAAGGTGCTCTCCGGGGAAAACTCCGTGAAGCGCTCGGGGGAATCCATGACATGGAACGGGCACTCGCCCGGATAGCCACGGGCCGATCTGTGCCTCGTGAAGTGCTGATGATGGGGCGTGCCCTCGAAGCCTTGCCAGGGCTCCGGTCACTGCTGTCGGATGTGTCGTCCCGGCACCTTGCAGCCCTCTCATCTGCACTCAGCCCCCTTCCGGACCTGGCCAGCACTATAGCCGAAGCGATCGATCCCGAGGCGGGAGGAGGGCTGCGCGATGGCGGGTTTATCCGTAAAGGATTCAATGCCCGTCTAGACGAACTGCGTTCACTCTCATCGAATGCACGGGAGCGGCTCCTGGAAATCCAGCAGCAGGAACGGCAGCGAACCTCCATTTCGACCCTCAAGGTCCAGTACAACAAGGTGTTCGGATACTATATCGAGGTGAGCAAGGCAAATCGTGACAAGGTGCCCGATGATTATGAAAAGAAGCAGACCCTTGTCAATGCTGAACGGTATACCATACCGGCGCTCAAGGAGTATGAGTCTGCTATCCTGACAGCTGAAGAGGAGGGGATCGCCCTGGAACTCGAGCTGTTCAGGGAGCTTTCATCGGCTATTGCGACAGAGGCTGGTACGCTTCAGGCAAATGCCTCGCTTATTGCCGAGCTCGATTGCCTGGCCTCGTTCGCGGTTGCAGCAGAGGCATATGGCTATTGCAAGCCTCTCATGACAGAGGGATGCGGGATGCGGATCACGGAGGGACGGCATCCGGTCCTGGAACGCATACTCAGTGTAGACGATACCTATGTGGTCAATGATTGCACTTTTGACGAGCACGAACGGATGAGGATCGTGACCGGTCCGAATATGGCAGGTAAAAGCTCTTACCTCCGGCAGATCGGCCTTATCGTCCTCCTGGCACAGGTAGGGAGTTTCGTTCCGGCTGCATCTGCCGAGATTGGCCTGGTTGACAGGATATTCACTCGGGTCGGGGCCTCAGACAACCTTGCCTCCGGTGAAAGCACATTCCTTGTCGAGATGCATGAGGCTGCCAGTATACTGAATAATGCCACATCGGCAAGCCTGATATTGCTTGATGAAGTCGGGCGGGGAACCAGTACATTCGACGGTATGTCCATTGCCTGGGCCATGAGCGAGTATATCCATACCCAGCTAGGAGCAAGAACCCTGTTTGCAACGCATTACCATGAGCTTGCCGAGCTGGAGGAACGCTTTGCTGGCATATGCAATTATAACGCTACGGTTACCGAAAGCGGAGAAGAGGTTATCTTTCTGCGACGTATTGTTCGTGGGGCATCGGATAACAGTTATGGCATCGAGGTCGCACGGATGGCAGGCATGCCGTCCATGGTCATAGACCGGGCAAGGGAACTGCTGGCTGGCATGGAGCAAAGGGATATCGAGATGCCAGTCCAGCGGTCAGTATCCCCTGTAAGCCCGCCGACCCAGATCTACCTGTTTGAAGAGGAGGAGCGACGGCTCAGGCATGCGATTGAAAGGCTCGACCTCGACCGCATGACTCCTATCGATGCACTGCTGGAGCTCAGGAAGCTCCAGGAACTTGCTGCCGGCGAGGGTTGAGTTCTGGACTAGGCTCTTTCTTCCGGCATGGTGGTCAGCCCAGGGAGCTGATCTCGTCTTCGAGCAGCTGCTGGTTGTACAGGTCAGCGTAAAGGTTTCCTCTTGCAAGCAGTTCCTCATGTGACCCTGTTTCCGCTATCCCTCCATCCTCGATAACGATGATGCGATCGCAGTGCTTCACTGTAGAGATCCTGTGGCTTATCAGGAGTAGCGTGGTGCCGGGAAGCTTTTCAAGCAGCCCCCGGAAAATAGCGGCTTCGGTGTTTGTGTCAACTGCCGAAAGCGCATCGTCGAGCACCAGTATTCCGGGTTTCCACGCCAGTGCGCGTGCAATGCAGGTTCGCTGTTTCTGCCCTCCAGACAGGTTGATGCCCTTTTCTCCGAGCATGGTCTCGAAGCCAGCCGGGAAATCGTTGACATCATCGAACAGGTTGGCGATGCGGCTTGACTCGATAATGGCTTCCATTGCGCCTTCACGGTCTCCGTAGCCGATATTGCTTGCAATCGTGTCGGAAAAGAGAAAGTTTGACTGCGGAACGAAACCGACCAGGCTGCGAAGCTCTGATAGCGGGAGTGTGCGAATATCCCTGCCTCCAATGAGTACCCTGCCTGCTGTCGGATCGTACAGGCGGGGGATGAGGTTGACCAGGGTGCTTTTACCTGATCCTGTAGCCCCGACAATCGCAACCTTGCTTCCCGGTTCTATACTGAAGGAAATATCCTCGAGTACCGGGCTTCCTTCGTTACCCGGGTAGGAAAATGAAACGTGCTCGAACCGGAGTGAAGGCTGAATGTCGGTATTCGTGTCTTTCCTGGGCGTTGCAGGGTCGGTAATTCCTGGTTCTGTCATGAGGATCTCATTCAGGCGAGACTGCGCAGAGGCCGCTTTCTGGATAATGTTTGTGACCCATCCTATGGAAATGATCGGCCAGCTCAGCATGGAGACATAGATGACGAACTGGGTTACCCCGCCTATGGTCATGCTTCCGTTGACCACTTTTATGCCGCCTACCCAGATGACAGGGATCAGCGAAAGCGCCAGGAGTGAGGTCAGGATAGCAAAAAAAAGTGCCTGGCGCTTGGCCAGCGCGATATTCCTGTGGTAATAGGTTTCATTCAGCTTGCGGAAACGCTCTGCTTCAGGATCTTCCCTGGTGTAGCTTTTGACGACCCGGATACCTGAAATATTTTCCTGGACAAGGTTTGTGATGTCTGCGTAACTTTCCTGTATGCTTTTTGTCTTTTTCTGGATTGACTTTCCGATACTGTAGACCGCATAGCTGAGCAGGGGTGCCGGTAGCAGGGCAAGTATGGTCAGCTGTGGCGAGATTGCAGCCATGGCGAGGATTGCGAAGAAGAGCCTGAAAAATGTGTTGATCGAATACATGATCCCGGGTCCGAGGAAGTCCCTGACTGCATTGAGGTCGTTAGTGCCTCGCGAAATGAGTTCACCTGTGCTGGTGGTGTCGAAAAAAGAGCGCGAAAGTGTCTGGAGATGGGAGTAGTAATCGTTTTTCAGGTCATATTCTATACGTCGTGAGGTGACGATGATGTTCTGGCGTACAAGGAAGAGGAAGATGCCACTCAGCGCAGCAAGAAGGATATAGAGCCCGATATCACCCATGACCTGCCCGAGAGTGAACTCAGCACCCATACGGTCTACAGCAGACCCGATGTAGCGGGGGGCGAGTATGGCAAAGATATTGGTGAGCAGAATAAAAAAGACGCCGTACACCAGTTTCCACCGGTATCTGAGGAGGTATGTTTTCAGGTGCAGGAGGTTTTTCATCGGCGCTTGTCGTATGGTGCTGGACTGAGAAGCCTGGTGGCTCTTCGGGTTAGGTTTTTTCCAATCATGGATGTAATGTATAATAACCCGTCGAAAAAGAAAATCAGGCTTAGATAAACACCTGCCATGGCATTCCAGTCGAACAAAAGTTATTACTCGATAGGCGAAGTGAGTCGAATCAGCGGGGTTCCTGCCTATCTCCTGCGTTACTGGGAGGGGTTCTTTACCGAACTTTCCCCCGGTCGTGATACGCGAGGTAACCGCCGTTATACAAACAAGGACGTTGCCCTTGTGCTGACCATAAAAGAGCTTGTGTATGAAAAGGGGTACAAGATAGGCAAGGCAAAACAGATGGTTGGCAGGCAGCCAAAGGGTGTTGACGTTGATTCAGATGACAAGACCGCTGAAATCATCAGGCTGCAGCAGCAGCTCAAGCGGGACAGCAAGAACCATGATCTTGTCCAGAAACGGCGCCAGGCCGTGCTGCGCGATATCAAGGGAGAGGTAGAGGAGCTGCTCCAGCTCCTGGGGTCATGAGGTAGCTTCGTAATACGTTGCTGCCATAAAAAAAGCCGGCTCTGGAGCCGGCTTTTTAATTCTGTGCAGGTATGCCTTACTGTGCGTAGAGGACTTCGAACTGTCCTGTGCCGCCTTTGCAGACGTGCTCAACCCAGCGGGCATAGGCACCACCGCTCCAGCGGTATTCCTCAAGGTTCTGTGAACGGAACTGAGGTGCCGCGTAACGGATTTTGTAGCCTTTTGGAAGTACGACCTTGAGCTGTGTGTCAACCGTAAAGTCGTTGAATTTGCCGACCATGCCATGGTGAACCAGCGGAATGAGCGGGTGGTTGAGGATCCTGCGAAGACCACCGCCTGCATCGCGTGAAACGCCTGGAAGGTTACCGTCAACCTTGACTTCGATACCCTGTGAGTCAGAGCGGAAGCCGCCTTCAATGGAGGCTGGCTTGTTGAGCTGCTCAACCGGGAAGAGTTCTGCCCAGCGGGAGATGGAATCAACAATACCTGAACCGGCATGTGAGAATTTCCAGCGTGAAACGCCTACAGGGCCTTTTTCGCCGCTTTCTACACCGAAGTTGTTGACCTGGATAGGTGAAATGCGCTGTCCACCTTCATTGATTGCAGTGTAGGCAGGGCCGATGAACCAGAATTCGCGGATCCAGTCACCGAAGTTGACGCCACCACCAGAGATCGACTGCTGGAATCCTTCCCAGGTTTCAATAAGATCCTTGTTGTCGAGCGGAACCTTCATCATGATGTCATGGAACTGACGGCCCTGCATGTATACCGGGTTGGGTACATTCCTTCTTACCGCATCTGAACGGTAGTAGTACATGTTGACGACAGAACCTTCAAAAGAGAATTTGTGGGAGAAATCACCGACCGACACTTCGCCTTCGCCTACTGCAATCCTTCTGTCCTTGGTTTCGTTGGCGATATCGACTTCCACAACCAGCTTGTTCTTTGTGCTGTCGACAATCGACTCGATCTGGGAGGTGAAGCGGACCACGCCTTTCTGCGCATCAAGCGGCTTGGCTTCGATCTTGATGTTACAGTCGGCAGGCAGAAGAGGCAGTGCGGCAGGTACATTCACCTTGGCTCGTCCCTTGATCTGCCCCCAGGAACTGGAACCACCCTCGAGAATAATCTCGTAATCAGAATGGGCGGTTGTGGTGTCTTTTGTGCCGAATAGAGCCATAATGATTCTCCTTTTTCTGGTGGCGTTGAAAATTTGTTTCAGGAAATCGTTCTGTGCGGATTTTTCCTGATGAATACAGCTTGAAACAAATTTAAAGAATAAAAATCAATAAATAAAGGAAAATATGTCTCTTCCAGTGATCCTCACCGCCTGAAAATCAAGGGGTTTTTGCTATTTTTAATCCATGCGTTTCCACTTCAATCCGTCATTCAGGGAATCAGAATTCGCTTCGGCAGTCGCTACGGGTTTGCTGCTGGGTTTGTCGTTTCCCAGCTATCCGTTCATCCGTCTCGAATTCCTGGCGTGGATCGCCCTGGTTCCCCTGCTGCTTGCCTCACGACGCCAGATGTCGTGGCGACAGTGGTTCCTTGCTGTTTATACAGCGATGCTCTGTTTCTCCTTCATCTCTCTCTGGTGGATTTCCATGGCAACCCTGCCGGGAGGGTTGCTCACTGTTGCAGCTAATGCCGGTTTCATGACCGTCCCCCTGCTGATTTTCCGCCTTGTATCCAGGTATTCGGGGTGGCGGATGGCCTTGTTTTCTCTCCCATTTGCCTGGGTTGGTTGGGAGTGGCTATACATGCGCCAGGAACTCTCTTTCGGATGGCTCTTGCTTGGGAATTCCCAGGCACTCCTTACCCCCATGATCCAGTATGCCGACATAACCGGGGTGTGGGGGATCACCTTCTGGCTTGTGTTGTTCAATGTTCTTGTTGCCGACCTGCTCAAGAGCAGCCGTTCATCCCGGCCGATAGCCCGGATTATGGCGTTGCTCCTCATGGTGCTGCTTCCCCTGGGCTATGCCTGGCAGGTCGGCTCGCATGAGGGTACCTGGCAGAATGAAGGCGATGAGGTAACAGTTGCAATCGTACAGCCCAACATGGATCCTTATAGGAAATGGCACTATGCAACCCGTTGGCAGCTTATGGAGGATCTTGTGGCAATGGGGGACCGTGCCGTGCAGAACGGAACGCCGGATCTTGTCCTCTGGCCGGAGACCGCCTTACCGTTTCCCGTTCTCGATGATTACTACAAGACCTATTACGGCTTCCTTCGCGACCGGGTACGCCTATGGGGCAGTGCGCTCCTGAGCGGTATTTCCGATGTTGAACATGAGCCGGTGCGGCAGGCTTACAATGCATCCATGCTGCTGCAGCCGGAGGCGGATCATCCCCAGGTATACCGGAAAATGCGGCTTGTGCCTTTTGCCGAGCGGGTGCCTTACCTGGAATTTTTCCCCTGGCTTGAACGGTTTTCGGTTTCATTGGTGGGCATCGGCAGCTGGGGAAAGGGGGAGACGCAGACAATCATGGAGCTGCAGCTTGCTTCAGGGAGGCAGGAGCGTTTCATGAACATGATCTGTTATGAATCAATTTTTCCTGGCCTTGTTGCAGGCTTTGTAAGGGATGGCGCTGGATTCCTGACCCTTGTAACCAATGACGGCTGGTACGGCAAATCATACGGACCTTACCAGCATGCAGCTATAGGTCGGCTGCGGTGTATCGAGAATCGCAGGGAGATGGCCCGGTGCGCCAATACAGGCGTATCACAGGTTGTCGATCGCTTTGGACGGGTGAAGGCCACGGTTCCCTGGTGGAAAGAAGAAGTACTGCACTCAACCGTAGAGAGTGGCGGGCCTGTTACCTTGTTTACCCGTTATCCCGACCTGGTTCCCCTCATCGCTATTTCTATGACAGTGTTGATGCTGTTGTGGGGGTTCAGTTTCCGTTCTCCTGGTAAGCGTTGAGTTTCCTGTAGAGGGTTCTCTCGGTGATTCCCAGGGCCCTGGCGGCCTGTCTCTTGTTTCCTCCGCATGTTTCAAGCGCATGCAGGATATGCTGTTTTTCCATCTCTTCGAGCGGAAGGACTTCTTTGTCAGCTTCTGCATGAGGCTTGTTTTCCAGGGTCGTTGGGGGCGGGAGAAGCAGCGGGGCAGTCCGTGGTGGAGCAGGTCGCTGGTCTGGCCGCTGCAGGAGCTGCTTGATCTCGAAAATTTCCTGGTGTAGCTGGATAAGGCTACTGTAAATAAGGTTGAGCTGGTTTTTTTCCGACTGAGCGGGATCGTGGACGAGGCTTTTATAACGGCTACGCTGGACGAGGTGCTTCTGCAGGATGTCGGGCGTGATTTCATGTCCTTTCTCAAGGATCAGGAGTGATTCGACAAGGTTCTTCAGCTCCCTGACATTGCCTGGCCAGCCATAATCGAGCAGCATACTGGATGCTTCACGGGTGAATCCATTGAAACCGATACCATGCTTTTTCTCGGCCTTGTGGATGAAATATTCCAGGAGAAGCAGGATGTCATGCCCCCTTTCCCGCAGGGGAGGAATTCGCAGCTCTACACTTTGCAGGCGGTAGAAAAGATCCTCACGGAAGTTTTTTTCCGCTACTTCATGCTGCAGTGAACGGTTGGTTGCCGCGATGATGCGGGTATCGGTAGAGATCGTTTCAGATGCCCCTACACGCTGGAATTCACCGGTTTCGATGACGCGCAGGAGCTTTACCTGTGTTTCCAGTGGCATTTCGCCGATTTCATCGAGGAAGATGGTGCCCTGGTGAGCGCTTTCAAAATACCCCTTCCTTGCCTGGAGAGCTCCGGTGAATGCACCTTTTTCATGGCCGAACAGTTCCGACTCAAGAATGCCTGATGGTATGGCTCCGCAATTGACGGGTATGAATTTCCTGTGAGCTCGCTTGCTGTGCTCGTGCAGGTAGCGGGCCAGTACCTCCTTGCCTGATCCGGTTTCCCCGGTAATAAGCACAGTTACCTCTGTCCTGGCAACTTCCAATGCCAGGTTACGCAACTCTGTAATTGCTGTTGACTCTCCTATGATATGCGTCTCTGCGTTCATCCTTTGCTTTTACGGGCTGTCATTACGGGGCCGCGGTGATAAACGCGTTGAATGGAATGCCGGCAGCTATGCGTTCGGCTTGTTCACGGCTATTGAAACGTTCCTGTGCACGTACTTTGTGCAGTCCGTTTTCAACATAGATTGTAGCTGGTATATGGGGGGCGAGGCGTTTGACGAATTCTTCGGCATTGGTTCGTGAACTGAAGCTCCCGAACTGGAGCGAAAAGCTTCCGGCAGTTGCTGAAGTGCGTTCTCCCGGCTTTAGGCCAAGAGCATCGGTATAGCTGCGGAGACGGGAGCGGCTCAGCTGATCGAGCGTTGGATCCGGGTGGCTGGAAAGCTGTTCCTGGTATAATCGTGCCGCCTCGGGACCGTCTTCTGTCAGGAGTGCCTTGATGAGTAATTTTTCAGCAGGGCGGGTTACCCTGGTACGGAGTTTTTCTAGCAAATAAACCTTATCTTGTTCCACATACTGCAGGATGAGGCTGGCATAGCTGGTTTCCTGGCTCGTTTCCACGGCTTCGCTGTCCACAGGGACGAAAGGTATGAGGCAGAGGAAGAGGGCCTGCAGGGCCCGGCGTAACACGTACATGGTGGTGTAAAGCTGTTCAATGGTTATAGTGACCGTACAGGTACCACCAATATGCCAAATATTCACACAAAATCAATCTCTCCCACCACCCAATGGAAAGCATCACCAGAAGAGCATTTGCAAAAATCAATCTTGGCCTGCTCATTACCGGTAAACGTCCGGACGGCTACCATACCCTTGAAACAGTTTTCGCCCCGATAGCCTGGCACGATGAAATCACCGTGAGCCATGCTGACGGACTCTCCATGACCACAAGTATACCTGAGCTTCCTGTTGATGACAGTAACCTCTGCATGCGTGCAGCCAGGGCGCTTCAAGATGCTGCCGGTAAAGGATCCGGCGCAGCAATCCATCTCCACAAGCAGGTCCCGTTCGGGGCAGGGCTTGGAGGGGGAAGCAGCGATGCAGCCCTCACGCTCAAGCTGCTTGACAGGCTCTGGGAGCTTGACACCCCCCGGGAGGAGCTGCACCGGATAGCAGTGACGCTTGGTGCCGATGTACCTTATTTTCTTGGATCTGGCGGGCTTGCCTATGCGTCGGGTATCGGAGAAGAGCTTGAGGAACCGGGACTTTCTCTCCCGTTTGCAGTGGTGACGGTGTTTCCCGGGGAGCATATTTCCACTGTATGGGCATACCGGAACTTCTACCCCCGGTTCGAGCGCACTGTGCCTGATTTGCGCAAGGCGCTTCGTGCGCTCTGTACTGAAGCCGATCGCTCTGTTCTTCCATTGTTCGAAAACGATTTTCAGCCTGCTGTTGTCGATAATTTCCCCATTGTCGGGGTTGCGCTTGAAGAGCTCCGTGAACAGGGCTGCTTCTTTGCCTCGCTGTCGGGCAGTGGATCAGCAGTATTCGGATTGTTTGACGACGAGGCCATAGCACAAAAAGCTGCTGCAGAACTTGGCAGGCGCTACAGGGTTTCGTGTACCCCTCCTTCGTTTGTCATGTCGTGACCGCAGTGCGCGCTACAGCTGTTGGTTCGGGGAGTACGTAGGCCGGGGGCACCACAAGCGGTGCCCCGGTGTTTCAGCGTCGAACCAGTTCCTGCAGTTCCGAGGCGAAGAGCCTGAGGTCTTCATCGAGAAAATGGGATGAATGCAGGCGAGCCTGCTTCACCCGCTGCAGGTCGAGCGTTGCGTCTACCTCTGCTGTCCTGAAAAGCGGAGCCGACATATTGCGTGTCCCGTCAGGTCCGGTAACGGTAGAACGGCCCCAGAAGGTAAAGCTGTCTTCGTTACCGACCCGGTTGACCGAAACAGTATAGGTGCTCAACAGCAGTGCATAGGTATCCATGATGGTCTGCCATTGACGGACAATGGCGGGCTCTCCCTCTCCGGGTGTCAGCCGGAGGGGGCTGGACATCAGTGCAACCAGGATTTTCGCTCCCTGGTGCGCCAGAAGGTAGGGGACTGACATATGCCAGAAATCTTCGCAGACCGCGATTCCTATGCGGCCGAGCCGGCGTGACGTGACTGCTTCGATTCTCTGTCCTGCTGAAAAATAGCGTAGCTCTTCGAACATGCCGTAGGTCGGCAGGTAGATTTTCCTGTGGGCGCTTTCTGCACGGCCATCTTCAAAGAACAGGGCGCTGTTGTAGACGCCGTAGTCGTCACTCAGTTCTATTCCTCCGCAGATGATGGTGATATCCCGGCTCAGTTTCCGCAATGGGTCGAAAGCGCTGTCTGAAATATGCAGGGCGATATCCTGGGCGGCATCCTGCACATTGTAGCCGCTCAGTGACAGCTCTGGGAACAGTATGGCATCCATGCCATCACGCACAGCTTTTTCTGCATGGATGATATGCCGCTCCATATTGGCGTCGAAATTTGCAAGGACGGCTTCATCCTGTATAATCCTCAACTTCGGGTGTGTCATGTGTAGGGTGTCAATGGTATGGGTAAAATATATAGAACGCGAGGGATAGCAGACTGAGCAGCCACATGCCGGCCGTGATTTCCCCTACCCTCCCGTTGAGAAGTCTCAGTGCGGTCCAGGAGACAAAGCCGGCTGTGATGCCAACCCCGATATTGAACGTGAAGACCATCAGTACTATGGTAAGGAATGCCGGCACCAGTTCCATGTAGTCGTTGAAATCGATATCCTTCAATGATCCTGTCATGAACATACCGACAACGACAAGTGCCGGGCCGTATGCCTCGGCAGGTACAATGGTCAGGACCGGGGAGAAGAACAGGGCGCAAAGAAAGAGGAGGGCGACGACTACCGCTGTAAAACCGGTTTTCCCTCCCTGTTCTATACCGGCCGCTGATTCAATGTATATTCCTGCTGTGGTGGTGCCGAAGATCGACGCAGCAATTGTCGCAAGCGCATCGGCAAGCATCGGTTTTTCGATTTCAGGCAGGTTTGCTTCCTCATCGAGCAGGCCTGCCCGTGCCGAGAGTCCAATGAGTGAGCCCATCGTATCGACAAAATCCATCACAAGCACGCTGGTAATCACGCCGATGAAGCCCCAGGTAAGGCTGCCTGCAATATCGATCTGCATGAATATTGGGGCAATCGACGGGGGAGGGCTGTAGGGTACATCCGGAAGCTGGAGATATCCTGTAGCTGCAAGTATGCCTGTAATTGCCAGGATACTCAGAAGGATTGCCCCCTTGACCTCGCGTGCAAGCAGGACCGCCATGAGGCCAAGCCCCCCTATCCCGACAAGGACCGGCAAGGTTGAAATATCGGCCAGGCGAACAGGAGCACCCGGCACCCCGATCGCAATGACACCCATGTCATTGAGACCAAGGAACGCGAGGAACAGCCCTATGCCAGCCGGAAAGCTGTACTTGAGGGTTTTGGGGATCGCTTTCGAGAGCCAGCCCCTCATCCCGGTAATGGTAAGGATCGTAAAGAGTATGCCGCTGAAGAATATTGCACCGAGTGCTGTCTGCCAGCTGTATCCCAGCGTTTGCACCACGGTATAGGCGATAAATGCATTTTCACCCATGTAGGGCGCGACAGCGAACGGCCTGTTTGCATAGAGACCCATCAGGAGCGTACCGAATGCTGCCGTGAGGATTGTTGCAGTCATGGATGCTTCGCGGGGGATGCCCGCAGCTTCGAGGATTGCAGGATTGACAATAATGATGTAGGCTACCGTGACAAAGGTAGTTATGCCTGCAAGGATTTCCTGGCGGTACCCTGTCTGAAAGCGCTCGAAACCGAAAAATGCTCGCATGGTTCTTCGTGGTGATGCTAATAAGTTACAGGAAAAAGATAGCCAATATTACCAATTTGCCGAACGGGGGTTGGATCATGGTTTATTGTGTGTTAAATTAGGATA
>Ga0272444_10001366_pt1 | contig 23568 bp, 16 predicted proteins | sample SSMForm13_FD_201033 | JGI IMG/M metagenome (GOLD analysis project Ga0272444, IMG submission 201033) | Marine sediment archaeal communities from Little Sippewissett salt marsh, Falmouth, MA, United States - SSM-Form-13 | ecosystem: Environmental > Aquatic > Marine > Wetlands > Sediment ...
AGGGACTTCCGGAAAGCCGTATGCTAAAGTTATCGACCGCTATCGCCACTTTGTTAATCACCGTATTTCTCTTGGGGTCAATAAGTTATGCCGAAAAGGCGGCCTGGCCGCTGAAAGGCCGGATCGATCTGTCTTCCGGCTTCGGCGACTACCGGGTCAACCGCTTCCACGCCGGGATCGACCTGCGAACGGGCGGGAAGATCGGGAAGCCGGTTTATTCGCCGGTCGACGGTTACGTCTGGCGGGTCAAGATGTCTTACTACGGCTACGGCAAGGGGCTGTATGTCAAAGGGGACGACGGGCATTTCTACGTGTTTGGGCACCTCGCGGCCCTGAACGACAAAATCGATCGGACGGTCAAAGAAGCCCAGAACCGGGACCGGCGCTATTACGTCGATCTGTATCTTCCGAAGGACTCTATCCCCGTTGAGAAGGGGGAGAAGATCGCTCTGTCCGGCCAGACCGGAGTCGGCGCGCCGCATCTTCATTTTGAGAAACGATCCCCCAGCAACCAGCCGGTGAACCCGCTGACCCACGGATTCAAGCTGAACGACAATGTCCGGCCGACTTTCGTGCGGGCGGGGTTCAAACTGACCGATGACCATTCGCTGTTCCCGGACGGCAGCCGGACTTTTTTGGTTGGGGCACGGAAACGATCGAAATCGGGGGAATATGTACTGGACACGGTGCTTTATCTGAGTTCGCCTTTCGGGTTGCTGGTGGACTGCTTTGACCAGATGCGCTCCGGCGGGATGCGGCAGGCGGTACCGATGCTAAAATTGAGCATAGACGGTCGCCCGGTGTATGAGTCGATCTTCGATACCCTGGATTTTGAAATCGGTCCTTCGGCCCAGTTGGAATACGACCATGTCGCGGCAGCCGAGGGAGAGAAGCGGATTAGAAGGTTGTACGATCTGCCCGGGAACCGGTATTTCGGAAGCCGTGCTGCCGGCGGCAGTGGCGGACTGATTGGGGCTGATTCGATGATGGCCGACGGTGTGCACGAGGGCCTGATCGAGGCGGAGGATGCTTTCGGCAACAAGTCACGGCTTGAGTTCAAGTTCATGTGGGGACCGGAGGATGAAGTTCGTACGAAACCGGCCGTGGTCGATCGAAATACGGAATACAGGATAAGCTACCGTATTATCGAGAACGGCTTTGTGGTCTCGACTTCGGACAACGGCGGTTTCATCGCTCTCCCTCCAGGGTATTTCATTCCGCATTTGCAAGAACGTCGTGAAGGAGAGATCTCGGATGCGGACTGGGCCAGACAGGTTTACTTCCCTCCCCAGCCGCGCTATGCCGAGATCAAAACTGTTGGAAGCTGGGTGCTCAGTCCTTATGTGTCAAGTCTGGACGGACTATTATTGTTAGAACTGCCCGTTAACCTATCCGCCGTCGGTTACGCCGACCACACCATGTTCTCCAAAGACAGCCTGTTCTCGGTCCACACCACCAAAGAAACCTTCTACGAACCGAGATTTCTGGCGCTGGAGGACGAGGAAGCACCGGACAAGAACCCCGGCCTGGTCTCCGACTGCTACCGGCTCCTGCCGGAGGCGTTCGTCACCGCGAAGCCGTTCGATGTAGAGCTCAGGTTTGACCCGGCAAGTATCGGTGTCCGCTCCAAACAGGCCGGGCTGTGCTGGCGTGATGAAACAAATAACAAATGGGTCTGGGTCAACGAGTATTACGAAGACGACACAACTTCCGGCCTGACCCCCGGCGTGGAGATGCCCAAACCGCGCGGCTATTACCCGAGCGGGTATTCTATCGGCGGCGGGCTGTTTGGCGTTTTGATCGACACTACCGCCCCGATCATCGCCAACCTTACCTGGAAAAGGTCCACAAACGACCTGGTACTCAAGGCCGGACTGACGTACAAAGGTCTCAAGCCGACTATAGAATTCCTTCTGAAAGACACCCTGTCGGGCATCAAGGACGACCGGTTTATCGACGCCCGCATCAACGGCCGCTGGCTGATCCCCGAGTACGAGCCGGAGCTTGATCGCTGCCGGGTCTATCCGTACGAGCCGCTGGAGCCGGGGCGATGTGAGTTGATGATCGTGGTTGAGGACCAGGCCGGGAACATAGCTGAACATAGGGTTGACTTTTTCGTTAAAGAATAATAGACAACAGGAAACCAGATTAAGGATACGCTGCTTTGCTGCTGCCGATTAAAGACAACCAGCCGACCGTCCGCTTCCCGCATCTTACGATCGGGCTGATTTTCATCAACACCGCCATCTTCCTGTATTCCCAGACGCTGGGGGTAAGGGGCTACACGGCGTTCATTTATGACTGGGGGTTTGTGCCGTTTCTATTTTTCGACGGCGGTGCGACCTACGCTGTCGAACCCTGGCTGTACGCCACGCCCTTGACCTACATGTTCCTGCACGGCGGCTGGATGCACCTTATCGGCAACATGCTCTTCCTTTGGATTTACGGCACCAATATCGAAGACTATTTCGGCCCGGTGCGCTATTTCCTGTTTTACATTGTTTCCGGCCTGGCCGCCGTGGCGCTTCACACCGCGTTCGGCCCCGGTTCGCAGGCTCCGTTGGTGGGAGCTTCGGGGGCGATTGCCGGTGTCATGGGCGCTTACATGGTGCTGCATCCGAGAGCGGAGATCACCTGCCTGCTGTTTCTGGGCTTTATCTGGTTCCTTAAGCTGCCGGCCAAAATTGTCCTGGGATATTTCTTTGCCATTCAGATATTCAACATCCTCCTGGGCGGGCCGACCGGCGGCGGCACCGCCTGGCTGGCGCACGTGGGGGGATTCATTTTCGGTTATCTGTTGATGAAACTTCTGGTGAAAGCTCGCGGTCGCCGAAGTATGGTCGCGGCCGACCAGGACCGCATCTACCGCATGCACTGGTAACCACAAAGAGGCTTGAATTGTGAATCGAAGGTAGAGCATTTCTGAAAAAAGATGCCCCTCACCAACCTCCTCATAACCGGACTCCCCGGCGTCGGGAAAACGACCCTCATTAGAAATCTCTGCGGCGACCTCAAGCACCTTAACCCGGTCGGGTTTTATACTTCGGAGATTCGCGAAGCCGGTGTGCGCACAGGGTTCGAGCTGATCACGCTCGACAACCGACGCGGCCTGCTCTCGCACGTCGATATCAGCAGCCGCCACCGGGTAGGTAAGTACGGGGTCGATATTGCCGGGTTCGAGGCTTTTCTCGACGGGTTAGATTTTCTCAATCCAAGCCACAAGATGGCCGTGATTGACGAGATTGGCAAAATGGAGTGTATGTCCGGCCGGTTCACGGCATTGGTTCGACAACTCCTCGACTCCGACCGTCCGGTCCTGGCCACAATCGCCCTCAAAGGAGGCGGGTTCATAGCCGAAGTCAAAGAGCGTCCGGATGTAAAGCTGTTCGAACTGACCACCGCCAACCGCAACAACCTGGGCTCCGAGATTGAAACTGCCCTTAATTAGCCGGCCCCGCCGGGTCGCACACTTTCCGGCTAAAGCTCCCCCGCAATCGGCCGATAATCCTCAATAGAGAAAATTCCCACCTTCTCTTTTGAACGCAAGGAAGATGGCGGCCCGCGTAGCTGCCATCTTTCTTTTTTTCTCATTTCTCTTTTTGGACTCTGGCGAAATTACCACAGGATGTGAATCAACTCGGTGATGCGCGCCAGATGGTGATCATCGTGCTCGGCGCCGAAATACAGACTGTCGACCAGCCGCATCGGCATGTTGAGGCGGGGATGATGCGCCGTCCGGGCGAACATCTCTCTATCCAGATGCTCTACCCGTGCGACCAGACTCTGCCGCTTCTGCCTGAAATCGGCCAGCAGCTTGTCTATCGACTGGTCGTTGAATCGGGCTTCCTTGTTCAAGCGCGTGCTTCGCTCCATATCGGCGGCCATTAGATCTTCCCGCCCGGCCAGGAAATCATCGACGCGCGCATTCCACAGCAGCTCGACCATGCCGAGATGGCCCACGTTTTCGGCTATTGTCCAGGTTTCTTCCTGGCGTCGAGTCAGCACTTTTTCCGGCACGCGGGCCAGTTTGGCTTCCAGCCGGTCGGGCGTGCCCCGGAGTCGCTCAACAATGTTCGGGTAAAGGTCGACCGGGAAGTCAAAAGTGAACTTGCGATCAATCCACAACATGCAACAACCTCCCTCTCAATATCTGTCGCCGTCTAAGATTCAAATCCCTTGCGGGCGATCACGCCCTGTTGGTAATAGTGCTTCACCTCGTCCATCCGGGTGACGAGATCGGCCCTTTCGATCCACTCTTTCGGGCAGTACCTTCCGGTTAACACCAGCTCCACCTTTTCCGGTTTCTCTTCCAGCAACGGGAGGACTTCTTCGGCTGTCAACAAACCGAAGTAAGTCGTAACGCAGACTTCGTCGAGAACAACCATGTCGTACTCGCCGCTGAGCATCACCTCCCGGGCGCGTTTCAATCCGGTCCGTGCTTCCTCGATTTCCGCCTCATTGGGCGGTCGCTTCTGGAAAACGAACCGGTCGTTGCCGAACTGCTCGACCGTGATCCACCGATTCAGTTTCTGGAGCGTCTGAAGCTCCCCGTAGGGGAAATCCTTCATGAACATGACAATGCAGGTCTTCAGCCCATGCCCGGCGGCCCGGATTGCCTGGCCGACAGCGGCCGTGGTTTTGCCTTTGCCGTTGCCGGTATAGATCTGAAGGTAACGTCGATTTCCGTCCGCCATTTGAGTCCTCTTGTAATGTGCTGTTGTGGAGCGACTTAGTCGGTCGTGATGCCTGACAACTCCCAGGTCCCTTGAAGCCATACCGTATTCTGGATCAGTATATCCGGTTCGCGGCTCCGGGGCAATCAAAACCCTGCCAAACTATCTGCTCATTATATAGTAAAACCCCTTGACCCCCCGATTTACCGGCCTATATTCGGCGGGTTGTTACATAAATCGAACCGACATCGGCTCAAAACAGGAGCACTTGACAAATGGTTACCAAGCAACAGGCCCTCGACTATCACTCTCGTGGTAAGCGGGGCAAAGTTGAAGTCAACCCTACTAAACCATGTACTACCCAGCTTGATCTTTCGCTGGCCTACACTCCGGGTGTGGCCCAGCCTTGTTTAGAAATAGCTAAAACCCCTGCCGACGTATACAAGTACACCGCTAAAGGAAACCTGGTGGCCGTTGTCTCCAACGGCACGGCTGTTCTGGGACTTGGGAATATCGGAGCCGCCGCCGGCAAACCGGTGATGGAAGGCAAGGGGGTTCTGTTCAAGAGATTCGCCGATGTCGATGTTTTCGATATCGAGCTCAACACCGAGGACCCGGATGAGATTATCAAGGCCTGTCAGCTCATGGAACCGACTTTCGGCGGCATCAATCTTGAGGATATCAAGGGCCCGGAGTGTTTCTATATCGAAGAGACGCTTAAGAAAACCATGAACATCCCGGTCTTCCACGACGACCAGCACGGCACGGCGATCATTTCGGCCGCAGCCCTGTTGAACGCCCTGGAACTAGTGGGAAAAGACATCGAAAAGATCCGGGTGGTCTATTCGGGAGCCGGCGCCGCCGGTATCGCCTGCGCCAAGCTCTACTGCGCCCTGGGCGTCAAACACGAGAACCTGCTAATGGTAGACTCGAAGGGCGTGATGTACGAGGGGCGCGGCGACAAGTATAACCAGTACAAGGGTGAGTTCGTCCGCAAGACCGACTGCCGGACGCTGGCCGACGCGATGAAGGATGCCGATGTATTCGTGGGCGTTTCGGTGGCCGACTGCGTGAGCAAGGAGATGGTCAAATCGATGGCCAAGGACCCGATCATGTTCGCGATGGCCAACCCCGATCCGGAAATTACTTACGCCGATGCTCTCGACGCCCGCAAGGACGTCATCATGGCAACCGGTCGCTCGGACTACCCGAACCAGGTCAACAACGTTCTCGGCTTCCCGTTCATTTTCCGCGGTGCTCTCGACGTACACGCCACGGCGATTAACGAAGAGATGAAGATCGCGGCGGTAAAAGCGCTGGCCGGTCTGGCCAAGCAGAACGTACCGGAGATGGTAGCCCAGGCCTACGGCGTCGACCATTTCAAATTCGGGCGTGAGTACATAATCCCCAAGCCGTTCGACAACCGCATCCTGGAATGGGAGTCCTCGGCGGTCGCTCAGGCGGCCATGGACAGCGGCGTTGCCCAGAACCCGATCGATATAGTGGAATACAAAGCGCAGCTTCGGGCCCGCATCGGCAAGGGCCGCGTCTTCATGAACGTCATTACCGAGAAGGCGCAGAAGGATCCCAAGCGGATCGTTTTCCCGGAAGGCAATTCCAGCCGTATCCTGTGGGCTTCACGGCAGATTGTGGACGACGGCATCGGCAGCGTCACCTTGTTAGGGAATCCCGAAGCGGTCCAGCAGACGGCCGACGAGCACGAGATAGATATCTCCGGTATCGACATTATCGATCCGACCACCTCGCCGAAGCGGAACGACTACGCCCAGTTCTACTATGAGAAGCGTCGCCGGAAAGGTATGACCCAGGGGAACGCGATCTGGAAGATGCGCGACCGCACGCATTTCGGTATCGCCATGCTGGCCGCCGGGGACTGCGATGCCGTCCTGTCCGGTGTGACCACCGATTATCCGAGCACGATTCGCCCGGCCTTGGAGATGATCGACCTCAATCCCGGCGTAACCCGGGCCTCGGGTCTGTTCATGATGATTCAGAAAGACAAGCTGTTCATGTTCGCGGACACGACCGTAAACGTCAATCCAACCGCCGAGGAGCTGGCCGAGATCGCGATCGGCGCCTCACGCGTGGCCCGGGCGTTCAGTATCGAACCGCGCATTGCCATGCTGTCCTTCTCCAATTTCGGCTCGGCCCCCTGGCCGGAGTCAAAAAAAGTGGCGCGCGCGACCCAGATAGTCAAGGAACTGGCCCCGGACCTCATGGTCGACGGAGAAATGCAGGCCGACACGGCGCTCATGCCCGAGTACATGGAGAAGCACTATCCGTTCTCGCGCCTCAAAGGAGCGGCCAACGTCCTCATCTTCCCGGACCTCAATTCCGGCAACATTGCTTACAAACTGGGGCTCCGCATGGGCGGCTTGACAGCCACCGGACCGATTATGATGGGTCTCTCGAAACCGGTACACGTATTGCACCGGACGCTCGATGTCAATCAGATCGTCGATATGGCGGCAATAGCCGTAGTCGATGCCCAGAGCAATCAAATCCGATAGGACCAGACAGAGGAAAAGGGCCGGGAAGTGATCCCGGCCCTTTTTTTGTGCGGTATTTTCTTACTTCTAACCGAGCAGGGTGAGGAAGACCCCGGCCACTACTGCTGAATCTATAACCCCCGCCACATTCGGCCCCATCGCGGGCATGAGAGGATTGACCCGGCCGTCGGTCTGCTCGGAAACAAACTTCTGCACCACCCGGGCGGCCATGGGCACGGCCGAGACACCGGCGGCGCCGATGCACGGGTTGATCCTGTTCTTCGAAGGCAGCAGCAGGTTCAGGAACTTGGCGCCGAGGATCCCTCCGGTCGTCGACAGGCTGAAAGCGATAGCCCCCAGAACGAAAATCTTGAGCGTGCTCCAGGTCAGGAAACTGGAGCCTTCCATCGTCGCCCCGACCGTGATTCCCAGGAAGATGGTTACGATATCGATCAATGAGCCGCCGGCGGTTTTGCGAAGACGCTCGGTGACGCCGCATTCCCTGAGCAGATTGCCGAACATGAACAGGCCGATCAGCGGAGCCGCTGAAGGTATCGCCAGCGAGGCAAGAATACCGGTGGCTATGGGGAAGACGATAGCGGCCGTCCTGGAAACCGGCTTGGCCTGCGGCATGTCGATATTGCGCTCATGCTTGGTAGTCAGCAGGCGAAGAATAGGTGGCTGGATGATCGGTACGAGCGACATGTAGCTGTAAGCCGCTACGGCCACCGGGCCGAGCAGATGCGGCGCCAGTTGCGAAGTCAGGAAGATCGACGTAGGACCGTCGGCGCCGCCGGTTATGCCGATACAGGCGGCTTCTCTGGGGGAGAAGCCGAGCAGGTAGGCGGCTCCGAGAGCGGCCGTGAAAATCCCCAGCTGGGCCGAGACGCCGAGAATAAAGGTTATCGGTCGACCCAGCAGCGGCCGGAAGTCGGTGAGGACGCCGATCCCGAGAAAGATGATCGGCGGCAGCAGCTCTGTCTTGATACCGGCGTCGTAAATGAGGGCGATTATGCCGTGGCCGTAAGAACCCATCTCGGCCAGTGGGAGATTAGCCAGGATGGCTCCGAAGCCTATCGGGATCAAGAGGAGCGGTTCATAACCCTTGCGAATAGCCAGGTAGATCATCACCCCGGCCACCAGGAACATGACCCAGTTGACCCAGGTGAGGTGAGCGAAGCCCGACTGCTGCAGCAGTTCCAGAACGGTATTCATAGGCTTCGCCCCTTATGATATGGTTAGAATCGGTTGCTTGGCGTCGATTTCATCGCCGATGGCGGCGTGCACGGCGGTTACCCGGCCGCTGCACGGCGCCTTGATGTCGTGTTTGGCTTTCATCGCCTCCACGGCGGCCACGACACGACCTTTATCGACGCTGTCGCCTTCCTTAACCATTATGTCGACTACTTCCACAAAACCGGCAAACGACGAGAATACCTGGGTGCCGTTAGACGAAGCCGGAGCCGCCACAGCCGCCGGAGCCGCAGCCATGCCTCCGGCCGGTGCGCCGGCCGGTTCTACGGTAACCATGAAGGTGCGGCGGGCGCCGTTCTCCTCGATCACACAGCGCGAGATCACCGGACCGGTAAGGACCGGGCTTGCCGAAGAGGGTGTTGCCGCGGCAGCGGCCGGTTTCGGCCCCTCCTTCTTTTTCAGCGGAACATCAATCTTGGGTTTCCCGGTCAGCAGGCGGATGCCTTCGTTAATCTCCATCTTCTTGCCGGGGACCATGGCGGCCATGACCAGGAAGATGTTCTTGTCGTTGACCGGCAGCCCGCGTTCTTCGAGCGCCTTTTTCGCAGGTTCGATGTTCTTGGGGGCCGCCTCGAGCGGATCACCGTCGAACACCGGAAGGTCGAGCTGCTCCGAGGCGATCTTGACCACGTTCGGATCCGGCGGCAGCGGAGTTCTGCCGAAGTAACCCAGCACCGCCTTGCCGTAGCCGGCCTCGATCTTCTTCCAGCGGCCGTACAGGACGTTGTTGAACGCCTGGAGCCAATATTGCTGGCTGCCCGGTGTTACCGAAGTCCAGGCGCCGCCGGCCTCCACTACTACCGGGAACTCCGCGAGTACCTCGCTGTATTTGTCCAGGATTCCCGCCTTGACCATCATGTGAACGTTGGGGCCGATAGCGCCGCCGGGCATGGGGAAGCCCAGCACCCGGGCATCGGCCGTGGTCGTGGTCGGGTTGAAATCGTACTCATCCATTAGCTCCTGGAGCATGCCTTCGATCTCAGGCATGGCCGCGACGTCGACATCGAGGGAATACCCCGACCCTTTCAGGGCATGAGCCATCGATCGGACATCCGGCTGCACCGTCCCACTGGCCATCGGTCGAACCGACAGGTCGATACCGTCGACTCCGGCCGCGATACCGGCCATGTAGCAGGCGACCGCGGTGCTGGCGGTGTCGTGGGTGTGCTGCCAGAGGGGCATCTCCGGCGGCATGATCTTCTTGAGGCCCCTGGCCGTCTGGTAGATCGTATTCGGATCGGTCGTGCCGCTGGCGTCTTTCAGGCAAATGGAGTCGATGTGGACGTCGCTGTCGAGAAGCCGCTTGCCGATGTTGATGTAAAACTCCGGCGTGTGAACCTTGTCCGACTTGAACGGCAGGCCCATGAGGGCGATGCAGACCTGGTGGTGCATCCCGGCGTCGACAATCGGCTTGCCGGTCTTGATAAGGTTGTCGACGTCGTTCATGTAGTCGAAATTGCGATCCCAGGTCGTGCCGTACTCATGCATGAGCTTCGACTGAAGCTGCAGGCCCTCGATCGACTGCGTTGTCAGGGTGACACCGGAGACGGAGCGGGTGAGGATCTGAAGGTCGGCATCGGGACCGACCGCTTCGCGGATCGCTTTCATATCCTCGAAAGGGTCCTCGCCGAGATAGAAGTACGGGGCCTGGTAGCGGGCGCCGCCGCCGAATTCAAAGTGGCGCAGGCCGAGTTCAGCCGCCCGTTTGATGGCGGGAAGGAAATCGTTCAGACGGACCTTGCCGCCGAACGAACTCTGGAGCCCGTCGCGAAAAGGGGTGAACATCACCCGGATCGTCCTGGGGGATTCGGCAAAAATCATTTGATCTCCTCAACCTTCGTAATTTTACTGCCGGGGTAGACGGTCTGCAGCACGGAGGCCATGGCTGCCACCAACATCCCGTCCGACTTCTTCTCTTTCGAGGGAAAGAGAGCCATTACCAGGCGCATGACCAGAGCCAGGAAGCCGAGGATAAGAGCGTCGGCCACAAAGGCGGCGAAGCAGATCCAGAGAAGCTCACTAGATTCCATCAGGTGCCTCCAACGGGAAAGGACGGGGGTTTGGGCGAAGGCCGCTACAGCAGGGTTCGGGAAGTGCTTTCCACGGCGAGCGTTTCATTTTTACCGGTGGCCGGTCGGGCCCCTTCCCTACAGCGGAATCACGGCCGTCGAACCGCGACGGGTCGGGCGATAGCAGCACTTGCCCCCGGTGATTTTTGGCAATAGGAAAACGCCGGAATAAAGGTATTTTATACGTCATTAAAGGCAATGCGAGTTGCTGGTTATAGCTTGCGAATACGGTCTAATATGTCCAATCTTGGCCGTTCAGGCAACGAAAAAGTTGCCCCGCACAGACGTGTTCGAGCAAGAGGCTTAAGTTGACAATGGCACCGGATAGGAATACATTGGCGCTATCATGAAAGACACAAAAGGTCCGCAGAAACTCAGTTACGCCTCCGCGGGCGTTGATATCGAGGCCGGCGACGAAGCGGTCCGCCGCATTAAGTCCCTGGCCCGCAAAACCTTCAACGAGTCGGTCCTCTCTGAGATCGGCTCCTTTGGAGGCTTTTTTAAACCCAATTTGTCTACGTTCAAAAACCCGGTTCTGATCTCTTCCGCCGACGGCGTCGGGACCAAGCTAAAACTGGCCTTTATGACCGGCCGGCACGATACCGTGGGCGAAGATCTGGTCAACCATTGTATCGATGACATCCTCGTGCACGGCGCCCGGCCGCTCTTTTTTCTTGATTATATTGCGACCGGTCGGCTCAAGCCGGAAATCGTGGCGGAAATTGTCGAAGGTCTCAGCCGCGGCTGCCGGAACGCCGGGGTCGCCCTGCTGGGCGGCGAGACGGCCGAAATGCCGGACTTTTACCAGGCCGGCGAGTACGACCTGGCCGGATTCATCGTCGGACTGGTCGATCAGGATCGGGTGATCAACGGATCGACCATTGTCGAAGGTGATGTCTGCATCGGGCTGCCCTCGAGCGGCCTTCACACCAACGGTTATACCCTGGCGAGGAAGATCGCTTTCGAAGTGGCCGGGCTCAAACCGGGCGAGAAAGTGACCGAGCTGGGGACGACAATCGATGCCGCCCTGATGGCGGTGCACCGCTGTTATGCGGGCGTCGTTCATCCTCTGCTGGATAAGTTCAACATCCACGGCATGGCCCACATCACCGGCGGGGGAATTCCGGGGAACCTGAGCCGTATAATACCTGATAACCTCTCGGCGGAAATCGACCGAAGCACCTGGCAGGTGCCGCCGGTATTCGCCTTCCTTCAGGAGCAGGGTGATATTGAGCTGAACGAGATGTATCGCGCTTTCAACATGGGGATCGGCTTCGTGATAGTGGCAACGGCCTCGGAGGCCGACAAGATTATGGATGAACTCAAGAAGTCCGGCGAGTCGGCTGCGAAAATCGGTCAGATCAAAGAGGGAGAGGTTAAGGTAAAACTCATATGATGGTATTGCTTTGCGTGATGGACGGATTCGGCCTTCGGGAGGCTCTGCCCGACAACGCCGTGGCTGCGGCCAGCAAGCCGGTGTACGACGATCTGATAAAAACCTGCCCGCATACGGCGATCGACGGTTCGGGGAAAGCGGTTGGACTCCCCGAAGGACAGATGGGCAACAGCGAGGTGGGTCATCTCAACCTGGGCGCCGGAAGGATTGTCTATCAGGATATCACCCGCATCGACAAGGCTATCGAGACCGGCGAGTTTTTCGAAAACGATGTCTTCTGCGCCGCAATGGAACGAGTCGCTCTCGAAAACAAGGCCGTTCACCTGTTCGGCCTGGTGTCCGACGGCAAAGTGCATTCCTCGCTGGACCATCTCTACGCCCTCGTCGAAATGGCCAGGCGCAAGAATGTCAAGGAAGTCTTCCTGCACGCCTTCATGGACGGTCGGGATACCTCGCCGCACTCGGGCGAGAAATACATGACCCAGGTGCTGGCGAGGTTCAAGGAGATCGGTTTGGGCAAAGTGGCCACGGTCGGCGGCCGTTATTACGGTATGGACCGGGACCGCCGCTGGGATCGAACCGATACCGCTTATCGCGGAATAGTCTACGGCCAGGGAGAGACATTCGAGGACCCGGTGGAAGCTATCCGGCAGTCTTACGCCAACGATGTCACCGACGAGTTCATCGTCCCGGTGAAAATCGACCACGGCGACTCGGAGATCGGCCGGTTGAAAGACCGCGATGTTGCCATCATGTTCAACTTCCGGTCCGACCGCATGCGCCAGCTGGCTTATTTCCTGTGCGGGCACGACATAAAGGGGTATATCCACCACGATAATCCCAAAGTCGAATTGATCACCATGACCAACTTCGATAAGAAGCTGTACGAGGCGAAGGTGGCGTTTCATCCTGTCAAGTTGAAGAATATACTGGCGCAGTCACTGGCCGACAACAACCTCAGGCAGCTTCGCACGGCCGAGACGGAGAAGTATGCGCACGTGACTTTCTTCTTCAACGGCGGGGTCGAGGAACCTTACCCCGGCGAGGAACGGGATATGATAGCCTCGCCCAAAGTAGCCACCTACGATCTGAAGCCGGAGATGTCATCGGTCGAGGTTACCGACAACGCCGTCCACCGGATCAACTCCGGGAAGTTTTCGTTTGTTCTGATAAACTATGCCAACTGCGATATGGTCGGTCATACCGGTATATTCGAGGCCGCCAAGAAAGCGGTGGAGGCAGTTGATACCGGTTTGGGCCGGCTCCTCGAGGCCGTGAAAGAACAGAAGGGTATAGCCTTGATAACGGCCGATCACGGCAACGCCGAGTTAATGAAGGATCCTGATTCGAATGGCCCCTGGACCGCCCACACCACCAACCTGGTGCCGTTTATCCTGTACGATCCGTCCGGTCAGTTGGGTAACGGTGTGAAGCTCCGCGACAAAGGCATTCTTGCCGACGTCGCCCCGACCATTCTGGACATATTTGAAATCGAGCAGCCGAAAGATATGACCGGTCAGTCTTTACTGGTGAGAGGATAGCCACTGCGATCGCTGCTAACCAGAATCGGGCGGTTTTTCGTCCCGGCCAGTCTGGAGTTGCGCCAGCGCCGCCTGGAGCTTCTGGTCTGGTCGTTCCTGCTGTCTCTCTCATTCTATCCTGACTGGTTCGGTTTCCTGGCCTGGTTTTCACTCGTCCGTCCGTTCGTCATCATTTCGCGACTGCGCGGACGCGAGGCCTTTAACGCGGCCTATTTCTTCAGTTTCTTCTTCAACGTCTTTTCGCTTTACTGGGTGGCGCAGGTCACGCCGCCGGGGACGCTGGCCGCCTGCGTTATCGTTGCGTTTTACTACAGTGCGGTGCTGATGATTTTCAACCGGGTCTATCGGCTCAAGCCGCTCTACGGTTTCGTCGCATTGCCTTTTCTCTGGACTGGGCTGGAGTATTTCAGAACGCTGTCGGAGTTCGCCTTCCCCTGGTCGGACCTGGGATACAGCCAGGCTTATTATCTGTATATCATTCAAATCGTCTCGCTCTTCTCCGTACACGGCCTGACTTTCCTGATTGTGACGGTCAACGTCCTGATCTGGCTGATCTTCCGGAAACAGCTCTCGGCCGAGCGGCGGTTGACCTCGCTCTGGTCGGTCCTGGCCATTATCGCCCTGCTGGTGGCTTACGGGTGGATCGAAGTACCCCGGATTCCCATACCGGGAAAGATCAATATCGCGCTGCTTCAGGGATCGGTGCCGATCGAGGAGAAATGGCGCGACGGCAACGAAGAGTACAGCTTCGATCTCTACGATTCCCTGGCGCGCTCGGTACAGGATGTCACCGCCAATGATTCTATTCCGGCCGACTCGGCGGTCAAGCTGTTCATCTGGCCGGAGACTTCGGCCCCGAGCTATCTCTCGCACGACCGTCATCTGCGGCGGAGGGTCGGCCGGACGGCGGTCAACACCGATGCCTATCACCTGGTCGGAGCGTTGGGCTCGGGGATGGTCGATGAGCGTCGACGGTATTACAATGCCTGCTACCTGTTTGCCCCCGACGGTACGATGGGGCTTCGGCACGACAAGGTCAAGCTGGTGCCGTTTACCGAGCAGGTGCCTTACCAGGACAAGCTGCCGTTCCTGCGTAAGGAGTTTCTGACGGAGTATCTTACTTTTATCAAAACTTACGATGTCAACTGGTGGTCCGACTTCTATCCGGGAAGAGTGGGGACGGTTTTCGACTTCGACGACACCCGGTTCGGTACGCTCATCTGCTTTGAATGCACTTTCCCGGAATTCACGCGGCAGATGCTGCTCGACGGCGCCGACTTCCTGGTGGGTATAACCAATGACACCTGGTTCGGGCATTCGGTGGGCATCTATATGCACTCTCGGATGTTTATCACGCGGGCGGTGGAGAACCGGTGCTGGATGGCGCGGTGCGCCAACAGCGGGCTGACGTACGTAGTCGACGGTTACGGGCGGATTCGCCAGGATCTGCCGCTGGATGCAACGGCGGCCCTGCGCGCCAGGGTCAGCCCGGTCGACAGTTTCTCGTTTTTCACCCGGCACGGTGACCTCATCGGGCGGCTCTCTTTCTTGTTAACCGTGTCGCTCGCCTTTATATTGGTACTGGTATGGCTGATTCAGAAGTTCTCACCCCTCGGACGCGCGCGCTGATTCCGGCGCTGGTGTTGCTGCTGACGGCGCTGGCGTCTTCGATTAACGCCGCCGGATGGTACACCATGACCTCGTACAGCGAGGCCCGGAGGATGCGTGCCTACAACGACACCGTGTTCGTGGTAACATCCGGGGGGCTCCTGGCCGTGAGCGACCCCTCGCAGCCGGGAGTGGCGTACAACAATCTCGACGGTCTCGGCACGGTGGATATCACCGATATGATTCAGGCGGCCGACGGGGTCCGGTGGATCACCGGATACGGGCGCTTGATCGAGTTCGAGGGCAATTCATCTACCCGGCACCGGTTTGCCGATTCCGACGGGGATCGTTTTGCCCTGTATACGCTCGAGGACGATGGTGACAATTTGTGGGTCGGGACCGAATACGGCCTTATTCTCTTTTCGAAGACCGTCGAGGACGGCCAGATCCTGGACAGCTACGGCCTGTTCGGAAATCTCAATCCCTCACCCAGCGTCTACGACATCGAACTGATCGGCGATACCATCTGGCTGGCTACCTCGGTGGGGCTGGTCTGGTCGATCAGGACCAACCCGGATACGCTGAAGGCGCCGTCGAGCTGGAAGACCTACGGTTTGCTGGAATACCCTGAGCTCGGCACCGATACGGTGCGGGTAGTATCGGCTTTCGAGTCGGACATATATTTCGGAACGGCCCGCGGTTTGTTCCTGCTCGATCGTACGGCCGACACCCTTATCAAGCTGCCTTTTGCGACCAGTTCGCAGGTCCGGGATCTTGTAATCGAGGGCGACAGCCTCTTTGCATATTCGGATGTCGGCATGGCCTGTGTCAAAGACAGCGTTCTGACTCTGCTGGGGACGCCCGGTTTGACATCGCCCCCGATAACCGGGGTGAAGGCGGGTGGAGTGCGCTGGCTGGGAGCGCGCGACAAAGGCTTGTACTATGGGTCGGGCGGGGGTTACAGCCTTTATCCGTACAGCGGCATGCCGGACAACAACGTGAACGATGTCACCGTATCGCCCGGCGGACTGCTCACCGTCCTTTTTCGCAACCTGGGACCGTATGAATATCGCAGCGGTGAGTGGATCAAGCGGACTATCCCGGTCGGCGCCCGGGCCGAGGTTATGGAACTGGACAGCAAAGGCTGGAACTGGATCGGGACGTTCGGGGCCGATGTCTCCCGGGTGGGCGACACCGTGGCTCATTACGACAACCACAACGCCACGTTCCAGGGTGAACCCAACGACACCAACGCAGTCATCTGTTTTGATCTGGCCATGAGCCGGGACTACGTTTTCGGGATCTCCTGGCAGGCGTACGACGGTTCCCCGGTGGCGATCGGCAGGCTGGACAACCTGGATGATCCCGATGGCTGGACATCGCTCGGCCGGGCCGACGGTATCAACGATACCGACATCGTAGCCATAGACTACTACGACGGGCACCTGGCTGTCGGCTCCAGCAACGCCGGGTTGTTTTACTGCTACGTGGGCAACAACCCCTTTGACAAATCCGATGACTCGCTGGTGCATTTCACCGAGGATCGAGGTTACCTGATATCCAATATCGTGCGGGTGGCCCGCTTCTCTCCGACCGGTGATCTCTGGGTCGGCACCAATTTTGGGGTTTCTCGTTTCGACGCCGGTATAGACCTGTTCCTGGACTTCAACCTGCCGTCAGGTTTCGGTCCGGACATCACCGATATCGAAATCGAGGATCGCGGCGACATCTGGATCGGGGCCCGCAACGGCCTGGCCCGGGTGAGAGGTATCACCGGGGAGATCGAGATTTTCACCACCGACAACAGCGACTTGGTCGACGATTGGGTTAACGACCTGACTATCAACCGGGGCACCGGCGACATATACGTATCCTCACCTTCGGGAATAACAGTCATCCCTTCGTCGATAGGCCCGCCGACCACCAATGTTGATTCCGTTTACGCCTTCCCGAACCCTTACGTTATCCGGTCATCGGACGACCTGCTCAATTTCAACTTCGCCGGACAGGCGCAACTTCGCATATTCACGGTCGCCGGGGAGCTGGTGGCCGAGCTGCCGCAGCCGCTCTGGGACGGACACAATCAGCAGGGGGAGAGGGTGGCCTCAGGGGTTTACCTGTTTGTGCTGACGGATCTTGAGGGAGAGGTTGGTCGTGGGAAGTTTTTGCTGGTTCGTGACTGATGGCAATAGTAAAACTCCACGCCGATGAGGTCCCGCCTGAGGCGGCCGCACGGCTGAACCAGGCAACCCTGCTGGGCTCAGTCGGATTTGCGTCCCTCTGGCAGACCTGCAGCGGTCGGCCGGTGTGCTGGGTATCGGAACAGCAGGGGGATATCGGGGCCGTTCTGGCCGGGCTCGAATTCGGACCGGGCTGGCTGACCACCTTACAAACGATGCCCGACGGTCTTTACAGCCGGGCGATAGTGCTGGACTGCGAGATTGACATTCAGAAACTGGCCTCCGAACTCCTGGCCGGGATTGCATCCGCAGGCTACGCCCGCGTGTTTATCAACGACTACTATCGGCTCTTTCATCCCGGGGGGGCCTGGAAAGCGGTTGACAGTCACACCGTGCTGGTGGATATAGGCTCTGGAGGCTGGGTTCCGCCGGATAAGAAGGTTCAGTCGGAGATCAGAAAAGCCGAACGGGAGGGTTTGACTATCCAGCGGTTCGAAGAGTCAAAACATATGGACCCGTTCCTGCAACTGATGAAGCACACCGAGCGGCGTCACGGCCGCAGCCCAAAATATCCCGAGGCGTTCTTCCGAGCCCTCGCCCGCCTGGCCGAGAGCGATCCCCGCATACGCTGGCTGATTGTCGAACACGAGGGCAAGGCGGCCGCCTCGCACATATACTTTGTCGAGGGCAGCCTCTTGCTGAACTGGCAGGTCTATTTCGATAAAGGGTTCTCCTTCCTCAAGCCGAACCAGTATATGACGTGGTGTGCGGCGACCGAAGCCGCCTCGCAGGGGGTGCGGTATCTCAACATGGGCGCCTCACCTCCCGACGCCGACAGTTTGAAATCGTACAAGCTGAAATGGGGAGGGCGCGATTTCACTTATCCTGTTTACCAGAGAACATCCGTGCGCGGCAGGCTGATCGGGGGATTGCGTCGTTGAAGATCCTGGTTCTCGCCGACAGCCGGTCGTTCCATACCGGGCGATATGTGAGCGAACTGCGCCGCCAGGGCTGCGAAGTGCTGCTGGCTTCACTCGAATCGGAAAAAGAGAATCAGATCACGCTGAAACATCGCGGGTTAATCCGAAGTCTGAACTATGCGGCCTCGGCGCTTGAAATCCGCAAACTCGTGAAGCAGTTTCAACCCGATATCATCAATCCGCACTTCGCCTCGGGCTATGGGTTCGCTGTGGCTCTGTCCGGTGTGCGTAAATCGGCCCCGGTGGTGTTACAGCTCTGGGGATCGGATATACTCATCGTGCCAAAGAAATCCTCGCTCCACCGTTGGAAGACCGCTTACGCCCTTCGCCGCACCGACTGTGTGCTCGGCGACTCCGAGTATATCCTGAATAAAGCGAAGGACCTGGCGCCGCTGAAAAGAACCGGGAGAATCTTCTGGGGCATCGAAGAAGATTTTCTGACGCTGCGCCGGGGAGATTTCACTAATTCCGTACCGCTCAAGGTAATTGTCCCGCGCCCCCACGAAGCTGTCTACAACAATCAGTTCCTGCTCGAGGCGCTTGCGCCGATAGTGAACGACGGGAAGATCGAGATTGTTTTTCCCGATTTTGGCGGCGGCGTCGAGGCGTTCCGTGCGGAGGCTGAGGCGAAATGTGGCGATAGAGTCAGGTATTATTCTAAAATGTCGCGCCGCGATTTCCTTACGTTCCTGGCCGGGCACGATGTATACCTTTCCGGGGCGGTCTCGGATTCTTCGCCGGTTTCTCTGATGGAATCTCTGGCCCTTGGCCTGATTCCCGTTGCGGCCGACATTCCGGGGGTGCGCGAATGGCTCAACGACGAGAGCGGGTTCCTGTTCGACATCAACAACGCCGACCGCCTGCGCCAAACCATGGCCGGAGTCATCGAGTCAATCGGCAGCCTCGGTTCGATGCGCCGGACCAACATGGCACGAGTTCAGAAAGAAGCGGTGTTCGAGAAGAACATGGCCGAGACGATTGACATTATGCGCGAGCTGGCGGACGGGAGGTCGCAGTGAGACGCAAAGCCCTTCTTATCTGCTATTACTTCCCGCCACTGGGCCTGGGCGGAGTGGGGCGGCCCCTTAACTTGTTCAGAGGGCTGCCCGGGCACGGCTGGGACTGCGACGTTCTAACGGTCAAGCCGGTGACCTATCGCGCTTACGAGCCGGAGCTCCTGGAAGGTCTGGATGAGAGGCGCATCCACCGGGCCGGTTCGCACGATCCGCAGCGAATGTTGTATTTTATGGGCATACGCAAAGTAAAGGCGAGAACGATCAGCCAGGGCCGCCGGGTCACCGGTCGGTTCTTCCCGGATTCAAAAGTCGGCTGGGTCAGGGCGGCGGCGCGCAAAGGCCGGTCGCTGTGCCGGCAGAACAAGTACGACGCCATCATCTCGACTTCGCCGCCGATGTCTTCGCATTTGATCGGACGGCAGTTAAGCTCGGCGTTCGGCCTGCCGTGGGTGGCTGACTTCCGCGACTTCTGGACCATCTACAAGGTCGAGGAGGAGTTTGAAGATCCGCGCAAGGTGGCGCTGGGCCGTCAACTACTGGAGAATATCCGCACCGAAGCTGCCGCGGTCACGACCGTCAACGCCAGCATTGCGGAATATCTCGAATGCGGTGAGACTATTCCCAACGGCTATGACAGCGGCCTGGCCGAAATGTGGAAGCAGCCGCCTTTGCCTGATCTGTTCAGAATCGGCCTGCTGGGGCATCTTCACGACACCCGGGAGATTTCCCCTCTGCTGGAGTTGTTGGAGAAGTTCAGGGAACTCTCACCGGCGCTTTATGAGAAAGTCGGGCTGGTGCAGGTGGGGCAGGTTAACGAAGATTGGTTGCGCAAGATGCTCGATGCCAGGGGCCTCAGTCTTCCCGCCGAAATCCACGGGCGCCGGTCCCGGCGGGAGACGATCCGCCTGCTCTCCGAGGCGCACCTGTTCTTTCTCGGTTTGTCGGAGAAGGAAGGTGCCGGGTTTCTTCCCGGCCGAACTTTCGAACTGATCGCTTCGGGCCGCCCGGTCATAGCTTTCACACCGGAGGAAAGCGAGGTCGGTCGCCTTGTTTCGGCCTATGAACGCGGCTGCTGCTTCACTTGCGACAGCATCAATAAAGCAGTCTCGTTCGCGGAACAACAAGTCCGGCGCTTCGAAACCGGGCGGTGCGATATCGATCCACTTTCGGAATATGCCCGGCAGTTTTCTTCGGAGGCTCTCGCACGCAGATTTGCCGAACTCCTGGACGGTCTGGTATGAACGAAGAGCGACTCGTCATTTCGGCAGTCGTGATCGTCCTCGACGGTATCCGGTTTCTCCCCGACTGCCTGTTCACCCTCGTCAATGATCTCGAAGGTTTCAATTATGAGCTGATTGTCGTGGACAACGGATCCTCCGATGGTTCGGTCGGTTTTGTCAAAGAACAGCATCCGTCCGCGAGATTGATCGAGAACGGGCGCAATCTCGGGTTCGCCCGCGCGGTGAATCAGGGTGTCGAGGCGGCAAAGGGGGAAAACCTCTACATTCTCAATCAGGACCTGAGGTTTCATCCGGGCACCGCGAACGGCCTGCTTAAGCGGCTGAACAGTGACGAGAGCATCGGTCTTATCGGGCCGGCCTTTGTCGGTTTCGACGGCCGGCTGCAGAAATCGGTCCGGGCCTTTCCCACCTATCGACATGTCTTCTATCGAGCCCTGTTTCTCGACAGGATATTCTCAACCCATCGGGAGTTTTCTCATTGGCGGATGGGCTGGTTCGATCATCAACGGGAGATGTTTGTCGATCAACCGATGGGAGCCGCAATGTTGATTCCGCGGCGAGTTATCGACAAAGTGGGGCTGATGGATGAATCGTTCCCGATTCTTTTTAACGATGTCGATTACTGCCGAAGGATCAGCGAAGCCGGGTACAAGCTGTTGTACTATCCTGAGGTTACGGTCGAGCACTATGTCGGCGCTACTACCGGGAGATGGCCCTATCGCATGAAAGCGATCTCGCACTTGGCGATGTACCGCTATCTCAGGAAGTACGCTCGCTGGTATGAATACCCCGCCCTCTGGCTCTGCGCTCTGTTGCTTCTGATCGGATTGGTGCCGTCCATGGCCGGCCGTTTTATCCGAACGCTTTTTACTTCAAAAGCACCATCTTCCTGACTTCACTGCGCGTTTCCGTTTCCAATCGATAGAAATAGATGCCGCTGGCGATTTCACCGCCGCCATCGCTTTGGGCGTCCCAGGTCAGTTCGTGATGCCCGACCGTAAAGAAACCATCGGCCAGCCGGGCCACCGTCTGACCCAAAACATTATAGACGGTGAGACGTACGTCTGAGTGCGAAGGCAGGTCAAACGAAATCACCGTGGTCGGGTTGAACGGGTTGGGGTAGTTCTGGTGCAGGGTGAAATCTTCCGGCAGGGCAGGATTATCATCGTCAACATCCGTCACCATCGTGACCACCAGGTCGACCTGAGCTACGGCGGCGCCGGTTTTCAGGGCAGCAACGCGGTAGTCCCTCTCCGGGTCAAACTCGTAGCTGAAGACCGCGCGGCCTTGACTGTCGGTCATGCCGTCGAACAGGTAGGCCCCATTTTCAGAAAGCACCAGACGGCAGCCGGTCACCGGGGAGCCGTCGGATTCAACAGTGATAGTTACTTCGCCGGCGTCGAATTCGGTCTTGAGGCTCAGCCTTTCCGGCGCGCGAGCGTATATTTTCAGGGTCGGATCACCCAGGAAATTCTGTCCGTAAACCAGATCGCGATAGTAATAGCGATTGGCTTTGGAGGCGTACATGGCCTCGACCGCCGGAAGCTCGGGATGCGCAAACAGTGAGTCGAAAAAGTCCTGCTGGAGCAGGTGGCTGGAGCTGATCCAGCCCCAGCGGGAATACGCCACAAAAGCCACCGCCCCACCTTCGCGGCCCAGCAGGAACTGGGACATCATCGGGTTCTGGTGAAGAAACGGTTCCTGGTCCATGTCAAAAGCGCCGTTGGAGCAGGCCAGCGAATAATAGAGGGCCGGTTTGTCGGGGACGCTCAACGAGTCGAAACAGCCGTGGTCGCCCGTCTGCTCCTGGGTGATAAGGAGCGATTTCGGCCAGGTGTTATAGGCCGAAGATTTGACCGAAAAACCATCGCTGCGGCCGTGGGCGATGATGTTGACGATACCGAAGCCCGGCTCGAAAACACCGTCCAGCAGGGTGGGAGACATGTTGCTCGGAGTGACATCATCCCCCCGTGTCGCCTCGACCGCCGATAGGGTGTCGATCTCGAACCAGTCCGGATAGGCCGTGGCGATTGTCCCATGCTGGCCGGTTTCGCCATAGTCGCGCATCTGGTCGGAGGAGTAGAAGAAGGCCCGCTCGAGATAAGAGGGATCATCCCCGCCGGGCTGCGTTTCATATAGAATCAACTTGTCTGTGTATCTGGCGAATTCTTCGGGGGTGTTGAACGGAAGGCGCCCCACACGGAGTTCCGGTGTCAGGTCGGCCTGGTCTTCGTAACGCTCACCCCAGATGTTGTCGCCGTCGACATCCCACTCACCGGTCAGGTCCGCGAAATACAGATCGCAGATCTGAAGATCGCTCGGCAGGGGCAGGGTGTCTGAGTTGTAATGATAAGCGTAGCGAATCGGCACCACCGTTTCATCGCCGGCGAGCAATACATATCTCCCACCGCCGTCGTAGAAAGTCTTGAGGTACTCGCGGAGTTTCTCGGCGTCATCGACTCCTGCGTACGAGGCGGCAATCTCTTCCATCAGAACGATCTCCGTGATATAGCCGGTTTCGTTCTTGTAGGCGGCCAGGGGCTGGAGGGATTCAGCCAGCGACGCTGAAGTAATTATCACGTACTCGGTACCCCACGAGGACGCGGCCGAAAGCCGAGACCTCAGAGAGGCATCGTTCAACCCGGTAAAATCTCTTCTCCCTATCAGGCCGGCGGTTTCGATGCACTCGTCTGCGATACCAATTTCGAGCGACCCGTGAAACCAGAGGGCGGCTTCGGCGTCGACCGTCACCGGGAAAAGCACCAGTTCGGCGTAGCGTTGCCCGCGGACCGTTACCTCCCCGGTTATCAGAGCCGGTTCCGAGCCCGGCCGGGGTCCCTTGAGCGCCGGTTGAAAGATCGGGTCGGCGCTGGTAATGCCGTCCTCAACTGCCGAGGGGGAGACAAAGCCTAGGAGTTCCGGACTGATCGAGACCACCGAGATGTCTTCGAGCCGATCCCCGACGTTGAGGGGCAGGAGATACTCCTCGAAAGCCAGGTTGAACTTTTCGGCCGCCGGCAAGGTTTTCAGGCCGGTGTAGAAAGCCCCGGATTCGGCCGTCTGCAGGTTGACTCGATCGTACGTGAGATTGTCAGCGCCT
>Ga0272444_10001368_pt1 | contig 23557 bp, 16 predicted proteins | sample SSMForm13_FD_201033 | JGI IMG/M metagenome (GOLD analysis project Ga0272444, IMG submission 201033) | Marine sediment archaeal communities from Little Sippewissett salt marsh, Falmouth, MA, United States - SSM-Form-13 | ecosystem: Environmental > Aquatic > Marine > Wetlands > Sediment ...
GTACAGCGCCGTGACCCCGTCGTCGTTGAATTTGGCGGCGATGGTGCCGAAAACGGGCATGTCCTCCGGTTTCCGGTCCCAGGCGCCGCGATTGCGCAGGACCTGTTGGCGCACATCGCGCACCGCGTCCGCAGCGCCGCGTTTTTCAAACTTGTTGACAGCGATCAAGTCGGCGTAGTCGAGCATGTCGATTTTTTCGAGCTGCGAAGCCGCTCCGAATTCGCTGGTCATAATGTACATGGCGACGTCGCTCAAGTCGACGATGCTCGAATCCCCCTGGCCGATACCGGCGGTTTCCGTGATGACGAAGTCGAAACCGGCGGCCTTGACCACCAGGATGACATCCGCCAGTGCGGCCGGAATTTCGGTCAGCGACCGGCGGGTGGCCAGCGAGCGCATGTAAACCCTGGCGTTTTGGATTGAATTCATGCGGATGCGGTCACCCAGGAGGGCGCCGCCGGTTTTGCGCCGCGACGGATCACAGCTGATGACGGCGACATGGATGCCGTCGATATCGTGCAGCATTCGCAGAATGATTTCATCGGTCAGGGAGGACTTGCCTGCGCCGCCGGTTCCCGTGATGCCCAGCACGGGAACGGTGCGGTCTCCCAGCTTCTGCATCAGGGCGGCGCGCAGCGGTTCGACCGCGCCGGATCCATTGGCGTGGGCGTGTTCCACGAAGGTGATCAACCGGGCCACCGTCTGCCTGTCGGCGGGGCGCATTCCGTCGATGTTCAAACCATCCCAGCGGACCGTTGCGGCACGGATGTGGCCCAGCATGTGGTCGATGATGCCCTCAAGGCCCATGCGCGCCCCGTCCTCGGGAGAGTAGATTTTGGTGACCCCGCAGGATTCCAGCGTTCTGATTTCATCCGGCACGATGACGCCGCCGCCGCCGCCGAACACCCGGATGCGGGAAGCGTTGTGTTCCTTCAAAAGATCGATCATGTAGGTAAAGTATTCCAGATGGCCGCCCTGGTAGCTGGAGACGGCGATGGCCTGCGCGTCTTCCTCTACAGCGGCCTTGACGATTTCCCCCACCGACCGGTTGTGACCCAGATGAATGACCTCCGCCCCTTTTTGCTGCAGAATTCGGCGCATGATGTTGATGGAGGCGTCATGGCCGTCAAACAGCGAAGTGGCGGTGACAATCCGTGCGGGGTTTTTCAACGGAGGATGATTCGCATTCGGATCCATGTTTTCTCCTTGGTCAATCCGCCATCTTCAGAATGAAGGCGGTCTGGATGTCGATGTATTCCTCGATGCTGTAATGGCGCGCCAGAAACCAGCGTCTGAACGTCCACATGTGACCCAGAACGGAAATGTTGTTGGCCATGATTTCAATCCGGCGCTCGTCCAGACGGGGCAGCCGGCCTTCCGCGGACAGATTGGCCAAAACTTCCACCAGAATGCCGGTGATGCGCAGTTCATTCTGCAGCACCCGCTGACGCCATTCAGAGGGCAGCGAGCGTGTTTCCTGGTATATCAGCAGGATAAAGTCGCTCATGCGATGGCACACCAGAAAAAATTCGCGAATGACATCGGCCAGCACTTCGCGGCCGCCTTTGGTCTGCTGCAGCACTTTGGCGACCGCCGCCCGGACTTCGGCGTGAATGGACTCGCACACCAGGTAGAGAACATCTTCTTTGGAGGCGACGTATTCGTAGAGAGAACCGATGGAAAAGCCGGCTGCCTGTGCAATCTGACGCGTGGTGGTTTTGTGGAAACCCTTCTTGATGAAAAGCTGGGCCGCGGCCGCAACGATCTGCCGCCGCCGCCGATCTACGAGAACGGGGTTTTTGATCTGCGTTGGCACTTCGCCGGTGCTGGCGCTTCGATGGCTCACGGTGTCCTTTGTCTCATAGGGGTGGCGGCTGACAAACGAGGCCGATTGTTGAGCGAGCGCTCGTTCAATAAATATTAACACAGCCAATCGAATTCTGTCAAGGGACTCCCCTGCTTCCCACCGGATCCTTGCATGTGCATCGATTATCTGCCATTTAAAGTTCGGCTGTGCGCGGAAGGGGAGGCATGTGGAAGGGAAGAAAATCATTGACAAGTTTCCGACGGGCATAATAAGATCGGTCGTCCGAGCGAGCGCTCGTTCAAAAAACAATTGCAGCGCCGCCATGGCCAAGCTGTAGTGTTCGGAAGGGATGGGGCGCGTTGTGGACAACACCGTCCAGATCCACGGCGGCTACGGGCTGATGAAAGACTACCAGGTGGAATGCTTTTACCGCGACCACAAGCTGCTGGAAATCGGATAAGGAAGATCCGAGGTGCAGCGGATTGTGATTTCGCGGTATATCGGATGCGGACCAAATTCACCGGCGGCTGGTTTTATCCATCAGGAGAGCGGCCGCCGGTGAATTTGGCTGAAATTGCTGATGGAAAAATACGGTCTGCCGGCAACACTAGGCGAAAATGGGGGGCCTATGGGAAACGCTGTACTCCTGGAGAGTGAAGGGGACGGCATTCTGACGCTGACGCTCAATCGTCCGGAGGTGATGAATGCCTTCAATTTTGAACTGCTGCATGCGCTGCGGGACGTCGTCGACAAGGTCCGCCTGCGCACAGATGTCCGGGTGATGATTATCACCGGCGCCGGGGAAAAGGCCTTTTGCGCCGGTGCGGACCTTAAGGAACGCGCCGGTTTGTCCCCCGATGCGGTCAAAACATTTATCTACACCATCCGTGATCTGTTTACCCGGATCGAATATCTCAACAAACCGGTCATCGCGGCGGTCAACGGCATTGCCCTGGGCGGCGGCACGGAACTGTCACTGGCCTCCGACATCCGCATTGCCGCCGAAACCGCCACATTGGGACTAACGGAAACCCGTTTGGCCATTATTCCGGGCGCCGGCGGGACACAGCGGCTGCCCCGGCTGGTGGGCAAAGGCAAGGCCAAGGAGCTTATTTTCACCGGCCGCCGCGTTGACGCAAAGGAGGCGCTTGCAATCGGACTGGTCAACCAGGTAGTCGCGCCGGAACGTCTGCCAGCGGCGGCCCGCGAGATGGCCGCCATGATTTGTGAAACCGGTCCCATTGCCATCGAGCAGGCCAAGTACGCCATTAACCATGGTCTTGAAACCGATCTGAACACCGGTCTGGCCATCGAGTCCAACGCCTACTGGCTGACCATTCCGACGAAGGACCGGCTGGAAGGCCTTACCGCTTTCAGGGAGAAACGCAAGCCCGTGTACAAGGGGCATTAAAGGAGACATCATGATGAGCGAATATGATTACTGGAAAATTTTCCCGCGCATGCCGCGCAAGGTTACCATCGGCGATATCACCATCCGCGATGGGTTTCAGCACCTGGAAAAATTCATCTCCACCCGGGCCAAGATTTTTTATGCGGAGGAGCTGATTTTTGCCGGCTGCCGCAACATTGAGGTTACCAACCTTGGCAATCCCTACCTGATGCCCCAGTTCAGCGATGCCGAGGAGATTCTGGCCCATCTGCGCAGCGAGCGCTTTCGCAAACGCTGTGCCAAAAAAGGCGTCAACTACGAGGACATCTGCATTACGGCGGTGACCATTCGTGAAAAGGCCGTGGAGCGGGCTATTGAACTGAAACACAAGGGCGTGGGGCCGGACCGCGCGTTGATGATGGTCTCCACCGAGGAGGAGCACCACTTTGCCAATTCAGGCACCACGCTGCCGGACTACTGGGCCGAGGCGGAACGCTGCATAAAAAAGTGCACGGATGCCGGCATCAAGATGTGCGGCACGGTCAGCACGATTTGGGGCAGCCCCATCGCCGGCGCCACGGCGTTGAAGGATGCGGTGGAATTCACGCGCCGCTTTCTGGACATCGGGGCGGCGGATATCGAACATGCCGACCACGATGGCAGTGCATCGGCGGCGGATGTCTACCGCTACTTTTCCATGATTCTGGATGAAATGCCGGACACGGACCTGCACATCGCCCACTTTCACGAGACCAAACGGGTGGCCGCTGCCTCGGTGCTGGCCGCCCTCCAGGCCGGCATCACGCATTTTGAGGCCACCCTGGGCGGCATGGGCGGGCAGCCGGCCAATTTTCTGGATGACTGCCCGGTGCCCGGTACGGGCGAATATTACTATAAGGACCCACGCTACGTGGGACTGATGTGTTTGGAAGACCTTCTGGTTCAGGTGGATGAAATGGGGATTGAACACGGCTATGACCTGGACCGGATTCTCTGGCTGGGCCGGCAGATGGAGCGTACGGTGGGCAAGCGCCTGCGGTCGGAGGCGGTGATCAACGGCCGCACGTTGAAAGAAGGGCACATGCAGTTCGCCCGCCCGGGATTGAAACGCCTGAAAGAGAAGCTGGGCGAGGAACCCGGGCAGAAAATTCCAAGAACGTAGTTCGCTTCGCCCACAATCGGGATGATGGAATATGCCAACATCCCCTGTCGCTTTGGCAAGGCCGAATCTTTATGACCACGCTGCTGTGCTATTCACGCAATCGCTCCACCAGCGTCGAAGCGCTCGACGACACGACGCTGGTGTCCACCTGCCGGCTGCAGGACACCCGCATGGATGCCGTCGTGCAGTTGCGCGTCCGGTTGCCTGAACTCGAAATCACCGCGGCGGAAGGCCGTTTTTTCAGACCGCGGGCCGGCGCGTGCTGCGAAATCGACACGGCCTTGCAGAAAATGATCGGCATTCGCATCGGGGCCGGCTTAAAAAAAATCATTCGCGGCCTCACGGCGGAAACGAGCAACTGCCGGGCACTGCCGACCATGCTCGAAGAGAGCTGCCATGCCGTTATTCTGGCCTTTACCAAAGACACGTTGGCGGCTGTTCCCAAGGAAACAAAGGCGTCCATCGATTATTTCAGGGCCATGGTGAAAAAGAATATCCGGCTTTACGACCGCTGCGCCGCCTTTGCCCCCGGCAGCCCCCTGGTGGAGGGAATGGACCCGCCTTAGTGCCGCGTCTCAAAAGTTGTGTTCTAAAAAATGGCGATATGGTTTTATACGAAAACACCCTCTATTTGACCCATCACAACCAAAAAACGCGCCAATGCTGAAATTTCAACGCAACAAAATTGTGGGTCTGTTCCTTAAAAACGACCGCTTCCTCACAGCCCGCGGCGTGTTGGACGACGACATCTTCGGTCTTGAGATCGAGGTGGATATCGATCTTGAGACGCGTGTGATTCAAGCACTGAAAGGCCGCTGGCATCGTGAGGAAACGCCGGAGTGCCCGCGTGCAATTCCGTTTCTGCAGGAGGCGGTCGGCTTCAGGATCGACGCCCCGGACTTCGAGCGCCGGGTCAACAAAAGCGTCGGCCGCCGCTGCTGCCCGCATTTTGCCAATCTTTTGATCGAGTGCTGTGATGCCGCGAATGAAGCCGTCGCCGTCATTCAGGAGACGTCGGGTGCTCCGGACCACAGACCGGCACCCCGGCCCGCGGAAAAAGACGGTCAACCGGTGCCAGCAAACGGCCCGACGTCCGCCGGCGCTGCACCTGCAGCACCAGCCGCCGGCCGCTTCACGTCGGACCCCTCGATTCTGAAAAGCGGTTTCCGGGTGGATCTGCACATTCACTCTTCGCCGGCATCCGCCTGCAGTGCGGTGGGTGTCGACGATGCCATCCGTGCCGCCAAGCGCGCGGGTCTCAACGCCGTCTGTCTGACCGACCACAATTTTGTCTGGCCCGAGAAGGACATCCAAGCCTTGTGCAGAAAACACGATTTTTTGGTGCTGGGGGGCAACGAGATTACCACCGATCAGGGGGACATCCTGGTTTTCGGCCTGTCAAAGGATATTCACGGCATTATTCAACTGCCCGCCCTGCGGCGGCTGGTGGAAGACAGCGGCGGCTTCATGATCGCCGCGCATCCTTTCAGGGGGTTTTTGGTGTTTGACGCCCGTCAGATCGGCCTGACGGTGGAAACCGCGGCGGCCCGCTCGCTGTTTTGCTTTGTCGATGCCGTTGAAACCTTGAACGGCAAGGTGACGGAGGCGGAAAACAGCTTCGCCGCACGCGTGGCCGGCCGCCTGACACTGCCCATGACCGGCGGCAGTGATGCCCATGCCGCCGCCGATGTCGGCAAATATGCAACTGTTTTTGAAAAACCGATTCAAAACCAGCAGGATTTGCTGGCGGCTCTGAAGAGCGGCGCTTATGCGCCCTGCCGCTTGAGAAGTCCCGGTGCGTCCTTGCAGGACCGTTAAGGAGTTTCCGGCATGAAAACCCGAAAGGACTGGGAAAAGCCGATCCGGCGACTGGAGCAGCTGCTGCGGCTGCGGTCGTTTCCGGTGGCCTTTAAGATGCTCGAGAAAAAGGAGCAGCTGGACGATATCGCTTTTATCCGCCGCAGTGCATCCAAAGCGACCCTGTGCCAGTTGATCACGCGGGTGCGCAGCTTCGACTGGACGGTGGGTGCCGAACGGGATGATTTTCTGTTTTCGGCCTGCCCGGCCATTCTGGGGTTGTGTGATGTGCCCGAAGTCAACCGGGACGGCACGTTTCGCAGCATCGTTTGGGTCAAAAACAAGGCCGAGGGCCGCCGCTATGAGGCCGCAATTCCCCGTCTGCCCCTTAATCAATATGAAGCGGTGGCCATGGCGCCGCTGGTGTACAATCCCTTTGATCCCGACATCGTGCTCATCTACGCCAACCCGGCGCAGATGATTCTGCTGATCAACGCCATACAGTTCATGCAATACGAGATCATGCAGTTTTTCTGCGTCGGGGAGTCTTCCTGCGCGGATGCCATCGTGCGCTGCTATCAGAGCGGCAAACCGTCGCTGACCATTCCCTGCTATGGGGAGCGGCGCTACGGGCATGCGCAGGACGACGAACTGGTCATGGCCGTTCCCGCCGCGTCGATGGACGGCATCCTGCAGGGCCTGGAAGCGCTCTACCGTCGCGGCGTGCGCTACCCCATCAGCTATGCCGGGGCGGAGGCCGACGTCGCTCCCATGTTTCCGCCGCGCTACCACGATCTGGAAAAAATTCACCGCAGACTCAAGGGGGATCACCTGCTGCTGGGTCTGTCCGGCGGCATTGCCAGCGGCAAGTCCACCGTTTCCGACATGCTGGAAAAACTGGGCGCACCTTTGATCGACTTCGATCATCTGGCGCGGGTGGTTGTTGAACCCGGTCGACCGGCGCACGCCGGTATTGTCGCGTATTTCGGCCGTCAGGTGCTTTGCGAAGACGGAACCCTGGATCGCAAAAAACTGTCTTCCATCGTCTTCGGCGATCTCGAAAAACGAAAAAAGCTGGAAAACTTCACCCACCCGGCCATATTCGACGAATTTTTCAAGGCCGTCGCGGCCATTATCGCCCAACGCCCCGAAGCCGTCATCCAGGTGTCCGTGCCGCTCTTGTTTGAACTGAATCTGTCCTTTTTGTTCGACAAGCTGATGGTGGTATACGTGCCGCCGGAAATTCAGGTACAGCGTCTCACGAAAAGAGACGGCATCAGCGCCGGGGAAGCGCGGAATATCCTCAACGCCCAGCTGCCCATCGACGAAAAGAAGGGCTATGCCGATTTCGTCATCGATAATTCCGGCGATCTTGATAAGACCCGCGCCCAGGTGGAAGCGGCCTGGGCGGCCCTTGTCTGAAACGATGTTGCGATCGTTAGGTTCGTTGGGTTCGCTTTTTGTCGCCGAACCGTCATTCCGGCGCACGCCGGAATCCAGTAAGACCAACTGCTTCTTTTCTTCCGCCGTGACCGTTCTTCGGGCACGTACACGCGCACGTGTCCGTTCACGTGTATGTTTACGAGGATCAGCTGACAGCTGACCGCTGATGGCTAACCGCCAGCGCCGTTTCCATGGCGCGGCGATGAATGTGGCCGGCGAAATGCACCGGGCTTTTGCCGTAAATGGGGTCCCAATCCGATGGGTCGGCGGTGCAGCAGTACTGAATCTCGAGGCCCAGACGGACAGCCGCCTGATCGATCGGACAACCGATGATGCGCCCGGCCGCCTGCCAGGTGCCGCCGCAGGGGGCGCCCCGCTTTACCTGAACGCCGGTGATCTTTTTGCCGTCGGTCTGCACCGTGAGTTCGGGTGCGCCAAAGCGGCTTCCGTAAATACCGTGGGCGCTGCTGCGGGACAGCCCGCAGCAGGTCGGCGGACAGGTGACGCCCGGCTCCCGGATTTTTTTGCCGGATGATATCATGGGGATGTCGCTTTGGGCGCACAGATGTGCCAGATCCAGGGCCAGATCCGGATGTTTTAAGTGGTCCAGCACCAGATCGGCGTCGATGCGCGCCGGCAGGTACGCCTCGCCCGTATCCAGAACCGGCGGCAGCGGCACATCGATCGATATCATCTTAAGTTCGCATAAGTCCCGTCCAAAACGGCGGATCCCTTCCACCTTGCTCTCGGCGCTGCCGTTTTGCTGAAAAACCATTATTTTCATCAGTCGTTTTTCCATTTCCAAACAATGCGGTCTTTGGAGACTTCAGTTGTAAGATAGCCACGTTCCACGGCATATGCAAGCGTGCGGTCGATCTGGCCGGCATCGGCGCCGCTGTCGTGTGCGATGCCGTCGGCAAGCTGCTGCCGCCCTTGCCGGTCGGACAACGCCGATGCCGGGCGATGAAAAATCCCCTCTTTTTCGATAACGCTCCGCATCATCCAGTCATGCATCAGCACAACGTGTTCTAGGTGCGTGAGCGGCCAGACCGTGTCATCGTTCCCTCCGTTTTCGCGTTGCTGCTTCAGCTCGCCGAGCCACTGGTTAAACTGCGCTTCCCACTGAATGACGATATGGTCGAGCATCCCGCGGCTGACCGCCGCGGTTCGGGTGACGGCCCGGTTGGCGTGGTAGTCCCGCCAGCGGTGGCTCAATATCTGAAGATCGTATTGATGCCGATTTTCACGGACATCGGTGCCGGGAAAGGGCGCCAGCAGATGAAATCCATGCTGGGCGCCCATATTTTTGAGACGCTCGGCAAGATGGAGGGTGTCATTCAGGCTTTCCGGCGTTTCACCGGGCAGGCCCAGGATAAAAGAAACCTGCGGCGCAATGCCGCTGTCTGCGGTCATTTGAACCGCGCGGCAGGCCTGCTCCGTCGTAATGCCTTTACGGATGCGGCGCAGCATGGCTGCATTGCCTGATTCCACCCCGAAGCTCAAGGCACTGCAGCCGGCGGCTTTCAATTCGGCCAGCAATGGTGGCGTTACCGTGTCAACCCGGGCAAAGGCCGTCCAGTGAACGGACAATCCGCGTTGGATGATTTCCCGGCAGATGGCCCGGCAGTGAGGCGCCGACGCCGTGAAGAGGTCATCGGCAATGTTGATCTGGCGGAAATCGAGCGCGGCCAGCCCAGCCATTTCGTCCACCACCCGCCGGGGATCACGGCGCCGGACCGCTGGCCCGGCCATTTTGCGGCCGACACAGAAAATACAGTTGAACGGACAGCCGCGGCTGGTGATCATGCTGACCGGCAGACCCAGCGCGCGGTAGCGGCCTAGGGGAATCAGGTGCCGCGCCGGCATCGGCAGGGAATCAATAGCCTTGACAAGCGGCCGGGGGCCGGTGGTTTTCACGGTTCCGCCGCTGCGAAAGGCAATGCCGGCGACTTCCGCCGGATGCCGGCCGGCGGCGATCGCCCGGGCCAGGGTTGGCAGGGTTTCATCACCCTCGCCGACAACCACAAAATCGATCGCCGGACAGTGCTGCATGGTCTGCTCGGCGCGGAAGCTCACATGGGGTCCACCGATGACGGTTTTGCAATGCGGCGCCGTCTGCTTGACGACGGACAGGATACAAAGCGCGTGATCAAGGGTCATCGTCACCGCCGTAACGCCCACCAGATCGGGATCAAAGTCTTCCAACACGCGTGCCAGATGCGTTCTGGTGTAGGGGTAAACCACATAGTCCACCAGTCGAACCGTGATGCCGGCGGCTTCCAGGGCTGCACCCAGACAGGCCAGACCCAGCGGCGGGGACGGGTTTTCAGACAGAGGATAATGCGGATTGATCAGCAATACACGCATGGCAAAATCGACGGGCGCGGCGTTACTTTCATCCTGTAGCGCTGGTTCATGGAGGATAAGGCAAACAAAAAGGCCCGAAACACGATTTCGGGCCTTTTGGTTTGCATTGCGAAACGGATGCGTCGATTAGAACAGACCGCTGACCTTACCGGTTTCCACATCCACGTCAACCCGCCGATAGGCCGGGTTGGAGCCGGTGCCGGGCATGAGGCTGATGGTCCCCGCACACGGGCAAAGGAACTTGGCGCCGGAATAGATCAGGACGTCGCGGATCGGCAGCCGCCAATCCTTGGGCACGCCCTTCAGGGTCGGATCGTGGCTCAGGCTGAGATGGGTTTTGACCATCATGGTGGTGTAGTCGTCGTACTTGGAATCCGCTTCCAGCATTTTGGCCTTTTTCTCGGCGTCGGGCTGCCAGTCGACGCCGTCCGCACCGTAAACCTCCCTGGCGATCTTGTCCACGCGATCGCGCAGCTTCATTTCGGTGGGGTACAGAAATTCGAAATTGCTTTCCTCGTTGCAGGCGTCGATGACCGCATCCGCAAATTCAAGGGCGCCTTCCCCGCCCAGCTCCCAGTGACGGGACTCGGCGCAGCGCGCACCCGCCGCCTCCGCCGCCTTGCGCACCACCGCGCACTCGGCGTCGGTGTCGGTATAGAAGCGGTTGATGCAGACCACCGGGTTGATGCCGCTCTTGCGGATGACGTTGATCATGTGCACCATGTTTTCACAGCCCTTTTCAACCAGTTCCACATTCTCCTGGGTATATTCGTCCGGCATGGCGATGCCGGGCACGACTTTGGGTCCGCCGCCGTGCATCTTGAGCGCCCGGATGGTGGAGGTCAGTACCGAGACGTGGGGCTTCAGTCCGCTGTAGCGGCATTTTACGTTCCAGAATTTCTCGAAACCGATGTCCGCTGCGAATCCGCTTTCCGTGACGTGGTAGTCAAACAGTTTCAGACCGACCCGGTCGGCGATAATGGATGACTGTCCTACGGCGATGTTGGCGAAGGGGCCGGCATGCACCATGCAGGGATTGTATTCGGCCGTGCACATGAGCGTGGGGTTGATGGTGTTGCGCATGAAGGCCGTCATGGCATTGCCGACTTCCAGGTCGCCGGTGGTGACCGGTTTGCCGCTCTTGTCGAAAGCGACGGTGATGTTGTTGAGCTTTTCCTTCAGATCGGCCAGGTTTCTCACAATGGCCAGAATCGCCATCAGCTCGGAGCTCACGGCGATACCGAATTTGGACTGCATGGTGAAGCCGTCGAACCGTCCGCCCAGTCCGATGACGATGTTGCGCAGGGCCTGCGCGCAGAAATCGATGATCCAGCCCATCTCGACGCGGGTGGGGTCGATGTTCAGCCGCCGCATTTTGCTCAACCGCTCCAACTGTTCGTCATTGTAGTTTCTTTCGTGCTGCATGCGGGATGTCAGCGCCACCATGGCCAGGTTGTGGGCGTTCATAATGTCGTTGATATCACCGGTCAGGCCGAGCGAAAATTCGGTCATGGGAATCAGCAGGGAATTGCCGCCGCCGGCGGCGGTGCCTTTTACATTCATGGTCGGTCCGCCGGAAGGCTGCCGCAGGGCGCCGCCGACGTTGACGCCTCTTTTGCCGAGACCTTCCATCAGCCCGCAGGATGTCGTGCTCTTGCCTTCTCCCAGCGGCGTGGGCGTGATGGCGGTCACTTCGATGTATTTGCCGTCGGGCTTGTTTTTCAGACGATCGATGATTTTGAGAAAATCCAGCTTCGCCAGACGTCCCATGGGGAGCATTTCTTCTTTTTCAAGCCCCAGTTTGTCGCGCCACGCCTCGGGGGTGGGCATGTTTTTTTCCGCGGCTTCTGAAATCTGCCAATCTGCCATTTCTACTGCATTGTACGCCATTGATCCAACCTCCTTATGATGAAGTATGTTGCCCGGAACTCCAAGGCGCCGGGTCTGTACCACCTTTTATGGTCCGCGTCAACGATCCACCGTCGTTCGGTATCACGCGCAAATAAAATTCGCAAGCACTTAATGAAAACCGTGGGAAGAGCAATTTATATGAAATTGCGTTAGGATCGTTGAGAGCGTTGAGAGCGTTAGGATCGTTGGGTTCGCTTTTTGTCGACGAACCGTCATTCCGGCGTGCGCCGGAATGACGAAACAAGACCAGACAGCCGTGCACGCGCACGTGTCCGTTCACGAGGGCCAGCTAAAAGCTGACAGCTAACCACTAATTGCTTTTTACCCCTGCATCGTCATTCTGCAGACGGCTCAAACGGTAGTAAAACCCTCTCTGGTCCATCAGCTGGTCGTGGCTGCCGGTTTCCACGATGCGGCCGCGGTCGAGGACCAGGATGCGGTCGGCGCTGCGGACCGTGGAAAGACGGTGGGCGACGACAATGGCGGTGCGGTTCTTCATCAGGCGGGCGACGGCTTCCTGAATGCGCGTTTCGGTTTCAGAATCGATGTAGGAAGTGGCTTCGTCCAGGATGATCAGTTCCGGGTTGCGGGCAAAGGCTCTGGCCAGGCAAATCAGCTGCCGTTCTCCACTGGAAATGGATTCGCCCCCGCCCGCCAGCCGGGTGTCGATGCCCTGCGGCAGCCGGTCGACAAAATCACGACAATTCGCGGCCGTCAGCACCCGATCGATTTCGGCGTCGTCGATATGTTCACCATCCGTCCAGATATTGGCGCGAATGGTGTCGGAAAACAAAAACGGCTCCTGTGTCACCAGGGCCAGCAGGGATCGCGTCCAGTCCAGCGGGAGCGATGACAGCGCCCGGCCGTTGATCAGGATGCGGCCGCTGGTGGGGGCGTAAAAGCGGGTGATCAGGTTGATCAGGGAGGTTTTGCCGGATCCGGTCGGCCCGACAATGGCCAGGGTCTCGCCGGCGGCGACCTGCAGGTTGATGTTTTTCAGGATCAGCTCCGGTGGATGGTAGCCGAAGGATACGTTGTCCATTGTAAGGCTGCTGAAGCGCGCGGGATGCACCGGCCGGGCTTTGGGGGCGGCGGTTGTGTCCGCCGGTTTTTCCACGGCGCCGGATGCATCGTTCGTGTTTTCCATGATCAGGAAAATGCGTTCAGCGGAGGCCATGGCATTCTGCAGGATGTTGTATTTTTCAGCCAGGTCCCGGATCGGTCTGAAGAACATGCGCATGTAGGCGATAAAGGCAACCAGGGTGCCGAGGCTGACCGTCTCGCGGATGACGGTGTTCCCGCCGTAAAAGACGATGACGGCGATGGTCAGGACGCCGAACAGCTCGATCAGCGGCATGAACACCGCCATGATGTGGATCTGGCGCATGCCGGCCATAAAATTATCGTGGTTCAGGCGCGCGAATTTTGCATGACTGGCCTTTTCGCTGCGATAGGACTGAATGACCCGGATGCCGGCGATGGTTTCCGAAAAATGGGTGTTGATTTCAGCCACTTTGATGCGCAGTTCGCGGAAAACGCCCCGGATGCGGCCGGAAAAGATAAACACCGTGTACAGCACCAGGGGCAGAATCATGAAGGACACCAGCGCAAGCCGCCAGTTCATCACCATCAGCACCGCCGCGATGCCTGCCAGAAGAAAAAGGTCCTGAAACACGAAGGTGATCACCGAGGTGAAAAGTTCGTGCATGTTCTGTACGTCGTTTGTCACGCGCGTGACCAGACGGCCCACCGGGTTGCGGGTGAAAAAGGAGATGGAAAGACGCTGAATGTGGTTGTAAAGCGCAAGGCGCAGGTCGTTCATCATCATATGGCCTGCATATTCCATGAGAATGCGCTGATAGAAGCCCAGGGCGAAATTGAGGGCAATCAGAACCAGAAAGAAGACGGCGAGCCGGGTTACGCCGTTGAGATCGGGTTTGCGCAGCAATCTCAGATCCGCTTTTTCAAGATCTTTCAAGGCGTCGTAGGGAATCGCTGCCGTGGAGCCGTTTGCCGTGAACAGCTGCGGATGCCGTTCCACCACGCCCGGCACGCCGGGGCGGCGCAGGTCCACTTTCAGCATGCGCTGGCCGGCTTGCGCATCTTTCGACGGCGATGTGGACGATGTGCGGGGTACGATGTAGCGGTCAATGGCCGTTTTGGTGATATAGGGAATGGCCAGATCGATGAACGCGGTCAGAATGACGAGCAGAATGGACCAAAGGATAATGCCGCGGTAGGGGCGTGCGTAGGGACCAAGGCCCCTGATCAGCTTCAGGTTTTCCGATTTGCCGAGGGTTGCTTCCTCGAAATATCCGGGGTCACGACGCATGGTCAACCGTCTCCTGCAGCCGGAAGGTGCGGGCATAGTAGTGATCGCCCGCCATCAGCGCCGCATGCGTGCCGGATTCGACAATCCGGCCGTTTTCAAGCGATATGATGTCATCGGCCCAGGAAACGGCCGACAGACGGTGGGAGCTGATGACGATCGTCTTGCGACCCCTCATGGCGCGAATTGCGGCGATCATGCGGCGGCCGGTGTCCGCGTCCACCTGGCTGATGGGATCGTCCAGGATCAGGAGCGGACGGTCGCTGTAAAAAGCCCGCGCCAGGGCCAACCGCTGTTTCTGCCCGCCGGAAAGCGTCACCCCTTTTTCGCCCACCAGGGTGTCAAAGCCCCGCGGCAGGGATTGCACCGTGTCGTAAATCAGGGCCTTTTCAGCGGCTGCAATCAAAGGCGCCTGATCACCGCCGCCGGCGCCCAGACAAATGTTGTCGGCGATTGATCCCGCGAAAACAAAAGGTTCCTGGGGTACGGCGGCGATGCCGCGCCGCACATCCGCCAGCCGCAGTTCCCGCAGGTCACGGCCGTCGAGGCGGATGCGGCCCTCCGTGGCATCGTAGAGCCGGGGAATCAAATTCAACAGGGTGCTTTTGCCGCTTCCCGGAGGACCCACAATGCCCAGGACGCCGCCGGGTGCCACGTTCAGATCGATTTTGGACAGCGCAGCGGGCCCGGTTGCCGTGTAGCGAAAACCCACCTGCGCGAAGCGAATCCAGCCCTCTATCTTTTCGAGCCGCACTGCATCAGGGGCGTCTTTGATAGCCGGGGCTGTTTGAAGAATGTGGTGGATGCGGTCCAGGGAGGCCCGCCCCCGTTGAATCAGATTGGTCACCCAGCCCAGGGCCATCATCGGCCAGGTCAAAAGATTCAGATAGCTGATGAAAGCCACAAAGTCGCCGGCCGTTATTTGCTGCAAAATGGTGTGGCGGCCGCCCAGATACAACACGATCGCCAGGCTGGTGTTGGTGAAAAGCATCATCAGGGGAAAGAAACCGCCGGTTATTTTTACCAGACGAAGATTGTGGTCGACATACCGGCGTGATGCGCTGCGAATACCGGCGGCTTCATTCCGCTCCCGGTTATAGGCTTTAATGATGCGAATGCCGGCCAGCCTTTCGCGCACGCTTTCGGTCAAATCGGCGAAGGACGCCTGCACCGCTTTGTAGCGGCGGTGCATTTTACGGCCCAAAATGCGGGTGCCGATGACGATGCAGGGCATGGGAATCAGTACGTACAGGGTCAGCCGGAGGTTGATGTACGCCATGAACCCGATGGCGGCGGTTCCCATCACGATTGCATCGTTGACGGCGACCAGCCCCATGCCGGTGGCCATGCGGATCTGCTGAATGTCGTTGGTGGCCAGGGCCATTAAATCGCCTGTTTTGGTACGGTCGAAATAGGACGGGGAAAGCGTCAGAATGTGACTGAAAAGCCGGTTGCGCAGTCCTTCCTCCACCTTGCGCGAGGTTCCCAGCAAAAACCGGCGCCAGAGATAGCGGAAAATACCGACAAACACCCCGATGGCGGCGAGATAAAGCGCGTATCGCAGCAGGTCCGCCGCATCGGCCGCCAGAACGGTGAGGTCGTCAACCGCCCGCTTGATCACGCGCGGAATGAACAGCTGCATCCCGTCGACAATGATCAGGCAGACAAAACCGGCGGCGATCAGGTGCCGGTTGCGCTGAAAATAGGGTTTGAGAAGCGACAGCGATTGCATGCAAACATCCATTTCGAGACATAACGGACAAACAAGTCGACAGGTCAACCTAACCACGAGAATGCCTGGATTCAAGGTCTTGTTTTTTCCCGGCGCAATTGTTAGTATGTCCTTTATGGAACCGGGGAATGTCGTCGAATTTATCGATCAGCAAAAATTAATCACCGCGGTGATAACGGAAACCAAAAAGCTGCGCCTGCGCCTTTTGACGGAAAACAACCGCGAAGTCAACCTTTCCGCCAACCGCCTGGCCCACATCAGCGCAACCCATCTCGACCTTTCCATGGGGCGGGACAAGCTGATGACCATTCTCAAAGAGACGTCCCGCGGCCGCAGGACGCTGGCGGAAGCCATCGACATCAGGGAGCTGTGGGAAATCCTGCATTCCGAGGCGGAGTGGATCGACCTTGCGACCATGACGGCTTTCTGCTTTTCCGAACCACTGGGGTCCGACCACGAAGCCGCTGTTGTGCGCGCGTTTTTCAGCAACCGAACCTACTTTAAATTCGACCGCAACCGGTTTTTCCCCCATCCGGAAGCGACTGTCGAACAGACGCTGGCGCGCCGCCGCGAGCAGGAACGCATCAACCGTCTGGTGGAAGATGCGGGCCGCTGGCTGACCGGCGTTGACGGGCAGACCCCGCCGGACACGCCGGTCGCTCTGGCGCCGTGGCAGCAGCAGGTTGTCGACGCGCTCCGGTCCTACTACCTTTTTGAGAAGGAAAGTGACCACGCCGAACTGGCCCAAAAGTTCATGCAGGCCGCCGGCATTGATGACCCGCAGGCGATTTTCGATCTCCTGGTGCGTCTGGGCATATGGAGCACCCATGAGAATCTGGATATCCTGCGGCACGAGATTCCCACCCGATTTTCCACAAAGCAGCTGGAAGCCGCACAGGAACTCTCGTCCGTTTGTCCGCAGACGGTGGTAAAAGACCCCGCGAAGTCCCGCCGCAGAGATTTGACGGATCTCCCGGTTCTGACCATCGACGGTCAGGCGACGCTGGATTTTGACGATGCGCTGAGCATCACCCCCGCGAGCGAAGGCTACTGTCTGGGGATTCACATCGCCGACGTCGGTCATTTTGTAAAGCGCGACAACCCGCTTGATGAGGAGGCCCGCAACAGGGCGTCCTCCATCTACACACCCGATAAAAAGATTCCCATGCTGCCGCCTTTGCTGGCGGAAAACCTCTGCAGCCTGAAAGCCGGCGAAATCCGGCCGGCCGTGAGCCTGCTGGCGACCATCGACACCGCGGGGCGCATCCTCAACTGCGAGCTGATGCCCAGCCGCATCCGCGTAGAGCGCCAGTTGTCGTATTACGACGTCAATCTTATCTGTGAAGAGGACGAGCACATCCGGCATCTGTATGCGATCGCCAAGGGTTTCCGTCAGCAGCGGCTGGACCAGGGAGCGCTTCAACTCACCCTGCCGGAAGTCAGCATATGGCTCAACAACGAGGGGGAACCGATCGTCAACCGCATCAACCGGGAAAGCCCGGGCCGAATCCTTGTTTCCGAGTTGATGATCATGACCAACTATCTGGTGGCCAAACACCTCGCCCGGCATCAGCTGCCGGCGATTTTCCGCTCGCAGCCGGAGCCCCGGGAGCGGCTTTTCAAAAACGGCGAGGGGACCCTTTTTCAGAACTGGATGCAGCGCAAGCATCTGAGCCGATTCATTTTGAGCCCGGCACCCGATTTCCACTCCGGGCTGGGGCTGGAAGCGTATGTAACGGCAACGTCGCCCATCCGCAAATATTTTGATCTGGTCACCCAGCGCCAGATAAGAGCCTCTTTTGAAATGGAGGCCCCATACACGGCGGAAGAAATCGATCGTATCATTCAGGCCCTCCAGTTGACCATGCCGGCGGTGTCGCGCATCCAGCACAACCGTCATCGATACTGGCTGCTCAAACATCTGGAATCACGCGTCGGGGAAAAAGTCGAGGGTCTCGTGCTGCGCCGGCGCAGAAAAGATCATCTCCTGCTCATCAAGGACTATATGCTGGAGTGCCAGCTGCCCTTGTCATGCGGCGTGAATTTGAAGCCGGAGGACATCGTTCAGCTGACGATTCAGCATGTGAATGCCCGGCGGGATGTGTTGTCTGTTTATGTCGGTTAATCCGCTCGGCCGTTGCCGGTTTGAAAGGAAATCATGTCATGAACATCCATGGGTTGCGTGGCTTTGTGGCTGTGTTGGTGTTTTTGTTGACGGCGGCACCGGTCTGCGCCGCCAAAAAGGAGCCGCTGGGGCGGGTTACATCGCTGGCCGGCGGTGTTCAGGTCCAATCGGAAGATGACGCCGTCTGGCGTCAGGCTGCACTTAAAATGATCGTCTATTTCGGCGACAGTGTTCGCACGCTGGAAGACGGGGAGAGTATCATCACGCTTTCCGACGACAGCATCATAAAAATCCATCCCAACAGCCATGTCGCCCTGAACAGCATTGTCTCTCCGGTGGAGGAGAAGAATTCCATTCTGCTTTTTTTCGGGCGCATCTGGAACAAAATCGCCAAAAAGGCGCTGAAAAAAAAGCGCTTTGAAGTCCAGACGCCGACGGCCGTGTGCGGGGTGAGAGGAACCGCGTTCGAGACGGCGGCTTACGAGGACGGAAGCGTTGTCGTGCTGGTCGAGGAGGGTGCGGTCAGCGTGGACAACGACGTGTCCGCACAAACACTGGCGGCGAACCAGGGCACGGAAGTCACCATTGAAACCCGGCAAATTGAGACAACGACCGGACTGGCGCCGAATTGGCGTCAAAAGGAGCAGGAATCCCGCCAAAAGCTGTTTTCAGACGGCGAAAAATACGGCGGTCGTGTGAAAGGAGAAATCGACCGCCGCAATGATTACATTAAACAGCTGGTTCAGGAAGCGGCCGCACTGAAGAAAAGGCGCGATGAACTGAAGACCGCCGCCGCCGAGGCACAGGCGGGCGGGGATACGATCGTCTATGAGGACCTTGCCGCCCGGATCGCCGCTGCCAACGAAGCGCTCAAAGATCTCAACCGGCGGATCGCTTACGAAGGGCGTCGCCTGGAATGTCAGTTCGGTCTTTTTACCCGCTACGGCGAGCTCGCCCGTCATCCGATCTATGCGGAACAATTCAACGGCAAAGACTTCATTCTGGCGGAGCTGGACAATGTCGAAATGATTCGGGCCGAATTCGACGCCATGATGGAAGAGGGCCTGAAGTTGTCCATGGAAGACATGGAGGATCTCATGGACGAAATGCGTGACAAAATGAAGGATTTCAGAAACAGCCGCACCAAAAGCGACCCTTTCACGGAACTGGATTGAGGTGTTTCGCCCGCAGATCATTTTGCATCAGCGCGGAAGATGGTGTTGGCACTTCATGTTTTTCAGCGCCGGCGCAGGATTGAAATAAAGCGCGGCAGGCAAAAAGCGCCCGCCGCGCTTTGTCTTTAATAGCGGGGGTGGCACTCGATGCAGCCCGTCGGGCCGCTGTTCTGCAATGGTGTTTTCAGGGTCGAATAGGTTTTTTCAAGGGCCTGGTTGCGGGATTTGATGTCCTTGTGGCAGCCGATGCAAAGCCCGTGATAGGCATTTTTATAATATTGTGCGCGTAATTCCGCCGCCGGCGGTTTACCTTCTTCTGCTTCCGGCAGTTCCGCCAGATCGTGGCACCCCGATGTCATGCAGGACTGAATCTGCTCCTCACCTTCCCATTTGTGGTGGCAGGTTTTACAGGTGTAGTCAAAGTGCACCGCGTGAGGGAAATCCACTTCCGCACGCTGCTGGTCTACCGCGTCAGGCGGCTCGAGCGTAATCGTTCCGGTCGGAAAGCAGATGGTTTCATCGGCCACACCGCTCACCACTGCGCCCGCGAGAAAAAAAACGATAACCAGACAACATATGACAGCACGGTTGTTTCGCATCTCTGTCCCCCTGTTCATGAAAATTTGGCCTGCTATAATACGTCTGCGGCAAACTTTCAACGATTATTTTCACCGCCTTGACAAGCGACCGCTGTTAGCATAGATTTCCTTTCTTATCTGAATTCGGGTGATTACAGTGAATAAAAAACACCGATCGGCAATAAGCGCCCTTTGGCTTTGCGCAGGATTCGCCCTGCTGGCGGCATGGGGGTGCTCCCCGTCCGACGGGGAGTCCAACGGCGCTTCGCGCAATGCGCCCGATGCGGGGAAAGCGGCACCGGAGGCGGTGGTTCATCTCTTCTTTGCGGATGTCGAGAATGAATATCTGACCGCCGAAGCGCGCCGCCTGCCGTATCAAGAGGAGCCGATCCGGAAAGGGCGCGCCATCGTGGAAGCGTTGATAGACGGCCCTCGACAGCCGCTGGTCGGCACGGTTCCGTCCGGCACGACCATCAGGGCGTTTTACATCACCGAGGAGAAGGTGGCCTATGTCGATTTGTCCCGCCAGGTCTACGAAAATCATCCCGGCGGGGCGACATCGGAGCTCATGACCATTTATTCGATCGTCAATTCGCTGTCGCTGAACATCCCGGAGATTGATGCCGTCAAAATATTGATCGAAGGACGCGAAAAACAAACCCTGGCGGGGCATATTGATCTGCGCCTGCCGTTTGAAGCCAACATGATGATGGTCCGATGAAAAAGAAAACCAAAATCAACAACATTCGGAATATCGGTATTATCGCCCACATTGATGCCGGAAAAACCACGGTGACCGAGCGCGTCCTTTACTACACCGGCCGCTCGCACAAAATGGGAGAGGTCCACAACGGCGAGGCCATTATGGACTGGATGCCCGACGAACAGGAAAGGGGCATCACCATTACCTCCGCCGTGACCGCCTGCCAATGGCAGGACAGCGAAATCGCCATCATCGATACCCCGGGCCACGTCGATTTTACCATCGAGGTTGAACGCTCCCTGCGGGTTCTGGACGGCGCCATCGGTGTTTTCTGCGGCGTGGGCGGTGTGGAGCCCCAGTCGGAAACCGTTTGGCGCCAGGCCGACAAGTACCATGTGCCGAAAATCGCGTTTATCAACAAGCTCGACCGTATCGGCGCCGATTTTGCGGCCGCCGTGGACGGCATCAGAACCCGCCTGGCGGCGACCCCCCTGGTGCTGCAGCTGCCGGTGGGTCGGGAAGACCGTTTCCGCGGTATTGTGGACCTGGTGGAAATGCAGCAGATTGCCTGGGATGCCGATTCGCTGGGGGCCACCCTTTACCGGGAAGAGATCGAAGCCGCGCTTCTGGAAGATGCACGACAGCAGCGCGAACAGCTGCTCGAGACCCTGGCGGAAGTCGATGACGATATCATGGAGCGTTACCTGGCCGAAGAACGCATCGATCCAGCCACCCTCAAGGGCGCCATCCGCAAGGCAACCGTGGGGTTGAAGCTGGTGCCGGTTTTGTGCGGTTCCGCCTTGAAAAACAAGGGGATTCAACCGCTGCTGGATGCCATCGTCGATTATCTTCCCAGTCCGGTGGATGTTCCGCCCATCAAGGGATCGGACCCCGAGACCGGGGAGATCATCCGCTGTGCTCCCAGAGATGCCGATCCCCTGGCGGCGCTGATTTTCAAAGTGTCCTTGATCGAGGGACGCAAACTGTCCTTCGTGCGTGTGTACAGCGGCCGGCTGAAAGCCGGCGAGGAAGTGTTCAATCCGTTCCGGGGGACAATGGAGAAGGTGTCGCGGCTTTTGCGGATGCATGCAAACAAGAAAGAGCGCATCGACAGCGCGGGGGCCGGCGGCATTGTCGGCGTCGTGGGGCTGAAACTTTCCGGAACCGGTGAGACCCTGTGCGCGAAGCGCCGCCCCGTTCTCCTGGAAAACATTGATGTTTATGAGCCGGTCATTTCCGTAGCCATCGAGCCCAAGACCCGCAGCGATCAGGAAAAGCTCGATGATGTGCTGGAGAAATTCATGACCGAGGATCCCACCCTGAAAGTCAAGGTCGACGAGGACACCGGCCAGACCATTTTGTCGGGCATGGGCGAACTGCACCTTGAAGTTATTATCAGCCGCATGCGCCGCGAATTCAACACCCGGGTCAATGTCGGCAAACCCCAGGTGGTCTACCGCGAGACCATTGAGAAGAAAGCCATGGCCACGGCGGTGTTCGACAAGGACGTCGCCGGCCACCGGCACTTCGGCGAGGTTCAGCTCAGGATCAAGCCCCTGCCCAGAGGCAGCGGCAACCGATTTGTTGTTGCCGTCGACGAAGAGAGCATCCCGCCGATCTTTTTGCCGGCCGTTGAACAGGGTGTCATGGAATCTCTGGAAAGCGGCGTGCTGCTTGGCTATCCGGTTGTCGACGTGGCGGTGACCCTGGCAGGGGGGGCGAACAAGGAATCGCTGGGCTCTGAACTGGCCTACCGGGTCAGCGCCACCATGGCGCTGAAGGAAGCCATTGCCGCCGCCGAACCGTTTCTGCTGGATCCGATCATGAAGGTGGAGGTTTTTGTGCCCGACGATTTCACCGGCGACGTCATCGGCGATCTCAATGCCCGGGGTGGGAAAATCGAGGCCATCGAGCCGCGCCGGGGCTTGCAGGTGCTCAAGAGCGTCGTCCCCCTGGCGCAGATGTTCGGCTATTCCACCTCGCTGCGTTCAGCGACGCAGGGCCGGGGCACCTTCAGCATGCGTTTTTCCCATTTCGACCGCAGCGGATAACCATCCGGCGGTTCAAGGCCGCGCGGCTTTCCGCCGGCGCTCCAGCTCCGCCTTTAGCGCCGTCAAACGGCGGTCGATGGCCTCGCTTCGCAGTGCATCGTGGCTGCCCTCGGCAGCCCTGCTCAGATGAAACAGGGCGTTTTGCAATTCTCCTTTTTCCTGGTAATACACGCCCAGATAGTAGTGCGCTTCGGTCATGCGCCCCTGTTTTCCGTACACTTTTCCCAGAAAAAAATACGCCTGATCATTTTGCGGATTTTTTTCAACGGCCGACAGCAGGGCATTGCCGGCTTTGTCCAGCTGACCCAGCTCCAAAAGCGTCTGCCCCAGAAAGCGCAGCCCCTCGTCATCGGTCGGCGACATGGCGATGGATGCTTCCAGCGCATTGACCGCTTTTTGATATTGGCCGTCCAGAAAATAGATTCGCCCCAGTTCTTTGAGGATGTAAGGATTCAGCGCTTCCTTCTCAAGAGCGGCCCGCATGTGCGCCAGCGCCTTTTCCCGGCTGCCGGCGCGCGCCAGAGCCAGCGCATAGCCGTAGTGGGCGAGCGCATCGGCCGGACGCTGCGCGAGACGGCTGTTAAAATATTCTCTGGCCTGGTCCACGTCGCCGTGCTTTCCCACCAGGGTGGTCTGCATCAGGGCAAACGCATCGGCGGTTTGCGAAGCGTTCTCCGCGTCTTCTTCCGGATGCCGTTCAAGCCAGGAATCGATGAGGGCCATGCGGTCTTCGGAAGCCGGGTGGGTCATCAGGTAGTGCGGCACCTGCTCAGAACCGAACCATTGTTTGCCGCGGATTTTTTTTAAAATCGACAGCAGCCCTTCGGCGCTGTAGCCGGCGTCTTCAAGATAGCGCAGCGCCAGTTGATCGGCCTGCATTTCGTCCTCCCGGCTGAAGGCCAAAGCTGCAGACTGCCCCGCAGCCATGGATCCGATGGCGACGGCGTTGCCCACCGCGGCCGAGCCGCCGATGCCCAGAAAAACACC
>Ga0272444_10001370_pt1 | contig 23532 bp, 22 predicted proteins | sample SSMForm13_FD_201033 | JGI IMG/M metagenome (GOLD analysis project Ga0272444, IMG submission 201033) | Marine sediment archaeal communities from Little Sippewissett salt marsh, Falmouth, MA, United States - SSM-Form-13 | ecosystem: Environmental > Aquatic > Marine > Wetlands > Sediment ...
CTTGGCCCGATTCAACCCTCTGCGTTTCTGGCTCTGTCGCAAGCGCTTGCTCGCGGAAGCGATGTTAGGAATCGTACTCACCTCTTCGAAGCTTCTTCTTCACGTATTGTAGATCAGGAATGACGATTGATGTTAGCCAAGCGGTGATCGTGAATCAAGCAGGGACTGTTCTCCTTCTCTTCCCGCCTGGAGTCTGTCTCGCGTGGGCACGGGTCCAATCTCTCGACGTACGCCGTGATCGATGTCCGAGAGCGGTCCTCGAGCCCGGTCGTCGTGCGGGCTCTTGCCGACTCCAGAGAATTCGGGCAGATTCACTCGGATTGCCGGCCCGGTTCAGCGGTGATAGGATGGGTCCGTTTTCGCGCCGGGCCGGTGGCTCGCATCCGAGGGGGGGTTCATGCAGTGCATTGTCAAGCGCGATGGTCGCGTCGTTTCGTTCGATGAAGCCAAGATCACAACAGCCATCTGGAAAGCGATGCGTGCTGTCGGTGAGCCCGACGAGCACACCGCCGCGGCGCTGTGCGAGCAAATCACCCGTGCCCTTGATGAGCGGTTCGTCGAGGAGTATCCCACGGTGGAGGAGATCCAGGACCTCGTCGAGGAGACGCTGATCCAAGCGGGTAGAGCGCGCACGGCGAAGGTCTACATTCTCTATCGTAAACAGCACGAAGAGCTGAGGGAGATGCGCGGCCTGATGGCCGAGCTTCCCCTGGTGGAGGACTACCTCGACGATCGCGATTGGCGGGTCCGCGAGAACAGCAACATGACCTACTCCCTCCAAGGTCTGAACACCCACATCACCGACAAGATCATCTCGCGATATTGGCTCGGACGGATCTACCCGGAGGCGATCCGGAGTGCGCACGAGTCCGGCGACTTCCACGTCCATGATCTGGGAACGCTGGGGGCGTACTGCGTCGGCTGGGATCTGCGCGACCTTCTTCTTCAAGGATTCCGCGGCGTGCGGGGGAAGATCGAGTCGAAACCGGCGAAGCACTTCCGCGTCGTCCTGCTGCAGATCGTCAATTTCCTCTACACGTTGCAGGGGGAGTCGGCCGGGGCGCAGGCGTTCTCCAACGTCGACACCTACCTGGCTCCTTTCATCCGGGCCGACGGCCTGACGTACGACGACGTGAAGCAGAACGTCCAGGAGTTCGTCTACAACATGAACGTGCCGACGCGAGTCGGCTTCCAGACGCCGTTCACCAACGTGACGCTCGACCTAAAGGTTCCCCGCCACATGCGCGACGAGCCGGCGATCGTCGGAGGCGTCTTCCGGGACGCGACGTACGGCGAGTATCAGCCGGAGATGGATCTGTTCAATCGCGCGTTCGCCGAGGTGATGAACGAGGGCGACATGTGCGGTCGACCGTTCACGTTCCCGATCCCGACCTACAACATCACCGCGGAGTTTGACTGGGAGAACCCCGTCTTCGATCCGGTGTGGGAGATGACGGCCAAGTATGGGATCCCTTATTTCTCGAACTTCATCAACAGCGACATGCGCCCCGAGGACGCGCGTAGCATGTGTTGCCGCTTGCGGATCGACAACCGCGAGCTGCGGAGCCGGGGCGGCGGGTTGTTCGGTGCCAACCCGCTTACCGGATCGATCGGTGTCGTTACCCTCAACTTGCCGCGGCTCGGGTACCTGGCGAGCGACGAGGCGGACTTCTTCGACCGGCTCGGGGCGCTAATGGATTTGGCCAAGGAAGCGCTTGCCGTCAAGCGGAAGACCCTCGAATCACTGACCGAGCAAGGACTCTATCCCTACTCGAAGTTCTACTTGGAGCGAATCAAGGAGGCGGAAGGGGGCTACTGGCGAAACCACTTCTCGACGATCGGGTTGATCGGGATGAACGAGGCGCTCCTCAATCTGCTCGGCTGTACGATCGGCGACCCGGCCGGACGGGAGTTCGCGCTCCGCGCGCTCGACTGGATGCGCGATCGGATCGGCGAGTACCAAGTCAAGACCCACGACATCTTCAACCTCGAAGCGACGCCGGCCGAAGGGGCAAGCTACCGGTTGGCAAAGGTCGATCGCGCGCAATTCCCGGATCTGCGGGTCTACAGCCTCGAGGCGTACGTGAGCGGTGCCCCGTACTACACGAACTCGACCCAGCTCCCCGTCGGATTCACCGACGACCTGTTCGAGGCGCTCAACCTTCAGGACCCGCTTCAAACACGCTACACTGGCGGGACGGTCTTTCACGGCTTCCTCGGCGAGCGCGTGTCGAACGGCCAGGCGGCGAAGCGGTTGGTCCGGAAGATCGCCGAGACGTTCCGGCTCCCGTACTACACTCTGACGCCGACGTTCTCGGTTTGCCCGCAGCACGGATACCTCGTTGGTGAGCACGCAACGTGTCCGACCTGCCGGTCCAAGACGGAGGTCTACTCCCGCGTTGTCGGGTACCTCCGCCCGGTCGATCAGTGGAACGATGGAAAGCAGGCCGAGTTCGCCGACCGGAAGATCTTCGCGCCTGTGTCTGCCTCGGGCTGAGACGAAGATGGCTTCCGGCCTCGCAATCGGCGGCGTTCAATGGACAACGCTGGCCGATTACCCGGGGAAGATCGCGACGACGCTGTTCACGGTCGGCTGTAACTTCCGCTGCCCGTTCTGCCACAACCCCGAGCTGGTCGAGCCGGATCGCCTCGCCCTTGCGCTCGACGAGGACAAGCTGTTCGATCGTCTTCGCGAGCGGATCGGGTTCATCGACGGCGCGGTGATTGGCGGCGGGGAGCCGACGATCCAATTGGCGCTCCCGGCGTTCATCGAACGGGTGAAGCGGCTTGGGTTGCTCGTCAAGCTGGACACCAACGGCTCCCGGCCCGAGATGCTCTCCGAGATCCTCGGAGAGCATCTCGCAGACTACATCGCGATGGACGTCAAGGCTCCACTCGATGACTACGGCCGTCTTGCCGGGACCGCTTGTGACGTCGACGCGATCGAGGAATCGATTCGGCGGATCATCGAGGGCGCCCCGGACTACGAGTTCCGCACGACGGTCGCTCCGACGCTTGAGCGGGACGATGTCCTGCAGATCGTCGAACAGCTGGCCGGCGCGAGACGGTACGTCCTACAGGCGTTCCGGGTGCCGGAGACGGGCCTCCTCGACCCGGAGTGGGAGGCGAAGCCTGCCCTCTCCAAGCGTGACCTCGAGGCACTGTGGGACGAGTTTCGCTCGTCGTTCACCGATGGCGGGGTGCGCGGCTGAGCCTCGTTCCTACTGCGTACCAAGCCCAATGCGCTGTCGAACCTCGGCGATCGTCTCGTCGGCGATCGCTTGGGCGCGTCGAGCGCCGTCGCGGAGGATCTCGACGACGTCGCCGGAAGCCTCCAGCGCCTTCCGCCGCTTTTGGATCGGACGCAGGACGTTCATCAGCTGCTCGAACGTCTCGTCCTTCAGGCGCGAGTACATCAGGTCTCCCTGCTCGTGCTCCGAGCGGAGTTCGTCGGCGATCGACACGTCTCCGGTGAGCTCCGCCGACAGCTCGAGGATCTGGAACAGGTTCGCCACTCCCGGGGACATCTCAACTCCGGCTTCGAGGCCGACGTCGGTCACCGCGGACCGAACCTTCTTCCGGATTGACGCCTCGTCTTCCATGACGCCGACGTAGTGCTGTTCGCCGGCACTCTTGCTCATCTTCATGGTGGGATCGGACAGCGACACGATTCGCGCGCCCTTTCCGACGATCGGCTCCGGCTCGGGGAAGAACTCCCCGAAGCGGCTGTTGAAACGCCGGGCGATTCGCCGAGACAGTTCGAGGTGCTGGACCTGATCCTCACCGACCGGGACGCCGTGCGCCCGGTACAGCAGGATGTCGGCCGCTTGCAGGACCGGATAGGTGAACAAGCCGGAGGAGACGAACGCGTTCCCGGCCGACTTGTCCTTGAACTGCGTCATCCGTGTCAGATCGCCGTACGAAGTGACGCAGCCGAGGATCCAACCAAGCTCGGCGTGCGTGGGCACGTCGGATTGGACGAACAGGATCGTCTGTTCCGGATCGATTCCGCACGCCAACAGATCAAGCGCCATCGCACGCGAGGCGCGGCGAAGTCCGTCAGGATCGACCTCGATGGTGATCGCGTGGTAGTCGACGATTCCGATGATGCTGTCGTACTCGTCCTGCATTGCGGCCCAATTCCGAACCGCTCCGAAGTAGTTGCCCACGTGCAGGGTTCCGGTCGGCTGGATGCCGGAGAAAATGCGTTTCCTCATCGTCAACCACCTCCTGAGATCAATTGTCCGTGGCCTTTTCCCACGGACGCTTTAAGTATAAGGAGCGTGAGGTGCCGTCTGCAAGGGCAGTTTGGGTTGATCGGGGTTCTTCTCGTGGCGTATCATCGTCCATCGGAGGCAAGGGGCGAGATGATCAAGCGAGATTCCATGGGAGACGCGGAATTCAATCCGGCGGCCGGCCGGCGGATTCTCGATGCATTGCGGGACCGCGGCGTGATCGTACCGGATCCCGATCGGACCTACGTCGGGGAGCACGTCGAGGTCGCGCCTGGAACGATCCTCCATCCGGGCACGCACCTGCGCGGTGAGACCAGCGTCGGCCCCGACTGCCGGATCGGGCCCGACTGCTGGATCGAGGGCACGACGATCGAGGAGCGGTGTACCGTTCGCTACTCGGTGCTTGAGTTCGCTCGCGTCCGTGCCGACTCCATCGTTGGTCCGTACGCCCATCTTCGTCGCGGTGCCGACGTTGGACCGGAGGCACGGGTCGGGAACTTCGTTGAGGTGAAACAGGCACGTCTCGGGCGAGGCGCCAAGGCCGGCCACCTTGCCTACATCGGGGACGCCGACGTCGGGGAGAGGACGAACGTGGGTGCCGGAGCGATCACATGCAACTACGACGGCACAACGAAGCACCGGACAGTGATCGGGCGCGACGTCTTCGTCGGGAGCAATGTGTCGCTCATTGCTCCGGTGACGATTGGCGAGGGGGCGATTGTGGCGGCGGGATCAACGATCACCGAGGACGTCCCGGACGGGGAACTCGCGTTCGGTCGGGCGCGGCAGGTCAACAAAGGGGCAGAGCGAACGACCGAGGAGGACGCGGAAGATGATCGGTAGAGAGCTAAAGCTTCTTTGCGGCAATGCGAATCCGTTGTTGGCGCGGGAGATCTCCGAGGCTCTCGGCATCGAGCTGTGCGATGCCGCGGTGACACGCTTCGGAGACGGGGAGATCCGCGTTCGGATTCGAGAGACGGTTCGCGGAGCGGACGTTTTCGTCGTCCAACCGACTTGTCCGCCGGTCAACGAGAGTCTGATGGAGCTTCTTCTCATGATCGACGCAATCCGTCGCGCGTCGGCGCGACAGGTGGTTGCAGTCGTCCCGTACTACGGATACGCGAGGCAGGATCGCAAGCACACCGGGCGAGTGCCTATCTCGGCCCGGCTGGTCGCGAACCTGATCGAGACTGCGGGGGCGGACCGGGTCCTGACGATGGACCTTCACGCCGGCCAGATCCAGGGCTTCTTCAACGTCCCGGTTGACAACCTTCGGACCGATTGGGTGTTCGCGGACCACATCCAGTCGAGCTTCGAGCGGCTGGACAACACGGTCATCGTCTCTCCGGACGCCGGCGGTGCGGTCCGCGCCCGGATGGTCGCCGAGCGCCTGAATGCGCCGTTGGCGATCCTGGAGAAACGTCGGTCGCAGGACGGTTCGGACGTGCAAGTGATGAACGTCATCGGTGAGGTTTCCGGCAAGCGAGCGATCATGATCGACGACATCCTCTCGTCCGGCGGGACGATCGTGAAGGCGACGAACATGCTCATCGCTGAGGGCGCCGAGGAGGTATCGGCCTACTGCACGCACGGGACGCTCTCTGGCAACGCGTTGGAACTGTTGGCGGAATCCCCCTTGAAACGGGTTGTCCTGACCAATACCATCTTCCATGAGCGCGCGAACGAGAGTGAAGTCGTCGACTACATCCATGTGGGCGAACATCTGGCGAAGACGATTCATCGGATCTTCGAGTACAAGTCGGTGAGCCACCTCTTCCCGCATTATTAGATCGACAAACGAATCAAACAACTGGGTGAATACGGATGCACACACTGGAAGTGAAGCAGAGGCCGGCCGGGAAGGCGAGTGCCCTCCGGCGAGATGGATTTGTGCCAGGGGTCGTCTACGGCCCCTCGATCGAGAGCACGTCGATTGCGATTTCGCGTAAGGACCTTCAGTCGCTCTTCTCGGAGATCACGCGCAGCTCGAGGATCAACTTGGCGATAGCCGGCGAGAACGAGACGAAAGAAGTGGACGTCTTCCTGAAGGTTGTCGACTACGATCCGATCACCGATCAGCCGAGGCACGTCGACTTCTACCATCCGGACGTTGGCCACCCGCTGAAGCTTCACATTCCGGTGAGGGTCACCGGCGAAGCGGAGGGCGTGAAATCCGGCGGGATTCTCAACGTCCTGTTCAACACCGTTCGCGTCTACGGACTCTCCAAGGACATCCCGCATCTACTCACGATCGATGTCAGTGAGCTCGGACTGGGCGAGTCGATCCACGTGCGTGACATCGACTTCGGCGACGTCGAACCGATGCTCCCGCCCGAGCGGACGCTCGTTACGGTCATCGCGCCGCGCGGCATGGAGATGAGTGAGGAAGAAGCCGCGGCCGAAGAGGCGGCGATGGAGCTCGAAGCCGAAGAAGCCGCCGCTGAGGAAGAGGCCGCGCCAGCAGAAGGAGAAGAGGGGACCGCGGTCGAGGGAGAGTAGGTGAAGGCCGTTTTCGGTCTCGGGAATCCCGGCCGAACCTACGCGCTCACGCGGCACAACGTTGGTTTCGACGTCATCGATCTGTATCGGAAGGTCCATCGGCTTCGGAGGAAAGGGCGGATCGAGAACTCCGCCCTTGTCTATTCGAGCGGCGACCTGCTCTTGGTCAAGCCGATGACGTTCATGAACGAGAGCGGGTCGGCGGTTTGCGGAGTCCTGTCAGCGCATGGCCTTTCCGCGCAAGACGCTCTGATCATCCACGACGATCTCGACCTCCCGTTGGGACGGAGCAAGCTTCTCGCTGCCGGCGGGGCGGGCACGCACAAGGGGATGGGCTCCATCCTACGCGCGCTTGGCACCCAGGAGATCCCGCGGTTGAAGATCGGGATCGAGGGCGAAGAGAGGACGAAGGCGGGGCGCGACTTCGTCCTCGATCGGTTCACTTCCGAGGAGTGGTCCCGCCTCATGCCCGCGCTGGAGAGAGCCGTCGACGCAATCGACCTATTCCGGACGGCGGATATCCTCGCGGTCATGACCCGATTCAACCGGCGGGGCGGGTCCCTTGCCGAGGGGTAGAGGCCAAGTATACTGTTGCCGCCTGCGATGGCTTGTTTGAGCAAGCTCCTTGAGGAGGGGTAGATGTACGATCGGTTCTCGCGCGAGTCGATGGAGATCATCGCGATCTCGCAGGAGGAGGCAGAGGGCTGGCGACACAGCTACGTCGGCACGGAGCATCTCCTGCTCGCATTCCTCAAGATCGCCGACAGCGAGGTCCATCGGTTTCTTACGTCGAACGGCGTGACCTACGACAAGGTCGCCACACTCCTCGAAGAGGAGAAGGAGCGCGGCGAGGTCCGCCTTTCCGCCGACGATCTCGAGCCGACCGTGCGGCTGAAGCGGGTCATGAAGATCAGCTTCGAGGAGGCGCGCCGAGCAGGGCTGAACACGATCAGACCGGAGCACCTCCTGATGGGGCTGCTCCGAGAAGGCGAGGGGACTGGCGCGGTGCTTCTCCAGCAGTTCGGCGTCGATTTGAACAAGGCACGCGGCTACTTCCTGCCGCCCGGCGGAATCGGCCTGGCGGTCCGCACCACTCGGCGAGGAGGCCAGCGGAAGGGAGAGGTGTCCGAGTTCGGGCGGAACTTGGTGGAAGAAGCAATGGCCGGGAACCTCGACCCAGTAATCGGCCGCGAAGAGGAGATGGAGCGAATCATCCAAACCCTCACACGACGACGAAAAAACAACCCGGCGCTGATTGGCGAGTCGGGCGTCGGGAAGACCGCCGTCGTCGAAGGGCTCGCTCAACGGATCGCCAACGGGGACGTGCCAGCGCTCCTTCGGTCGAAGGAGATCATCGAGCTTGACATGGCGTCGGTCGTCGCCGGGACGAAGTACCGCGGCGAGTTCGAACAGCGGCTGAAGGCGCTGATCAACAAGGTTGCCGAAGAGGACAACGTGATCCTGTTCATCGATGAGCTTCAGACCGTCGTCGGCGCTGGCGGAGCGGAAGGGGCGATCGATGCGTCGTCGATCCTCAAGCCGCCGCTCGCCTCCGGCGCGATCCAGTGCATCGGCACGGCGACGCTTGACGAGTACCGCAAGTCGGTCGAAAAGGACCCGGCGCTCAAGCGCCGATTCAAGACGATCATCGTCGAAGAACCGTCTGTCGAGAAGACGGTCAGAATCATGAAGGGGCTTCGGCCGCAGTACGAGAAGCACCACGGCGTCAAGATCACCGATGACGCGTTGCAGCAGGCGGCGCGCCTGTCGGACCGATACGTCACGGACCAGTTCCTGCCGGACAAGGCGATTGACTTGATCGACGAGACGGCGGCTCGGATCAAGCTCCAGCGGACCCGGGTCCCCGACGAGGCACGGGAGCTGATGGAACGGGTCGACAGCCTGGACGAGCAAGAGCGCGACGCAGTCGCGGCTCAAGACTACGAGTCGGCCGCCCGTCTTCGCGATCAGAAGGCGGAGCTGATCGCGCGGATCGAGGAGCTGAGCGAGACGGCGTACCAGGGGAACGACCTGCAGGTAACGGGGCGTGACATTGCGCAGATGGTCGCGATGTGGACCGGTGTTCCGATTGGCCACGTCCAGGAAGAGGAGACCGCGCGGATGGTCAGCATGGAGGACAAGATCCACGAGCGGCTGATCGCGCAGGACGAGGCGGTCCGCGCCGTCTCCCGCTCGATCCGCCGCGCGTACGCTGGGGTGAAGAACCCGCGACGGCCGGTCGGGGTGTTCATGTTCCTCGGGCCGACCGGCGTGGGGAAGACCGAACTGTCCAAGACGCTGGCCGAGTTCCTGTTCGGCGACGAGGACGCCCTGATCCGCGTGGACATGTCCGAGTACATGGAACGATTCTCCGTCTCCCGCCTGACCGGGGCTCCGCCGGGCTACGTCGGCTACGAGGAGGCGGGAGAGCTGACGGAGAAGGTCCGCCACCGACCCTACTCGGTCGTCCTGTTCGACGAGATCGAGAAGGCGCACCGCGACGTGTTCAACATCCTCCTGCAGGTGATGGAAGACGGGATCCTCACCGACTCGCAGGGGCGCCGCGTCGACTTCCGCAACGCGGTCCTCATCATGACCTCAAACGCTGGCAGCGAGCTGATCACCGATCGCGGGACGCTTGGATTCAGCGATCAGGACGAGACCTCCGATGAGTCCTACCAGGACATGAAATCTCGGGTGATCGGCGAGGTGCGGAAGGTATTTCGTCCCGAGTTTCTTAACCGGCTCGACGACATCATCGTCTTCCACCAGCTCAACCGCGATCAGGTCCGCGAGATCGCCGAGCTGATGATCCACGAGCTCGCAGCGCGGCTCCGCGAGGAGCGTGCGATCGACCTGAGCCTCGACGGCTCGGCGTGGAAGCTGCTGATCAAGCAGGGATACGATCCGAAGTACGGCGCACGTCCGATGCGCCGCACGATCGAGCGGTTGGTCGAGAATCCGATCTCCGAAGAGATCCTCCTCGGCAACTTACCGTCCGGCTCCACGGTCACGGCGGTCGCCGACGGGGAGGAGTTCCGGTTCGAAGAGAGCGGTTGACATGCCGTTTCTCTGCTCCGAGTGCGGGTATCGATCGGTTAAATGGTTCGGCCGATGCCCGAGCTGCGGTGGATGGGACTCGTTATCCGAAGATCAAACATCAGATAGTAAACTAGGGTCGTCGTCGTGGCTCGGCGAGGAGCTTCGATCGATCGACCAAGTCGACCTAACGGACATCGAGCGTCTGACCACCGGGATGGACGAACTCGATCGGCTCCTCGGTGGGGGGCTGATCCCCGGCGGGGTGATCCTGTTCGGTGGCGAGCCCGGAATCGGGAAGTCGACCCTTCTGCTTCAGATTGCGGAGCTCGTCGCCGGCCGGTACGGGAATGTCCTGTACGTCTCCGGCGAGGAATCCGAGGGGCAGGTCAAGCTCCGTGCGAGCCGAGTCGGCGTCGGCAACAAGCGGTTGTACGTCCTGTCCGAGCAGTCGCTGGCGAGGATTACCGCGGCAGTCGAGCAGGTCTCACCGGTCGCGCTGATCGTCGATTCGATCCAGACGACCGTCGACGAGCGGACCGCCGGGGAAGCCGGCAGTCTTCGCCAGCTGCGTGAAGCAAGCAGCGAACTGATCCAGCGCGCCAAGTCGAGGAAGATGGCGACGTTCCTTGTCGGGCACATCACCAAGGAGGGAGCGTTCGCCGGACCGAAATCAGTCGAGCACCTCGTCGACGTGGCTGTCTACTTGGAGGGGAGCCGCGGGGATGACATGCGGATCCTCCGCTCGGTGAAGAACCGATTCGGAGCGACGAACGAGGTCGTCGTCTTGCGGATGACCGCCGAAGGGCTGACCGAGATTGCAGATCCGTCCCGCTTCTTCCTCGACGACATCGACAAGGAGCCGAAGCCAGGGACGACAGTCGTGCCGATCCTCGAAGGGACGCGAGCGATCCTCGTCGAGATGCAGGCCCTCGTCTCGGCGACCGGTGGGTACGGCATCCCGCAGCGCCGCTGCACCGGGCTCGACGTTAATCGGGTCCTCTTGCTTCTCGCGGTGATGGAGAAACACCTGGGGATCCAGGTTGGCGGGGCGGACGTCTATCTGAGCCTTGCGGGCGGCCTGGAGACGCGTGAGCGAGGAACGGACCTGGGCGTCGTCGCATCGATCTGCTCCAGCCTCCGCGACCGCCCGCTCCCGGCGAAGACGGCAGTCGTCGGTGAGGTTGGACTGTCCGGGGAGATCCGCTCCGTTCGAAGCCTAGGCGAACGGATCCGCGAGGCGGAGAAGATGGGGATCGAGCGGATTCTCGTCCCGGATGGATCACGGACGTCGAACGATCGCGTAGGCGGGATCGAGATCGTCGGCGTCGAGGGGATCGGTCAAGCGCTTGAGGGGATCGGACTGAAGTAGGAGGAAGCGATGAAGGATGCACGATGGGAGCGGCTGACAGAGGCTCACGTGGCCCTGCGAGACCGGCTCGAGGAGGCCCCCGATGTAGCGATCACGCTGGGCTCGGGCTTGTCCAAGGCATTTGGCGTACCCGAGGGAGGGCGGATCATCCCTGCGGAGGAGATTCCACACACGCCGCGTCCGACGGTCGCGGGCCACGCCGGCGAATTCTGGGCCGGGCGGATCGGGGAGAAGCGGGTCCTCGTGCAGCGTGGGCGAGCGCACTTCTACGAGGGTCACGGCCTCGATGAGATCGTGTTCGTCACGCGGCTGTTCGCGCTGCTGGGGGCGAAGACGCTGGTCGTGACCAATGCATCCGGCGCGATCAACCCCGACTTCCGTGCCGGGGATCTCGTGGTGATCACAGACCATATCAACATGCTCGGTGAGAATCCGTTGCATGGTCCGAATCTCGACGACCTCGGGCCGCGGTTCCCCGACATGTCGGCCGCTTACACGCCGCGCCTGCGGCAGCTGGCCAAGGCGGTCGCCGACGCAGAGGGGATTGAGCTGAAGGAAGGTGTCTACGTGGCCGCCCTCGGACCGTCGTACGAGACGCCGGCGGAGATCCACGCGTTCCGCGCGATGGGAGCCGATCTAGTCGGGATGTCGACCGTTCCCGAGGTGATCGCCGCGGCACACGCGGGCATGGACGTCCTCGGGATCTCGATCGCCACCAATCTAGCGGCAGGGGTCGATCCGGACGCAACGCTGACGCACGAAGAGGTCATCGAGACGACCGATCGGAAGGGAGCAGAGATGCGCCGTCTCTTGCTCGGGATCATTGCCCGGCTCTGAGGGACCGGCCTCCATCCAGCCGCGTTGCGGTCGACGCTCCGGCCGGTATAATGGCGCCGCCGTTCGGCTGTGGCTTGCTTTGTCACAGGCCCGAATGGCATATCTCTAGGGCTTTTGGGAGGCGAAAGCAGATGGCCAGCGAATCCACGCTGAACCCGTTCGAGATCTCACAGCGTCAGTTGGACAAGGCGGCGGAGAAACTCCACCTCGACCCGCAGGTTCACCAGCTTCTGCGAGAGCCGATGCGGACCCTCGAAGTGAACTACCCGGTTCGCATGGACGACGGCAGGGTGCGAATGTTCACCGGATACCGTGTTCAGTACAACGATGCGCGCGGACCGACGAAGGGTGGACTCCGGTTCCACCCCGACGAGACGATCGATACTGTCAAGGCGCTCGCCGCGTGGATGACGTGGAAGTGCGCCGTGGTTGACATCCCGTACGGGGGCGGCAAGGGTGGCGTGATCTGCAATCCGAAGGAGCTGTCGCAAGCCGAACTCGAGCGGATCTCGCGTGGGTTCGTCCGCGCTCTCGGCCGGTTCATCGGCCCGGAAAGAGACGTGCCCGCGCCGGATGTGTACACCAATCCTCAGACGATGGCGTGGATGATGGACGAGTACTCGGTGATCGTTGGCTACAACGCCCCCGGTGTTATCACCGGCAAGCCGATCCCGCTTGGCGGGTCGCTTGGCCGAGGCGACGCGACGGCTCGCGGAACGGTGTACTGCGTCATCGAGGCCGCGAAGGTGCTTGGTGTCGACCTCACAGGAGCGACCGTCGCGATCCAGGGATACGGCAACGCGGGCTACTACTGCGCGACGCTGATGCAGGAGCTGGCTGGGAGTAAGATCGTTGCCATCACTGACTCACGCGGCGGGGTATACGACGAGAACGGGATCGATCCCGTCGCGGCGATGGAGCACAAGCGAAACAGCGGCTCCGTCACCGGCTTCAACGAGCTGAAGGCGATCACCAACGAGGACGTTCTTGAGCTTGATGTCGATGTCCTGATCCCGGCGGCGATCGAGAACGTGATCACCGAGGAGAACGCGGGAGACGTCAAGGCGAGGATCATCGGCGAAGCGGCGAACGGCCCGACGACGCCCGAGGCGGACGAGATCCTGCACAAGAACGGCAAGTACGTGATCCCGGACTTCCTGTGCAACGCCGGTGGCGTGACCGTGTCGTACTTCGAGTGGGTTCAGAACATCGGCGGCTTCTACTGGACGATCGAGGATGTCCACGTGCGGCTCAAGGAGAAGATGGTCAAGGCGTTCTACGAGACGCACGAGATGGCCAAGCAGCAGGGCGTCGATAACCGGACCGGCGCGTACATGGTCTCGATCGCGCGGGTGGCGGAGGCGATAAAGCTGCGCGGTTGGGTCTAGATCAATCGACTCAAGCACCTCCTGGAAGGCACGGCGATGCGGGGCTCCGATGTGGGGCCCCGCCTTCCTTTCAGCGGGTGGCGCGGCGGGTCAAGAACGGCTAGCCTGAGCGCATGACCGAGGAGTCGAGGAACGTCTTGGCAGCGTCTCATACTGCAGAACACGTTCTCAATGCTGTGATGCAGCGGGAGTACGGGACAGGACGAAGCATCGAGGCCCACTTCGGGGCCAAGAAGTCGAAGTGTGACTACCGTGTGCGTCGTCCTCTGAGCGAGGATGACGTACGGAAGATCGAAGCGGCCGTCAACGCCGAAATCGCGAAGGATCTTCCGGTGACGTCTTTCATCGTCTCCCGCTCCGAGGCCGAAGGTCGATACGACATGGGGAAGGTCCCCGCCAGCGCGGAGTCGATACGTATTGTCAAGATCGGCGATCTCGACATGATCCCGTGTATCGGGGAGCACGTCGAGCGGACGTCCCACATCGGCCGATTCGAGATCCGCAGCACGGAGATGAGGGAAGAGGATCGGATCCGGATTCGATTCTTGGTTCGAGGTCGCTTGAGGAGAGCGGAATGACCGCCGAACGTAGTGACCTGGAGGAGCTGTTGGTCGAGATCCCGGGTGGATCGTTCGCCATGGGGGGGGATTCGGAGACGGACCACCGTCCGGTTCACGAGGTCGAGATCTCGGCGTTTCGCTTGACGAAGCATCACGTGACCAACGCGCAATACGCAGCGTTCTGCGAAGCGACGGGACACCGCATGCCCGAGTTCTGGGGGCAGGACCGATACTGCAGCGGCCCGAACTACCTCGATCATCCGGTCGTCGGCGTCAGCTGGCTCGATGCGCTCGCGTTTGCCGAGTGGGCCGGAGGGCGCCTCGTTACGGAGGCCGAGTGGGAATACGCCGCGCGCGGCGGACTCATCGGGGAGATGTATTCATTCGGAGACGAGATCTCCCTGGCGGTGGCGAACTACGCCCGTGCCGACCCGGCGGGGGCGAAACCGGTGGGAAGCCACCCGCCGAACGGATTCGGCCTGTACGACATGTGCGGTAACGTCGTCGAATGGGTCGCCGACTGGTACGATCCGACCTACTACGCCCGTTCTCCGAGGAACGATCCTCAGGGTCCCGATGTGGGGAAACACCGCGTGATCCGCGGTGGCGGATGGCACTCGGGCCCGTACTGCGTCCGTGTCGACTTCCGCAACGCCCTCCCGGCCAACTGGGTCGATTTTGCTGTCGGATTCCGTATCGCGAGGGACGCCGGCTCGTCTCACAATTCTGCCCGCTGATACCTCTCCCACAGATCGTGCACGAGAGCGGTAGGATCTGTCGTCACCCCGTGTCGAGCGAAGAACGCGCAGACGTTCTCGACGTCGCGCGCCAGGAGATCGAACGCACTCCGGTTGAACCGCGCGTCGACCGCCTGCGGCAGATCGATCAGCCACGGCCGTCCCTTCCAGACAAGGACGTTGTACGGTGACAGATCGCCGTGGACGATGTGCTCTCGCAGGAGGATCTCGACGTTGCGGAGCAGTCGCTCGAACAGCGACCTCGCCTCGCCCGGGTCGAGCTCGATTCCGTTCAAGTGCGGCGCTGGGCCGGCGCCGTTGCCGATGAACTCCATCAGGACCACGGACTCGCAGACCGCGAAGGGCCGCGGGACGTCGGCCCGCGCGGCGGCGAGCCGCTTCAAGGCTTCGTACTCGGCCCACATCCAGAAGGCCGTCATCGCTTGTCTACCGAACTCGGTCCCTCGTTCGATCGCCCGCAAAGTTCGCGCCTTCATCGTGCGCTCGCGCCCCTCGAAGTAGATCCCGGTTCGTCGGTACGCCTGCGTTACGTGGTCCCGATAGACCTTCGCCGCGAGGAACCTCCGATTCGTCGACGGGTGGGCCCGACAGCAGTAGACGGTCGCCTCCTTCCCGCTGGTCAGCTTGGAATGAATCCGCGTAATCAGTCCCTGCTGGGCGAAGGGATCGAGCTCGGGGACGCCGAGCGTCTCTTCGCCGGCGAGCAGGGTGTTGGTCGTCGTCGGATCGATTCGATCCTCCGAAGCATGATGCAAGGGTGCCTCCTTCGTCGTGAGACAACGTGATTCGAGCTTGTCGCGTCGTGCGCTGCCTCGCGGCGAGGAGGTGGAACTGGGTGTCCCTGCGGTGGGTGTTATGAACTAGAGCGCGTTCACGGAGGCAGCGGGCTTGACGTTTCGTCCGACGGTCACTGCGTACCTCCGTTTCACTTGCGCCGCGCCACGTCCTGTGGCCTGGATGCCGACGGGGTGAGGGTAGTGGGCTCGCGGGGGGCTGTCAAGGGAGACGATGCCGAGACGTGGCTTCGCGATCCTCGTGCGACCGCGCGACGCGAGCGATCGAAACGGAGGGAATCCATGCCTGCGAACGGGACCGAACGACCGATGCGCATGCTGCTTCTGTGGGGCGATCTGTACGGAGCGAACTGCACGTCCAGCGCGAAGAAGCTCTCGATTGTCGACAAGTTTCGCCGCTTCGGCTGGGACCTGACGTCGGCGGGTGCGAAGAGGGCGGTGAGGCCGTGCGCGTTCGCCCAGCAGCACGGAGCCGAGGCGATCGAGCTCGACTGCACGCTCGAGGAGATCGGCGATGTGACCGAGTACGACGGGATCTCGGTGATGCCCGGTCCGCAGCACCGGGGCCTGATCGTCTCCCCGGTGGCAATGGAGGTGATCTGCCGGGCGGCCGACGAGGGGCTTGTCATTGGCGCCTGGTGCCGCGGCGTGCGCGTCCTTGCGGCGGCGGACGTCCTGCGCGGGAAGCGCGTTGTCGGCCACGCCGACGATCGGGATGCGATCGAAGCCGCCGGCGGCGTCTACGTCGGCCACGATCATCCGCCGGCCATCGATGGCCGGCTCGTCACCGGTGCCCGGAGTTACTACTACCGGGCGAAGAACGCCGAAGCGATCCGAACCGCGATGGCCGAGCGGCGCGCTGCGTAGCGGCCCCCGAAACGTGAGGTGTCCGGTCTTGGGAACCGGTACCATCCCGCTCGACGAAAGGAGACGATCGATGAACACGATCGAGGCGATTGGGGCGAGGCGGAGCATCCGCGCGTTCGTGGACGAGGGGCTGGCGGAAGAGGCGGTGACGAAGATCGTGACCGCCGCCTCGCAGGCGCCGTCGGGGAAGAACCGCCAACCCTGGCGGTTCGTGGTGGTCCGGGGCGAGAAGCGGGCCGAGATGATTGGGGTGCTGCGCGAAGCGATCGCGGCGTTCAAGTCGCGCGGCGAGGACACCGGCAGCGCCGAATGGACGGCGAACGTCATGGAGCAGGCACCGCTGACGGTGTTCGTCTTCAACGCGCACGGCATAGACCCGTGGCTCGATCACTCGGTCGACCAGATCTTCCAGGAGCTCGTCGACGTCCAGTCGATCGGCGCGGCGATCCAGAACATGCTGCTTGCTGCAATCGATCTTGGGATCGGGTCGCTGTGGATCGCCGACGTGCTGTATGCGGTGACCGAGCTCAAGACGTGGCTGAAGGAAGAGGGCCAGCTCGTTGCTGCGGTGTCGTTCGGCGTCCCGGACGAAAGCCCGGACGCGCGTCCGCGGAAGTCGCTCGATGAGATCGTGCGCTTTGCCTGACGGCATGGCCGGGAATCGTACCGATCGGACCTTGTCGATCGCGACCGTGGCGATGACGCCGGATCTCGATCCGGAGGCCAGCCGCGAGCGGATCGCGGAGCTCGTCCAGCGAATCAAGAGCGAACATTCCGACGTTCGTCTGATCTTGTTCGGTGAAACGATTCTCGGCTGGTTCTACAAGAAGGGAGAGACCGAGGCGTACCATCGTCGGATCGCCGAGACGGTTCCCGGACCGTCGACCGAGTTCGTCGGCCGACTGGCCACGGAACACGCAGTGTATATCTCGTTCGGGCTGAGCGAGACGCATGATGGGCAGCTCCACAACACGCAGGTTCTCATCGACCCGAATGGGGAGATCGTAGCGGTCCATCGCAAGTTCTGGACTCGCAACCGGGTCTTCACGCCCGGCGAGCGGCGGCTCACAACGGCTGAGATCGACGGGGTCAAGGCCGCGATCCTCATCTGTGCCGACGCCCGCAGTTTGTGGCTGCTTCGCGCGATCCGCCGAGCGCGACCGGACGTCGTGCTTGCCAGCCTCGCCGACTACGGGACGAATCTACGATTGAGCCAGATGATCGGGACGTTCTGTGACGCGTGGACCGTGGTCGCCAATCGAGTTGGCGAGGAGCCCCCACTGACGTGGCACGGCTTGCTCACGATCACCGACCCGCTGGCTCGGATGCGCGCTCACGGGATGGGGAAGGAGCAGTTCATCTATCACAGGATTCCAATCGTTCGCTGCGGGTCGGTTCGCCGTACGGCCCGGCGGGCTTTCGTCGGCGGCAAGCTGTTGATCCTCATCGTCGCACTGCTGTGTGGAATGGTCGCGAAGAAGCTCCGCGGGCGGTGACCGCCCCGCGGGGACTGCAGCGGGCAAGCGGCGCCGTTGGCACAACTCAGCAATGCCTGTACGATGAGGACTGCAACGAGGGGGGGGAATGATGCGCATCAAAGCCACACTGTTCCTGATCGCGATTCTCATGTGCTCGGTTGCAGGCCTGGCACAGGACGAGACGACGCTGGATGAGGATCTCAATCTGTCGGACGAGCGGACGCTCGGAGTGGGGATGCAGCTCGATTTCCCGTTCGGAGGATTGCTCAGCGGACGGTACTGGTTCTCACCATTTCTAGGGGTGGAGGGGATCGTCTTCTTGTGGGGCAACGCCGGTGACGTCGAGGGCACGGCCACTGCGCGAGCGCTCTACCGGATTGCAGATCGACCGGTCTCCGACTTCTATGGCGCCGTCGGCGTGTCGGTGCCGATCTCATCGTACGGATGGGATGCCATCTACCTTTCTGCCGCCGGCGGGATCGAGTTTGGCTTTCGTTCGGCCCCGAGCCTGGCGTGGAACATCGAATTCGGGATTGCCTATTCAACGGACGGCGAACTGGCGATGGTCTTCGGCACGGGGATTCACTTCTACTTCTAGGTCCCCGCATTGAAGGAGAGAAGCACGGCAGCATCGGGACGCAGCAGCCGAGGAGCCGTTCGGGCATTCTTCAATCTGCCGTTGCGCGACGGTCAAGTGGGCATTCTCCCCTTTCTGCTCTCGGCGATCCTCGTTCGCACGATGGAGCACGTCCTCGCCTTCGACCTCGGCCTGTTCACGATTCGAAGGCGGGAGATCGACGCCCTCGAGCGAGTGGACGCGCAGTTCACCACGCACATCCACTTCGATCACTGGTCGGCTCGATTGACCCGCGCGATCCACGTGCGCACCGGCGCCCCGGCGATTGTGGAACCCCAGGTCGCTGATAGAGGACGCCTCTCGGCGGCGTGGGTGACCTCGGCGGTACCGGACGAGACGATCGTCGTGGACGACATGCGGATCACGCCGGTCACCGGACGGCACGCGTGCCCGATCAGCCTGTTCCACGTTGTGCTGCCCGAGCTGACCCTCTTCCACGGCGGAGACTCGGGACACGTTCCGCTCGATCACCTGTCCGCGGACCTTGCGTTCGTCCCGGTTGGCGGCCCGGCGCCATCGTGCACGCCGCGTAGCGGCGCGGCGATCGTTCGGGATCTACGACCGAAGATCGCAGTCCCGATGCACGGTTTCGCGAGCGAGAAGCGGGCGCTCGAGCGCCTCGTATGGGCCGAGACGCCCGACACCCGAGTCGTCATCGCACGGCGGCGGGTGCCGTTCGTGCTTGATCTCTAGAGCATCCGATCGGCGGCGCTACAGCGGCATCTCGAAGCCGACCTCCGCCCACGAGAGGCCTCCCTGCGTGTCGAACGCAACGGAGACGGAGACTTGAGCCGGCCCGAGCGGCAGTCTCCCGCCCACCTCCAGGCTGAGGCTGCTGCCGGCGAAACGGCCCATGAACGTGGCCGTCATGGCGCCGAGACCCAGTTCCCCCGAGACCTCGCCCCCGATGCCCGTGTTGTCGAGGAGCGCGATGGCCGTTGCCCGGAAACCCTCCCACGTCGCGCCGCCCCCGACCATGGCATTCAGGCCGAGCTCGGCGTCGTATCCGGCGCTCGCGGTTGCATTGACGGGTCCGACGACGAGCCCGATGCCTGCTCCCAAGTTGAAGCGGCCGGCGGTGAGTCCCGCGCTTCCGGAGATTGTCGCCTCGCCGATTTGAAGATTCGCTCCCAACGAGGCTTGGTTGATGCCGGCCCCGCCGATGCCGAGGTTGGCCGAAAGGCCGAAGCCTTCGAATTCAGTGCCGATGCCGAGGTTCGCGGTTGTGTCGCCGCCGGCCAGCCGAACGTTTGCCGTGAGCTGGAAGTCGGCGATCGATCCCCAGCCGCGGACATTGAACACCGTCGTCGAGCCCGGCGACCAGACCACATCTCCGGCGACGCCAAATCCGGCAATCTCGGTGGTCGTGCCGCCCTGAACCGTGATGCCATTCGTTCCGGCGCTTGCGTCGACATGGACCTCGAATCCCTCGATGGAGAACGTGCCGCGCCCGCCGGCGGAGGCCCAGAACGCGCCCGCACCGGCGAATCCGGCCGTGCCGTACAGCGTGATGTCGAGCTTGGCGAGGTTCGTTTCCTCTTCGTCCGCATATCCCTCGTAGATGATCTCGAATCCCTCGTCCTGGCCAATCGCTGTCACAAGGAGGGCGCAGACGGCGAGGAGGATCGACGCGGCGGATAGGAATCTCTTCGTCTTTCTCATCGGTCCCTCCTCTAGAACGAGTATCGAAGTCTTTGCTTCACGCTGGTGCCGATGATCCAGGCAACGATGTCGTCCACGACCCCGGATGAGGCGCCGGGAATCGGCAGGATCACCCGGCCCATCGCGTCGGTGCTCCCGGTGATCGAAGACGCGTAGTCGTCTGTTCCGTGCATCTGGATCTCGATCGACACGCCCGGCTTTGGTGGGAAGATCTGCGCCGTGATCGTGACGTCTTGGAACGTCGCCGGATCGGCCGGCGTCGCCCAAACCATCAGGCTGTACAACGTGGTCAGATCGGCGACCTGCTGCTTGTCTGTGTCCGTGGCTTCCTCTTCTTCGAGGACGTTCGAGACCTCGCCCTTGCCTACCGTCAACCGGAACGTCACCACCGGATTCGCCATCGTGATCTTGCCGCTTTTCACGTAGGCGCGGAAGTTCTGCGCATCGGCGCGCATGGTGACCGTATCGCCGACGTAGAGGCCGGTGACCGTGAAGTCTCCGCCGCTGGTTGTCAGCAGTTGATCGAACGGCGCGGTGATGTGGACCGTCGAGCCGTCGATCCCCTTGCCGGTCTCCTCATTGACGATGTGGCCGATCAGCGTCGCCTCCGGCGCGTAGAGGCCGATGACGTACCTCTCTCCGGCCGTCGTCGCCGTGAAATTTGCGGGCTCGTATCCGGCCGCTGTCACCGTCCCAGAGAGTTGCGGGAGTCCTTCCTCCTCAATGACGTGAACCTCGAACGATCCGTCGCTACCGGTGGTCGCGTTGTATGGCTGTCCGGACGGGGATCTGAGGGCAATGGAGGCGCCTTCGATCGGGCGATCGTTCCGCCCCTTGTCCACGACCCGGCCTCGGATCCACGAGGTTTCCCAGCGCCGTAACGTGACGGAAACGGTCTTCGAGGACGGCATGTAGTGGGTCTCGCCGACGGTCCTGGAGGCGGTGCTGACGATGATCGGGATCTCGGCCATGAACTCGGGGGCGAGATCCTCTGGCAGGAACTTCAGCTTGAGCTCGGCGTATCCTCCTTCGTCCGTCGTCAGCAGACAGGTGAAGCCGCTATCGCTGGCGAAGTTCAGAAGCATCCCGGGGATCCCGTGGCCAGTGTGTGCGTCCTTCGCCCGCGCTGTGATGTGAACGAACCGCTCCGGGGGGCCGGGATCATTGGAGAACGCGAACTGGACGATCTCGGGCTCCACTCGAAGTTCGACTTCCGACGGCAGGGCCACGTCGAACCAGAGCGATGCGCCCTCGACATCGGCCGCCGGTCCGTCGTAGGAGGCCGAGACTCGTATCGAAGTCGTCCCCCCGGTCCAATTGCGCGTCGTCAGTCGAAGATCCCCCGTTGGTGTGTACTCCAGATCGCAGAATCCACCGCCATCGAGGGCATACGTGATATTGCGCCGGATCGACTCAGCGAGCTCCTTGATCGCGTCGCGACTCTTGACGTCGGACCACTGTGCGCCTTCATTTGAGATCGGCACAACGGCCACCTGAATCTCGACGGATTTCATCATCTCTTCGATCAGATCGGTCGGTGCGGAGAGCTCGATCCGGAAGATCGGACGTACGTCCCTGCCTTGGAACCATTCCTGCGCTCTGGCGGCCGAAAGCCTCTTGAGTTCGGCTTCGTCGATACCGCTCGAGGCAGGTATCGGGGTCGGATCGCCGTTGATCGAGTTACGGATCGTTTGGAGCGTCGTCATCGCCCCGGCGGCCGCCCCACTGGCCTTGCTGGTGTACGCGAAGCCGAACCCGATCCGCTTGCGGTAGTCGGATGCCTTGTCCGGATCGGGCGCCGGCGGATCCCACTCGAGCGGGTTCCGAGGGAGGGCGTTCGCCTCCTGTACGGCGATCGAATCGGCGATCGCCTTGAGACGAGCTTCCTCCTGAGGGCCGTACTTCTTGCCCATTTCGGCGGCGACGTCGTAGGCAAAGTCGTGCCGCATGGCGATGGCATCCAGCGCGTCGATCGGCTGGCTGTTCCCTGCCTTGCCCGTGTTGTACTCCCCGCCGGAGAGCCCCGGACCGTACCAGTTCCCGTAGTAGATGAGGCTCGAGAGCTGCCCCGCCTCGTACGCTTCGGTGAGCAGCTTCTTCGTGGTCTGCAGGTCGCTCTTGGTGAACGTCGCGGCGTTCTCCTGGCCGAGGACGATGGTCTGCTCCTGCGCGGCGGCGCTCAGGCTCAGTGCGGCCGCCAGCACGCCGAGGAGAACCGTCAGGAGCGCGCTTCGGTACGTTGAAGTGCTGATCACGACGCATCGCCTCCTCGTGTGACGATCCGGTCGTAGAGGCGGATCACCGACACGGACTCGATCGGCCGTTCGGCATCGTCACCGACTTGGAGCCATGCCCAGTCGAGCGGCGACTCCATCGACGCGAGGACGACGACCGTCGACGTCGCTCCGGTGCGCACCCAAAGCGGGAGGAGGGAATCGACCCAATCGGTGGACTTGGCCTCGAGCAGCGTCAGCGGCTCTTCCAGCTCCTCGGCGAACAGCAGGGCGATCGCATCCAGCAACGACGACCCGTCCTCGGCGGTCCGAGCGTCTCCGAGGCTGGCGAGCAAGCTCTCGGCGACCTCTTCAACCCTTCGGTCGAGATCCCTCGCCGAGAGCTCCCTGCCAGGGAGGGCTCCGCCCTTGAACGCATCGAAAGCGGTGACAACCGTATCGATGGCGGACATCGCCTCCGTCGCGAAGGCGAGAGGATCTCCCGCCTCGTCCCCGAGCTGCGCCGCCGAACGGATCGAGTACGACTCGACCGCGGTGGCGAGCGGATCGAACGTGAGCAGTAAGAGCATCCCGACCCACGGGTTGTAGAGGCCGGCGCGAGCGCCATCCTCCGTCGCTGATGCGAACGGGATCATGTGCCCGAAGAGAACGAGCGCATCGAAGAGGTCGTCCACGGATCTCTCCACGACCCGCTTCCAATCCGACGCTGTTCCCCCCTCCATCCAGATCTCACCTGCCGCGCCCGGATCGAGCATGGCCAGTTGCTGAAATGAGTGTACTGCTTGGATTACGTCCTCTATGGATGCTTCGCTTGCTTGCCCGATGAAGGGCAAGATACACGTAGCGACGCACGCCAGGAGGATCGCGCAAAGCAGCCCGCTTCCTCGATCGTTCAAATCCGACTCCTTTCCCTGTCCTTAGCTTCCCTTGTTTCGATGCCAACAGTGATAACGCAGTCTTGCTCTTCATTTCAGAGCACTGTGGTTCGCGAGCTGGGAAATGTACTACACGTGGACCGGTTCCACCAGGGGCTCAACGGCCGGGCCGCCGGTGCTACAGGGACGTGCGAGCGAGGAGCGCTTGTTCCACCATCTCTTCACCGGACCACCGCTCGCACCGTCCGCCGAGGGTCGCGACAACCCGATCGGCCTCGATGAACCGAACGATCTCGC
>Ga0272444_10001371_pt1 | contig 23532 bp, 17 predicted proteins | sample SSMForm13_FD_201033 | JGI IMG/M metagenome (GOLD analysis project Ga0272444, IMG submission 201033) | Marine sediment archaeal communities from Little Sippewissett salt marsh, Falmouth, MA, United States - SSM-Form-13 | ecosystem: Environmental > Aquatic > Marine > Wetlands > Sediment ...
ATAAGATCACGCTGACCGATCGCCAGGGCAAGAAGCGACTGCCCGTCGCCACAGATTACCAGCAGCTCCGAAGCAACCAGCAACTGGAAGTCGTCCCCGGCGACCAGGTGACGGTTCGCTACAACGACGACCGCGTGGTCACCGAACGCCGCGTTCGCCACGAACGTCGTTTGGGGGTCGCCTATAACACCGCCACCATAATCGCTTCGTTCCTGAGATTCGAAACCACCGAGCAGGGACAGGTACAGATACTCGAGGATATTCGGCGCTTCAAGATGAATGACCGCGTGGCGATCGTCATCTCCGACCCGGACATGGATCAGAGCCCAAAACGCGACCGCCTGGCCTTCAAGGTCAACGCAAGCGACAGCGAGCCCGTTGCGTTTGAGGCACTGGAAACCGATCCCCACAGCGGGGTCTTCATTGGACGAGTGTTCCCGGTATCGACCAAGCCGGAAAGAGCCTCCGAGATCCGCGTACCTGAGGGCGGAACGCTGACTGCAACCTACCGGGACATGGAGAACCTGAATCCCGGGATCCCGACCGATCGCTCCGTAACGATAGAACACGCGCTGTATACAATGCCCAAGCTGGCGGTATATGACCTCACCAGTCAACCGCTGCCGCCCGCGACGGAGAACAAGGACGATAAAAAGAACGCGCCCGACGACGATGAAAACGGGCCGGAAATTGTTAAACCGCGTCGTTCCCTGCATTACGCATACTTGGATCCGTCAGCGATGAAGACTCAGACTCCCCGGGCCATAATCGGTGCGAGCCTGCGTTTTGATGTTCTGGCCAGCCACCTGGCCTTCGCCAAAAGCAGCGGCATAGCCGCCTATGTACAAACCGATGCCGCTCGCCGAGCATATCGGGCCTCAGCCGGCAGCAACACAACGGCGCCTTTCGACGTCCGCGTACCAGGTACACTCAAACTGGCCGCGCACCCAAGCGCAACGGCGCCCACGATTGTCCCGCTTGGCTATGAGAAGGGCACCCCCCCTTCCGCGCCGTCGAACAGGCCGGCACTGGACGAAGGGCGATTCTCATTTACCGTGCCCTTGATACTCGACGACAAACCGTCGCAAAGCTATGCGACCGAAGCAGCGGAATCCTTGCCGTCGTCGCAGCGCCCTGAAGGCCTGGCGGTGCGTGAAGGCGACTCGGTGCTTATCGGTTACGCGTATAAGGACCGACAGGGCAAACCGCAGTGGCATACGGCAACTGTCACACTCACCAGTCACGCATTTCTGGATGTCATGAACGGCAGCTATCGTCGCGATTTGTCGGATGCCTATGTCGGCGAGAAACTCTACGTTCGCCTGATCGCGCCCGGCCTGGACCGCGGGCCCGAGCGCGATGTGACTTCCATAAACATCAAGGCCCAAAGCGGCACAGCCACAGTGTTTGCCCTGCGAGAGACGTTCGCGCATTCCGGCGTGTTCAAGGGTTCCTTCGCTCTAAGCTATTCATCCGAGCCGATAAAGGGCAACCTGCCTTCGGTCGAACTGAACGGTTTCCCCGTGAAGTACGGTGATCTGATATCGGTGTCCTATGGCGAGCCAGGACCGGACTGCCCTCCAGCTTTACGCGTGGCGGTCAATAAGGGCGCCGATGGTTTTATTGAACCGTTCAGCAAGCGCTATACCGAAGACGCCGTGGCGATCAAGACGACCTTCACGCTGGCTGAGTGCTTCTTTGAATTGGCCAAGCATCACCGCAAGATGGAGCAGGAAAGCCTGGCCCGACGCGAAATGTCCCACGCCCAGAAGCTTCTGGCCGAAGCGATTGCAATGCACCGGGACGACGAACTGCGTGCCCATGCCGAATACCTGCTTGGGAATCTTGCCCAGGAATCTGCCGACCTGTCGAAAAACGAAGATTCCAAGAAAGTCCTGTATCAAGATGCCCTGGCGCGTTTCTCCAAGATCCCGCTGGACTACCCCAAGGCCGAGTTCGCACCGAAGGCGCAGTTCAAGAAAGCCCTTGTTTACGAGAAGATGGGCGAATTGGACATCGCCGTCGAGGAGTATGTCAAGCTTGCCTATAAGTACCCGGATAATGAATTGATCCCGATGGTCATGTCGCGTCTGGGAGCTTATTTTCAGGAACTGGGGCTGGGATATAAGACCAAAGCTGAAGAATTGGAGAAGAAGGAAGGCGACACCGACGCCGCGGGCGAAGCGATTCGACAACGGGAGATGGCAACCAAGGAATATCTGAATTCCGCAGTGGTGTTCGCAAAACTTGAGAAGCGTTTTCCGGATCATTCCCTGGCGGGCCTGGCCGGGTTGCGGTCGGCTCAGAACTACATGCGGGCAGGCCATTACCTTGCGGCGGTCAAGGGCTTTGGCAAGGTGATCGACACCGAGCAGTACGATGGCAAGAAGATTCGAGCCCAAGCCATCTACTGGTGCGGCATCAGCCAGGAGCGTTTGAATTCCTACGAGGAAGCTTACAAACTGTATCGTCGCGCGACTTTTGATTTCCCTGACAGTCTCTGGGCCAAGCACGCGCGCGGGCGTTTGGCGGACCCCGTCTTCGCCACGATCATCGAGAAGGAAGAAAAGGAACGCCAGATTCTTCTGGAAAGCCTGAAGAAGAAATAATGGTCATGAGAAGCAGGCCAAAACGCAACCGATTAAACTCGTTGGAACGAGCCGCCTTTGTGATGGAAACCGACCAATCCGAGCCGCGACTGGCCGTGCCAAGCCGGACCCGCATCGACACCGGACGCTGGTGGCGACGAACGCGATTGTGGGTCTGCGTAACCGACCGGGACGTGGTGGTGCTTGCGGCAGGCCGGAGGCGTTACGTCGAGCGATTCCCAATCGCCGATTGCCAAGCCAGCCATTACTGCCACACCACCGGCGAACTGGTGATCCAGGCTGGCAATGGCCCGCGGTTCAACCGCCTGGCCATGTCGCCGGTTGACGGCCTTGGCGTGCTCCATGCGATCGGTGCGATAAATGCTGAAGAAACACAGGATATTCCCAAGTAAATTGGAGAACGGTTGTGCTTGAACACATACTCAATGGTGGCTGGTTAATGTTTCCGCTTATGGCCTGCAGTATTGTCAGCCTGGCGGTTGTGTATGACCGATGGATGGCGTTTCGCGCCAACCGCCGAATCGATACGCGTTCATTGCGATCAAAGGTCCTGGCCAATCTTCGCGACGGCAGAATCAAACTGGCCATCTCTGAATGCGAGTCGGCGCGAGGGCCGCTTGCGTCGGTTCTGCTTGCCGGCTTGCGTTCTTATGAACAACTGCATGAAAAAGACGAAAGCTCCGAGACAATGCGAATGGTCGTCACCCAGGTTATGGAAGATTACTCCGCCCAGGCAATGGGCGTGGTCAAGAAACGCATGGATGTGCTGACAACGGTCGGTACCGCCGCCCCACTGCTGGGCATGACCGGAACGGTTACCGGCATGATCGCATCTTTCTCCGGGCTGGCCGACGCGGGCAGTATCTCGGGCGGTGGCGGAGCGGTTGCCACCGGTATCGCCGAAGCCCTCGTGACCACGGCTGTCGGCCTGATTGTCGCGCTGTCGGCGGTCATCCCGCAAAGCATATTCAACCGCTGGAGCGATGAGATCGAACTGGAAATCGAAGAATCAACCACCGACCTGGTCGAGTTCATCCTTACACATCACTGACGGGCCTGTGACACAATCGAGCGATTGAGTCTGACTGACTTGAAACGAAACGAATGACTCGCAAACGTCGAAAAACAAAGGGAAAAGATCGTCGCATTGGCGAGATATCCGTGGGTTCATTCTCGGACATCGCGTTCCTGCTCATCATCTACTTTCTGGTGGCGACGACCCTGGTCAAAGTGAAAAGCATCACCGCCGACCTGCCAACCGGCGAGAAACAAAGCCAGGCCAAAATCGATAAAACACCAATCGTAAATCTGCGTGGGACGGACATATTCATCAGCGACAAGAAGGTTACGATTGAAAAGCTCAACGAGAGACTTGCCGCCCTGAAGCTTTCGCAAAAGCAGCCCGACAAGCGAGTGGTCATGCTCGAATCGACACAAGCGACGAAATACGAAATCTACTTCCAAGCTCTTGCCGCCATCAGTGCCAACGGCGGAGTGGTAGCCATTGTGGAGGAGGACAAGTAGTCGTGAAACGGTCCGGCAGAAAAACACGCCGCAAAGTCCTGATACCCGTGGCGAGCATGGGGGATGTCGCGTTCCTGCTGATCATCTTCTTCCTGCTGCTCAGCGAGTTTGCCAAGGACAAGGACCTGCCGATCAACCTTCCGGCATCCGAACACGTCGAAAAAAACAAGACCCCGGTGATTGCCCGCGTGGCGATCGATTCCTCCGGCGTGATCTACTTCGATGGCGAACGCGTCGAAAGCGCAAAGGACATCGAATGGGGTGTGCGAGCGTTGCTGGCCAGGACCGTAACCGAGGAGCAACGACACGTTCAGTTCAAGTGCGATTGGACACTGCCGAAAGAGACATTTGAGCCCGTGCTCAAGGCCATCGCCGAAGCGGGCGGCATTATTGAGGCTGTTGGAGAAAAGCCATAGTCAGAGGATCCAATACATTGGACTCCTCGAACTCATAAAGGTGTGCATGATGACCGAAAAGCAATCAACCGAGCAATCCTTCGCGAAGGCAGGACTGTACAAGGACGACAAGGTCAGTCCAGAATCTCTGATGAGCGATTTTCGCGCCCGACCGATCTTTGGACTCGTCACAGCGGCGCTGCTTGCCCATGTCCTGCTCATCGGAGTCTTCAGCATGGGTTATCTGAAGAAGCAGTTGCTTGGTGATGACACTGCGTCGATGACCAAGGAACAGCGGATCGACAGCGCCGTACGAGAAGCAACCACGGCATTGCGAGAAATCGCCGAGCGACACAACATGAATCCTCAAGAGTTCAGCAGCCGGTTCGGCGACAAATCGACACATGGCGCAACGCCCAGCGCAACAACAACTTCACAACCTGCCGCAACCGTCTTCACTAACAAACCCGACGCATCCAGCGAACCGAACTCGGCTATCGAGAAGGCCTTGGACAAAAAGGAAGCAGGCCCCCAATTGCCTCCAATGAAGCCGGACAAAGACGATGACCTGTTTAACTCCAGTTCCCCGCAATGATTGAATCCAACCTGTCACAACCAGTTATCAACGGGATCGACGAGATCCCGACGCAACCATCCGCATTCAAGGCGATGGTGGTCAGTGTCGCTACGATCATGCTCGCCGGGTTGGGATTCCTGATATGGCGATTCGGGCCTTCGGCGCTTGCGGCGTTTCTCGCTCGCAATGCGGATGTAACGACACTGCTTGCGGGCAAGGGGCTGCTGGAGCCATTGTGGTGGTGCCTCCCGATTTTCGGAGTTGTCGGTGCGGCCTGCGGTATATGCGGCGTATTGAGCCTGGTCCGGTTCAAGGTGACTTACCACCTTTTGCGAACGGTGCTGGCGTCGGTCTATCCTGCCGTAGCGGGGTATGTGGCGCTGGTCTGGATGGCGGTATTCTCGGCTGTTGGTGCGGATATCGAAATTGACGGCAATTCGCAGGATCGCGCCACGGCGATCGTTTTCTGGTGGTCGCTCTGTTGGCCTGCCCTGGCGATCGGGGTTTACACTGCGTGGCTTCATGTGATGCTTCGCAGCCGGTCGGTTTACGCCTCCTTCACCAGCAAGCCAGGCCCGCCCATGCGAGGGGATTTGATTCTCGAGAATTGGCGCACCCACGGCCGGGACCCGAGAGCTCGGCGCAGTTTTTATTCGAGCATCGCCACCCACGTAATAATTCTGATCCTGATTCCGTATCTGTTGCAGATCAGGGGCTGTGTCGAGGCGTATCGCGTGCCCAAGGGCAGCGGCAATCCGGTGGTCGCCTTGGTGAAGATGGTCAAGCCTAAGAAGAAGAAAAAGAAGAAGACGCTCACGTTGCGGCCTAACTCTGCAATCCTGTTTGAGATTCCCGATCTCGACGATACCGCGGTTGATCGGCAAATGGATGAGCAAACTCAAGCCACCTACCAGGCCAATGTGACAGCCAAAGCCGGCAAGATGGGCAAAGGCGGCGGCACCAAGGGTGGCTGGCCTGGAGGGATGGACAACTACAAGATTCGTTTCATTCGGCTGGATCATGGCGGCGTGGGCTGGGATGACGGCATGAATCAGACTGGCGCGGACATCAATTTCCTTCGAGCCTTCGCCCAGGCCACGGGATTCAAGAAGATCGCCTCAAAGGGCGAGAGCCATTCGATCGCCCTGCTCGCCAAATATCCCGACGACGGCTTTCCGCCGTTCGTATTTCTCACGGGCAATGGCAACATGGGGCGTGTCTCGACTGGCGACCAGAAGACATTGCGAGAATACTGCCTCAATGGCGGCCTGCTAATTGCCGACGCCGGCAGCTTAACGTTCGATCGCTCATTCCGGCGATTCATCAGCCTGGTATTCCCGGACAAACCGCTGCTCGACATTGCCGACGACGACATGCTCTATCAACTTCCATTTGGATTTCCCAACGGAGCACCGGCGTTCTGGCATCACGGGGGCCGACGTGCACTGGGGCTGAAGCACGAAGGTCGCTGGATCGTGTTTTATCATCCCGGAGACATGAACGACGCCTGGAAGTCGCCCGGTTACAGCGATGTGACTCCTGAAATGCGTGACGCGGCGATGCACCTTGGTGTCAATCTCGTTTACTACGCGTTCAACCAGTGGGACGACGCGGTGTCGAAGCTGCGGAAATAGTGTGCAGTGTAACACGGAAGTTTTGGAAATCGGATAAACGATAATGAACTGGGAGTTATTCAGCACCGTTGGTTACGTGAGCATCGCCTTGTGGCTGTGCATGCCGCTGCTTTGGTTGCTGCATCTTCTGCGAAGGCCTCGGCGCTGGCTATGCTTTGTTGCGCTGTTGCTGGGGTGCATGGCCATGGTGCTTGCCAAAGTCAATTCCCAGACATATGTCAACCGCATCCAGGTGGACCGCACACAGCAGATCGCAGATCAACTGGCCCGCCACGAACTTGCACGCCGGGCCGCCCATGCCGAGCGCGCCGGTGAAGTGGCGCAGATTCGATTCGCCGAAGACGATGGCGATGACTTTTTCGACAAATCCGGCATGGATGATGCCGATCTTCAATACATGCGAAGTTTCGATAAAAACGTTACCCCCCAATGGAAGAAACAGAAGAAGAAGCGATCTGCGAACGCCAAAGATGACAGCCTGGAATCGCAGATAGGAGCTACCGAGACCCACCAGGGCGTTGAGCCCGAAACGCCAAGCGAAGACGCTTCGTCGGAACCGATCTTCATGAGCGGCACCGATAAGCTGGCAGCCAATCGCCTGGACGCCGCGAATCTCATGATCATTCGCGTAATGCTGGGTCTGGCGCTTTTTTTCGTGGTGATTGACTACTTGTACCGTGCCAACAGGTACAACGAGGCGTATTTTCCGCTGCCGCTGCCAAGCAGTTGGATCGACACGATGACCCCGCGAGACCCGGTAGCGATCCGCCCTGCCTCGCCTCGCAGAACGCTCCTGAGAGAACTGCGGACGTTCACGCGACGCGGCGAATCATATGTTTTTATGACTGATGATACGCATACCGCCACCCAGGCTGCCGTCACGGCGTATCGCCTGCCGCTGAATCTCTGGCCCGTCGAGGTGGTCGCTGTCGCCGATGACAAGGCAATAGACGACGATTTCGTTTTTGAGACGCTCTGGTACTGCCGCGGTTCCTTTGTGGTCGATTCCCCGAATCGCGCCGAACAAATGCTCGCGAGATTCCTGGAACTGCTGGCCGAGCGAAGGGCAACTCACGCCCGGACCAGGCAGACCGTTCATATCGTATGGGATATTGCAGCACCTGTTCCCCAGGCGATGCGTCAAAGCTTTGCTAACTTAGGCCGTGCGACTGGCTTCGCTTTGTTTCTCTGCCGAGAAGCCGATCATATTCACCCAAGGAAACAGTAATGACAATCAACCGATCTGCAAATATTGAGGCTCTACTGGTCGCGAGCCTTCTGTGTTGCCTCGTTTCATCGAGCATCGCACAGGAACGAACGCTTACGCCCGAACAGCGGGCTGCGATTTCCAATGCGGGCGTTCTAAACGATCCCGACCAGGCCAAGCGTCCCGGAAACCTTCCAGACCTGACCAAAGGCCAGCGCATCGGTGAAAAAGAGAAGAGCTACACGTGGAACTTGGGGCCAACCGGCATCGTGGGCTACATGGTGGGTGGATTGAAAGGCGACCAGATTCAGGTCGAGACTGTGATCAAAGGTTCGCCTGCCGACGGAAAAATCCAATGGGGCGACGTCATCCTGGGCATTAACGGCCAGGATTTCGCACCCGGGGGGCAAATGGGCATCACCATCGGAAATTCGATCATTGAAGCGGAAAAGGAAGAAAACAAGGGCATCCTGAAGCTGCGAGTCTGGCGCGATCGTAATTTCATCAAGCGTAACGGCAAGAAAGATATCTCGAACGTGGATATCGAGAAGCTTCTCGGCCAGACACAGTCGGATGATTCGCTCTACGACTGGAAGTCCGAAACGGCGAGAACCAAAGCGGTCGAAAGTGCGAACTTCAAGGACTTCCCCATCGACGCCGACCAAATCGAGGTAGTCCTCAATCTTACCGTCATGCCACCCTACAGCGACACTTCCCCTTACGACTGCCCCAAGGCGGCAAAGATCCGCGAGAACGCCTGGAAGGTCCTTGAGAAGCAATTCGTGGCCGACCCCAACCGTCCCCGCAGCGGCCGGGGTGGCGTGCTGGAAGCTTTGGCCCTGGTCGCCTCGGGCAAGCCCAAACACCGAGAACTTGTGCGAAAGTGGGTGCGAAGCAGGAACGGCCGAGTCTGGCACCCGCCCCAAACCAAAGACGACCCTCTTCACCTGCCGGGCAAGAGTTGGTACATGAGCTTCAATGGCCTGGATTGCGCGATCTACTACGACGCCACAGGCGATGACTTTGTCCTGCCCGCGTTGCGCAGGTTCGCGATTCGAACCGCCATGGGCCAGGCCGGCGGCGGCTCATGGGGGCACGGCTGGGCTCAGGCGTCGTTTAACGGCGGCAGGTTACATGGCATGAACCCGGGCTACGGGGCGCTCAATGCTTCGGGTAATCGCTGCTTTTTCCTCATTGCCTTGGCGCAGAAGTTAGGCATCAAACACCCGGAAATCGACGCCGCCGTCAAACGTTCCCAACAATTCTTCGGCTCTTACACGGATAAGGGCGCCATCCCCTACGGTTTCCATCCCGCAGCCGGGACCGACGACAGCAACGGCAAGAATACGGGCGTGGCGTATGCTCTGAAGCTCCTCGGCGACAGCCACGGCGCGAAGTATTTTGCCCAGATGTCAACCCACGCATCCTTTACTCGCCGGGGCGGTCACGGTAATGATTACTTCTGGCACTGGTCACCGTGGGCTGCGACTCTTTGTGGCCCGGAGGCAACCATTGTGACGATGCGTAACATGCGTTGGTGGCACACGCTGTGCCGTCGCCACGACGGCAGCTTCGTGTTGCATTCACCCACCGGAGCAAAGACGCTACGGAACCCCACCGCCACCTACGCGCTGCATTACTCGGCCCCGCTGAAACAGACACTCATCACCGGCAAGGACCCGGATAAGTCCCTGTGGCTGACGAAAAGAGACATTAACCATCTTATCGCCATCTCCCTGAACCAACTCAATGATCCATCCTTAATCAAGCGTGCCGGTACGCCCTGGCAACAGCGAAGTACGGACGAACTCTTCGAACTGCTCGACGTATTCATGCCGAAAGTACGACGACTGATCGCAAGCGAACTGGCCAAGCGATACCAGGCCGGCGAGAAAGAAATCGTTCCTCGCCTGGCGAAACTTCTTGATAGTGAAGAACCCCGCTATCGCGGCGGCGCCTGCCGGGGTCTTGCCGCGTGCGGCCAGGATGCCTCACTCCAGTACCTCTCCAAACTGGCCAAACTGCTGAAGGATCCCTGGGAATTCGTGCGAATGCAGGCGGTACGTACGATATCCAAGGCCTCGACCAGCCGCGAAACACAATTGGCCCTCTTGAAGGCGACGGTGGATGACCCCCTGCAAATGTCCATGCCACCCAATAACGTCAGATCCTATACCCAGTCGCCCCTGTTCAAAACCGCGAGCAAACTCGCCGATTCGCCCTTCGAGGCCGGTTTCGACGAGGAACTGGTGCGGGCGGCGCTCGAACGCCTGCTGACGCTGGACCCGGGTGGCAATAGATTCTTCCTGAAAACGCGACAGAACGTCTGGTCGAAAGACACCGTCGTGCGTCTTGCCGGACCGCTGGTCTTTATCGCCGAAGACAAGCAGATCAACGATCAGATGTTCGGTGGTGGCCGACACATGGCAAGCCGGGCGCTGCTGGGACGTTTCGGGTACCGGGAATACTTCCAGGCCTGCGCCGGACCTTTGTTCAAAAACGCCGCGCTTCCTCGTCACATACGCCCGAAGGTCGGTTTCAAGATAGAGCTGGCCGAGCCCGACGTAATCCGGAAAAACCCCGCCGCTTGCCACGAGCTTCTAGAGCCGTTCAAACTCTGCCTGGCAGACAACCCGTTGGCCAGAATCGCGATACGAGTAGGCGAGAACATCGTCTATACCAACATCGATGATCTCATGGCGCTGATCAAGGTGGAGAAAACAACACCAAAATTGCCCAGCATTGCTACGGATGTAGATACATGGTTCCGCGCCAGGCTGGCCCGGTCCGCCCGCAAGGCCGACAAGGTCAATATCTGTCGCGCCGAACTGAAAGACCCCACGCGGAAAAATTACTTCCGGCAGATGGCAGCCATGAATTACCTGGTCGAGGCCCTGGGCCTTGACGCGACGAACGATATCATCGCTCGTGTGGGACACGACTACTGGCGCGTCCGAAAACATGCACGAAAGCTGGCCGTGAAACTTGCCACCGACGGCGGGGCAGATCGCCTGATCGAACAGTTCCCCCAAGCCGACGGCAAGACCGCTGCCGGCATCCTTGCCGTGCTCGCCACCAGCCGCTGCAAAGCCAGCCTGAAGCTCGCTCAGCAAGCACTGCAGCACAAGGACTCCATCGCCCGCAAAGAAGCAGTCCAAGCCGTCTTCGCCATCGGCGGCAAGGAGACATTGGGCCAGGTCTTCGCCTTCATGCTCCAGGCAAAGGAACCAGAGGATCTCCGAGGCTGTGAAAAGGCGCTCCTCTCGCGGCGTGACGATGCCGAATATGCTCGCCGCCTGACAAATATGACAATCTCGGCTCTGCCCCAGTGCAAGCCGGAAGTGCGGAATTCACTCTATTGGATCCTGGCCCAGTTAGGAGGCCACGACAACATCGCCGTTCTCCGCAAAGCCACCGCCACCAAGGAGGATGCCGAATTCCTTGAGATAGTCAACGCCCTGTCATACTCACCCGACGCGAGTGCCTCACAAACTCTGCTGTCAATAATCAAAGAGAACCTGGGCACCCAACGAGCGGAAGTCGTAGCTGGCGAGAGTGTTCGCCGAATGGTGATCGGCTCCGACGACATCGGCAATCTGTCCAGCGAGCAACAACTCGACTTTGCCGATCCACTCTTGAAGATGGTGCGCAACCCGAAAGTTGTCACCTATCTCGGACATTTGCACTCGGGGCGAAGTGCCCGAATTTTGCAGCGTTGCATGCGTCTCGGCGGAGTCACAAGCATCGCGGCAGAGAGCATCATCGCCGCGACGACCGGCATGGAGAACGCCCCAGAGGCCGATCGCAAACTCGCTGCAACCGCCCTGATCGACGCGATCGAGTACATCGAAGTCACCCATATTCGTGGTGGCGGAATGGCGAACGACCCAAAATCGTATGCCATGTGGAAGGCCCGGTCCGCCCAGGCAGGCAAAAACCTGCTAAAGCTCGACAAGCCCGGAAAATCCCCGATCCCCGAGTTCAGCGACACGGACCTTGATCTGTGATGGAATGAGAATCATGGTATCCCCACCACATGGGACTGTTTTGTGGTGAAGGAAACACTGCGACTGATCCAGGGCAAAGGCAAACACCTGACTGTCCCACGCCTTGTGGGATCATTTTGCGCTGGATAGAGGCATGGATGCTCCAACCGGAACTCCCTACGCGGATTTACCGATACGACCGACCCGCTATTGCCATTCATCCCTTGAAACGATAGGCTTACGCTGTTCGGCGATAACGACTCGGGCATGGATAGCAGGAGAAATAAACTATGGCTGAAACACCAGCGGACCGCCCGGAGGCGGAGGAACAAACCGAAGTCGATCTTTCGGCAAGCAAGGTGCTTGTCGTTGACGACAACGACCAGAACCTCGAGCTCTTGGTTGCCTATTTGGACAGCCTGGCCTGCAAAGTCGTCACGGCCTCGGACGGACTGGAGGCGTTGGAAGAGATCGGCAAGGATTGCCCGGACCTGATACTGCTGGACATAATGATGCCCCGCATGAGCGGCTATGAACTCTGCAACAAGCTTAAGAGCGACCCGAAAACACGAGAAATTCCCGTGATAATGGTCACTGCACTGACTGAACTTGGGGACATTGAGCGCGGAGTCGAGAGCGGCACGGACGACTTCATCACCAAGCCCGTCAATCGCCTGGAACTTATCACGCGGGTGAAGAGCCTCTTGAGAGTCCGGCACCTGCGAACGGAACTGGATCGGACGCTTGCGTACCTCAAGGAAGTCGAGGACGGCCCGGCCAGCGAAGATTAGCTCGATACCACATAAACCTCTCGGGAATCCGCTGCGTAGTATGGTTCGTAACAGAACCAATGCCGATTGCCTTAATTGGAGTTCGTACATGAAGTCGCAAACTCGACGTTCCGCGTTTGCCGCCGTAATGGTCTGCCTGGCGGCGACTGCCTGTCAGGCCGGCGAAGCCGCCGGCAAGACCGACGCCCCGGCCCCCTTGCAGGTGACCAGTCGAACCACTACCGACAGCGGCGCCATCGTCGCCAAGCTCGGAAACGGGCTTGCCGTGATCATCAAGCCCATGCGGACGGCCCCGGTCGTCAACGTGCGTGCCTATGTGCATGCCGGCGGCATCTACGAGGGACGCTGGCTCGGGTGCGGGCTCAGCCACCTCTGCGAACACCTCGTCGCAAAGAGCGAGGGTGATAAAACCAACCCGGAAGCCCCGGCAGGAATGTCCGCCAGCAGAGAGATAAAATCCGAGATCGGCGGACAATCCAACGCCTCGACCTCATCGAACCTGACGCAATACTACATCTCCGCCGCCAGTGGCAAGGCGATGCAATGCATCGACCTGGTCGGCGCCTGGATGGCCCGTCCTAGCATAACCAGGGCGGACTTCGAGCGCGAGCACGGCGTGGTTCAGCGCGAGTTGGAACTGGGCAAGGACGACCCAGGGCGGCAAATGTGGTATGCCCACGCCAGCGACGTTTTCCGAGGCCATCCCGCCGCCGTGCCGGTGATCGGCTACGCGGCGCCCCTGGCCGCCCTGACCTACGACGACGTGATCAAGTATCACCACATGATGTACGTGCCACAGAATATGGTTTTCGTGATCGTCGGCGACATCGACGTCGAGGCCGCCCTGAAACGCACGTGCCAGGTGTTCGCTGGCTTCAAGGCCGAGCGTGAACCTTTGCACAACCTTCCGGCGGTAGAGCCGCTGGCAGGCGTAATCCGCACCGTCCGGGGCCATGCGACGCTCAAGGAAACAATGCAGGAAATGAGCTTCCGCAGTATCGGCCTGCTGGATGACGACCTTTACCCGCTTGACGTGCTGGCGACAATCCTCGCCACAGGCCAGAACAGCCGACTCGTGTCGAAGCTGCTCCGCAAGCAGCGACTGGTGACCAGCATTTCCGCAAGCTCCTACACGCCGTCATGGGGCAAGGGCATCTTCAACATCTCGTTCCGTTGCTCGCCCGACAAGGCCGACAAGGTCGAAAAGGCGGTGCTGGCTGAACTGGCCATCGCGGCCGAAAAGGGCGTCAACGCAACCGAACTCAAGCGGGCCAAGCGTCAGATGATCGCCAGCTTCGTGTACGCACAGCAATCGGTGGATTCGGTCAGCAAGCGACTCGGGTCGGACTACATCACCACTGGCGACGCAGATTTCTCGCGGAACTACACCAAGCGCATCGAGGCCGTCACCGCCGAGCAGGTCCTCGCCGTCGCGAAGAAGTACATCACCCCAGATCGCATGGCCATCACGCGAATGGTCCCCACCGAGACGCTGTCTGCCATCGGCAGCAAGAGCGGTTCGGCGACGGCGTCCAAAACCGTTACTCTCAAACTGCCCAACGGCCTGCGGGCGGTGCTTACGAGCACCGACGCGGTCGACCTGGTTTCCATGGCCTTCGTCGCCAAGGGCGGGCTCATGGTCGAGGATGAATCGACCAACGGAATGGGCCAGATGATGGCGTCGCTCGCGACAAAGGGCGCCGGTGGGATGTCGGCCGAGCAGATCGCCGAATTCTTCGCCAACGCCGGCGGATCAATCTCCGGGGCGTGCGGCAACAACACGGTCTACTGGCAGACGTCGGTGCTGAGCGACAGCTTCGATAAGGCCCTTTCGATCCTTGCCGACGTGGTCCAGCACCCAACCTTCCCGAAAAGCGAGTTGGAAATACTCCGTCCGCGCCAGCTCTCAGCCATCGACCGCCTGGACGAGGACTGGGCTCCGCAACTCCAGGTCTTCTTCCGCAAGAATTTCTTCAAGGGCTCGCCTCTGGCTCTGGTCCGGACAGGTAGTAAGGACGTGGTCGCAAATGCCACCGTCGAGCAACTCCGAGAGCACCACAGCAAGTACGTTCGAGCCGGCGACAGCGTGCTGGCGATCTTCGGCAACTTCGACGCGGACGTCGCGGCCAAGACAATCCGCAAACTATTCGCCGACCTCCCGGCCGGAAAGGTGAACATCCAGGCCCAGCCCGCGCCGAAGGTAATGCCCGCCGGCGAGCTTGCAGTACTCAAAACCGCCAAGAAAATCGCTGCCGTGATCGTGGCCGTACCGGGAATGAAAGTCGACAACGCCGACCGCTTCCCGCTTGCGGTGCTCGACACGATCATCAGCGGATACAGAATGCCCGGCGGATGGCTTCACACGGAGCTTCGCGGCAAGCAGTTGGTGTACGTCGTCCACGCCTATAACTCACCCGCTCTGGTACCGGGTGCGTTCATGACCTACGCAGCCGGAGACCCGGCCAAGGCCCGGGAGATACTGCAAATCATCCAGACTAATCTGCGAAAGGCAGCCACGTATACGCCCACCGAAACCGAGATCAAGCGTGCGGTGAACACTATCCTCACCGCCGACCTGCTGGGCAGTCAGTCGATGAGTTCGCTTGCGATGACCGCCGCGACCGACGAGTTGTACGGTTTCGGCCACGACTTCCGCACTAAACTCGAAAGCATCTACGCCGGGATCACCCCGGCCGACGTTGCGGCCGTTGGGAAAAAATACCTCTCCGGAGGCTACTTCACCGCTGTAACGACGCCCGAACCGGACCTCGTGCAGCCCTCGACCGCCAAACCCTGACCAACCACAACAGAACACCAGAGCAAGGCAAGGATAATGACCGAAAACAAAGAGCAAACCGATCTTCTTGCAATGACAGTTCGGCAGTTCGTCGAAGCATCCGCCTCCAAGGCCCCCACGCCCGGCGGCGGCAGCGTTGCCGGCGTCGTCGGCGCATTGGGCGTGGCCCTGGGCGAGATGGCCCTGAACTTCTCGATCGGCAAGAAGAAGTTCGCCGAATATGCCGACGCTCATCAGCATCTGCTGTCGCGTTTTGGGCGGGCGCGAGAGATGTTCCAGCAACTCGTCTCCGATGACGTCGCGGCTTTTACCACCTACCAGGAAGCCTCGCGATTGGCTGACGGACCGGAAAAAGATGAAGCGATGGACATCGCCACCGCCGCCGCCATCAATGTGCCTCGCGAGGCCGCAAAACTCGCCCTGGTCGTGCTCAACGACCTGGCGGAACTCGCCGGCATGTGCAACCGGTATCTCATAAGCGACCTCGTCGCCGCCGGCGCGTTGTGCGAGGCCGTCAGCAGGCTTTGCGACTACAATGTACGCATCAACCTAAGCAACGTCCGCGATCGCGACGCAGCCGAGCAACTGCGTGCCACCAGCGCCGCCGACCTTGCCGGCGCCGTCGCGTGCCGTCAACACATCGAGTACTCCGTAAGAGAAATGCTGCCCTAAGCAAATGGCCAAAGAATACAACATTACCCGCACCGCCGGGCTCTGCACTGCTTGCGAACAATCGCTGGAGCCAGGCCAGGAATTCGTCGCCACCGTCCGCGAGACCCAGGGCGATGATGACGAGACGCAACTCATCCGCCAGGACTACTGCCTGAACTGCTGGGAACCCGCCCGCGAGCAAATCGCCGCCGACAAGTCGGTGCTGGGGATATGGCATGCCCACGCATCGGCGCCAAAGGAAAGGAAAAAGACCTTCGTCGACGATGAACTGCTGGTGAGCTTCTTCGACAGGCTCCAGGACGCCGACGAACCCGCGAAAGTACAATTCAGGTTCGTGCTGGCGCTGATACTCATGCGTAAAAGGCTCCTGGCCTACGACGGACTTAAGCCCGGCGAGGGTGATCGACCATGGATGATGCACTTCCGCGGCTCGGGTCGGAAATGTACAGTCGTCGACCCGCACATGGACGAGGACAAGGTCGCCGAAGTCAGCCAGCAACTAGGCGACGTGCTCGAGGGGGACCTGCAATGAGTCGCGAATTGCGACATCTCTTGCCGACATTGCTCCTGGCGACAGCCTTGCTCGCCTCGCCCGGGGGCTGTACGCCCTGCCCCGAAAAGCTCGCAAGCATCGACGAGATCGTCACCGCACACAACGCCAATGCCGCAGCCGTACCGCAACTCTGGGCGCGAGTCGAACTCTCCGTCACGCTCAAGCCCGACGGCATGCCGGAAGTGACGTGGCGATCCGGCTCGCCGACCAGTCTCCTGCTATACCGCCGGGGCAAGAGTCCCAACGGGCCGCACGACTTCGTGCTCGTAGGTCGGGAAACCGCGGCAGTCGAACTCTTCCGCATGGGCTCGGGAACCGCTCAGAACCTTTACTATTTCTGGTACAAATTGGGCGACCGCGCCCAGGCTTGGTTCGGTCGACTCGACTTGGCCGGTGCGCCCGATGTGAAATATCTGCCAATCGATCCGACACAACTTCTCGGTGTGCTGGGCATAACCCCCCTGCCTGGCCAGCCGGGCCAACTGCCTGCCGCGGCGCTGAGTATGCGCAACACCCCAGGCGACTGTGCTTATGTCGTGAAGGTAATTGAACCTCAACCGGTCAGCAATCGCGTGCGATTCACGCGGGAAATGATCATACCGTGGCGCGACGGCGAGCCGCTCCACCCGAAGCAGGTAAACATCTTTGACGGCGCCGGACGGCGGGCGATGACAGCTACGCTGTCTGACTATCGCCCCATCGACGTGTCGTCCATGGACGATCCGCCGGCGAAATCGCCGGTCATGCCAACCGACATCGACATCGTCTGCAACAAACTGCCGGGCGTGACCACGGTTGTTCGCCGAATCCATCTGCGAATCTCGAAAATGACCGTCGAGGACATCTGGCTGCCCGAGGCCGTTACCTTCCAGCCACCGGCGGGCGCCAAAGTGGTCCAGGTCGACGCCAACGTCGACAGACCTGCCGGCAAGCATACGATGCCGCCGACAAAAGGGGCTGTCACGCAGCACGCAGAAACAAACGCGAAACGAGGTGAACAGTGAACCGGTACCTGGCGCAGGCGATTGCCGCCATAGCGGCGATTCAACTGGCAGTCGGCCTGTGCGCGGCGGATGAGCCTAAACTTCTTCTGACGGGCTCGGACAGCGGGGTCTGGCTGGTGCGTGTGGATGACACCAAAGGCGTGTTCGACATCGCACTTCGCAAGAAAAACGGCGACTGGAAGTGGCTGAACCAGAAGCTCACGGGCCTGCCCGGCGCGGCCGTTGCGGGAGGTGAAAAGCTTCACGTGATGTTCTCCTCGCCACTGGAGCAACTCGTCTTCAACGAGGCGGGCGATCAAACTCCGGCGCTGACCCCCAAGCATTCCCTCTGGCCCGACGATGCCGCCCCGCTTGCGATGTGCCAGTGGCAGGACGCCAACTCCGGGAGCAACATCGGCATCCTGGCCGTCGTGCCCAGGCCGGCGAAACCAACGCCAACAACCGCCTCGGCCCCGACGACCGAACCGGCTTCCGCACCCGTAGGCTTAATCCTCTCTGAGCTTAACGCACGCCTTACGCTAACGACCGCACCGGGGGTCCGAGGGCTGCGAATAGTTGATCTGGGCATCTTCGTACGGTCTGGCACCGAGTGGGAGCACCTTGCCGATCTGCCGGGTGTGGCAATTGGCGATTCCGCCCGCGTACTGGTAACAACCGATGCGGGGCGAGTGTACCTGATGATCTCCGATGCAGGCCGGGTGCCCAACAGGCTGTACGAGTTGTCCGGCGAGACCTGGCAGGACATCCCGTTGCAGGGTCCGCTGACCTCGGGCACGCCTCTGGCCATGGTCACAATCGCCAAGCGAGTGGTGGCCGTCCTGGCCGACAGCGCCGACAAGGCCGGGCAACAGCAGATCATCCTGGCCGAATTCTCTCAGAACAATTCCCGCTTCTCCGCACACGCAATGATGCGCGGAGACAAGCCCGCGACCTGGTCCGTTGGTGCCCAGCCCCAGGTATCGCGAATGGGCAACCAGTTGGCCCTGCTATGGCAGGACGCCAACGGCTTAGCGTTCGGCAAGTGCGAGCCTCGAATGGGCCAACTCATTCGGGATGGCCAAGTGGACGTCTTCGATCATGCGCCCGCCGGCAATGACGCCCAGGAACTCATGATGGACTTCCTATGGGTTGTCATCGTGAGCGTCTTCGCCGCGATGCTGCTGCTACGACCGAGAAACGCCCCGCAGGAATTATTCGCCCTGCCACCCACAGTCAAGACGGGACACCTCGGCAGACGACTCCTGGCCAGTTTTATCGATCTGGGCCTCTGTTACTTCATCGTGGGACTCATCTACACACTGAGCCCTTATGCAATGAGCGAACAGGAAATGACCGACATGCTCAATCGCATGCTCGCCGGCGAACAGATCGAGCTTCCGATCGAGTTCGTCGTTGTATTCATCGCTACAATACTGAGCTTCGCCGCCTACTCAACCATCATGGAGATTCGCACTTCCACGACTCTCGGCAAGATGCTGATGAAGCTACGAGTCGTAGGTGCCGGCGCTAAGCCCGCAAATGTTCGGCAGTGCATCATCCGAAACCTCACGAAGATCGTCGAAATCGTCTCGATGACCACGCTCTTGCTGCTGCCCCTTGCCCCCATGGTCGTAATCCTCACCCGCTATAACCAGCGGATAGGCGACCTTCTGGCCAGAACAACCGTGGTGGATGCAGCCAGTCTGGCTCAACTGCCAACCGAGGGCGACGGCGACAACCCCGACACCACCCAGCCACCCATGCCGCCCGACCAGGACCAACCGGGAAGCCGCGACGAAGAGAATTAACTCCCTGTCAAGAATGATTCGCCTGATGCCCTGATTGGGAAATTGGCGACATACGTGGCACCGGATTCATTCCGATGTCCATCGCGATGGCTTACCGATCACTGAACGGCGGTGCCAATGGTTACTTCGGCGCCTGGCCCGGCTTGTATCCCGCGGGCCAATCCTTGTCTGCCTGTGGGGTCCATTGGTCCATTGGGGGCAGGCTGTCGTAGTCGATCTTTTCGCCGGAGAGAATCTTCGCGACAAGTTCATCGCTCCAGCGGCGCGAGAGCGCGAACGGGGCAACATAGTTGGCCACGAACCCTACCGCTGAACTGCTCAGGTGCCCGCCGGTGTTACCCGCCATGGCCATCTGCTGATGCCACGCAACCTGGTAGAGCCTGTCATAGAGCTTGGACCGGCCTGGCTTAAGCGGCACGGTGAAGCCCACCCGCCCAGCCGAATTGCCGTGCTTGCCGTCCATCGTCCCGCTGATGGTCGTGCCTACGCCCAGAAACAGCCAGTCCTTGGACGAGTAGAAGTTAACGATGCCGCGTTTGGTCTTGCTAAGCGCGAAGTCCACCATGTAGCCGGGCGAGATGGCCGGGGCCATGAGAATAATCCCGTCGATTTCCTGGCCCTCGGGCATGGCTTCGGCGACCCACAGCGCCATCGCCCCACCGCCAGACTGGCCAACTACTATCACGGGCTTGTCCGGGTGGGCGAACTTGTACTCGGCGACCTTGACGGCGATTCGGGTCGCCTTGCGCCTGTTGTGAAACTCGGCTCGCAGGTTGTACAGCGGCCCGAGCATGGACGTCCAGTCCTCCAAATCGATCCCGTAAGACACGCCGCCGACAGCGAGGCCCTGGACAATGTCCTTGTTCATCGGACTCGTGCCCTCAATGCCGGGCAGGACCACCACCAGACCCGTGCTCATCCGTTCGGGAGTCTGGTAGGGCTGGCGGTAGCAGCCACCGGAGACCATCGCCGTCGCCATGCAGACAAGACAAAGCAATATGCGTCGCATTACAATCCCTTTCGCCCTCCCGCCTTCACAAACCGCCTTGGCTGGCCGGCACGTCGTGAACTGACTCACGCTCCCGCAAGTTTACACGCTCAGCCCCTTTAATCATAACGAAACCCCGGCGCTATGCCGGGGTTTCGTTTGAGCCACCGAAACGGAACCTTCAAGAAGTCATGCTCGATTCGTCCGTTAGAATATCTTCTTCCAGTGCGTCCAGACTTACGCCGCAAAACGGGCAGTACTTTATCCTGTCAGAGACTCCCCAGGATACGGGCCATTGAACAGCATATCCCAGGTTGTTTCTGCAATTCGGACAACGCAGTGCAAGCAGCATCAACAGGACGCAGCCCGCAAAGCCCAAGAAAGCCAAGGCCGTCACAACCACGAAGATCACATGAACCGCAATCGCTATCATGGAGATGCCGAAAGTAACCCAGCAACCAAAGAGGATGAGGAACATTCGACGCCTTTGACGGCTCAATCTTTCCCGAATTGTCATCGCTGTCCTTTGTAGCCAACGACCAGCCACCGCGACGGCTACTCCTTCACTTCGTACTCCGCGTCAATTACGTCGTCGTCGCCCTTGGCTTCCGGCTTCGCTTCCTGGCTGCCGTCGCCCTGCGGAGCGTCGGCCCCAGTTGCCTGCTGGGCACCAGCGGCCTGCTTGTACATTTCCTCAGCCACCTTGTGCGAGGCGGTCTGAAGGGCTTCCATCGCCCGCTTGATGGCATCAAGATCTTCGCCCTTGGCCGTCTCGCGTAGCTGATTCAGGGCGGATTCTATCTGGCTGCGATCCTCGGCCGAAACCTTGTCGCCCTGGTCCTTGAGCATCTTCTCGGTGGACCATGCGAACTGGTCGGCCTGATTCTTGGTGTCCACCAACTCGCGACGCTTGCGATCATCCTCGGCGTGGGCCTCGGCGTCTTGCCGCATCTTGTCAATATCGTTCTGCTCCAGACCGCTGGAGCCCTTGATCTCGATGGACTGCTGTTTGCCGGAGGCCATATCCTTGGCCGAAACGTGCAGAATGCCGTTGACGTCGATATTGAAAGTGACCTCAACCTGCGGAACGCCTCGCGGGGCCGGCGGAATGCCCGTCAGGTTGAACCGTCCCAGCGTGCGGTTGTCGCCGGCGAACTCGCGCTCGCCCTGGAGTACGTGGATCGTAACTTCCGGCTGGTTGTCGGCAGCCGTTGAAAAGATTTCCTTCTTCTCGGTCGGAATGGTGGTGTTGCGTTCGATGAGCTTGGTCATCACGCCGCCAAGGGTCTCGACGCCCAGCGACAGCGGCGTAACGTCAAGCAGAACCATCTGCTCCTCGATCTCGCCACCAATGATGGCGCCCTGCACGGCGGCGCCGATGGCGACCACCTCGTCGGGGTTGACCGACTTGTTGGGCTCCTTGCCGAAAATGTCCTTGACGATCTTGCGGACCATGGGGATACGTGTCGATCCGCCGACAAGCACAGCCTCGTCAACCTGGTCGGCCGTGAGCTTGGCGTCCGAAAGGGCCTGCTTGCACGGGCCGATAAGACGGTTGAAGATCGGCTCGCAAAGCTGCTCGAACTTCGCCCGGGTCAGGGTCATCGTCAAGTGCTTGGGGCCTTCAGCCGTGGCCGTGATGAACGGTAGGTTGATGTTCGCTTCCATCGCCGTGGACAACTCGCACTTGGCTTTTTCGGCAGCTTCCTTGAGTCGCTGAAGCGCCATCGCGTCAGTGCGAAGGTCGATGCCCTCGGTCCGCTTGAACTCGTCGGCGATGTGATTGATTAGCAGCTCGTCCAGATCGTCGCCGCCAAGGTGCGTATCGCCATTGGTCGAGAGGACCTCGAACACATTGTCGCCGATGTCCAGAATCGACACGTCGAACGTACCGCCGCCGAAGTCGAAGACCGCCACCTTCTCGTTCTTCTTTCGTTCCAAGCCATATGCAAGCGCCGCAGCCGTTGGCTCGTTGATGATCCGCTCTACCTTCAGGCCAGCAATTTCGCCAGCTTCCTTGGTAGCGGTGCGCTGCGAGTCGTTGAAGTACGCGGGAACCGTGATGACGGCGCGGGTGATTTCCTCGCCAAGGTAGTCCTCCGCGACCTTCTTGAGCTCCTGGAGCGTCATCGCGCTGATTTCCTGCGGCGTGTACTGCTTGCCGTGCGCCTCGACCTTGACCAGTTCCTCAGGCCCGCCGATTACGCCGTAAGGCACTGTTTTCTCTTCAGTTGCAACCTCGCGGTGGCGACGGCCCATGAACCGCTTAATCGAGAACACCGTGTTCTTGGGATTTGTCACCTGCTGGTGCCGGGCCGGCTGACCTACAAGCCGCTCGCCCTTTTCAGTGAAACCGACCACCGAGGGAGTCAGGCGACTGCCCTGAAGGTTGATAAGTACTTTGGGAGTAGAGCCTTCCATAACAGCAACCACGCTGTTGGTCGTGCCCAGATCAATGCCTATGATTTTCTTCGATGCCATTTCTTGTCACCTTCCTTACTAACAGCCCCGCCTGATGCAGGGACGATCCATTCATTACACCTGCTGACATAATGTGTTTGCAAGCTACATGCCACTAATGTATATATCTTTATAATATGGCTTTGTGCGCACAGCCAAGTCCCGAAAGAATGCCAATTCGACCGCTGCGCCTCTCCAGAATGGCCGCTTTGGCAGGTGAAACGGGTTGTATTGACTCCCGGGCATTCGTAGGCTTGCGTCATGTCAACAGATAACACGACCGATGACCCGCGCGTCCTGGACCTTCATGACGTCGAGCTTACGCTCAATCAGAATACGATCCTTCGCCACATTCGCTGGAGTGTAGGCCCAGGCGAGCACTGGGCAGTACTCGGTGCCAACGGATCGGGCAAGACAAGCCTGCTTCGCGTGATAACCGGCTATCTCTGGCCAAGCGGCGGGCAGGTGGCAGTGCTGGGCAGCCGTTTCGGCCAGGTGGACCTGCGCCAGCTTCGCAAGCGCATCGGCCTGGTCAGCTCAGCCATCAG
>Ga0272444_10001372_pt1 | contig 23530 bp, 17 predicted proteins | sample SSMForm13_FD_201033 | JGI IMG/M metagenome (GOLD analysis project Ga0272444, IMG submission 201033) | Marine sediment archaeal communities from Little Sippewissett salt marsh, Falmouth, MA, United States - SSM-Form-13 | ecosystem: Environmental > Aquatic > Marine > Wetlands > Sediment ...
GTGGTGTGACATTTGGAGACCTGACGGATGACCAAAAATCGGATCTTACCTGTTTCATCCGAACCCTCACCGCAGCAGACCCTGAAGCTTAGCCGCCAACACGGCCATGGTCTATGCCCCTTCCCTGTTCCTTCAGGATGAGACCTTTCTAGCTTCCATAACAGCTTCTTAGGATTCGGAATCTTGCCAAAAGTCGGCCTCGGCGCAAGAATCCCACTGGCCTTTTCGGGCAATGAAGCTCCAAGAAGAAAGCTTAAAGGTATTCTGGCAAAGGCGGGGCAATAGACATTCACTTTGGCTGAATGTGAAAGGGGAGCGAAAGATCCACGAAAACAGGGGGTTTTACAGGCTGATACCAAGGGCCTCATACAGTCTTTTGAAATCGACCTTCTCTTCAATGAGCTTGATACCGTAGTAAACTTTCTCCTTTTCCCGGAGGCGCAACTTTCGAGAAAGCTCTTCCACCTTCCTGGCCACCGAATAGGTGTCATCTCGAACCACCACAATCGGCACACCCCGGACCTCGGCCCTGGAGATCACGATCTCATTGGGGTAGAGGTTTCCCGTAAGAATGAGACACTGGGTGCCGGCCTCGATGGCCGCCAACTGCACGTCTGCGCGGTCACCGCCTACGATGACCGCGTTGTTTCTTGCCTTCCTTATGTATTCAAGGGCACGATCAACCTGCATGCTGCCGATGAGAAAGTGCTCAATGAGTCCGTCCAGTTTGTTGCGGCAGCAAAGCACGTCTCCCACAAGGGCCTCCACGACATCTCCCACCATCACTGCCCCCAGCAACGCGTCATTCGGAAGGACGCCAAGGACGGGAAGTCCCTTTTGTTCCAGGAAGGGAACGATCAATGACTCGACTTTGTCCAAATAGCCTGCATCCACTCTGTTCATGATGACGCCCAAGAGCCTTTCTTGGAGACGATGGCGGGCAGCCAAAACCGCATCCAGGTAGAACTCGCCCTCGTAGCTATCTACGAGAACGGCCTTGGCATTGAGTCTTTCGACAACGCTATATCCTGATATGTCCATGGATTTTCCAGACTCAAGTTTGCCTGCCCCTCCCATGAGGACCACGTCTTTTCCTTTTGAAACCGTTTCAAAGGCCTGCAAAATCTTCTCTTCCAGGCCGGCGCACTCTCCACGCCATGATTCGACCATGAGATCGTGGGTCATGACCACGGGGCAAAGGGTTTCCACCGGATCTTTCAGCATCAGGACCCTGTGAATAAACCAGGCGTCCTTATCGGTGAGCACCCCGTCTATTTTGATGGGCAGCCGGCCAAAGGGCTTAAAGTACCCCACCTTGAGACCGTCTTTCATAAACCGCTGCCCAAGGCCCATTACCGTTAGGTTCTTTCCTGAATATCCTCCCGTAGATCCCACATAGAGAGAAACCATTTGCTTGCTCCCTTCCATTACCGATCACTCGTGTATCGTAATCCTGGCATCCACAGCCACGGCCCCTTGACCGTCCGGGCATACCAAGAGCGGATTGATGTCTCCTTCAATGATCTCGGGAAAGTCCATGGCCAGCTGCGAGAGCCGCAGCAGGGCTTCTCGGATCCCTTTGATGTCGGCCGGAGCCTCACCCCTGACGCCACGCAGGAGCGGGAAGGCTCGGATTTCACGAATCATGGCGTCGGCCTCCTCCACACTCAGCGGCGCGATTCTAAAGGCCACGTCTTTCAGAACCTCCACGTAGATCCCCCCGAGGCCGAACATGATCATGGGGCCAAACTGGATGTCCCGCGTAATGCCCAGGATGACTTCCTTTCCCCGCGGTATCATCTCTTGAACCATCACCCCGAGGATACGGGCATCCGGTTGGCGCAATTGAATGTTGGCGGTGATGTCAAAAAAGGCGTCCTCGACCATGCTGTCGTTTTCTAGCTTGACGCGAACCCCTCCCATATCACTCTTGTGCAGCACATCAGGTGAGGCAATCTTCATGACAACCGGATATCCGATCTTAGAAGCGGCCTGCACGGCCTCCTTTGTGGTCCTGGCGATGTGATTCTCAGGGAGTCTGAATCCATATGCCTTAAGGACTTCCCGGGCCTCTTTTTCAATCAGGTCGTGCCGATGCTGCCCGATCACCGAGGAAAAGACCTGGCGCACGCTTCCCCTGTCTGCCTCAAAGTGCTGGTACTGTCTTTCCGGTTCCTCCTGCGCCCTCCGATAGCAAAGCATGGCGTCCAAGGCCGCAATAGCATCTTCCGGATATTCATAGCTGGGGATGGCGTGGTCCTGAAGGATCTTGCGGGCCCCTTTCACCTTCTTTTGACCCATGAATGCCGTCATAATAGGCTTGTCACTATCTTTAGCAAGCCTCACGATACCTCTGGCAACGGCATCTGGGTCCTGCGCTGCCGTGGGGGCCAAGAGAATCAACACGGCGTGGATAGCGTGGTCTCTTAGAATCACCTCCAGGGTTCTGTCGTACCTTTCAGCAGGGGCATCCCCTATGATGTCGACAGGATTGTAAACAGAGGCCGTAGGCGGGAGAAAACTTCTGAGCTCATCTGCCGTCTCCTTTCGGATGGGACTGAGATGAAGAGAGCTCTTTTCGCAGGCGTCGGCGGCCAAGATACCGGGCCCCCCCGAGTTTGTAATGATCGCAAGACTCGGGCCCTTGGGCAGGGATTGGTTGGCAAAGGCCACGGCGTATCCGAAAAGAGACTGCATGGATTCGGCCCGTATGATCCCAGACTGCTTGAAGGCTGCATTATAGGCATGTTCAGAACCGGCCAGGGCCCCTGTGTGTGAAGAAGCGGCCTTGGCTCCTGCGCTGGTCGTGCCCGACTTGATAATAATGATCGGTTTCTTTTTTGAGACCTGGCGCGCAGCCTTCATGAAAAGGGGCCCGCCCTCAATACTTTCCAGATACCCCAGGATCACCCTCGTGTTCTTGTCGTGTTCCATTGAAAGCATGATCTGCGTTTCTGAGATGTCCATCTTGTTGCCCAGGCTCACGAATCTCGAGAAACCAACATTTTCACCTAAGGCCCAATCCAGGATAGCCACGCACATGGCCCCAGATTGAGAGAAAAAACCGATGTGGCCATCAAGGGGCATGCCAGCAGCAAAGGAGGCATTGAGGGCGCTCGCCGTGTCGATAATACCTAGGCAATTGGGCCCTACCACCCGAAGACCCAGTTCCCTGGCCCGGGCGGCCAACGCCTGTTCCAAGCGGCCCCCTTCAGGCCCGATTTCCTTGAATCCGGCTGTAATGATCACCACGGAATCGACCTTTTTCCTGCCGCATTGTTCTATGACCTCCATGACCGCTGGAGAAGGTAGCGCAACAATAGCCAGGTCGATCTGAGAAGGAACAGAAACCAGGTCCGGGAAGGCCTCGCGCCCCAGGATCTCTTTGGCCTTTGGGTTGATGGGATAGACAGCGCCCTTAAATCCGTAGCGGATAATGTTGTTTAAAATATCGTAACCGATCTTGCCTGGATTCTGTGAAGCCCCGACGACGGCTATTGAGGAAGGGTTGAAAAAGTGTTCTAACATAGGAAGTTCCGTTTACCAGCCTGCCATCATTAATAATGAGGCCAAAACGCACTCGACATTGGGCCACTTTTTCGGGCCACATTTTCCTGGGGAGCATTGCAGCGCATTTTCGATGATTCTTGGCGAAGCGGAGGGCAAGGGCCCTGAACTGTTTGATCCGCCTATAGGCGCAGAGTTTTCAGGGCGCCCGGAGCAAGCCATAGAAGCATCCAAATAGGCTGCAGCGGACAAGAAAAATTTGGCCCAATGTCGGAAATTAACGTCCTTCTCAGTATCATAGAGAAGGGCCGCAACGCCGACGCCATTTTTTATAACATTTTTCTGCTCAAAGGCAATACCCAATAGACCGGTCTTTGCCCAGATCCTCATGGGGTCTATTTTCCCTTGACCTTTTACCCGTGTCTTTTCTATAAGGCAAAGCACCGTGAATGTTCTGCTGATTGAGATCAATCCATTTGCTCCTGTGTCTCCACCCATCTCGCTAGGATACATAGCAGCCTTTCTGAAATCCAAGGGGTTTGGGGTCAAAATATTGACCTTGGGAGAGGATGCCTCCGTCTCCCCTGCAGGTCTCAAGAAGCTCATTACCAGCTTCCGGCCTGCCCTGGTAGGGCTTTCGGCCTACCAGAGGACCATGCTGTACGTCATAGGCCTTGCAAAATTCATAAAATCCGTAGACAGCGAGACTAAGGTGGCCATCGGTGGTCCGCAAGCCACCTTTATGCCGTCCGACGGCTTTGCCCAATTGCCCGACATCGACTATGTGTCTCGATCCTCAGGTGAGCAGACCCTCCTTTGTATTGCCCGGGCCGTGGAACAGGGGCACCCTTTCTCAGGCCTCTCTGGCGTCAGCTACAAGAACGATGATGGTATCGTCCAAGATACGGAGGAACTTGAGGGTTTTTCCGACCTAGATCAATATCCCTCCCCTTATCTAACCGATGTCTTTGACTATTCAAGGATGGGTGAGGCTATTATGTTGACATCTCGCGGCTGCCCTCACCACTGCATATATTGTTATACACCCTGTGCCTTTAAGCACAAAGTGATGTTCCATTCCATAGACCGGGTCCTTGAAGAGATGACATGGATTAGGAAAAAGGGGGTAAAGAGGTTCTGGTTTGCCGACCCCAATATCTCCCATAAACGCTCGAGGATTGAGGAACTACTTGACGGAATCCTGACCCACGGCCTGGAGGCCCAAATGTGGCTTCAGACCCGGGCAGACTTAGTAAACCTGGAGATGATGAAAAAGATGAAACGGGCAGGCGTCCGCACCATTGCCTTTGGGCTGGAGTCGGCGTCAGAACGGGTCATGCCAGAGATTGACAAGCATCTTTCTATTGAAAAGGTGGTGGAGGCTATCCGCCTTGCCCAGAGCCAAGACATTGAGGTAGAGCTGTTCACCATGTTCGGCCTGCCTAATGAAACTTTTGAAGACGCCATGAAGACGCTGGCCTTTGTCAAAGAGAACAACGTCAAGATTATGGGCAACACAAACTCCCAGCAGATGCAGATCTATTTTGGCACGCCCATGGCCAGGCATTATAAGGATTACCACATTCGACCCTTGAACACGGAACGGCCTGCGTATATTTCCATCGGATGTCAGTATGAAACGGATCACATGAGCACCGACAAGATGGCCAAGGTCCAAAACATGTGGCGTAGCCATTCCCTTGACAGGGGAAGGCGAATTGTATCGTAACAACTAAGAATAACTATACCTTTTCATTTCAAAAAAGCCCCAGAGTGAGATCTCGTCCCCCTCAGGGGCAGGGGACCTTGTTTCGGGAAAGAGGCCATGCATACAAGAGCCTTACAAAGAATTTACGTAATCCTAGACAAACAGGACAGGGAGCAGCTCGAGGCCCTTTGCCGCATCCTCTCGGACCTGTTTTTTTATACGGAACTGACATCCAATCTCTATATGGTGGCCGAAGACTTGGCCGAGGGCATGCCTCAGGTGGAACGGATCCAAAAGCAAGTCACCTCCTTTCTCCGAGCAAACCTCTTTGCCCGGATCTATGTCCATTTTATCCACAGTGCCCCTCAGGGAAACACGGAAGAAATGGATTTCTATTTCCAATATTACTACCAGAACTGGAAGCGGGTAACCATGGAGTTTGATCGGGAGGCCTACATGCATCAAGAAGTACCAAGGCTCATGTTGCTGCCCCTCATCGCCCCCAGTAGCCACACAAACCCTGCTGCCCTTATGGAGCTTCTTGGAACGCTAAAGAGCGCTTTTTTGCTTCCCAGTCTTTACTTAGATTGGGGCACCTTCCATCAAGCAGCCAACGAAGAGCATGTGGCCAAGGCGGAGAAGATTTACTATGGTCCTGGAAACAATAGCGAGAAATCGGAAATCGTCTGCAGTCTGTGTCATGAAAACATCGTCCATGAGACGTCGGCCAGATTGGACTCTAATCCGGCATCCATGATGGAGGCATGCCCTGCCGCCGTCATTATCTCGACATCAGACGGCATGATCTACCCCTGTGTGGATGCCTTTGTGAGAAAGGAGAGTCTGGCCAACATCTACGACGCCCCCCATGTGGATGCACTGATGGCTCAATACGATGGGTACCTTGCTTCTCAGAGAGACTGCCAGGCATGCAGGGACCGTGTGGTTGCGTCTTTTTCGGACTTGCCCCTGCCAAAGGGAGCCACACACGAACTGAGCGATCTACTTTATCATTTTGGGACCCTGCACCAAGAAGCGGAAAACCATGTGCTGGCCGCAGAGAGGTACGAGAAATCGTTGAAGCTATCTCCTGCTGAAGAGGCAGGCCCCATACATTTTAGACTTGGCCTTAGCTATGCCAACACCGGCCGCTACGATCAGGGCCTTGAATCCTTTGGCAAAGCCAAAGCCATGTACCAAGATCAGTACTATTTTCATTTTTACACGGGGCTGTGCCACTTCCAAAAAGGGGACTACGGTCTGGCCATTGGAGGGTTTTCAAAAGCCCTTGACATGGATCCCCAACAGGAAGATCTGGTCAGGATTCTCATCTACCTGGGGACTTGCTGCAACAGCCTCGGCGACTATGAACAGGCCGTCGTTCAGCTGGAGAGAGCAAAGCAAGAGGCTGGCCAGGTGAAAGAAATTTATAACACCCTGGGGTTTTCCTACTTCCAGCTAGAAAATTATGACAAGGCCATTGAAAATTTGAAGGTAGCCGTTGAACTGGACCCCTCTTCTGCCATAGACTATGCCAGCCTTGGGGCAAACTATCGTGAAAGGGGAGACACGGACATGGCTGTTGCCATGTACGAGAGGGCCTTAGAATTGGATCCAGGCTTAGCTGTTGCAAGGGAAAACCTGGAAAGGTTGAGAGACCACCATGTCTGACGAACAATTCTCGTCTTTGGAGCTTGCCCTCGGTCACCACTTCAATGACATGGCGCTTCTTCGGGAGGCCCTGCAGCACAGCTCCTATGTCAATGAGCAGCGCGAGCTGTCTTTGAAAGACAACGAACGCCTTGAGCTTCTAGGAGATGCTGTCCTTGACCTCGTGATCACCCACATGTTGATGGACAACTTCCCCGAAACTCAGGAAGGAGACCTGTCGAGGATGAGGGCCATTATCGTAAACGAGTCACAACTGGCTCATATGGCCCAGGAGTTGGATCTTGGCCGACATCTCCTGCTGGGTAAGGGGGAGGCGTTGAGTAATGGACAAGAAAAAACGTCCATCCTTGCCGATGCCTTTGAGGCGATCATTGCGGCTGTGTACCTTGACGGCGGCCTACAAGCTGTCTTTGAGGTGGTTGAGAGACATTTTTCTCAGATCATTCAAGGCGTTGAGGAGCGGCTGGAGGAAGAGGATTTCAAGAGCCGCCTTCAGGAGCTCGTACAGTCTCGATTTAAGACCATACCTCAGTACAAAGTGGAAGCTGAAAAAGGCCCAGATCATGACAAGACCTTCTGGGTGCGCCTTCAAGTTGGCAGCTTCTTGACGACTCACGGGACAGGCAAAAGCAAAAAGGCTGCAGAGCAGGCTGCGGCCTCCGTGGCCCTTGAAAAACTCCAGGAAAATGAAGAGCCCTCTTTTTAAAGGGACGGTGCCCTGAACGCCCTCACCGCCCAGGATTCTGTCAGCTCCTCTCAGAACCGTGGCCAACCCCGGAAAATGAAGCCCAGGCCTTTCATCGTCCCGCTCTTCATCCCCCACAGGGGTTGTCCCCACCGTTGCGTATTCTGCAACCAGACTTCCATTACTGGCCTTAAGGACGGCATCCGCTCAAAGCAGGAGGTCCGCGACAGGATTGCCAAGTTCCTTGGCTTTCGGGGAGCCGGTCGAGGCACAACCGAGGTCGCCTTTTATGGTGGGAATTTTCTCGGACTCCCCAAGGCTTACAGAAAGCTCCTTCTGGACGAAGCCCAGGCCTTTGTTAAAAAGGGCCAGGTGGACGGCATCCGCTTTTCTACCCGGCCAGACACCGTTACCGATGCGGCCCTAAAGGAAGTGGCCCCTTATTCCATTCGCACCATTGAGGTTGGGGCCCAGTCCATGAATGACGCCGTTCTTGCTCTAAGCCAACGGGGCCACACAGGGGCCGACACACAAAGGGCCGTTAAGGTCTTAACTCCTTGTAATGTGCAGGTGGGGCTTCAGATCATGCCTGGCCTCCCAGGGGCCACCTCGGAATCGATCCTTGAGACGGGCCAACAGGTGGCCGCCCTCAGGCCTGATTTTGTCCGTATCTATCCCACTGTGGTAGTCAAAAACACCCTCCTTGAAAAGTGGTACCAATCGGGCCGGTTCACACCCCTTTCTCTACCAGAGGCCGTGGAGCTGACCAAAAAGCTCTATCTTCTTTTTGCGGGCGCCAATATTCCGGTGATCCGCATGGGCTTGCAGCCCAGCAGCAGCCTGCGGGCAAGTGGCCAGGTCGTGGCAGGTCCATTTCATCCGGCCTTTGGGCATCTGGTCCATTCTGCGCTCTTTTTGGATCTTGCCACCCAGGCCCTTGAGTCTGAAAAAGGGCTGTCCAGAAGGGTGGCAGTGAAGGTCTATCCCTCAGATGTTCCAAAGCTTGTGGGACAAAAAAGGGGAAACATCAGACGGCTTATAGAGCGATTTGATCTTGAGAGGCTTCAGGTCCTGCCGGATGTGACGGTTCCTGAAAATACCGTACAGGTCGTCAGCATGACATAGAATGATATGTTGATGGTCTGGCAAAAAGTCGTCACCCTGCTAAAAACCGGGGTCCAGAAGCATTATACCTGCCTGAAAACACTGGATGCCGGATCCGGCATCCAGTTATTTTTCTGGATTCCCCGGTCAAGCCGGGGAATGACGACTTTCGGCTTTTTCTTGCCAGGTTTATATTATTGTCAAGAAATCACAGAGACACAACACTGGCAGCGAGACCATCATATATTCATACCGCGACACTTTCCCAAGGGAGATGCATCTCAAGGGGAATAATCAACGAGTGGAAAGTTGGACCGTAGGTTGGTCAAAAAGGATTGCCCCTGTCCCATCACATGCTTCGCCCCAATGGGTGGAGAACGTCCCTCCTCCCATCGGGGCGCCAGGCAAGGGGTGGGGTGTGATGGAGGGTCACCGTCTGCTCTTTGTAATCATCCAGATCGATGTGATCTCTTTCTCGGAATTTGTAACAAAGCCCACATAGTCGCCGACGCGAAAATCACCGCTTGCCCCATGCTCTGATGTGGCAGTGGCGTACGTGACATAGGAGGCCAGTGGGTGGAGGGAATCATCTATGACCATCTCGTTTTTCCCTATCCTGTCTATACGTCCGAATCCGCTGAATTTCTTGGGATAGTGGGAAGATAACACCTTTTCTTCTCCGAGATGTTCTGCTCCATAGCTACCTGAGTATGAAGCCATGAAAACAAGGCCCAGGATCAGTCCCAGTCCGATCCCCCTCAGAAGACGCCTTTGTCGTGTAAGAGTCATTATTTGGCCTCCTTCCTAGTTCGTTTGCTGTTAGCCTTAAAAGCCGTCTTACGGTGTGGTCTCGTAGTAGTAGTCGTCCGTTCCATCTGTCCTTCTTTCTTTCCAGTAGAACACGCCTCTGTCCTCTGCCACCTCAAAAACCGACTCCGTTGCCCCTGCAGACGTACTGAAGATCTTCTTCTCCCTTTCGTCATCAGGCATCCTTAGCATGACAGGGGCATAGAGCATCCCCGGAAAGTCCATGCCCGTAGGAGGCACCAAAATGGCATTGCCCTCTCCGTCCGTTAGACCGATGTCGATGAGATCGTTGTCGTCAATGACTCCGTCATCGTTGATGTCAAAGGTGGCATGCTCAAGCCGACCACCATTGCATGCGTCCAGCTCGTGGACCAGGGAGTCGCCCCCACCGGAACAGGGCGATTCGTTGGGGATAATAGACAAGGCCACAACCCTTCCGTCTCTGATCATGAGCTCTCTGATCATCCTTTCTCCTTCCAGTGGAAGATCAAAATACCAACCCGCGTGGTTTTCAACAGTGCTTGAAGGATTGGGCATGGGCCTTCCTACATCCAGATCATCCTCTGTGACCCACACCGCCTCATGGTCGCTCAGGGTCCTTAAATAATGATCGCCAAGGTATGTTTCATGAACCACAGTCTGCTCCAGAAGTGACACCGTGTCCGGCTGGTTGGAGAGTTGGGGCACCGATCCCCTGTTGAAAGCCCCCAGGTACTCGCTGTGGTCCTCCTTGTCCGCGTAATCCCATATGCCGAACAGGGTCTGGGTGCTGACATCTGCCCGATCGGTGTCCCCAAGGAACTTGCCCGTGCCAAAAACCACGATATGCCCGTGCTTTGCACAGTGTTTCATCACATCGGGCGTCGTAGTGACGGGCTGTCCTGATGCTCGAAAGAGCGGCTGCGGGATGCCCTCCCCGTCCTCAAAGGCCACGTCCCAATTGGCCGGGTCTTCGTCGGTAAGATCGAATTTCCAGAGGTTCCCTTTCAGGTCTCCGGCATAGGCGTAATCCACCGTGAAGTCTCTATCCACATCTATTAAGGCGGGGGTGGAAAGCCCGTTGTTGCCCGTAGCCAGGGTGTATATCTTCTTTATCACATTTCCGTATAGATCCATGACGTAGAGGATGGCCTCACCCTCAAAGCTGTCATACCCATTGCCGAATATGATGACCCATTCGTTGTTCGGATCATAGGACTTGACAATATAGGGGTAACTGTAGGTGTACCCCAAATCGTACTCATCGACCCCGAACTTGGGATATTCCCACAATACGACCATGTCGGCCACGGTGGCCTCCTCTGTTGAGGACTCCACCGTATCAACATCGGTGATGTCAAGGGCGTAATACCCTTTCCCCCCTTTTCCCAATCCTCCCACGAGCAGGGTTCTTCCCTCATTGCTACCGATGGTGACCTTCTTTCTGGCATAAGGGGTGCGATCCACAAAAAACAAGTGTTCATAGTCATTGTTCGCAAGCTGCTTCAGGTTGTCAAAAATCAGATGGGGGATGTAGGCAAAACGCTCTGTGCCGTCAGTGCTATTGAAGGCATGGAGCATCCCATCATTTCCCCCGGCAAATATGGTGCCTTCTACCAACAGGGGGGCTGAATGAACAATATCACCCAGTTTCTTTGTTCTGGGCCGGAAACCTTCTATCTCTTCGCCCCTCAGATAGTCCACCATGCTCTCGGCCACCGTAGGGTCGTCTCCCCAATTCGGGTCCAGAGCAGTCTTTTGGTCGTCCGTGAGATCCCCAAACTGAAAAGGGCGGCCTTCAGATGTGCCGTCGTAGGCCACAATCTTTCGCTGATCCGGAGTCATGTCTTGCAGCTTATCAGCAGCATGCCACAAAATCTGACTGTGCTCTTTAAGGATTTGTCCGGTCACCGGATCAACAGGATAGGCTGTCACGTCCCCTATCCAGCCGTCCGACTTGTAACTGGATTGATACAGGACCGTGTTTGTGCCTAACTCCTCTCCATTGACTGTCACAGAGGCACCGGAGGCCATTCTAGAGGCGATATTCTGCATGACTTGCTCCAGGGCGCTAATGAGCTGCCCGGGATCTGATGCACTAAAAAAGAGCCCCCTGCCGTTTACGGCCGCGTGCCACAGGTCGTCGATCTTATAGGAGCAAGCGTAGCAATTGGACGTGGGGTTGGGCCACGGCGGGGTGCCGCCTTCCAGCAGGCAGGGATGATAGGCGGTGTGGTCCAGAGAGCCTTGAACACCAAAAGAGACAGAGTACGTGACCATGTGTTGACGAGAGGCCTTGTCACAAGAGCTCGTAGGCACCACGTCGTCCAACGAAGAGGCCAGGTCTTCCTTGTAATACTTCATGGCCACATCGGCCAAGGTGTTAGAATAAGAATCCCCGTAAGGAGAGCCTTCTGTGCCGTCCTGGTTGCCCACGCCGGGGTCGGAGCCGTTCCAATAGCCGTCGGTCATGACAATACAAAAGGAGTGCTGACAGGCCCCTCCGTCCTCGGCGGCCATAAAGGGGGAGTCTCCCAGGCCGCCTGTGCTGCCGTCGTCCTTATGATAATATTGCCCCACACTCTTTACCGCCAGTCTCAAGGGGGTGCCCCCGTTGGAATCAAGGGCGTACAAGGCATTAAGGAGCGTGTCCGTCTCGTCTACATAGACCATCCCGCCACTGGCCACGGCAGTGCTTTCAAACATGACCGCGTCCGCGCTCGTACTGTTGCCCGTACTGGAACCGTCGCGGTAGACCCTGACTTTTCCTGCCGTACCTTCGTTAAAATCAAAGGTCCCTAAAAGGCTCCACTGGCTGTAGTTCTGTTTCTGGTTCTTTCGGACCGAATAGGTGCCGCCGTTGTGATAAACGTTGTACAGGGCGTTTGTGTCCCTGGTGCTGTAGTAGTCCCACCATGCATAGACCTTGTACTCCCCTGCCTCGGGCAGGTTTGGTGTCCAGGTGGCATAGCGACCGCTGTAGCTCGTGTACCTGGAGCTGTACTTGTATTCGTTATGTGCCCCTGATTCTCCCCAGCCGTACCCGTACTCCTGGTAGCCGCTGTCCTTGTTATCCACAATGACAATGGTGCTGCCGCCCGGATCGGGCACGTTCAACTTGACCGGCAGTACCGGCTGCCTGAGCCCGGCGTTGATGGTGTAAAAACCCGCCTTAACGCCCACCAGGCTCATGATGGCGTGGGACACGGCCGCCTTGGCCGTAAGCTCCCGTCTTCGGTAATAGGAGTACCAGTTCGCGAAGTTCTGTAGATCCTCTGCGTCGGTCTTATATTCGATAAAGGTCCCGTCTTCAGCATAAAATGCCGCCTTGGCAAAGTGAGGAACGTCATCCACGGGGAACAGCTCTCCTCCCTCCACAATGTGATTCTCATTCCTGTCGTGGAACCAGTGGTGCTCTCTTACCCCATTCACAAAGTTGACAAGATACATCCCTTCGCCAGGGTCCATCTCGCCGTCCTCGTCGTTGTCGTCCCAGGTATAGTAATGGGCGTTCTTGATGCTGACAGCCCCCCCGCTTGTGGGGACAAACTTAATGGAATCACCACACACCCGCTCCGTGTTATTATCCCCCACGTGAGTGAAAATCCCTACACGGCCCCCATCGCCTTCCGCAAAGGTGTAGGTGCCCAGGGGATACCAGGTGCCGCCGTTTTCGCGCTGATTCACATAGACGATGGTGGGTCCTCCCTGATTGAAAATGGTATAGGGCACGGCCGTGGATCGGTAATCGTTACTAAAGTACCTGGCATAGACCTCGTACTCTCCACTGGCCAGCGGGGTGTACCAAAGGGCTGTGACGTCCTGATCGGACTGGTCGGTCCAGTAATAGAGTCCATTGTAGGCCTCTGCGTTTGAGGCTTGGCCCCAACTCCCGGTCTGCGAGAACACGGGGTCCTGATCGTCTGCAATAGACTCGTTTCCAATGATAAAATACTCATCCGTCAGGTCAAAGGTAGGGGTGGCATTATTCGGGTTGGATCTGGGGGTGGAGGTATCTGCTTCATCCATATTGGGCCACGGTTTGTAGTCCGCCTTGGGGTTGTAATAGAGCTTGTTGAAAGAGCAGATCTGGGCCTCGATCTTTCCCCTGTCAGAGCCGGACAATATGCTGCCTGAGTAGGCGTTGTCCCCGGGATTATCAAAGACATAATACTTGCCTTCGAACAAACCATCGGTGGCCCCTTCTATCATGAATTCCCAGTCCATGCTTCCGGAATTGTCCAGCACGAACATGATGTTCGGAGGCGCGGACATGACTTTGGTGTCCATGGGAGCGTCGCTGATGTCCAAGGCCCCCACCGTGTGGGCAAAGCAGAGCAAGGCGATGGCCATGGTTAGAGCGCCCATGCCGAAAAGCAGCCCCGGTCTTTCCATTGCCCGGGCCAAGCCGTAACCTCGATGGTTTCTATGAATAGACATGATGAACACCCCTCTTTTTGATGTCGTTATGCCAAAGGCCTCCACGGGACCCTAATCAGTACCGCTTTTTATAGCCTATCTCGATCATGGCGCTTCCTCTTTCTCTCTTTGAGCGACCATAGACGGCAATGGTGTGCACTGCCTGACCATCCATGCGACAGGTGCCGCCTTGTGAAAATCCTTTGTAAAGGGCCATGAACCTGGTCCCCCCATTGTCATCTAGTGGCGCCTCTCCTGAACCGTTCAGGTAAGGCTCCCAGTTATAGTCATTGGCCACATTGTCGGGGTCAGGAAAGCCTTCAAGGTTTTCACGAAACCATAGATTCGGCGGTGCCGCAGGGTTTTCAGGATCCGGCTGTCCGTATGGCATATCCTGGAGTGCCCTGTCATCTTTCTCATCTTCCAGGAGCTGCGCAGCCAGCATGGCCGCCCCTTCGGCCCGGTAGAAGTCCTCTTTGCGGATCTTGTCGTTTGCAGTGACCTCTACCTCGATAGTACTGGTAGTGATGGCCGCTATGCCTATGAGGCTTGCCAGCATCAAAACCAACATGCCGACGACCATGACGGACCCATTTTCGCTTTTCAGTATGAAACGCATCTGTCTCATGGGAGGTCTCCCTTTCTATTGGTCATTCCTACAGGATCTGCGCTTTAATGTAATCAAGAGCCACCCTTCTCGGGGTCACTCTTCCCCACGTCACAATAACCCTGATGGTCACGGTACTGTTGCCCGGCACCTCGGTGTTCCAGAACACATTGAATGTCCCCCTATGATCGGTGCCGGTAATAGGGTTGTTCACATCCGCATGATCGGCCGGACCAGGGTAGAGCACACTGCCATCATTAGGATCAAGAAAGGTATCATTGTTGGGATCATCATCGTTGTCCAGCCCGGCAAGCCCGTCACCGTTTGTATCCACCAGCAAAGGGTGAAGGGCACCAGTGGCGGTATTATAGGGGATGAGCATCAAGGACTCTAGCCTCTCTTCTGCCAGCGCCACGGCCCTGGCCTGATCATTTGCCTGGGCGTTGCCCTGGATCGCCTTGATCTGCATGGCGGCTACGGCAAGAATCCCTATGGCCAGCACGGCAATGGCAACCATGACCTCTATGAGGGAAAAACCCGCTTCGTGCTTTCTTTTCATGAATAGTCGCCCCATTTTTACAGATTCCTGCATTTTGCCGTGGTCATCAGAAGCCTCATGCGCCGATGGTCGTTATTGGCATCAGCGTCCGTGTCCGGGGTGATGACCTGATTGCCCACGACAAAGGTGTTCCTCTCGACTATTTTGTTGTCCTGGCGAGCCGCTCTTGCCAGCAGCCAAACACGCGCGGCCTTGATTCTGTTCACAGGCACATTAGCGATGGCAATTCCGGCAAAGTCCATCAGCATTTGGCCCCCTATGAGGCCGTTCCCCCCCATACCGGGACCGTCATCAGCGTCAATGTCGCCATCGCTGTCCGTATCCAGGTTTGTGTCCAAAAGGTTGTCTCCGTCTGAATCGATGGCCCAAATCGTTCTCTCGCGCTGTGAGCCGGCCGGTGCGTTGACAGCGTCATAGGTATCCAGAAGGCCATCGTTGTTGGCATCAAAGGCATAGGCGAACCCGAGGGCTTCCACGTTTTCTGCAACGAACTCTTCTTCTGGTGGCAGGCCTGGTTGCGCTGCATCCTGCCTTCTAAGATCCATGTCACCGTCATTATCAATGTCGAAGAGGGAATAGGTGATCGTCTCGTTGGGATCGTTGGCAAGGGTGTCACCGAACCGGAATTCATCGGCCTCAAGACCGGTATCCCACGTACCATCGCCGTCGTCATCAATGCCGTTGGTGTCTTCATCGATAATGCCGTCCAAATCGTTGTCGAGGCCATCACTCTGACCGCCGGAGATGTCGCAGGTAACGGTAATGGAGTCGGGGGCCGCCATCTGAATGCCGAAGTTTCCTGTAACGGCCGTATCGTAACCAGCCATACGGATTTCTCTTCCCATGTAAAACATGGCTGCCTTCAGATTCTGTTGCATGGCAGCCACCTGTTCCTGTGTGACATAGGACTCCTGCTGCGTCCTGTAGGCCAAAAAGATGCCGCCTGCCACAATGGTGGACATGGCCATGGCGATCATGACCTCTATCAATGTAAAACCTTCTCCGTTGAGCACTTGCGACCTCTTCTTATGCATGACACGCCTCATCACTCATCAAGGGCCCCATCCCAGTTTGCGCTGGCGGGGAACCATTTTCTTATAACGACATTCCCATTCGCCCTGGTTCCCACAGCATAGGTGTGACGGCTTTGGAGGGGACCGTTTCTGTTGTTTTCCAGATAAACGAAGCCAGAATTGCAGAATCCCCGGGAATCGAAGACCAGCACGTTGGAAGGGTACCCGATATCATCAAAGGCAGGGAAGGTGCCCCCTCCTATCGAAGCATTGGTGGTGGCGTGACCGTGGCCGTAGTGTATAGTACTCCCGTAACCGACCAGTCGCCCCTGCTTTCTCACCGTGTCAGTGCCCCCCATTTGAGACGGCATGTCCCACCCATCTCCACCATTGTCGGAACACACAAAGTATCTTCCAGGGGTGACACTGTTATCAAAAACAATGGCCCAGTCTGCATTCGCCCTAATGGCCCCCAACTTGGCCCATTGCATGCTTGAATACAGATCCGTTGCGGCCCTCCTGAGTCTGAAATTTTGCAGCCAGTCCGTGAAGCGGGGGGCGGCAAGATTGGCCAAAATCCCAATCATTGCGACTGTGATCATGAGTTCCACCAGTGTTAATCCAGAATCTTTGCGCATAGCCCCTATATCCTTGTCTGTTAGCGCTATCTTGAGCAAGTTCTGTGCCACGGCACCCGTGGGTGACCCAGGGGCGCGGCAGGGTGAAAAAGTCAGGGTGAAAAGAGGCTGGAACACTCTGGGCTTTACATGTATCTTATTGTAATAAACTCAAAAACTACCAGCCTGGACGGATGATGACCAGGAAGGGAGGCATTGCACGTAAGATCTCACGACCAGGCTGCCTCAATGATCCACAGGGCCTTCTATAAAATAATTTTATAGTGCTATGAGAAGATTTTATACTTGGTTCTGAGCCGCCGTCTTCTGGTCCGGCAAGGATGGAACCCTGTGGACCGGGAGGGGACCAGATCGGGCGCCTATGGATGCTGGAGGCTCCATGGAGGAAATCGTTTCTGACGCTGGCGCACACGGTGCGGGTATGCTAGGTATGCTGCCGATAGCCCGCTGTTTATGGGTGCTGTTCCTTGCTGAAGGCCCGTGGAAGGGTCTGGGCTGGCTTTGGGGGTGATCTGAATATGCACGGAAGGGACCTGGAAAGAGAGAGGACCGCTTTGGAAAAGGCCCTTCATACCAAAGGGATGGGTTTCAGTGCCGCCTATATGGCCGTAAGCGACCTGCATGGCCTTCTTAAAAGGCATCCTGAGGTCATCCGTCCGAAGACCGTTCAAGCCTTGGAAGGGATCCTTAAAGATTCGGGGTATGCCACTCAAACACAATCATTCTTTTTTTACAAAGAGGCCGCTGATGCCTTGGCTTCTATTGTCGTCCATGGCAATGGGAAACCGCGTACGGACCACGCAATCTCTTCCTTAAAGGATATTCTTGGCACCACCGCCGGCGATCCGAAAAGGGCCTGTGCTGAGGCTTTGGGATCTCTTCCGGTTTTTGTTGCCGGTCCCAGGACAAGGCAAGAGGTCGCCAAGGACGCACCCCCTGTCACGTGGCAGGCGATACTGGAACAACGGGGTATCTGCAACGGCAATGCCCCCGAGGTGATTGGCAGAAGCCTGGTCCTTTCAACGGATCAAGGAGATCGCCTGTTGGTACTAAAAGTTGCCTTTTCGGAAAACGCGGCCCGGTCCATCTACAAAGAAGCTGTCTGGATGGACCATCTCTTTTTGCGACAATATGATTTTCCCGTTAGATTCAACATACCGAGCGCCATCAAGATGGACGGCAGCTATCTGTTCACTCTAGAGGATCTGCCACAAAAAATGGGTTCAAGGGAGGACCAAAACCGAACGGCTTGTGCCGTGGGCTTCATTGCCCATAAGGATTACTTCACCTATCCCAACGATCACAGAGAAGAAAAACGGCTCTCTGAAGAGGCATTCAGGGAAGTCATGTCCAGAAACGCTTGGCTTTTCGGGAAACTCGCCTCCATGGGCATTGTCCATTCCGCGCCGATCCCCCTTTTTCACAACCGGGTCCAAAGGACCAGGCGAGCCGATCATGGGCTTTACGAATGGCAACGAGGGGGCAGGCTGGACAGGTGGCTTGACTCGTGCCTCTATCCCAATTTTGGTGTGACAGGCACCAGGGACTTTGAACACCTTGTAGCCTTCACGGGTCCGAGTCGACAGCTCTACTTTCATGTCGGCACACAGATATTGAGCCTACTCCTTGTCACGGGCAGCTATTTTCGAAACAAAGACAGCACAAGGTTGGGACTAGATGGCCACGGAAATCCAGTGGATGCTCGGGACCTTTTTGACAGGTCATTGCTCAGGGACCTTGTCTTGGAAATTTTTCGCGGCTATTACAATGGGTTTGTCGGGGAGCCCTTCGATGGAAAATGCCTTGTAGATGGTGATGCCTTGGCCTGCCGCATGATTGAAGAAATGGGCGTGGACCGCTATATGGAAGAGGTCCTAAGGGTCGTGGACCAAAGACGAATGACAGACGAAGCCTTTAGGGCATTTTTGACAACAAGGGGCTATACCGGGGCTCAGGTCCGAGGCTTCACAAAGGGTGTGGAAGACATCGTGATCTTGAGCGGTCCCCATTTGGGTGGATTCAATGAACGGATCAGTCTGCCCGAACTCATTGACGCCGTTGCGACCATGTCCGCCTTGTGCATGGTTGGCAGATACCGCAAAGAAACGGGCCATGAGTGAGGTGGTGACATGACGTTTCCTGATGGAGTTGCAGGACCAAGAGTAGGGTTTTGTTGAAATAACAGCTAACAGCGTACTACGGTTTCCAGAAAACGGCGGGGCACTGGTTTGGGCTTTTTCCCTGTGCAATGGGAGCCCCGGGATGGGGAAATTCGCTTCTCTTCGGCCTCCAATGCCTTTAGCAGCTATGCGGAGGTTGTGGGTGGCAATGGCTGTAGGCCTTCGTTCAGCAAATTTCCCCATCCCTCTGTTGCCAAATTCCAGGGTTCAAGTCTTGACACACCCACTACTACTGGCAACGAGGAGCACGAAACTTGATGAAATCGTAAAAAGTCCCAGATTCGTCATGCCGGACCTGATCCGGCCTCCGCCGGAATGACAGAAAATGGCGATTTTCGACTTTTTACGAAACCATCAAACTTGGAAGGATGATAAAGACAGGTGTGGGAAGTCCTTAGAACAGCGAAGCGCGTTGCAGCAAAAAGCCGCCACGTGCAGATTGACAACGATGCCCTGGCACGGTTTTGCCGGAATCTGCTCAAACAGGCCATCAACATTCCCCCTTGGGACAGAAGGTACCATTTTCCCGGGAACAAAGACGATACCGTCTCCTACCTACTGGTCTTGGACAGCCTGAATTTCTGCTTCTGGCCCAGTTCTGGAAAGGCGAAGTGGAACATCGACTATGGCCCGGAACAGCTCTCTGGCTACTATGCCCTGGCAGCGTCTCTCAAAAAGGCGTTCCAGGCAGGGATCCCCATGGGCAAAGCAGACTACCTGAGCGCCCTTACCCTGGACCAACTGACAAGGATGTTAGGTGGACGAGGGGACCTGCAACTCATGGAGCGTCGTCTCGAAATCCTCCACGAACTGGGGCAGGTCTTACTTTCAGATTTTGGGGGTGAGGCCCCCCAGTTAGTCGCCTCTGCCGGCCAATCGGCAGTCCGGTTGGCTCGCCTGTTGGCCGAGAAACTTACATCCTTTCAAGACCTTTCAGAATATGAGGGCCAAGAGGTCTTTTTCTACAAACGGGCCCAGATATTTGCTGCCGACCTCCACGGCGCATTCGATGGCAAAGACCAGGGGGCCTTTCAGGACATGGACCAACTCACCGCCTTTGCCGATTACAAATTGCCCCAGGTGCTCCGTCACGCCCGCGTCTTGCGCTACTCAGGTGTGCTGGGGGAAAAGGTGGACCAGGAGGCTCTCCTTGAGCCAGGAAGCCGTGAGGAGGTTGAGATCCGGGCCAACACCATCTGGGCCGTTGAGCTCATCCGAAGGGAGCTGGATCGTGCGGGCAAGCCTCTAATGGCCTTTCAGATCGATTGGCTCCTGTGGAATCTGGGACAAGGGTCGGTGTACAGGAAAAAGCCCTATCACAAGACATTGACCATTTTTTACTGACTCAAGTTAGCGCCTCACGGCTTGAAAAGAAACGCATCCTTACCAACCAGTTGAAATAACGGCTCAAAACGCACCTAAGTTTCTAGAAAACGACGGGGCGCTGGTTTGGGCCTTTTCTATGCAATGGAAGCCTCGGGATGGGGAAATCCGCTTCTCTTCGGCCTCCAATGCCTTTAGTAGCTTTGCAAAGCTGGTGGGTGGCAATGGCTGTAGGCCCCTGTTCAGAGATGTTCAGCGAATTCCCCCATCCCTCTGTTGCCAAACCTGAGGGCTACAAGTCTTGACACACCTGCGGTGAAAACGAGGGGTGCGAGACTTGAGCTACAGATCTTCTCACTTGATCAAACCGTAAAGAGTCGTCACCCCGGTGACGACCGGGGTTCAGGAGCATTTTAACTGTTTAAAAGCACTAGATTCCGGCTTTCGCCGGAATGACGTGAAATAGCCATTTTGGACTTTTTGCGAAGCCTTTTTACTGATGTTCTCATTTGAGGTATTAGCCAAACAAGGAAAGGCCCGGGCCGGCCACTTGGTCACTCCTCATGGTCCTATCGACACCCCCTCCTTTGTCCCGGTGGGCACGCAGGGGACCGTCAAGGCCCTGTCAACAGAGGACCTCCGTGACATGGGAAGCCAGGTGGTGATCACCAATGCCTACCATCTGCATCTCCAACCGGGCGAGGATGTGATCAAGGGACTTGGGGGGCTCCATCGATTCATGGGTTGGGAAGGTCCCCTGATGATGGATTCCGGAGGATTTCAGATCTTCAGCCTTGGGGCAGGGAAAGAACATGGCGTGGGAAAAATCGCCCCGATCTTTCCGGAAGAGCAAGATCGGGGACGGCACCTGCGCCCTGGTAAAGGGAAACCGCTCGTCAAGGTAGACGAGGACGGGGTGGAATTTGTCTCGTACCTGGACGGCTCCAGACATCGTTTTACGCCCCATAGGGTCGTCGAGATAGAGGAAAAGCTCGGGGCCGATATCATTTTGATCCTCGATGAGTGTACCTCGCCTCTCCACGACTACCGTTACACCAGGATGGCCATGGACCGGACCCACCGCTGGGCCCTCCAGGCCTTGGGGGCATTCCAGGGTTCTGGCAACAAGGAGCAAGCCCTTTTTGGAATCGTTCAGGGCGGGATGTATGAGAATTTGAGGCAAGAAAGCGCCTCGTTCATTGGAGATCAGGATTTTGACGGTTTTGCCATTGGTGGCTCCCTCGGCAGGTCCAAGACAGACATGCATCAAGTCTTGGAGTGGGTTGTCCCTCTTCTGCCAGCAGACAAGCCGCGGCATCTCCTGGGCATTGGCGACATTGACGACATCTTCGAGGTCGTAAACCGTGGAATCGACCTCTTCGACTGCGTGGCACCGACGCGTATGGCCCGCACCGGAACGGTTTTTGTTAGAGGGGCGAAACGTCACAGAATACATATACTCAATGCCCAGTTTAGGGAGGACCCGGGCCCCATAGACCGCACATGCCACTGTCCCACCTGCCGCCATTACTCCAGGGCCTATCTGAGACATCTATTCATAGCCAAGGAGCTTCTGGGGGTAAGGCTGGCGACGATTCACAATGTCTGGTTCTTTGAATCGCTGATGGGCCAGATCCGAAGCGCCATCAGGGAGGGAAGGCTTGGGGACCTGGGAAAAAAGTGGTGCGCTCAAACCTGATGGTTTCGTAAAAAGTGCTTTTTGCTCTCTCCGTGAGCCTTTTGGGCGCACTTGTAATGTTTGGCTAAAATGCTAAAACTCGGGCTAACGCCCTCAAACAGTTAGCATTTCTTGACGCCGAACATTCCAACTGCTTTTCTTCCAAAATGCTCAATGTCGCTTGCAAAAGACTTTTTACGAGTCTGTCAAACCTGACGAAATCGTAAAAAGTCCCAAAGTCCGTCACTCCGGCGAAAGCCGGAGTCCAGAACCTATAGAAATGACTAGGTTCCGGCATTCGGCGGACACCTGCCCCCCCTTGTAGTCCCTCAGGTGGATTTGCTCAAGACCTCTCCAACCTTAAAGAGCGTATCCATGAGATGGCCTATCCGCCTGCGCAGCTGGACATACCCCTCTGCCGACAGTTCACCGTTGCACGCCCTGAGCGCTTCAATGGCCGCTTCTATCTTTTCAAGTGCTTGGCTCTGTTTTGCAGATGCTGTCAGACAGCCATCTTCTTTTTGATCCAACCTATTTCTCCTCCTATGGCAAGACCCCGATCCCGTACAAGAGCCCTATGGAGACGCCTGCACCCTCCCCTTTCCCCCTTGTGGAGTGAAGGCGAAAAGATAAGGGGTTTGCCGAGGAATGTCAATCGATATTGAACAGTTATGCATTTTTGCTGGCCAAGGCCGCTCCCCTTGTGCCAAGGGAGGCAAGGGCAACACCGCCAGTCGACGCAGGCAGGTGACGCCCATCTCACCCCATTTTTGGTTTGCCTAAAAGGCAGCATTCCTATATGAAACAGCCAATTAGTGTCACCTAACAAACGTTCGTGAAGTGGGTTCTTATGGAGGCTCTGTTGGAAAGCGGACTGTCATGCGTTACTATCCTGTGAATTTGGACGTCCTACACAGGGACTGTCTTGTGGTGGGAGGGGGGAGCGTCGCGGAGCGGAAGGTGCTGACCCTCTTTGAATGTGGGGCCAAGATCACGGTCATCACCCTGGACGCCACCGAACACCTTGAGACGCTATGGGCAGATGGCCATATTGAGCTGAACTTCAAGGGGTATCAATCATCTGACCTGGACGGAAGGTTTCTCGTCATCGGCGCCACGGACGACGAAGTCGTCAACCAGACAATCAGCCAGGACGCTGCAAGCCGGGGTATTCTTTGCAATATCGCTGACCGTCCGGAAACCTGCACCTTTGTCCTTCCTGCCATTGCCTGCCGAGGCGACCTGGTCATTGCCATTTCCACCTCAAATAAGAGTCCGGCAGTGGCAAAGCACATACGGCAAGCCATGGAAAAGGAATTCGGGCCGGAATATGCCACGCTCTTGAACCTTATGGGCACCATTCGCCAACGGTTCATGGCCGAGGCAAAGAGCCCGGAGGCACATAAGGACCTCTTCGGCCGGTTACTTGATGAGGGACTTGTGGAGATGATCCGAGAGGATCGCGTTGACGATGTAGACGCCCTACTCAAAGAGGTGTTGGGAAACGGATACACGTGGAAGGACCTAGTGACAAGCCATTGAGGTGGTAGCAGCCTTGCCTTGACCTATGCTACTTTTGCGAGAGGACACGCTATGAATCTTCTCTTTGCTTTGACCATCATCTGTTACCTTGCAAGCTCTCTTGGTTACCA
>Ga0272444_10001373_pt1 | contig 23509 bp, 34 predicted proteins | sample SSMForm13_FD_201033 | JGI IMG/M metagenome (GOLD analysis project Ga0272444, IMG submission 201033) | Marine sediment archaeal communities from Little Sippewissett salt marsh, Falmouth, MA, United States - SSM-Form-13 | ecosystem: Environmental > Aquatic > Marine > Wetlands > Sediment ...
CGTGATCGAGAACCAGAGCGCGGCGCGTTCGCGCGTCATGGATGCGGACTTCGCCCGCGAGACCGCCAACCTGACCCGCACGCAGATCCTGCAGCAGGCCGGTACCGCGATGCTGGCGCAGGCCAACTCGCAGCCGCAGGGCGTGTTGTCCTTGCTGCGTTAATAAACAATCGCTCCAATAAGCAATCGCTCCTCCCCCATGGACGGGGGAGGCTGGCAGGGGGCTAAGCCCCCTGCGCGGATTCCTCCACTTGCGGGGGACAGGCGAACGAGCCGAACCGGCAGGCCGGTTCAGCTTGTTTGCCGAAAAGGAGGCGGTGAATACGGCCCGACCGTATATCCGCTGAAGCTCAACTCCCCGGTATCGGGCGTCATCCCGACCGGACTATGGAGGAAATGACATGCAGGTAATTAATACCAATGTGCAGGCGCTGAATTCGCAGCGCGCCCTGGGGAAATCCCAGGTAAGTATGCAGACCTCACTGGAGCGATTATCTTCCGGTCTGCGTATCAACCGTGCCAAGGACGATGCCGCCGGTCTGGCGATCTCCGAGCGCTTCACCTCGCAGATCCGCGGTCTCGACCAGGGCATTCGTAACGCCAACGACGGCATCTCGCTGATTCAGACCGCCGAAGGCGCGCTGAGCGAGGTGGCCAGCTCGCTGCAACGCATGCGTGAGCTGGCGGTGCAGGCGTCCAACGGCACCTACAACAACTCGGACCGTGATTCGCTCAACGACGAGTACGCGGCCCTGGCGGCGGAGATCGATCGCATCTCCAACGTCACCGAGTTCAACAACATCGGCATTCTCGGCCAGGCGTCGACCATCAGTATGCAGGTCGGCTGGGAAAACGGCGCCAACAACGTCATCAACCTCAGTGTGAAGAACATCTCCACTGCGGCCAGTGGCGTGGGCAGTGCCACCGCACTGACCATCAGTACCGCGGGCAAGGCGCAGAGTGCCCTGTCGGCGCTGGACAGTGCGATCGGCAAGATCTCCAGCATGCGTGCCGATTTCGGTGCCATCCAGAACCGCCTCGAGTCGGCGGTGCGCAACATGGAGAACGTGATCGAGAACCAGAGCGCGGCGCGCTCGCGTATCCAGGATGCGGACTTCGCCCGCGAGACCGCCAACCTGACCCGTACGCAGATCCTGCAGCAGGCCGGCAACGCGATGCTGGCGCAGGCCAACTCGCAGCCGCAGGGCGTGCTGTCGTTGCTGCGATAGGGGTCACGTTAATTCAGGAATCGCGTGATTAGAGGAAGTCGGCAGGATGCCGATACTGAGAGAGAAGGCGGTGAACACGACGACCGGTCGTGTATCCGTCAAAAGGTACAGCCCCGGGGCCAAAAGCTCCGGGGCGGCCGAAATAGCGGGGCCTGGTGCAAGTCCGCGCAGCGCAACGAACACGAATGGCAACGAGGTTTCGGAAAATTTAGGGGTTTGGCATGAGTAATGACATCGGGATGGTAAAAACCGGTCCCGGCCCGGCCGAGCGGACCAATCCCACCGCGAAGGCAGCCAAGGCGGACCCGCCACAGGACTCTGTGCGTGAGCCGGCGGAGGCGCGTGCCCGGGAAAAAGACGATGTGGCCAAGGCTCAGGAGATCGCCGAAGAAGTGGCGAGCGGTCTGAACGACCTGGTACATGAATTGCATAGAGAGTTGCGGTTCTCGGTCGATCAGGATAGTGGCGAGACCATTATCAAGGTGATCGACCAGGAGACGGACGAAGTCGTGCGCCAGATACCTTCCGAGGAAGTGGTGCAGCTGCGCAAGCGGCTACAGCAGGCTTCGGGCGTGATTTTTCAAGACTCTGCCTGAACTTACCTGACATCCAGGGCGATCCGGGCGAGGAGATAGCAAGATGGCAATTACCGCTGCCGGCGTGGGTTCCGGCCTGGACATAGAGACCATTGTGTCGCAGCTGATGACGTTGGAACGTCAGCCGCTGAACAAGCTCAGGAGTCAGGAATCCGCCACCAACGCCCAATTATCGGCGTATGGCCAGGTCAAGAGCGCGATCTCGTCCTTCAAGGATGCGATGGCCGACCTGAGCTCGGTCGACAAGTTCAAGATCTTCACCGCCACCTCTTCCGACGAGGAGGTGATGACTGCCGAGACCACCAGCAGCGCGGCCGCGGGCATCTACAACCTCAGCGTCACCCGCCTGGCACAGAACCACAAGATGGGTTCGGACGAAAAGGCCGACACCGACACCTTCGGCGGCACCGCCGGTGACGAGCTGACCCTGACCGTCGGTACCGATTCGGCCAGCATCGACCTGTCCAGCGCCAAGACGCTGAGCCAGATCCGCGATGCGATCAACAGCGACGAGAACAACCCCGGGGTCACCGCAACCATTCTGAACACCGGCGGCGGCAACCAGCGCCTGGTGCTGACCGCCGACGAGTCCGGTTACGACAAGCGCGTGCAGCTGAGCTACGGCGGCACGGTGGACGCTGCCACCTTCGGCTTCGCCACCAGCAACCAGGACGAGGGCGGCGCCACCATCGCCGACCTGACCGAACTGGATGCCGCCTACACCCTGGACGGCTTCGCCCTGACCGCGGCGAGCAACAAGATCAGCGGGGTGATGGACGGCATCACCTTCGAGCTGAACAAGACCGGCTCGGCCACCCTCAATGTGCAACGCGACACCGAGTCCATCGAGGAGTCGGCCAAGGCCTTTGTCGATGCCTTCAACAATGTGTTGTCGACGCTGGGCTCGCAGAGCAACGGTCGCCTGTCCGGCGATTCCACCCTGCGCAGCATCCAGTCGCAGATGCGCGACGTGCTCAATACCGCACCGACCGGCCTGAGCGGCATCTACAGTTCGCTCTCGGAGCTGGGTATCAAGACCGATCCCAAGACCGGCGAACTGGAGCTGAACAGCACTGACTTCACCGAGGCCCTGGATGCCGATTTTGCCAGCGTCGCCGAATTGTTCGCCAACGACGATCAGGGCTTCGCCTTCCGCATGGAGGCACTGGCCGACACCATGCTAGATACCGACGGGATCATCGATTCGCGCGAGGACGGCCTGAAAGAACGCATCGACCGACTGCAGGACGGGCAGGCCGATATCGAACGCCGCCTGGAACTCAAGGAGCGGGCATTGCGCTCGCAGTATGCCGCCCTGGACAGCCTGGTCGGCAGCCTGCAGAACACCTCATCCTTCCTGCTGCAGCAATTGTGAAGGATTGCGCATTCGCTGAATTGGGGATCGTCAATCCCTTAATTTTTCCTCGGGCTGCCGATACAAAAACCAAGCTAATCCAACGCTGGGACGAAACATGACCTATATGAAAAAACGCAGTGCATTGGCTCAATACGGCAAGGTCGCGGCGGAGTCCGAAGTGGCCTATGCCAGTCCGCACCGACTGGTGCAGATGCTGATGGAGGGCGCGTTGGACAAGGTGGCGACGGCCAAGGGCCAGATCGATCGCGGCGACATGGAAGGCAAGAGCCGCCATATCACCTGGGCCATTTCCATCATCAATGGCCTGCGCAGCAGCCTGGACATGAAGACCGGTGGCGAGATCGCCACCAACCTCGAAGACCTTTACAGCTACATGACCCGCAGGCTGATCGATGCCAACGTCGACAACAGTACCGAGGCGCTGGACGAGGTGAGCGGCCTGATGGTGGAGATCAAGTCCGCCTGGGACGCAATGCCCGAGCATGTGCGCAACCCCGAACCGAGCATGGCGGCCAGCTGATGCAACAGGACCGCTACCAGTTGCTGGACCAGGCACTGGCGATGAGCCAGCGCATGCACGAGTTCGGTAACGAGGGGCGTTGGGCCGAGGTCATCGAGCTCGAACCGCAACGCCGCGCATTGCTGGAACAGGCCTTCGCCACCCGCGCACCGGTGGACGAGGTGCTGGCAGTGCGGGTGCGCGAGATCCTCGAACTCGACAAGCATCTGATGCAGCGCAGCCTGCAGGCGCGTGATCAGGCCGCCGACGAACTGGGCCTGTTCAGCAAGACGCGCAAGGCAAGCAATGCCTATCGCGCCTCCGCCGGCTGAATGAGTCACCTGTATGCGGGCATGGCGAGCCCGCGCAGTTTCACATCACCGCTTCAGCGGTGCAGCACCAGCTCCAGGATCGCCTTGCTGCCGAAATAAGCCACCATCAGCGCGGCAAAGCCGATCAGCGTCCAGCGAATCGCGGTGCGGCCACGCCAGCCGAAACGGTAGCGTCCCCACAGCAGTACCGCGAAGGCGATCCAGGCGAGGATCGACAGGATGGTCTTGTGCGCCACGTTCTGCGCGAACATGTCGTCCAGGTAGATGAAGCCGCTGAGCAGCGACACGCTGAGCAGCAGAAAGCCGACCCCGATCATCTCGAACAGCAGCGACTCCATGGTCTGCAGCGGCGGCAGTGCGCGCACGAAACCACCCGGGTGGTGCGAGCGCAGGTGGCTGTCCTGCACCGCCAGCAACAGCGCCTGGATGGTCGCCAGGGTGAGCAGGGCATAGGCCAGCATCGAGGTGATCACGTGCAGGCGCAGTGACCAGTCGGCCTCGTCACCGAGCAGGCGCTGCCCGGGATAACGCAGATCCAGCAGCACGACGATCGCGGCCATCGGGAACACCACGATCGCCAGGTTCTCCACCGGCTTGGACAGTGCCGATATCAGCAACAACACCACGATCATCCAGGCGGTCAGCGAGGCGGCGTTGAAAAAATCCAGGTTGATGCCGGTGCCGGTGTGCAGTTCCGAATACAGGGTGACGGCATGGCCGAGGGCGGCCAGGGCGCCGATGCCGAGCATCGGGCCGCGTGGGATGCGCGCCGGCTTTCTGCCGCTGAACAGGCGCAGGCCGATACCGAGTCCGGCGACCAGGTACAGGGCGGCGGTGGCGAAGACGATAAGGCTGGTGTCCATGGGAAGCCGATAATGGCATAAGGTGTGATCAGGCGCACGCCGCAGATTGCCGCCGTGTGATGCCATGCCGTGGCTGTGGTGATTTCGCCCAAGGCCCCGGCCGGCCCGGTATAATGCCGCATCGATCGCACATCCGTAGCGGATAAATCCTATGTTCCAGAATCTGTCTGACCGCCTCGGCGGCGTACTGCAGAAGGTACGCGGCCAGGGGCGTATTACCGAAGCCAATATCAAAGACACCATGCGCGAGGTGCGCATGGCCCTGCTCGAGGCCGACGTGGCCCTGCCGGTGGTGAAGACCTTCGTCGAGCAGGTGCGCGAGAAGGCGCTCGGCGAGGCGGTGATGAAGAGCCTCACCCCGGGCCAGGCGCTGGTCAAGATCGTCAACGACGAGCTGGTCGCCGTCATGGGCGAGGCCAACGAAGAGCTGAACCTGGCCGCGCAGCCGCCGGCGGTGGTGATGATGGCCGGCCTGCAGGGCTCGGGTAAGACCACCAGCGTGGGCAAGCTGGCGCGCCTGCTCAAGGAACGCCACAAGAAAAAGGTGATGGTGGTCAGCTGCGACGTGTACCGCCCGGCCGCCATCGACCAGCTGCAGACCCTGGCCGGCGAGGTCGGCGTCGAGTTCTTCCCGTCGAACGCCATGCAGAAGCCGGTGGCGATCGCCAGGGATGCACTGGCCGCCGCCAAGAAGGCCTTCGCCGACGTGCTGATCGTCGATACCGCCGGTCGTCTGCACGTCGACGAGCAGATGATGGACGAGATCAAGGAACTGCACGCGGCGATCGACCCGATCGAGACGCTGTTCGTGGTCGACGCCATGACCGGCCAGGACGCGGCCAATACCGCCAAGGCCTTCGACCAGGCGCTGCCGCTGACCGGTGTGATCCTGACCAAGACCGACGGTGATGCGCGCGGCGGTGCCGCCCTGTCGATCCGCCAGATCACCGGCAAACCGATCAAGTTCCTCGGTGTGGGCGAGAAGAGCAGCGCGCTCGAGCCGTTCCACCCGGACCGGGTCGCCTCGCGCATCCTCGGCATGGGCGACGTGTTGTCGCTGGTCGAGGAGGTGACGCAGAAGGTCGACCAGGAAAAGGCCGCCAAGCTGGCGCAGAAGCTGCACAAGGGCAAGGGCTTCACCCTCGCCGACTTCAAGGAACAGATGGAGCAGATGCAGAGCATGGGCGGTATGTCCAGCCTGATGGACAAGCTGCCGGGCATGGGCCAGGTGCCGGATGCGGTCAAGGCGCAGGTGGGCGACAAGGAAACGCGCAAGATGATCGCCATCGTCAACTCCATGACCCCGCAGGAGCGCGAGTTTCCCGGCGTGATCAAGGGTTCGCGCAAGAAACGCATCGCCGCCGGTTCCGGCACCCAGGTGCAGGATGTGAACAAGCTGCTCAAGCAGTTCATGCAGATGCAGAAGATGATGAAAAAGATGAAGGGCGGCGGCATGGAAAAGATGCTGCGTGGCATGAAGGGCAAGCTGCCAGGCCTGCCCGGGGGTGGTGGCATGCCGCCGGGCGGTTTCCCCTTCTGATGCCCGGGCGCGCGGACATCACCACTGCACGGCGCCGGCTGCAGGGAGTGATGGCCGCTATGCTGCTGTGCGGCGCCGGCGGCCTTGCCGCGCAGCCCGCGCCCGGGCAGTTGGCAGGGCAGTCGGCGGAGCAGCAACGCGCCGAACTCAACAAGCTGCAGGACTATGTCGCCGAGGCCAGTGCGCGCCTGGCGCAGCTGCAACAGTTGCTGAGCGATGCCGAGCAACGCAATCAGCAGCAGTCCCAACTGATCAATCGGCTCGAGCGTGAACTGAGCGAGCAGCGTGCCCGCGACCCGCGGCGCCAGCAGCAGCTGCGCGCGGATTTTTTCTCCGGCCTGTTCTCCCTCCTGCCGCTGTCGCCCCTGTATCGGGTGCATGCCGACCGTTTGACCATCGCGGCCGATCCGGTGTTCGTGTTCGGCACCGGCGAGATCGGGGCGGAGGGGCGTGAGCGTCTGCAGGCGCTGGCCGATGCGTTGCGCGAGATGGCGGCGCAGATCCCTCAGGACGCCTCCTGGCGGCTGCGCATCGAGGGGCATACCGATATCCGTCCCTTGCGCGGCAATGCGCGTTTTGCCAGCAACTGGGAATTGTCCGCCGCGCGTGCGGTGGAAATGCTGCGTTACCTGCTGGACCAGGGCTTCGAGCCGGCGCGCCTGTCGGCAGTGGCGTTGGCGGCGACCCGGCCGGTCAACGCGGCGGACAGCAAGGCGGCGCACCGGCAGAACCGCCGAATCGAGATCCATATCCATTTCGACCCTGCCAGCTGAAGCAACACGACAAAATGGGCTGACGCCGGTCAATGCCCTTATGCCGATTCTGTGCCATACATATAAAGATTGATTTGGCGAAAAAACAGGAGGTCGCATGGCGGAGAATATTTCCCCGATCAACACCGAAGAGAGCGGTAAAGAATCAGGCAAGCGCAAAGACAAGGCGGATGCCGGTGTGGCCGTGACCTCGCGCAAGGATCTGTTCAAGCGCAACATCTATCCCTACGACAAAAAGCTGCCGCGCAAGGAGTACGAGGCGGAGAAGTACAAGCTGCAGATCGAGCTGCTGAAGATGCAGAACTGGATCCGCGACACCGGCGAGCGTGTCGTGATCATGTTCGAAGGCCGCGACGCGGCGGGCAAGGGCGGCACCATCAAGCGCATGATGGAACACCTCAATCCGCGTGGCGCGCACGTGGTGGCACTGGAAAAGCCGACCGAGCGCGAAAAGGGCGAATGGTATTACCAGCGCTACATCAAGCATCTGCCGACCGCCGGCGAGATCGTGCTGTTCGACCGTTCCTGGTACAACCGTGCCGGCGTCGAGCGGGTGATGGGCTTCTGTTCCGGCAACGAGTACCTGGAATTCCTGCGCCAGACCCCTGAGCTCGAGCGCATGCTGGTGCGCAGCGGTATCCGCCTGTTCAAGTTCTGGTTCTCGGTGAGCCGTGCCGAGCAGCTGCGCCGCTTCAAGTCACGCGAACACGATCCGCTCAAGCAGTGGAAGCTCAGCCCGATCGACCTGGCCTCGCTGGACAAGTGGGACGACTACACGGATGCGAAAGAGGCGATGTTCTTCCACACCGACACCGCCGACGCCCCCTGGACCGTGATCAAGTCCGACGACAAGAAGCGTGCGCGTCTCAACGCCATGCGCCACCTGTTGTCGAGCATTCCCTACGAAAACAAGGACGAGTCGGTTGTCGGTGGTCCCGACCCCCTGATCGTCGGGCATGCGTCGGAAATCTACGAGGAAGGCGAGCACGTCATGGTGTCGTTGCCGCAACCGCTGAAATAGCCGAGGAGTTTGAAGCGATGAGTATGCGTTATGACCAGCATGTGGAACACGTGCTGAAGGCCTTCCTGGAACTGCTCGAGCCGGAGGTGCGAGAGTGCATCAGCCAGGAACACATCGACGAGCTGGAGTTGCTGATGGAGTCGGCAATCAGCACCGCGGTGCTGCAGCAGCTCGAGGCGGTGGCCGACCAGGTGTCCGATGTGGCGGTGCAGATCCGTCGTCGCGCCGAGAAGTTCGACAAGCAGACGAACGCGGCCTGAGCCTCATTCCCGCTGCAGTGCCAGCAGCTGCAGCAGTTCCGGATTCAAATCCTCTGCGGGCGCCTGTTCGGCAGGCGCCCAACTCATGTCGTTCTGCAGCCGGTAGGCCCCCACATATTCGTGCGGCGGCCGGCCGCGCCAGTCCTCGGCCGACAGCATGGAAAAATGCAGTTCGCCATTGGCGTGGCGGTACAGGTGGTACACCTTGCCGGGAATCTTGCGGAAGTTGCACCGGGCACGGTGCAGCTGCATGTCTTCGTGGGCGCTGGCCAGTACCTCGCGCGCCTGCGTCTGCAGGGCGCGGATCTGCCCGGCGATTTGCGCCAGCTGGGCGTTGGCGCGGCCGCTGACCATGCGGTCGGCCTGCTCCAGCTCGGCGGCCAGTTCGACCAGGCCGAAGGACGGCGCCAGGCGGCTGACCGGGTAGGGCGAACTGTGATCGGCGCCCTGGTGGATGTCACCCGGCCGGGATTTCTCGGTTTTTTCAGCCATATCAGTCGCTTCGCACCCGCGTCCGGGTGAAATTGATACTTCACAAACGCCGCGATATGCGTACAATACGCCGTTTCCTTTATGGGGGTTCCTCGTCGGGCGCCTAACCGGATCCTCTCCGGCTACCCGCAGGTTAACCTGCCTCCATAAAAAATGGTAATAAACTTAAGGCGTTATACACATGGTATCTATTCGTTTGGCTCGCAGCGGCGCTAAGAAGCGTCCTTTCTATCACCTGGTGGCAGCTGATTCCCGTCGCGCCCGTGGTGGCCGTTACATCGAGCGTCTGGGTTTCTACAACCCGGTTGCCGTGGAAGGTCAGGAGGCACTGCGCATCGATCTGGATCGCGTCGACTACTGGGTTTCCGTCGGTGCCCAGCTGTCCGATCGCGCCACCAAGCTGGTCGAGTCCTATCGCAAGGAAGCCTCCGCCGCCTGATTCGGGTGGTGCCGCAGCCCGGCGCCTGTGAAACATGAGCGAGCAGGGCGCGGACAAGCAGGAAGAACTGGCCGGGGGTGACGAGAACAAGCTCGTCACCCTCGGTCACGTTACCGGGGCACACGGTCTGCAGGGGTGGATCAAGGTCCATTCCGACACCATGCCCCGCGAGAACATCGCCACCTACAGCCGCTTGTTGTTGAACCAGGGGCAGGGGTGGCAAAGCTGGAAGCTCAGTACCGGCCGGCGCCAGGGCAAGAATGTTGTCCTCAAGCTCAAGGGCTGCAACGACCGCGACCAGGCCGAGGCGCTGGCCGGGGCGAAGATCGCGATCCATCGCGACCAGCTGCCCGAGCTGGACAGTCCGGATGATTTTTACTGGACCGACCTGCAGGGCCTGGAGGTCGAGACCAGCGAAGGGGTGGCACTCGGCACGATCGACCACCTGTTCGAGACCGGCTCGAACGACGTGATGGTGGTCAAGGGGGAGCGGGAACGCCTGTTGCCCTTCATCTGGGACCAGGTGGTCCTGGAAGTGGACCTGGAAGGCGGCCGCATGGTCGTGGACTGGGATCCGGAATTTTAAGGAATAGGTCAATGCGTTTCGACGTGGTCAGCCTGTTCCCCGACATGTTCGACGCGCTGCGTACCGGGGTGACCGGGCGGGCCATCGAGCAGGGTCTGGCGCACATGGTGTTGTGGAATCCGCGCGATTACACGCATGACGTGCACCGCACCGTGGACGACCGGCCGTACGGCGGCGGGCCGGGCATGGTGATGATGGTCGAGCCGCTGATGGCGGCGATCGAAGCGGCAAAGGCCGCTGCGCCGACCAGCCAGGTGGCCTACCTCAGCCCGCAGGGGCGCAGGTTCGGCCAGGCAGCGGCGCAGCAGATGGCGCAGCGTGACGGCATGATCCTGATCGCCGGCCGCTACGAAGGCATCGACGAGCGCCTGATCGACGCGTTCGTCGACGAGGAATGGTCGATCGGGGATTACGTGCTGTCGGGCGGCGAACTGCCGGCGATGGTGTTGATGGACAGCGTGATCCGCCTGCTGCCGGGGGCACTGGGGCATGCGGACTCGGCACAGCAGGATTCGTTCATGGACGGCCTGCTGGATTGTCCGCATTACACGCGCCCGGAACAGGTACTCGGGCGCACGGTGCCGGAGGTGTTGAAGTCCGGCAACCACGAATTGATACGGCAATGGCGTCTGCAGCAGGCGCTGGGCCGGACCTGGCTGAGACGCCCGGATCTTCTCGAAGGCCGGCAACTCAGCGACGAGGAGCAGAAACTGCTCGATGAATTCCGGCGGTCCCACGGGGGCGGCCAGCAGTAAACGAATCGTGCCGTGAGGCACTGTGATTGATCAACAGGAGCAAGGGCGATGAGCAACATCATCCAGGAACTCGAAGCAGAACAGATGGGCAAAGACGTACCGAACTTCGGTCCGGGCGATACCGTTGTTGTCCAGGTGAAGGTAAAGGAAGGTGAGCGCGAGCGTCTGCAGGCCTTCGAGGGTGTGTGCATCGCCAAGCGCAACCGCGGCCTGAACTCCGCGTTCACCGTGCGCAAGATCTCCAACGGCGTTGGCGTGGAGCGGGTGTTCCAGACCTACAGCCCGTCGGTCGACTCGGTCGAGGTCAAGCGTCGCGGTGACGTACGTCGCGCCAAGCTGTACTACCTGCGTGGTCTGACCGGCAAGGCCGCCCGTATCCGCGAGAAGGTCGGCAGCAAGGCCAGCTGATCGCACATCGCGATTGGACTCGCGACCGGCCCTCGGGCCGGTCGTGCATAAAGAGGCTGCCCCGTCATGGGGCGGCCTTTTTTATTGGCCACATCCCTGTGGCCAACCCTTCGGGCTCGCTTCGCTCGTGAAAAAACGCTCCTGGCGTTTTTTTATTTTTCTTTGTCCAACTTCAGGGGTCGGAGTCGGTGCTTGTGAGCACGGCGTGCTGGCCTATCCCGGGGTAGGCCGACTCCGACCCCTCACCTGTTGTTGTCGTTTCTGTTGTAATGGCGCGATGAGCAAGCAGACCACCAGCTTCTACTGGCACGACTACGAAACCTGGGGTGCCGACCCCTCGCGCGACCGCCCGGCACAGTTCGCCGGCCTGCGTACCGATCTCGATTTCAATCCCATCGGCAAACCGCTGGTGGTGTATGCGCGCCCGGCCGATGATTTCCTGCCGCAGCCCGGCGCCTGCATGGTCACCGGCATCTCGCCTCAACAGGCCTACGAAGAGGGGGTGCCGGAGGCGGATTTCTTCCGCTTCATCCATGACGAGATGAGCATGCCCGGCACCTGCGCGCTGGGCTACAACACCATCCGCTTCGACGACGAGGTGACGCGCTACGGCCTGTACCGCAACTTCTATGATCCCTACGAGCGCGAGTGGAAGAACGGCAACTCGCGCTGGGACATGATCGACGTGGTGCGCTTGACCCGTGCGCTGCGCCCGCAGGGCATCAACTGGCCCGAAAAAGAAGACGGGGTGAGCAGCTTCCGCCTGGAGGACCTGACCGCCGCCAACGATATCGAGCATGCCGGCGCGCACGACGCCCTGGTCGACGTGCATGCCACCATCGCCGTGGCCAGGCTGGTGAAGAGCGCCCAGCCGAAGCTGTTCGATTACCTGTTCAACAATCGCGACAAGCAGGCGATGGCGCGCATGCTCAATGTGCGTGCGCAGCAGCCGGTGCTGCATGTCTCGGCGCGTTACCCGGCGCGGCTCGGTTGTATTGCGGCGGTGCTGCCGCTGGCCATGCATCCGAGCAACCGCAACGGGGTGATCGTCTACGATCTGCGTGCCGACCCCTCCGACCTGCTGACATTGAGTGCCGAGCAGATCCGCGAGCGCATCTACACGCGCAGCGACGACCTGCCCGAGGGCGTCGAGCGTATCGCCATCAAGACGGTGCACATCAACCGTGCGCCGGTGGTGGTGCCGATGAACACGCTGACCGGGCAGGCGCGCGAGCAATGGCAGATGGACGAGGCGAGCGAGCGGCGCCATCTCGAGGTTCTGCTGGCGCATCGCGAGGCCCTGCAACAGAAGCTGGCCGAGGTGTTCTCCGACAGCCCGTTCCCGCCGCAGAGCGATCCGGACCGCGACCTGTACGGCAGTTTTCTCTCCGACGACGACAAGCGCCGCTGTGCAAAGGTGCGGGCGGCCTCGCCCGAGGCGCTGGCGCATCTGCATCTGAATTTCGATGCGCCGAAACTCGAAGAGCTGATGTTTCGCTACCGTGCACGCAACTGGCCGGAAAGCCTGAGCAAGGCGGAGCAGGGGCGTTGGGACGAATTTCGCCGCCAGCGCCTGCTGGACGAGGCGGGCGGCGCAAGCATCGTGCTCGATCAATACCGCAAGGAATTGTCGCGCCTGGCGATCGATACCAGCCTGGACGAGCACAGGCGCAAGGTGGTGGACCAGTTGATCGACTGGCCGGCAAAGATCGGTTTGTAGTCAGCAGGTGTCGGAGTCGCATGGCGACTCCGACACCTTCACGGGCTCAGCGCCTCAGGCGTCCTTGGTCCATTCCTGCAGCGCCTCGATCAGTTGCTTGGCCTGGTCCGGGCTGGAGATGTTGAATTTGGACTTCTGCTGGTACTCGCCGCCACGCTTCTGGTAGCGGCGGATCGAGTACTTGTCCTTGCTGTACTCTTCCTTGCTCGGCACCCAGTCCTGGTAGCGGTACAGGATGGTGGTCCAGGCGCCCTTGGAGAGCACGCGCTTGTCCAGTTCCTTGACGATATCAACACCGCCTTCGCTGTAGTTGATGGTCAATTCGTCGGGAGTGCTGGCCATGTTGGTTCCTTATACTGCGTGGTACTGAGGGGCGCGAAGATAGCACCTGGTGCAGCGGGTGTCACCGCTTGCGCACCGCCCCGTTGCGCAACAGGAAAGACTCGATCTCGGTGGCGCCGATGTCGCTGGCGACATCCAGCGCGGAGCGCCCTTCGGTATTGCGGGTATTGATCGGTGCCCCCTGTTCCACCAGGTGATGCACCAGTCGGTGATTGCCGCGCGAGGTGGCGATGATCAAGGGCGTGTTGCCCTGCTCGTCGGTCGCTTCGAGGTTCGCGCCATGGGTCGCGAGGAAGCGCACGATGTCGCGGTCTGTGGCGTCGTTCTGCGCCGCCAGCAACAGCAGCTGCGAGGCATCGTAGCCGGCACCGGCGGCAACCAGCACCTCGGCGGCCTGGGTGCGGCCGCTGAGTATCGCCAGGTCGATCGCGGTGCGCCCCGCGCTATCGACCACATCCAACTGAGCGCCGTTGCCGATCAGTTCCTTGAGCAGGATGATGCGCCCTATGTCCGCCGCGTCGTGGATCGGGTAGCGGCCGTTGGGGAAGGCGCTGTTGAGATCCGTGCCCCAGTAGATGTGCCTTTCCACCTGCTCGATATCGCCTCGTTGCACCGCCAGGTACAGCGAGACGGTCGGCTTGTCGGGCGCGCCACAGCCCTGCAGCAACAGCGCCAGCGAAAGGATGATGAGGGTACTTCTTAACATCGGCTGTCGGCCTGTCAGGGTTTGATACTGGTCAGGCCCAGGGTTTCCCAGTCCTGCATGCCGCCACGGTACCACTTCAGCTTGGACGGCGGATAGCCGATGCGCAGCAGCGACTTGATGTTGGTCGGTGCCTGTCCGCACCACATGCCGTTGCAGAACAGCACCAGGGTCTTGGCATTGCTGAAGTCCCAGAACTCGGCGGTACGCTGCGCGCCGAAACGATCCTCGAGGATCTCGGCGATGCTTTCCTCGGAGGCGGAATTCATGCTCAGCTTCTTGTAGTGGATGTTGACGCTGCCCGGGATGGTGCCACGCTCCAGCCAGTCGGCACCGCGCGAGTCGATCACCAGAATGGCATTGTCACCGGCGGAGGCGCGCTTGAGATAGTCGAGCATGCGCATCTCGTCGATGGTTTCCACGCCATCGGCCAGCTTCATCGGCTGGATGCAGAAAGGCGGACAGGGGCGCGAGGTCAGCTGGAACTTGGGGTGGATGGTGTTGGCGGTGTTCTGGTCGCGCTGAACCGCGACCGTCAGGCCCTGGTGTTGTACCGGCACACTGGCCAGCTGCGGGGTGATGCCGACCTTCAGTTCCGCGCCGCTCGCCCCCAGGGGGAGGGCGAGCATCAGGCCGATCAGCAGATGACGGTGCAGGCTGGGCATGGGTTGCTCCTGGAAGCGTTTGTTCGCGTTATCAGTCAGATGATACCCAAATCATGGATGTGGGGCAGGTGTGTGGGCTGATAACATGGCGCCTGGTCAATCGCTTCGGACAATGCATGCTGAGCAAGATTCTTTTCACCATCGCGGTTATCGTGGGCGTGCTGGCGTTCGCGCGGTTTCGCCAGCGGCGCAGCGCGGAACTTGCCAGTAATCCGCCACGGGTCATCCATCCCGCCGTCAGGCGCATGCCTATCGGCTGGTTGGCAAGCGCCGCGGTGGTGTTGATGCTGCTCGCGTCCGGCGTGCTGTTGTACAACCATTGGCGCGATGCCAATGCGGTCATCTATGTGCGCGTGGTGGATGCCGGCAGCGGTCAGTCCACCGCCTACCGCGCCTATCGCGGTGATATCGAGGATCGCGAGTTCGTCACCGTCGACGGTGTGCGGGTGATCCTGGCCGAGACCGAGCGCCTGGAGACCTCTACCCGTCCGCCACCCCAAAATTGAACGCCACCGACAGGCGCAGCTGCTCGCTGCGGTTGGGTTCCACCTCGTGCGCCAGGCGCGGTGAAAAAAACACGAAATGCCCTGCCTGCGGGGTGATGCGGGCCACGCCGTCGCGGTGGTGGACCAGCAGGTCGCCGCAGCCGGGCGGGGTGCGCAGGTAGTAGACGCAGGACAACAGTTCGTCCTGTTCCTCGTGGTTGTGCCTGGCGGTGCGCTCGCCCGGTTGCATGGCGTTGAACCAGAAGCCGTATTTCAGATCGTCGCGGCCGAGGATCTGGCGTGCGCCCTGCAGGGCGGCCTCGCACAGCGGATCGATTTCCGGGATCGCCTGCTGCTGGATGTAGGTGTTCTCGTAACGGCCCAGTTCCAGGTGTGACTGGCGGCTTGCAGGCCCCTCTGCCTCGCGTTGAAAGGCCTGGATGACGCGCTGGTTGAGCGCTGCGGCATCCGCGATGACGCCCAGGTGCAGCGGTGGACGCGATTGCAGGCTGAGCTTGCTCATGGCTGTTGCAGCTGGGGTTGTGCGGGCTGCCCGCCGGCATTGGCGCGCAGGCCGGTATCGCAGGGATTGGCGAAATTCAGCAACACGATCAGCAAAAGGGTCAGGTACACGATACGCATTGCAAAATGGTGCTCAAGCGGCCTGCAAAATGCAACGCGTCAGAAAAAGAAAACCCGATCCGGGAGGAATCCGAATCGGGTGTAAATGCAGGCAGGGAGCCTGCTGTTTGCCGAGGAGGCCAGAATCAGTTCGGCGGTGCTTTCAGCGCCAGGTCCGCGCTGTTCTGCGAGACTGCAGCGTGCGCCGCCGCGGCCTGGGCCGGGTTGTTGCGCATCGCCTGCAGCAGGGCGTCCAGGCTGGCGCGCGCCTGCTTGCCCTCGCCGATGCGCTCGCTGAGCGGGCGTGTCGCTTCGCCGGAAAAATCGTTTTTCAGCTCGACCGAGTCCTGGGCCGCTGCCTGGGGGCGGTTCTGCGCGTCTTCAGGCTTGCCCGCCGCTGCACGCTTGTCGTCGGCACGTGCGGTTTTTACGTCGTACTGCGCTAAAATTTTGTCGCCGGAAATCGGGGATGCCACGGTAATGCTCCTGTGTCGGACGGAAAATTGACGCCATTTCGGCGATTCCGCGTTGTTACCGTGTACCCTGCATATGCTGTGCCAGGAACTCGAATCGGGTGTCCGGGCCTAATGGATGATCGTGACGGCTGTCGGGGTGTGTGCATGAAGTCAATCTGGATGCGGGTTTTGCCGGTGATGCTGGGGGTGTTGTCGGCGCTGGTGGGCACTGCAGCCCTGGCGGATAGCAGCAGCGAGCAATTGCACTACCGGGCGAGCTATCGCGGCTTTTTCTCCGCCGGCGTCGACATGTCGATTGCCGACATCACCCTGAGCACCCGGTTGCCGCGAGCGCAGGCACCGTATCTCGAGACCGAGATGGGCGTGACTTCCGCTGCCTATGCGCATGTCGAGGCCTTTTACCCGATCCGCTACCGTTTTCGTTCCTGGTACCTGCGCGACCGCTCGGCCAGCCTGGTGTCGGAGTATTTCGAGCGTAACAACCCCGACAAGCTCAAGCACAGGCTGATCTATCTCGACGACCCGGGCGAGGATTTCGTGGCGCATGACCTGCTGCAGGAGGGGCAGCTGGACCTGCCCGCCTTGCTCACCGGCGACTATCGTCCACCGTCCACCGAGCAGGCGCCGCCGGCCCGCTTCGACCGCCTCGGCCTGTTGCAGCACGTGCGCGGTCTGCCGCTGGCGGTGGGCATGATGGTGGATGCGCCGGTGACCAACGGCAGGGCCATGCTGCAATACCGGATCAAGGTGGAAGCGCGCGAGACCATCGAGGTGGCCGGCGAGCAGTGGCAGGCCCTGAAACTGCGCTTCGATGCGCTCAAGCAGGACGAGCACGGCAACGAGCAGCATTCGCACCGGCCGGTGTATATCTGGCTGAGCGACGATGAGCAGCACCTGCCCTTGCGCGCTGTCAGTCGCCAGACCCTGGGACGCTTCCGCATCGAGCTGCTGCCGGCACAATCGCCGGCGCCGGCGACGCACCTGGTGTCGACCGACGAATAGGCTCAGTCTTTCGCTTCGCCGTCCGTGCCGTCGACCAGTTGCAGGTGGGAGATATCGCCGATCGGCTGCGCCGGCTTGACCTGGGCGCAGTCTTCCAGACTGCCGCTGTTGGCCTCGGACATGCTCAGGCCGCTGATGTCGATGGCCGGCTCGGCCGGCTTGGGTGAAGGGTCGAGGGTGGCACCGGCGGCGTCGAGTGACATCCAGTCGATATCGGGCAGCGGCGGTGCATCCAGCTCCGGCGCACAGTCTTCCAGCGAGCCCGTCCGTGGCGGCAACAGCGACAGGCCAGCGGCGGCCTGCGCCTGGGCTTGCGTGTCGTCGTCGGCGGCTGCCGCGGCGGCGTGGCCGGCCTCGGCGGGTGCCGCCTGCTGGTGCGGCACTATGTCGACCAGGGCGCCGGCATCGCGGAAGGCGCCGCGATAACGGTTTGCCGTCTCCACATCCACCTGTTTCTTGATGCGTATCGGTGTGCCGCTGAACAGGCGCTCCAGTGCCTGGTCCTGCACCTTGAACAGTTTGCCGAGCGCTTGCCGCGCCGCTGCCGGGTCGGCATCGGGCAGCAATTTCCCTGAAAAATAGATATCGAACAACTGCATCTGCGGGCAAGGTCCATCCACGGCAAAACCGGGTACCAAATTTAGCGCGAATCGGCCTGCCGTACTAAGTGCCGGGGCGGCTTTTATTTCACCAAATCGTTTCCCGGTGCCTCACTCGGCGCTGGGCGCCGGCTCGAGCGGCATGTCCAGCAGGTTCGCCAGCAGGTGGCCGTCCTGCGGGGTCAACAGGTGGCCCTGCGCCATGCTGTAGCTGTGCGCGATATCGGCCACCGGCGCAATCAGGCGCAGGTCCTGGCTCAGCGGCGGTACCAGCTGGTCGCCCGGCATGCGGAAGGTGCCGACGCGGATGATGCTGGTGTAGCGGATCGCCGGATGGGGCTGGCTGTTCAGCCAGAACAGCAGGTTGCCCGGCCTCGGCGGGGTCATGTCGAACAACACGCCGCGACTGCTCCTGAGCAGGTGATACAGCGGCGAGCCGGTACGGCGTTCCACCGCCCAGCGCTTGATGGGCCCAAACAGGCCGCCGCTGCTGGTGGCGGAAAGCGCCTGGATGGCACGCTGGGTGCCCTGGTGCGGGGTGGCGATGGTGATCAGGTGCCCGACATTGGCCGGTGCATGGCGCACCAGGTACAGGCGTGCCACCAGGCCCCCGGCGGAATGGCCCACCAGGGTGATCGATTGCCCGGGGTGGCGTTCGCCGATGTCGTGCAGATAGGCGGCCAGCCAGTCGGCCTGCAATATCAGCGGGGCGGTCGAGGGCAGGTTGACCGTATATACCGGGCGTTGCTCCGGTATCGCCCCGATGGCATGGAAGCGGATCCCGTCCAGCGCATAGAAATAGATGCCGGCATGGGTATGGCCACGTTGCTGCAGGGTCTCGACGATGCCGGTTTCCATCCAGGATCGGTCGCTGCCGAGGTAGCCGTGCACCAGCACCGTGACCTCGGCCCTGGCCTGGGCAAAGCCGAACAACACAAGTAACCAGAGTAGTGATTTCAGGTGTCGCATGCGGCCTTGCCTGGCGGTGGGGGTGCTACTTGGTTTGAGTTTGCCACACTTGTCGGGGCCTTTGCCAAACCATAGAAACGGTTTATGAGGCCGCGGGATGCAGACGCGCCGTCGAAAAAACTAATTGGGAATGGCCCGGTTTGCTGCCTATGAGTTAAGGGGAGAGTGAGATGGCGGCAGAATTTATGACGTTCAGCCGCAGGCAGTGTATGTCGAGTGCAAATAACGGAGGTGCTGGATATGAGAAGACGGTTGTATTTTCTGTTACCTGATCTCGGGTCAGCCGAAACGATCGAAAAGGAATTGTTGCTGGCGAAGATCGACGATCACCACATCCATTTCCTGGCTAAGGAAGGCATCAACCTGGGGCGGCTGCATGTCGCCAACCTGCTGCAACGATCGGACCTGATCCACGGCATGGGCCTGGGCCTGATCGCCGGGGGCCTGACCGGTGCGGTCGCCGGGTTTGCCTTGTCGGTGCACCCGGAGCTCGGAAGCGAAGTGGGCCTGGGCGGGGTGTTGATCCTCGGTGTGCTCGGTGCGCTGCTCGGTACCTGGGCATCGGGCATGATCGCGGTGAGTGTCCCCAACACCCGGCTGCAACGCTTTCAGCCGGCCATCGACCGGGGCGAGATCCTGCTGATGGTGGATGTGCCGGTACGTCGCGTGTCGGAAATCCGCAGCCTGATCATGTCGCACCATCCGGAGGCCCGGGCACGCGGCCAGGATGCGCAGATCCCCGCCTTCCCCTGAGGCCCCGGCCTTTCTTGCCGGGCGGGCGGCGACGCGATGCCGTCGTCTGTCCGGTGCGTCAGCCTTGTTGCAGCATGCGTTCGATCTGCGCCCGCGAGCGGGCCCCGATCTGCACCTGCTGGATGACATTCTTACGTAGCAGTATCAGCGTGGGGGCGGCGCGCACCCCCAGCTCACGCGCCAGCTGCACATCTTCGCCAATATCGAGCTTGATGATCGGCCGGCCTTCGGCACGCAGCTGATCGATCAGCGGGGACATGCTGCGGCACGGGCCGCAACGCGGGCTGTAGCAGTACAACATGGCTGCGCGCGGAAAATTCGCCAGTTCCGGGATCTTCGCCGACAGGTGGTCGATGCGGCTGCCCTGCAGTGCCTTGCTCGCGATCCACAGGTAGGCCAGGTAGGCGATCCAGGTAAGCGCCAGCCCAAGCAGCACATACAGTGTCATTTGCATGGACAGGCTCCGCTATCTGGCAGGCATGGCGTCAGGGCGGCTGAGATGGCCGGCGCGCGGCCAAGCGGTGAGTTGTCGCGAGTGCCTGCAGTGACCCCGGGTTCCCTTATGCAGGCCATATCGCGACGATTTGCCAGCCGCTGTCAGCGGCTTATTCGTGCGAGGAGGGTGGGGGCGGCGAGGATGGCTTGGTGTCGTGCCCGGGCGGCGATGGGCGCCGTGAGCGCGGCCGCGGCGGCAGCATGCGTTTGTGGCGCAACTCACGCAGGTTGCGCATGCCCAGCAGCAGTGCACCCAGTCCGAGCACCATGAGAAAGAAGCCGGCAGGTTCTGCCTGATTGTCGGTGCGCGCGGCAGCCTCCTCGGCCATGGCATCGAGGGAAATCAGCGACAAGCACAGCGAGGTGGGGCGCAACAGGGTTTTCACGGGGCGTACCATAGGCTTTTGGGATAACAATGCAAATAACACGCCTATCGGGTTAATAGAATAAAAACAGTTAATTACGACAAGGGCGCGGAGATCCAGTGACAGTATTGTAAAACCACCTGACACTCAAGTTCAGCGCCTGTCGGCCGCTATTTGGTTACAGTGTGTTGCGAGATTGACGTGGATGATTCCTGCAGAGTGGATGATGTCGGTGGTGGTGTTGGGGCTGGTCGCGGCAGCCTTGCTGGCCGCAAGCCTGGTGCATCGTTATCAGCGGTACAAGGCGCAGCAAAGGGCACAAATCCGCCGCCTTGCCTCGGCCATACCGCTGATCGACGAGTCGATGGGTGAACTCGGTCCGGTGCCCCTGTCACAGCCACTGCGGGTGATGTTGCGCGGCGACGTGGTGGATCGCTACCGGACGATCCGCAACATCCACAAGGCTTACCCGCAGATCGACAAGCAGCTGCAACAGGCCCAGGGCAAACTCAGCAGCGAGGGCCCGGCAGTGGCCGATTCGGTGCCGCCGATCGAAGATGAAGGGCAGCGCAACAGGCTGTGCGCTGCACTCGAGCGCCTGGTGGAGTTCCTCGAGCGAGGTGGGCCGATCAGTCATCACCGCACCGAAGAACGACTGCAGTTCATTCGGGAACTCAAGGAGCGGCGTGCCGAGGTGATGGCGCGATACCACATCGTGAGCGCAAATCGTCTGGCCGATCAGGGCGATACCCGCCATGCCGCGCAGCACCTGCATAGCCTGATGACTTGGCTGCTGCAGCAAGGGCCAAATACGGATTTCGTGCGTGCCCTGTACGCCGAGGCGGAAACCCAGCACCATCAGCTTTTGAGCGCCAGGATGGCGCCGGCCGAGGAAGAGGCGGGCGCCGCCTGAGCGGTTGCGCTTACAGATCGAAAAGATCCTCGGCGGCTTTGCGCAGCGCATCGGTATCTGTCTGGCCGCTCGCCTGCGGTGAACCAGCCTCGAAATAACCGCAGAAGTTCGCCCTTTGCTTGTCCGCAACCGGGTCGGCCATCGGTTCCCTGCAGGCATCGGCGGCCGCGGTCGAATAATGGCGACAGTTGCGGCATACGTGGGTGGGCCTGGCGCAACCGGGACACAGGGCTTCCCGCGCATAGTCGCGCTCGCGCAGTTGCTGTCCACATTGCCAGCAGGTTCCGTGCATGTTGTAAGTCATGGCGCAGCCCTCTTCGGCGGTCGCTATTCAAGAATCGTCGCTAAGCAGCCGATAAGACTACAAATCAACCCGCTTCGGAATGCAAATGTCGGATCCCCTGGAACTCAACCTGGCCGGGCGAGTGCTGCTGGCGGTGCACCGCTACGGTGTTACCGAGCAGTCGCGCATCATGGTGTTCGTGCGTGCGATCATGGACGTGATTGCACACCAGTTTCCCGAAGAACGCCCATCTCTGCGCGAGCTTGAGCCGCTGATCACCGAGCAACTGGTATTGATCCAGGCCTCTCTGGCCACCTCCCAGGCCATGGGGGGCATGACGATCTGTGCGCCGCCACCCGCTGTGGACCTTGAGCAGCACGCAGACGCGCCCGCGCAAGACGCGCAGCAGGAGCCTCGTCACAAGCCTGCGCTGAATGGCAACACGGCCAAGAGCATGGAGCAAAAGCTGCAGGATGGACGCAAGCCGGTGCAGAAACTGCTCACCGACGAGTGTGTGAGCATCGGCCTGATCGACCAGGCTCAGGCGGACGATATGATCCGCTCCATGCTCGGCAGGCAACCGGAAGAGGCGGAGAGTGCCATCGTCGAGCAACTGCGCCAGATCCTGCAGGACCAGGTGAAGTCGACGATCCGCCAAGACAAGGATGGCCCCTGGTCGACCCCGCAAAAACAGGAAGAGTTGCGCAAGGACATCCATGCCGCCGGATCGGTGAAGAGCATCGTGATGCTGACCCGTCACATCATCAAGGAACGCCGCACCTGGGAGAACGAAAACGGCAAGGGCGGCATGCTCGGCCTGTTCGCCGGACGCAAGCGACTGGTCGGCTGAAACACGGCGGTATCGGTGCCGCTCACAAGCAGGCACAATAAGCACGGGTGGCAGGCCGGCCCACGCCCGGGCCTGCCGCCACCGTTCCGACCAGCCGGCCCCGTCCATGCAGACTTTCGAACTCGACCCACGCCTCGCCGCCGATACCCTGCCGATCGGCGATCTGCCGCTGAGCCGCGCCTTGTTGATGAACGACTGCCGATATCCCTGGGTGATCCTGGTGCCCCGGCGACCCGGCAAGGTCGAGTTGATCGATCTGGACGCGCAGGAGCGCACGCAACTGTGGCAGGAATCGCTGCTGGTGTGTGAAGTGCTCGCGCGGCATTTCCAGGGCGACAAGCTCAACACGGGTGCACTCGGCAATGTGGTCTCGCAACTGCACCTGCACCACGTGCTGCGCCGCCGCGGTGATCCTGCCTGGCCCGGGCCGGTGTGGGGACATTCACCGGCACAGCCGTATGCCCCGGAGCAGGGCGAGGAAGTGCTTCTCAGGCTCCGGGAACTGTTGCTGGCCTGAATCTCGTTTCAGTCGGCCATCTCAGTCGTCTGCGGGCAGCGCCCGCCGGCCTGCGATCAGTGCCTCTTTCTGCACGCGCGTCAGGCGCTTGACCCGGTATTCGACGCGCTGCGCCTGCGCGCGGTTACCCACCGCCCGGCTGTACTCGAGGGTCAGAGGGCCCTTGCCGCGCAGCCGCTTGGCGCCGCGATTGTGCGTATGTTGCTGCAGACGCCGCGCGACATCGGTGCTGATTCCCGTGTACAGGTCACCGTTGGCGCAGCGCAGCAGGTAGATGTGCCAGGTGGATGTGTCGGACAAGGCGCTGGGTGTGGATTTGCAGAAACTGCCGACAGCCTAAACCAATTGCCCGCGCAGGGCACCGTCCGGCTTGGGCGGTGCCTGGCCCGCTCAGGGGTTTGCGCCGCACCTTCCGCTGTCGACCGGTGGCCTAGCCATGCTTGACGTCAAGGTAGCCGCGCTTGATCGCGGTCTCGAGCGCCTGCGAGGCGTTGACCAGTGCCTCGTAGCGTTGCCGGGAAAGATGCAAGGACTTGATCTGCTGATCCTCCGGTACCTGCCCGTCGGTCGACTTGGCCAG